>OLOS01001009.1_pt1 | contig 25547 bp, 16 predicted proteins | sample 1672631 | NCBI WGS metagenome assembly OLOS01 (sample SAMEA3136707, study PRJEB25190) | human gut metagenome | biome: human gut; feature: human-associated habitat; material: faeces | place: Austria | collected 2013 | reverse complement strand
AGCCTTTCCGCAAACGCTCTGCTCCCGGCAGGGACCGGACATATCCGGCCCCTGCCGGGCAGCTGTGAAATATAGGATTTTATCATATGGCAAGAAAAAAAGAAAAAAAGCTGACCCCGGCGCGCCCGCAGCTGGGCGATAACGTCGAGATTTTATCAGCGGGCGAGGTGCTGGAATCCGCCATCACCGACACGCTGGAAACAAACTATATGCCCTATGCGATGAGCGTCATCGTCTCCCGCGCGCTGCCGGAGATCGACGGCTTCAAGCCCGCCCACCGCAAGCTGCTCTACACGATGTACGAGATGGGCCTGCTGAAAGGCAACCGCACCAAGAGCGCCAACATCGTGGGCAGCACCATGCACCTGAACCCCCACGGCGACGCTGCGATTTACGACACGATGGTTCGCATGGGCCGCTCCAACGAGAGCCTGCTCGTACCGTTCGTCGACTCCAAGGGCAACTTCGGCAAGGCGTACAGCCGCGATATGGCCTACGCCGCCGCCCGTTACACCGAGGCCAAGCTCGAGCCGGTCTGCGACGAACTGTTCCGCGATATCGACAAGGATACCGTAGACTTTGTGCCCAACTACGACGGCACGACCACCGAGCCGACGCTGCTGCCCGTCACATTCCCGACGATTCTCGCAAACAACACGCTGGGCATCGCCGTCGGTATGGCGTCCAATATTTGCTCCTTCAATCTGGAAGAACTCTGCAACGCGACGATCGCGCTGATGAAGGATCCCCAGGCCGATTTGCGGGAAATCATCCCCGCGCCGGATTTCGTAGGCGGCGGCACGATTCTCTACGATGCCGCCGAGATGCAGAACGTGCTGGAAAACGGCCGCGGCAGTGTCCGCGTCCGCGCCAAGTGGAGCTACGATAAAGAGAACAACTGCATCGATGTCACCCAGATCCCGCCCACGACGACCGTTGAGGCCATCATGGACAAGATCACTGAGCTGGTCAAGCTGGGCAAAATCCGCGAAATCAGCGATATGCGCGACGAGACTGACCTGAACGGTCTGAAACTGACCATCGACCTCAAGCGCGGCCAGGATCCCGACAAGCTGATGACCCGCCTGTATAAGGCCACGCCCTTGGAGGACAGCTTTGCCTGCAACTTCAATGTCCTGATTGCGGGCCAGCCCAAGGTGCTGGGGGTGCGCAGCATTCTGAATGAGTGGATCGCTTTCCGCGCCGAGTGCGTGCGCCGCCGCACCTACTACGATTTGCAGGGCAAGCAGAAGCGCCTGCATCTGCTCAAAGGCTTGAAAGCTATCCTGCTGGATATCGATAAAGCAATTGAAATTGTGCGCAATACCGCAGAGGAAACCGAGGTCGTACCCAACTTGATGATTGGCTTCGGCATCGACGAGGTGCAGGCCGAGTACGTGGCCGAAATCAAGCTGCGCCACTTAAACCGCGAGTATATTTTGAAGCGCACCGAGGAAATTGAGGAACTGGAAAACGCCATTGCCGACCTCGAGGATATCCTCAAACGTCCGGCACGCATCAACAAAATTATCATGAAAGAGCTGGCCGACGTTGCCAAGAAGTACGGTAAGCCCCGCCGCTGCGAAATTATGTACGAAGTCCCCGCCGCCGAGAGCGAGGAGCCGGAGCAGCAGATCCCTGATTACCCGGTGCATCTGTTCTTCACGCGGGACGGTTACTTCAAGAAAATCACGCCGCAGAGCCTGCGTATGAGCGGTGAACAGAAGCTGAAAGACGGCGACGAGGTCCTGTTCACCTGCGAGAGCACGAACAGCGTGGAACTGTTGTTCTTCACGAACCATCGTCAGGTTTACAAGTCCCACGCCTATGACTTCGGCGACAGCAAGGCGAGCGTTTTGGGCGATTACGTGGCCTCGGCCCTCGGCATGGAGGAGGGCGAAGTGCCGCTGTATATGGTGGTCACGCCCGACTACAAAGGCTGGATGCTCTTCTTCTACGACAACGGCAAGTGCGCCAAAGTGCCGCTTTCCAGCTATGAGACAAAGCAGAACCGCCGCAAGCTGCTGAAAGCGTACAGCGACAAGGCCGTGCTGGCTTTTATGCGCTATCTGCCCGAGGAAACCGAGCTGGCTATCTTCACCAGCAACAACCGCCTGCTGCTGGTGGGCAGTGCGCTGATTCCCGAGAAGGCGACCCGCGACACCGCCGGTGTCAATGTGGTGGCGCTCAAGAAAAACGCGAAGATTTCCCGCGTGACGCTGGCCGAGGGCCTGGAACTGAACGACGCCCCGCGCTACCGCGTGCGGACCCTGCCTGCCGCCGGTGCCATTTTGAAAGCCGACGACAAAGCCGAGCAGCTGACACTGTAAGCGCGAAAGGCTTCCCCCAAGAGGGAAGACGAGATTTTTTAGTTTCCTGTGAAATTTCCAAAATTGCTTGACATTGTGATTGCTTTGTGCTAAAATATTTCAGCAATCGTTCAGATGGCTGCTCCGTCCGCACAGGATGGCGGGCGCTGGTGGCCGCAATTCGGAGATTGTGATGAGCACATATATTGAGTATGGCTCCTTTTATCATAATCGAGAAAGAGGTGAAATAACCATGAAACAGGGCATCCATCCGAACTATGTGGACTGCACCATCACTTGTGCCTGCGGCAACGTGATTCACACCCGTGACACCAAGCCGGAGATCCACGTCGAAGTTTGCAGCAAGTGCCATCCCTTCTACACCGGCAAGCAGAAGCTGGTCGATACCGGTGGCCGCGTCGAGCGTTTCAAGCGCCGCTTCGCCAAGTCTGGCAAGTAATTCCGTTTTTTGTACCCCGGATGGTTTTTCATCCGGGGTATTTTTTGCTATACAGCGAGGTTTCCTATGGCTGATTACAAGACCATCCGCGGCACATCCACCTTTGAATATGAGGAAAAGCGCAGTCGTTTTATCGCCACCGCCGCCTTTGCCGACACCGAGGAAAAGGCCCTGGCCGTGCTGAACGCCGTGCGTGTCGCCAACCGCACCGCAAGGCACAACGTTTACGCCTATGTGCTGCAAAACGGCCGCACGCGGTATTCCGACGACGGCGAACCAGCCAAGACCGCCGGTACGCCGGTGCTGGAAACCATCGGCCATGCGGGCGTGGCGGACGTTATTGTTGTGGTAACGCGGTATTTCGGTGGCATCCTGCTGGGCACCGGCGGATTGGTGCGGGCCTACACCGCCGCCGCGTCGGGGGCTTTGCAGAATGCCGAGCTTGTCAGTATGCGGCTGGTGGTGGACTGCCGTCTGCGCGTGCCCTACGCCCAGTTTGAGCAGGCCCAGCGCATCATAGCGGCGGCGGAAACACGGCTGGACGAGCCGATTTTTGACGATGCCGTGACACTCTGCTGGCGTATGCCCGCAGGGCAGGAGGGCACACTTGTCACAGCCCTGACCGAGCTGACCCGCGGCGGCGCCGAGGTGGAGATCTCCGAGGCACAGTACGCGGCGTTTTGAATTGCGGCGCCCCCAGCGGGGTGAGGGTGCCCCGCCCGACGTCCCGCCCCCGCAGCCGTGAAAAAACTTCAAAAAAATTTCCACAAAAAAAGAGTGTTTCCCGCAGTTTTGTCGTATTTATAAATAGAAGCTGTAAAAAAGGGGGACATACCATGACGATCCGCGAAGAGACCGAAGCCATCGAGCGCCGAACCTTGAGCCGTTATGCAACGTTGAGCGAAAACAGCCTGGGCCGCCGCACGCCGTTGGAAGATGACCCCATCCGCCCCTGTTTCCAGCGCGACCGGGACCGCATTCTGCACTGCAAGGCGTTCCGCCGCCTAAAGCAAAAGACCCAGGTCTTTCTCTCGCCGGAGGGCGACCACTACCGCACCCGCCTGACCCACACGCTGGAAGTCTCCCAGATCGCCCGCACGATCTCCCGCGCTCTGCGCCTGAACGAGGATTTGACCGAGGCCATCGCCCTGGGCCATGACCTGGGGCACACGCCCTTCGGCCACGCGGGGGAGCGGGCGCTGAACCGGCTGTGCCCGGGCGGCTTTACCCACTACCGCCAAAGCCTGCGGGTGGTGGATTACTTAGAGCGCGACGGCCAGGGCCTGAACCTGACCTGGGAGGTGCGCAATGGCATCGTGACCCACACGTCGGGCGCGTGGGCCCGCACACCGGAGGGCTGTGTTGTGCGCCGCGCCGACCACATTGCATTTTTGAACCACGACATCGAGGACGCTATCACCGCCGGTGTGCTGGACGCCCGCCAGCTGCCGCCCGAAGCTACCGCCGTGCTGGGCGCGACGAAATCCCAGCGCATCACGACGATGATAACCGATCTGATCGCCCACAGCGGGGAAGGGCAGATCAATTTTTCGCCCGAGGTCGAGGCCGCCTACGCAATTTTGAAGGACTTCATGTACTCGACGGTCTACGTTGACAAGGAGGCCAAGCGCGAGGAAAAAAAGGTGGACAAGCTCATCAGCGAGCTGTACACCCGCCTGAGCGACGAACCGGCCCTGATGCCAAATTTTTATATGCAGATCGCCTACAACGAGGGCGTTGACCGCGCCGTGACCGACTACACCAGCGGCATGAGCGATGAGTTTGCCACCCGCCTGTTTGAGGAACTGTTCGTGCCGCAGAAATGGCACGTTTTGTAACCGCTGCGCCGTAGGGGCCGGGCATGCCCGGCCCTGCACAGATTGGCAGACGCAGCATTGCGGGAAAACCGCGGGCCGGGCATGCCCGGCCCCTACAATCTGACAAGGAGGTGCAGTCAACCCATGATCCCCCAGGAATACATACAGGAAGTCGTGCGGCGCAATGATATTGAAGAGATCATCGGCCAGTATGTGCAGCTGCGCCGCCGCGGGCGCACCGCCACCGGACTGTGCCCCTTCCATAACGAAAAAACGCCGTCCTTCGTCGTTTACCCGGACACCCAGAGCTTTTACTGCTTCGGCTGCGGCGCAGCGGGCGACGTCATCAGCTTTGTGCGCAAGTACAATAACCTCGGCTATGTCGAGGCCGTCAAACAGCTGGCCTCCCGCGCCGGAATGCCCCTGCCCGAGGAGGACGACCGCGAATCCCGCGCCCGCCAGCGTCTGCTGGAAATCAACCGCTGCGCCGCGCGGTATTTCTACGAGAACCTCAACGCCAAAACGCCGGAGGCCGCCATGGCCCGCCGCTACTGGAAAGAGAAGCGTGGCCTGTCCGACGCGGCCATCCGCCGCTTCGGCCTGGGCTATGCGCCCGATGATTTCGTCGGCCTGCTGCACTATTTAAAGCACCTTGGCTTCTCGGAAAGCGAACTCGAAACTTCCGGCCTTGTCAAGCGCAGCGCCAAGGGCAATCTCTACGATATCTTCCGCCACCGCGTCATGGTACCCATCATCGATGTGCGCGGGGCTATCATCGCCTTTGGCGGCCGCGTGCTGGATGATTCTAAGCCCAAGTACATCAATAGCCCGGAGACGATGGTTTACCACAAATCCCGCACGCTGTTTGCGCTGAACGTAGCAAAAAAATCCAAGTCCAAGCGCTACATCCTCTGCGAAGGCTACATGGACGTTATCTCAATGCACGAGGCCGGGTTCGACACGGCGGTCTGTGCCTGCGGAACGGCCCTGACAGCCGAGCAGGCCAAGCTGCTGAGCGAATACGCCGACGAGGTCGTATTGAGTTACGACTCCGACGAGGCGGGCCAGAAAGCCACCGAGCGCAGCCTGGGCATCATGGCCAATACGCCGATGAAAGTCAGCGTGTTAAGCTACCAGGGCGCGAAGGACCCCGACGAGTTCATCAAAAAATATGGCCGTGAGCGGTTTGAAATGCTCTTGAACGGCACGGCCAATCCCACCGAGTTCCAGCTGAAAAAGGCAAAATCCAAGTACGACCTGCGCAGCGACGATGGGCGGTTGAGCTACATCCGCGAGGCTATCGACATCCTGACCGAACGCGGCGTCAGCCCCACGGCACGGGATGTCTACGCCGGGCGGCTGGCCGACGAGACCGGCGTCTCCAAACAGGCCATCGTATCCCAGATGCAGGGCGCGGTGCGCACCGCCGAGCGCCGCAATTACCGCAAGGAGCAGCGCGATTTATCCAAAGAGGGCATTGCCGCTGATATCCGTGTGCCCTACACCAGCGGCGGCGAGTCTGCCCTGGGGGCGGCCAGTGCGGCCCGGCAGCTGGCTGCGGCCCTGCTGCAAAAGCCGGAGGAAGTGCCCTACGTGCGCAGCCGCCTGGATATGGAGATGGTGCTTGACCCTGAAATGAAAACGGTGCTGAACGCCATCTTCCGCTGTGTGGACGAGCAGCTGCCGCTGAACCTGACGACCTTGCAGCAGATGCTGGACGACAAGGCCTTCGGGCAGATTGCCCTGGCTCAGGCGCAGAACCACGGTACGCCCCTGCAAAGACAGGATATTGATATGTATCTGAACCGTATGCAGACCGCCAAGCCCGCCAGCGAAAAGGTCAAGCAGATGGACGCTGACCAGTTCGCAAACTTCTTTGCCGATATCGGCAAGCGCAAGGGTGCCCACCAGCCGACGCCCGATGAATAACGCCATCCCACATCGTTGTTGAACAATATAAAACCAAAAGGAGAACCTACTTATGGCAGAAAAGAAAGACCCCATCCGCAATCTGATCGACAGCGGCCGCCGTGCAGGCAAGCTGACCAGCACCGAAATCAGCGACGCTATGGAAGAAGCCGGCAACGTCCTGGAAGTCGAAGCGATGGAAAAGCTCTATGAGGAGCTGGAAAGCAACGGCATTGAGGTCATCGACGACACCCCCGTCGAGGTGGACGACACCGTTGCCGCCCCGGATGACGGCGCCGACGATTACGAGGACGGCCTGACCGCCGACGGCATCACCATCGACGACCCCGTCAAAGTTTACTTAAAGGAGATCGGCCGCGTGCCGCTGCTGACCCCCGAGGAAGAAACCGAGCTGGCGCTGAAGATTCAGGCCGGTGGCCCCGAGGGCGAGAAGGCCAAGCAGCGTTTGAGCGAGGCCAACCTGCGTCTGGTCGTTTCCATCGCCAAGCGCTATGTCGGCCGCGGTATGCAGTTCCTGGATCTCATCCAGGAGGGCAACCTGGGTCTGATCAAGGCTGTGGAAAAGTTTGACCACACCAAGGGCTTCAAGTTCTCTACCTATGCAACGTGGTGGATCCGCCAGGCCATCACCCGTGCCATCGCTGACCAGGCCCGCACCATCCGCATCCCGGTCCACATGGTCGAAACTATCAACAAGGTCAAGAAGGTGTCCAGCCAGCTGCTGCACGAGTGCGGCCACGATCCCAGCGCCGAGGAAATTGCCGAGCGCCTGGATATGCCGGTCGATAAGGTCCGCGAGATCATGCGCGTAGCTCAGGAGCCGGTCAGCCTGGAAACCCCCATCGGCGAGGAGGAGGACAGCCACCTGGGCGACTTCATCCCCGACGACGACGCCCCGGTCCCCGCCGAGGCCGCCAGCCAGACCCTGCTGAAAGAGCAGTTGGCCGATGTGCTCAAGACCCTGACCCCGCGTGAGGAAAAGGTCCTGCGCCTGCGCTTCGGCCTGGAGGATGGCCGCCCCCGCACACTGGAAGAGGTCGGCAAGGAGTTCAACGTCACCCGTGAGCGTATCCGCCAGATCGAGGCCAAGGCCCTGCGCAAGCTGCGCCACCCCAGCCGCAGCAAAAAACTGCGTGACTTCCTGGATTAAGCCCCCAATTGCGGTATTTGGGCCTGAATGTGGTCATTCATACATCAAAAACGACGTTTCATCCGAAAAGGGTGGCAAACTCCACCCTGATGATGTAGAATCATGACAGAAAGTTCTTCAAGGAAAGGCTGCAGGCAGCACCCCCCAACAAGGCGCTGCCCGCTGAAAATCAAGGAGGAAAATAGTATGATTTGTGTACATTGCGGACGCGATATCCCCAACGGAACGAAGTTCTGCCCCTTCTGCGGCCAGCCGGTCGTCGCTGACCAGCCCGCCGGTCAGCCTGCGTTCAACATCCAGCCCGGCGCAAGCGTGCGGCCGCCGCAGCAGCCCCCCGGTCATGGGCGCACAGCAGCCCATGGGCGGCCAGCCCGCAGCGGCCACCGCAACGGTGACGCCCAAAGCACCCATCGACCCCAAGAAGCTGGCTGTGCCGGTCGCTGTGGCGGCTGTCGTGATTGTGGGCGGTGTGCTGATTGCCACCCATAAGCCCACCGTCAACCTGAACAAGTACATCACCCTGTCTGCCGAGGGCTACAACTCCATCGGCACGCTGGATGTCGAGTTCGACACCGACAAGCTGGAAAAGGATTACGGCAAAAAGATTGCCAAGAACTTCCAGAAGGCGATGAAGAACCACGAGGAGGACACCTACGGCCTCAGCAACCTGGCCGGTTCCATGTATGAGGGCAGCGAGACGAGCCTGTTTGTGACCTACTGCGCCGACGGCAGCGCCGACAAGACCCGCAACCTGAGCAACGGCGATGTTGTCACCTACACTTGGGACGGTGTCAACGAGCAGACCAAGAAGGAAGCCGAGGAAATGTTCGGCGTCAAGATCAAGTGCAGCGACGTGACCTACAAGGTCTCCGGCCTGACTGCTGTGAATACCTTTGATGCTTTCGACGGCGTCGAGGTCGAGTTCAACGGCATCTCCCCGGACGGCAGCGCCACGGTCAACACCCTGCCCACCGCCGAGGCCGCCAAGGGCTTGTACTACACGCTGGACGAGCAGTATAACCTCGCCAACGGCGACACCGTCACCGTGACGGTACACAGCAACCGCGATGATTTCAGCGACTGCATCGAGAAGTACGGCGCTATCCCCGCCGCCACTGAAAAGACCTACACGGTGGAAGGGCTGAACGAGTATGTCACCGATTCCGACGGACTGACCGACTCCGTGTTGGTTAGCTTGCAGAACCAGGCCGAGGATGTGTTGAATGCATACATTGCCAAGTCTTGGGACAGCGAGTGCGTCACCCTCAAGGGGATGAGCTACTTGGGCTACTACATCCTGACCCCGAAAAACAAGGATAACTACGGTGTTTATCAGGATGTTATCATCCTGCCTTATCAGGTGACCTCGCATAACCACTTTGAGGATGATAAAGGCCAGGTTTATGATGCAGATGTTTCGTACTACTGGTACATCGCTTTCAGGAACGTCAGCAAAGATGCTGACGGCAACATCGCCGGTGGTCTGGATGACTACTATACAGCGAATGCGAGCTTCGATGTTAAAACCGGCCTCGATGATGGCTGGTGGGAGAAGTACTGGAGCTACGATGGCTACCAAACCCTGGACGAGCTGTATAGCAATGCTGTCACCCGTAATGTTGAGGACTACAACCATCAGGACAATGTCGGCTGATAACGGCCTGACACCAATCTGAAACCAACAGCCCCGCCTGCCCGGCGGGGCTGTTTTGCTGCCAGGGGGTTGCATTTTGTGCTTGTATGTGATACACTTGCCCACGTGTGAAAAAACTATAATGCGGAGGGAAATAGGAAAAATCATGAAAGAAAAAAACAGAAGCAGCTTCTCCGGTAAACTCGGCTTTGTGCTGTCGGCGGCCGGGGCATCGGTGGGGCTGGGCAATATCTGGCGGTTCCCGTACCTGGCGGCTAAATACGGCGGCGGTATTTTCCTGCTGATTTATATTGTGCTGGCGCTCACCTTCGGCTACACGATGATTATGGCTGAGACCGCCCTGGGCCGCATGACCCACAAAAGCCCGGTCAGCGCCTACGGCAGCTTTGCCAAGCCGGGCAAGAAAAACGGCTTTCTCGGCTTTGGCGGCTGGATCAACGCCATTATCCCGGTCTTGATCGTGCCGTACTACTCGGTCATCGGCGGCTGGGTCATCAAGTATCTGTTTGAGTATCTGCGCGGCAACGCCCAGGGCCTTGCACAGGATGACTATTTCAGCGCCTTCATTGCGGACGGAGCCTCGGCGGAGATTTGCTTTCTGCTGTTTGCGCTCTTCACGCTGGGCATCATCTTTGCGGGCGTGCGCAACGGCGTCGAGCGCGTCTCCAAGATCATGATGCCGGTGCTGGTGGTGCTGTCGGTTATTATCGCGGTCTACTCGATCACGCGGCCCGGCGCGCTGGCGGGCGTGGCCTACTTCCTGGTGCCCAACCCGGACAACTTCTCCTGGATGACCGTGGTCACGGCCATGGGCCAGATGTTCTACTCGCTGTCCATCGCCATGGGCATTTTGGTCACGTTCGGCTCTTACATGAAAAAGGACGTCTCGATCGAGGAATCCACTGAACACGTCGAGATTTTTGACACGATCATCGCCATCATGGCGGGCCTTATGATCATCCCGGCAGTGTTTGCTTTCTCCGGCGGCGACCCGGACACCTTACAGGCAGGCCCGGCGTTAATGTTCATTACCATCCCCAAGGTGTTTGCCAGCATGGGGCTGGGCACGGTCGTCGGTGTGCTGTTCTTCCTGCTCGTACTGTTCGCGGCGGTCACAAGCTCGATTGCTCTGACCGAGAGCGCTGTCTCGACCTTTGAAGATGAGCTGGGCTGGGGCCGCAAAAAATCCACGGTGCTTGTCGGCGTCATCATGGTGGCGCTGGGTACGCTGTCCAGCCTGGGCTATGGCCCACTGGCGGGCGTGACCATCATCGGAATGCAGTTCCTTGACTTCTTCGACTTCCTGACCAACTCGGTCATGATGCCGATTGCGGCCATTGCTACCTGCCTGCTTGTCTCTCGCGTCATTGGCGTGGAGAAAATCGAGCAGGAGGTCGAGGTGGACGGTCAACCCTTCCGCCGCAAGAGGATTTTTGCCTTTATGATCCGCTGGCTCTGCCCAATTTTTGCCGCCATCATCCTGGCCAGCTCGGTAGCCAACGCGTTTGGAATCATTAAGATGTGACAACAAAAAAGCCTTCCCCCACAGGGAAGGCTTTTCTTGGTGTAGGGGTCGGCGTCCTCGGCGCCCCGGGAACGTTTCCGCAGCCGCTTACTTTTTTGCCGGGCTGTACCGCAAAACTTTCTCCGAGAAATTTTTGCTGAAAAACTGCACGAACGGTCCCAGCCCAAACGCACAGATCAGTGTGCCCAGACCAATTAGACCGCCCGACACAAATGTGATGACCGCGCACAGCGCGTCGGTGAAAACACGGCAGCCGAAGTAGGGGACAGGGAGGCGGTCAGCCATCATCAGCGAGAGCGCGTCATAGGGCGCAACACCTAAATCGGCCGTCTGGTACAGCGAACACCCAAACGCCACCACCAGCACACCCACGGCCACCCAGACCAGCTGCACAGGGAGTGTGTCCGCCGTGCCAAACACCCGGACAAGCGCGTCGTTCGTGAACGTCACAATAAACCCGATGCAAAAGCTGTTGATGATGGTGCCCAGCCCGATGTACCGCCGCCCCCAAATCAGCTGCGGTATAAACAGGAACAGGTTCATGAGCACATTCTCGATGCTGAACGGCAGGCCGACCAACTCCGCCAGCCGCAGGTTCAGCGCACTGATGGAGTCGTTCCCCAGGTGCGAAAACTTGAACACCGCAATGCCGATGCCGATAATGACCACGCCTGCAATCATGCCCAGGATGCGGCGCAGGCTGATTTTCTGACCGAGAATATTCATATGCAAAACTTCCTTTTCTGTATCGCCCGACTTGAAGCCTCCCCTCAAGGGGAGCCTTATGGAGTTGTTTATAATAACTATCCTGTAAAACGCACCCCTTTGTCAAGGGTAAACCTGTTTAAAATATCACACCTAACCTTGTGAAAACTGCCGAAACGGGCAGGTATAACCGCTGCGCCGGATTTGTCAAGTGCGGGGAAACGGTGCAAAATCAGCAAATTGCTGAAATTTTGTTACACTGGCCCGGGCGTTCGACACAAAGAAAAAACTTCATAAAAAAGCCGAAAAAACCTTGACAGCAAGCCTTTTACCCTGTATACTAATACAGTATCACAAAAATGGAATAGAGCGCCCTAAAGGGGTTTTGCGAAATCTGCAAAATCGAAAAGTTTGTGAAAAACGACGAATATGCCGCATTTTCACAGTATGCTTTCGGGTCGCTTTCGCCAACTTTGTCAATCTATGGAATAGGAGTGGTCGCGTTTTATGGTAAAGGTCAAGCCCGTACAAAACGGCAGAACGACCCGCATGAGCTTTTCCCGCATCAACGAAGTGATTGGTATGCCCAATCTGATCGAGATCCAGAAAAACTCTTACAACTGGTTCCTGGAGGAAGGCCTGCACGAGGTTTTCCACGACATTGCCGCGATCGAGGACTACACCGGCAACCTGGTGCTGGAGTTCGTTGATTATCGGCTGGACAAGAACCCCAAATATTCTATTAAAGAATGTAAAGAGCGGGATGCCACGTATGCGGCACCCCTGTACGTCACTGCCCGTCTGTTCAACAAGCAGACTGGTGAGGTGAAGGAGCAGGAGATTTTCATGGGCGACTTCCCGCTCATGACCGATGCCGGCACCTTTATTTCCAACGGTGCAGAGCGTGCGATCGTCTCTCAGCTGGTCCGTTCTCCCGGTGTTTTCTATGGTTCCAGCAAGGATCGTACCGGCAAGGACCTGTTTACCGCCACCATGAACCCCAACCGCGGCGCATGGCTGGAATATGAGACGGATTCCTCCGATGTGTACTATGTCCGCATCGATAAGAACCGCAAGCTGCCGGTCACCACGCTGCTGCGTGCCCTGGGCCTGTCCACCGATGAGCAGATCAAGCAGTTCTTCGGCGACTCTGAGCCGAAGATCAACGCCTCTCTCGAGAAGGACATCACCCACAACACCGAGGAAGGCCTGCTGGAGGTTTACCGCAAGCTGCGCCCCGGTGAGCCCCCGACGGTCGAGAACTCCCGCGCCCATCTGAACAACCTGTTCTTCGACCCGCGCCGCTACGACCTGGCTCGTTTCGGCCGCTACAAGATGAACAACAAGCTCAGCCTGACCCGCCGCATTGCCGGCTACAAGGCTGCTGAGGATATCATCGCCCCCCTGACCGGCGAGCTGCTGGCTGCCAAGGGCGAGAAGATCAACATGGCCAAGGCTGAGGAAATCGACAACGCCGGTGTCACCCGCGTTGTCATCCTGGTCGAGAAGAAGGGCGAGGAGCCGCGTCCGTTCATCGTCATTTCCAACGGCTGCGTCAACGCCCAGAATTTCTTCAGTTTTGACGTTGAGGCCGAGGCCGGTGTCAACGAGCGTGCCAACTTCGCCGAGATCCGTAAGATCCTCGACACCACCTCCGACGTGGAAGAGCAGAAGGAACTGCTGCGCCAGAACCACGATGTTCTGATCAGCCGCACCGTCACCGTCGATGACATCTTCGCTTCCGTCAACTACCTGCTGGGCCTGGATCACGGCATCGGCACCACCGATGAGATCGACCACCTGGGCAACCGCCGCGTCCGCAGCGTCGGTGAGCTGCTGCAGAACCAGTTCCGCATCGGCTTCTCCCGCATGGAGCGCGTCATCCGTGAGCGCATGACCCTGCAGAACCAGGAGAACGGCGAAATCACCCCGCAAAGCCTGGTCAACATCCGCCCGGTCGTCGCCGCCATCAAGGAGTTCATCGGTTCCAGCCCGCTGTCCCAGTTCATGGACCAGAACAACCCCCTGGCCGAGCTGACCCACAAGCGTCGTCTGTCCGCTCTGGGCCCCGGCGGTCTGTCCCGTGACCGCGCAGGCTTCGAGGTCCGCGACGTTCATTACACCCACTATGGCCGTCTGTGCCCCATCGAGACGCCTGAAGGCCCGAACATCGGTCTGATTTCCTACTTGGCTACCTACGCCAAGATCAACAAGTACGGCTTTGTCGAGGCCCCCTACCGCAAGGTGGACAAGGCTACCGGCACCGTCACCGATGAAGTTATCTATATGACTGCCGACGAGGAGGACGAGTACATCGTCGCCCAGGCCAACGAGCCGCTGGACGAGAACAACCACTTCGTCCGTACCCGCGTTTCCGGCCGTCACCGCAACGACATCCAGGAGTTTGAGGCCTCTCAGGTCGACTTTATGGATGTTTCTCCCCGCATGATGGTTTCCGTCGCTACGGCCTGCATCCCGTTCCTGGAGAATGATGACTGTAACCGTGCTCTGATGGGCTCCAACATGCAGCGCCAGGCCGTGCCTCTGATGGTCACCCAGCAGCCGCTGGTCGCCACCGGCATGGAGTACAAGGCTGCCACCGACTCCGGTGTCTGCGTCCTGGCCGCCCACGACGGCACGGTTGAGTATGTGGATGCTGAAAAGGTCGTTGTCCGCTGCGCAGACGGCTCTGCCGATACCTACGAACTCATCAAGTTCATGCGCTCCAACCAGGGCAACTGCAACAACCAACGCCCCATCGTCAACGTGGGCGAGACCGTCAAGGCCGGCGACGTGCTGGCGGACGGCCCCGCGACCCGCAACGGCGAGATCAGCCTGGGCAAGAACGCCCTGGTCGGCTTCATGACCTGGGAGGGCTACAACTACGAGGACGCCGTTCTGCTGAACGAGAAGCTCGTCCGCGAGGATGTCTACACCTCCATCCATATCGAAGAGTACGAGACCGAGGCCCGCGACACCAAGCTCGGACCTGAGGAAATCACCCGCGATATCCCGAACGTCGGCGACGACGCTCTGAAAGATCTGGACGACCGCGGCATCATCCGCATCGGTGCTGAGGTCAAGACCGGCGACATCCTCGTCGGCAAGGTCACCCCGAAGGGCGAGACCGAGCTGACCGCCGAGGAACGCCTGCTGCGCGCCATCTTCGGTGAGAAGGCCCGCGAAGTCCGTGACACCTCCCTGCGCGTGCCCCACGGTGCCTACGGCATCGTTGTTGACGTCAAGGTCTTTACCCCCGAGAACAGCGACGAGTTGCAGCCCGGCGTGCGTATGTGCGTGCGCTGCTACATCGCCCAGAAGCGTAAGATCAGCGTCGGCGATAAGATGGCCGGCCGTCACGGCAACAAGGGCGTTGTTTCCCGCATCCTGCCGCAGGAGGATATGCCCTTCCTGCCCGACGGCACCCCGTTGGACATCGTGCTGAACCCCCTGGGCGTTCCTTCCCGTATGAACATCGGTCAGGTGCTGGAAGTCAACCTGGGCTATGTCGCCAAAGCGCTGGGCTGGAAGGTCCAGACCCCCGTTTTCGACGGCGCACACGAGTCCGATCTGCGTGACTGCTTCGCCGAGGCCCGCGAAAAGTGGCATGGCGAGAACGCCCCCGAGTACCCGACCCACCTCGACCGTCTGATGGGCGAGAAGGGCCACGTCATTGACTTCTCCAAGATCGATCTGACCGACGACGGTAAGACCACTGTTTACGACGGCCGTACCGGCGAGCAGTTCCCCAACAAGGTCACGGTAGGCTATATGTACTACCTCAAGCTGCATCACCTGGTTGACGATAAGATTCACGCACGTTCCACCGGCCCCTACTCCATGGTCACCCAGCAGCCTCTGGGCGGCAAGGCACAGTTCGGCGGCCAGCGCTTCGGCGAGATGGAAGTCTGGGCGCTGGAAGCCTACGGCGCTGCTTACACCCTGCAGGAGATCCTGACCATCAAGTCCGACGACGTCGTGGGCCGTGTCAAGACCTACGAGGCCATCGTCAAGGGCGAGCCGATCCCGCGCCCCGGTATCCCCGAGAGCTTCCGCGTTATGCTCAAAGAGCTGCAGAGCTTGGGCCTGGATATCGTTGTGCAGGATAAGGAAGGCAACGCCGTCGATATGCGTCAGGAGTTTGACGATGATGACAGCAGCTTTGAGAACAATGACTACGACCTGGGCGACAACGTCATGGTCGAAAGTGAGCTGCAGGACGATTACAGCGTCAAGGATGCCGACGAAGGCTTTGACGATGATCTGGACGAGGATGCAGGCCCCACGGCTGACGACCTCGCTGCGATCGAGTCTGATTCCTTCGACGACTGATTGAGAGTGTATCGTGTGTCATATTGAATTTGAGAGGGTTCGCTGAATGGAAAATAAAGAATTCGATTCTATTAAGATCGGCCTTGCCTCCCCGGACCAGATCCGTGCCTGGAGCTACGGCGAGGTCACCAAGCCCGAAACCATCAACTACCGCACCCTGAAGCCGGAGCGCGACGGCCTGTACTGCGAGCGCATTTTTGGACCTACCAAGGACTGGGAGTGCCACTGCGGCAAGTACAAGCGCATCCGTTACAAGGGCAAGATCTGCGACAAGTGCGGCGTTGAAGTCACCCGCGCCAAGGTCCGCCGTGAGCGCATGGGCCACATCGAGCTGGCTGCACCGGTTTCCCACATCTGGTACTTCAAGGGCATTCCCAGCCGCATCGGCCTGATGCTGGACATCAGCCCCCGCCAGCTGGACAAGGTGCTGTATTTCGCCAACTACATTGTCACCGACCCCGGTTTCACGCCGCTGGAGAAAAAGCAGCTGCTGACCGAGCGCGAGTACAAGGAAATGCGCGAAAAGTACGAGGATACGTTTGAAGCCGGCATGGGTGCTGAAGCCATCCAGAAGCTGTTGGCTGAGATCGACCTCGACAAACTGAGCAAAGAACTGCGCGAAGAGTTGGAGCATGCCAACGGCCAGAAGCGCGTCCGTCTGCTGAAGCGCTTGGAGTGCGTTGAGAGCTTCCTCGAGAGCAACCAGCGCCCCGAGTGGATGATCATGACGGTCATCCCGGTCATCCCGCCGGATCTGCGCCCCCTGCTGCAGCTGGACGGCGGCCGTTTTGCGACCTCCGACCTGAACGATCTGTACCGCCGCGTCATCAACCGCAACAACCGCCTGAAGCGCCTGCTGGAACTCGGTGCGCCTGACATCATTGTCCGCAACGAGAAGCGTATGCTGCAGGAGGCTGTGGACGCCCTGATCGACAACGGCCGCCGCGGCCGCCCGGTCACCGGTGCCAACAACCGTGCGCTGAAGTCCCTGTCCGATATGCTGAAAGGCAAGCAGGGCCGCTTCCGCCAGAACCTGCTGGGCAAGCGTGTTGACTACTCTGGCCGTTCCGTTATCGTCGTCGGCCCCGAGCTGAAGATGTACCAGTGCGGTCTGCCTAAGGAGATGGCCCTCGAGCTGTTCAAGCCCTTCGTCATGAAGGACCTGGTCGAGAAGGAGAAGGCCAACAACATCAAGTCCGCCCGCAAGATGGTCGAGCGCGCCCGCCCTGAGGTCTGGGACTCCCTCGAGACCGTTATCAAGGGCCACCCGGTCCTGCTGAACCGTGCACCTACGCTGCACCGTCTGGGCATCCAGGCCTTTGAGCCTGTCCTGGTCGAGGGCCGTGCCATCAAGCTGCACCCCCTGGTCTGCACTCCCTTCAACGCCGACTTCGACGGCGACCAGATGGCTGTCCATCTGCCGCTGTCCACCGAGGCCCAGCGCGAAGCCAAGATGCTGATGCTGGCCTCCGGCAACCTGCTGAAGCCTTCTGACGGCGAGCCCGTCACCGTGCCCACGCAGGATATGATCCTGGGCAGTTACTATCTGACCCTGGTCAACCCCGACGATAAGGGCCACGGTAAGATTTTCCGTGATGAAGCCGAGGCTATGATGGCCTACTCTGAGGGCCTTATCACCCTGCAGGCACCCATCAAGGTGCGCCGCACGATGGTCTTTGACGGCGTGGAGGAGACCGGCCTGGTCGATACCACGATGGGCCAGATCATCTTCAATAACCCAATCCCGCAGGATCTGGGCTATGTCGACCGCACCGACCCGGCAACGAAGTTCGACTACGAGATGAACCCCCGCACGCTGAAGATCGCTTCCGGCGGCAAGAGCGACAAGCTGACGAAGAAGGGCCTGCCCGACATCATCAGCCGCTGCCTGACCAAGCATGGCACCAAGACCTGCGCCATGATGCTGGATCAGATCAAGGCCCAGGGCTACAAATACTCCACCCTGTCCGCTATCACCGTCGCCGTTCCCGATGCCATCATGCCTGAGGAGAAGCCCGCTATTCTGGCTGCTGCCGATAAGAAGATCGAGAAGGTCATGAAGAACTTCAACCGCGGCCTGATCTCCGACGAGGAACGCTACCGCAAGACGGTCGAGATCTGGCAGGCTGCCACGGAGGAAGTCTCCGAGGCTCTGAGCGACAACCTGAAGAAGAACCACCAGCGCAACCCCATCTATATGATGTCCGATTCCGGTGCCCGTGGTTCTATGAACCAGATCAAGCAGCTGGCCGGTATGCGCGGCCTGCTGGCGAACACGGCCGGTAAGACGCTGGAAATGCCTATCCGCGCCAACTATCGTGAAGGCCTGAATATCCTGGAATACTTCATCTCTTCTCGAGGCGCTCGTAAGGGCCTGGCTGATACCGCTCTGCGTACCGCTGACTCTGGTTACCTGACCCGCCGCTTGGTCGATGTCTCCCAGGAAGTTATCATCCGTGAGGAAGACTGCCACGCAACCGAGGGCATCTGGGTCCGCGAGATCAGCGAGGGCAACTCCGTCGTTGAGAGCTTCAAGGAGCGCTTGAACGGCCGTTACGCCCTGCATGATGTCCATGATCCTGCCACTGGCGAGCTGCTCGTCAGCAAGGACAAGATGATGGATATGTTCGACGCTGAAAAGATCGTCAACGCCGGCATCACCGAGCTGGAGATTCGCTCCGTCATGACCTGCCGTGCGCATGTCGGCGTCTGCGCCCGCTGCTACGGCTCCAATATGTCCAACGGCCAGTGCGTCAAGGTCGGTGAGTCTGTCGGTATCATCGCTGCTGAGTCCATCGGCGAGCCCGGTACCCAGCTGACCATGCGTACCTTCCATACCGGCGGTATCGCATCTGCCGAAGATATCACCCAGGGTCTTCCCCGCGTTGAGGAATTGTTCGAGAGCCGCCGTCCCAAGGCCATGGCTATCATGACCGAGATTGGTGGTACTGTCCACATCGACGACACCAAAAAGACCCGCCATGCCGAGATTACCGGCGTGGACGAGAACGGCGCCCCTGTCACTAAGAGCTACCTGATTCCCTTCGGCCAGCGCCTGAAGGTCATGGAGGGCGACGAGGTCGCCAAGGGTGCTCTGCTGACCGAAGGCCATGCGTATCCGCAGGATATCCTGGCCGTCCAGGGCCCCATCGCTACCCAAAACTACCTCATCAGCGAGGTTCAGAAGGTTTACCGTCTGCAGGGTGTTGACATCAACGATAAGCATATCGAAGTCATCGTCCGCCAGATGATGCGCAAGGTTCGCCTGGAGGATGTCGGCTCTGCTGATCAGATCATCGCCGAGCTGGATACCCTCAAGAAGAACGGCCAGATCGAGGGCGCTACCGAGACCGCCGTCAACGCAGGCCTCGAGGCTGCCAAGCTGCTGGATTGCCTGAGCACGACCCGCTTCCTGAACGGTGGCGTTGTCAACCGCCGCGATGTGATGATCGTGAACGAGGAAATTCAGAAACGCATCGACGCAGGCCAGACCGACCTCAAGCTGGTTCAGGCCAGCCAGGTGCTGCTGGGCATCACTAAGTCCAGCCTGGCTACCGACTCCTTCCTGTCCGCCGCTTCCTTCCAGGAGACCACCCGTGTCCTGACCGAGGCTGCCATCAAGGGCAAGGTCGACCCGCTGGCCGGCCTGAAAGAGAACGTCATTATCGGTAAGCTCATTCCCGCCGGTACCGGTCTGCCGGAGGTCGAGGAGGAGCTGGTCCAGGCAGAGATCGCCCGTGACGCTGCCGAAGCCGCCTACGACCACTAATCCATAAAAAGTAAAGTGCCCCACCGCTAACCCGCGGTGGGGCATTTTTGGTGGTGCCCATCCGTCCACGATTGACACACACTTGTAAAACGGTTATAATAAATTAACCAGACTATGCAAAGGGAAGTGACACTATGCTGTTCCTGCAATACCCGCCGTGTTCTACCTGCCAAAAGGCCCAAAAATGGCTGGACGACCACGGCATTGCCTACACCGCCCGCCATATCAAGGCGGATAATCCTACCGCCGACGAGCTGCGTGCCTGGATTGCCCAAAGCGGCCTGCCCATCAAGCGGTTCTTCAACACCAGCGGCCTTGTCTACAAAAATTTGGGTCTGAAAGACAAGCTGCCCACCATGACCGAGGACGAGCAGATCGCCCTGCTGGCATCGGACGGTATGCTCGTCAAGCGCCCCCTGCTGGTGGCGGACGACTTCGTCTTGCCCGGCTTCAAACCCGCCGGATGGGAGAAGGCACTTTTGTAAACGCATATCCTCTGTTCTGCAACACCATATTAATAAGGAGAAAACCATGGCTGAAATTTTAAAAGACCGCAGCGAACTCGACACGCAGTTCCAGTGGGACCTGACCCCGATGTTTGAGAACGACGACGCCTGGGAAGCCACCCTCGCCAGCCTCGACGCGGATATTGAGAGTCTGTCCGCCTTTGCTGGCAAACTGAACGATGCCGTTACCATCGGTGCGTACCTCGATGCCTCCACCGAGGTGGGCCGCAAGGTCGAGCGCCTGTACTGCTATGCCTCCCAGCGCCACGACGAGGACACCCGCGACGACAAGGCTCAGAGTATGTATGCCCGCGTCGGCAGCAAGTACGTCAAGATGGCCGCCACCCTGTCCTTCGCCCAGCCCGAAATCCTGTCCCTGCCCGAGGAGACGCTGACCGCCATCGTCAACGACCCTGCAGTCGCCGACTACAAGTTCAACCTCGAGGATCTGCTGCGCAGCAAGCCCCACACCCTGACCAAGGCTGAGGAAAAGCTGCTGGCCAGCTTTGGCGAGGTCATGTCCGCGCCCTCCGAGGCCTACCACAATTTGGAGGATGCCGACCTGCTGTTTGATGCTGTCAAGAACGGCGCAGGAGAGACTGTTGAGGTCACCGGCTCCAACTTTGTGCCTCTGGAAATGGGTACCGACCGTGTTCTGCGCGAGAACGCTTTCCACAGCTACTACAAGAGCTACCGTGAGCACATCAACACCTTCGCGGCCATGTACAGCGGCGCCATCAAGGCCGCCACCGCCGAGGCTGCTGCCCGCAATTATCCGTCCTCCCGCGCCATGGCTATGGCAGGGGAGAACGTGCCCGCCGAGGTCTATGACAACCTCATTGCGACCGTCCGCAAGCATATGCCCGCCATGCACCGCTATGTCCGCCTGCGCAAAAAGATGTTGGGCGTTGATGAGCTGCATTTCTACGACGTCTACGCCCCGCTGGTCGGCGACCTGAAAAAATCCTACACCTACGAGACCGCGCAGGAAATGGTGCTGAAAGCCGTTGCCCCCCTGGGCGAAGACTACCAGGAAACTGTCCGCAAGGCATACGCTGAGCGTTGGATCGACGTTTACCCCAACCGCGGCAAGCGCGGCGGTGCCTACTCCGGCGGCTGCTATGACTCCAACCCCTATATCCTGCTGAATTTCAGCGGCACGCTGGACAGCGTCTCCACCCTGGCGCACGAGATGGGCCACACCATCCACAGCTGGCGATCCCGCCAGCACCAGCCGCCGCAGTACGCGGACTATACGCTGTTCGTCGCTGAGGTCGCGTCCACCGTCAACGAGAACCTGCTCATTGAGCAGCTGCTCCAGAACGAGAACGACCCCCAGACCCGCCTGTACCTGCTGAACCAGTACCTCGAGAACTTCAAGGGCACCGTCTACCGCCAGACGATGTTTGCCGAGTTCGAGCGCGAGGCCCACGCTATGGTGGAGCGCGGTGAGGCCCTGAACGCCGCCGCCCTGAACGCCCTGTACAAGCGCCTGGTCACTGACTACTTTGGCGACGACATGGTCATCGACGACGAGATCCAGTACGAGTGGGCGCGCATCCCGCACTTCTACCGCCCGTTCTACGTCTACAAGTATGCAACTGGCTACTCCACCGCCGTGGCTCTGTCCGAGGGCATCCTGAAAGAGGGCGAGCCCGCCGTCAAGCGCTACAAGGAGTTCCTGTCCATGGGCGGCAGCGCCTACCCGCTGGACGAGCTGCGCCACGCCGGTGTTGACCTTGCCACCCCGGCCCCCGTGGACGCGGCCCTCGAGAAGTTTGAGCGCATCCTGGATGATGCGGAGGCAACACTGGCGAAGCTGCAGTAAGCCTGTCCCTGCAACCGGGTAGAGATGTAGGGGCCGCACATGTGCGGCCCGCAACCCTCCGGCAGGCGCCTGTTCACCTTACATGAGCGGGCCGGGCATGCCCGGCCCCTACAGACGCAATACACCAAAAAGAGGAGCGCCCTCCGCGGGCGCTCCTCTTTAATAATAGGTATGCGATGTTACTTGCCCAGAACTGCCTTGATGTAGGCGGCCTCACGAGCTGCAATCTGATCCTGATATGCCTTTACGGCTTTGGCGTAGGCAGCCTCACGCTGATCGGCGGAAGCCTGCGCGGCCTTGCCGGCGGCAATTACGGCGGCTACTCTGGCGTCAGCCTGAGCCTGTGCGGCCTTGCCAGCGGCGATGACAGCCAGGCAATCTGCGTCGGCTTTCGCCTGGGCAGCCTTGGCGGCCTTCAAAATCGCGGCGCTGTCGGCGTCAGCCTTTGCCTTTGCATTCTTGGCGTAGGCATCGACCGCAGCCGTGTAAGCGGCTTCTTTGGCGGCGATCTGGGCCTGATAAGCCTTCACGGCGGCAATGTAGTCACTGTTGGCATCTGCAAAAACAGGCACAGCGAGCAGCGATACCATGCACAGGGAAATCAAAACAGCAAGGAATTTTTTCATAATCGATACCTCCTCAAAATATGTGGCAGATAAGTGTCGCCCGGGGACGCCCCGGACTTGTCTGTACCCTCATTATAACAAAACGGGGAACAGGATGCAACAGAAATCGACTCGTCAAAATCATAAATCTGAACGCTGCATTTTGTGCATAATGTATATTTGTCTCTGCAACATGGACAAAACATACAAGATATGGTGCGCCCGGCACGGCGCAAGGGGAACGCGGCTGCCCTTATTCTATGCACAGACTTTCCGAAACGTGCCCCGATCGGGCAGACCAGGGCAAGAATTGCACATTTTGCTTCAGAAACGAAAAATTCTCCGTATTGCACGATTTTTTCAAGATTTTTTTGGCAATACTCTTGACAATCCGGTCGGAATGCTGTAATATAATCATTGCGTGAGTTGCGGGGTATAGTGCGGCCATTCGGCAGTACAAACCGCAAAAAAGCGCGTGAATAAGTGAAGAAAGGAGAAAAGAAATGCCTACTTTTAACCAGCTCGTGCGCAAAGGCCGTGAGGTCCTGGTCAAAAAGAGCACTGCACCTGCCCTTCTGAAGAGCTACAACTCCCAGAAAAAGGAGTACACCAACCTGAACAGCCCGCAGAAGCGTGGTGTCTGCACTGCTGTGCGTACCATGACCCCCAAAAAGCCTAACTCTGCTCTGCGTAAAGTTGCCCGTGTCCGCCTCACGAATGGTATCGAGGTCACCTCTTACATTCCCGGTATCGGCCATAACCTGCAGGAGCACAGCGTTGTTCTGATCCGCGGCGGTCGTGTCAAGGATCTGCCCGGTGTCCGTTACCACATCATCCGTGGTACGCTGGATACCCAGGGTGTTGCGAACCGTAACCAGGCCCGCAGCAAATACGGTGCTAAGCGCCCCAAGGCCGGTGCCAAGAAGTAAGGAAACATCTTTTCGCCATAAAATAGGCCAACGCCTTTTTTGTGGCACAACGGGAGTTTCTTAACTTTCGAGTACCGATGATATCATTTATGTGAAGGAGGGAAGAAAGATGCCCAGAAGAGGTAATGTCGCGAAACGCGAAGTTCTGGCCGATCCTATTTACAATTCCAAGGTTGTCACCCGCCTGGTCAACTACATCATGCTGGATGGCAAGAAAGGTGTTGCTCAGGAGATCGTTTACGATGCATTCAACATCGTGAAGGAAAAGACCGGCAACGACCCGCTCGAGATGTTCGAGAAGGCTATGGAGAACATCATGCCTAACCTCGAGTGCAAGACCCGCCGTGTCGGCGGCGCTAACTACCAGGTCCCCCTGGAGGTCAGCCCCGCTCGCCGCGAGACCCTCGGTCTGCGCTGGCTGACTGCTTACAGCCGCGCCCGTGGCGAGAAGACCATGTCTGCTCGTCTGGCTGCTGAGATCATCGACGCCACCAACGGTGTCGGCGGTTCTGTCAAGAAGCGCGAGGATACGCACAAGATGGCCGAGGCCAACAAGGCTTTTGCCCACTATCGTTATTGATTCGCTGTCGAGGAGGTTTAAGCCATGGCTACGCCGAGAGATGTATCTCTTGCAATGACCCGTAATATCGGTATCATGGCCCACATCGACGCAGGTAAGACCACCACCACCGAGCGTATCTTGTACTACACCGGTATCAACCATAAGATCGGTGAAGTTCATGACGGCGCTGCTACGATGGACTGGATGGAACAGGAGCAGGAGCGTGGTATCACCATCACCTCCGCTGCTACCACCTGCTATTGGAGCCATACCGAGACCCAGCACGATCCGGCTCTCTTCAAGAAGAACCGTCATCGTATCAACATCATCGACACCCCGGGCCACGTTGACTTCACCGTTGAGGTTCAGCGTTCCCTGCGCGTTCTGGACGGTTCTGTTACCGTTCTGGCCGCTAAGGGCGGTGTTGAGCCGCAGTCTGAGACCGTTTGGCGTCAGGCTGACGAGTACAAGGTTCCCCGCATGGTTTACGTCAACAAGATGGATACCATGGGTGCCGATTTCTACCGCTGCGTTCAGATGCTCCATGATCGTCTGCACGCAAACGGTGTGCCCATCCAGCTGCCCGTTGGCCAGGAGGATACCTTCAAGGGTATTATCGACCTGATCGATATGCAGGCTGACATCTACTATGATGACATGGGCAATGACGTCCGCGTTGAGCCTATCCCTGAGGATATGCAGGAGAAGGCCCAGGAGTACCATGACAAGCTGATCGAGGCTGTTGCTGAGACCGACGAAGAGCTGATGATGAAGTACCTGGAAGGCGAAGAGCTGACCAAGGAAGAAATCAAGGCTGCTCTGCGTAAGGCTACCATCTCCAACGAGATCGTGCCTGTTGTCTGCGGCTCCTCCTACAAGAACCGCGGCGTTCAGAAGCTGCTGGATGCCATTGTTGACTATATGCCGGCTCCTACCGACGTTGCAGCCATCAAGGGCACCAACCCCGAGACCGGCGAGGAGGAGGATCGTGTCTCCTCCGACGACCAGCCGTTCGCAGCTCTGGCCTTCAAGATCATGACTGACCCGTATGTCGGTAAGCTCTGCTTCTTCCGTGTGTACTCCGGTACGCTGGACGCAGGCACCACCGTCTACAACTCTGTCAAGGATAACAACGAGCGTATCGGCCGTATCCTGCAGATGCACGCCAACAACCGTAAGGACATCGACACCGTTTACGCGGGCGATATTGCGGCTGCTGTCGGTCTGAAGAATACCACCACCGGTGACACGCTGTGCGACGAGAAGCACCCCATCATTCTGGAGTCCATGAACTTCCCGGAGCCCGTTATCCGCGTTGCCATCGAGCCCAAGACCAAGGCCGGCTCTGAGAAGATGGGCATTGCGCTGGCAAAGCTCGCTGAAGAGGATCCGACCTTCCGCACCTGGACCGATGAAGAGACCGGTCAGACCATCATCGCCGGTATGGGCGAGCTCCATCTGGAGATC
>OLOS01000992.1_pt1 | contig 25885 bp, 28 predicted proteins | sample 1672631 | NCBI WGS metagenome assembly OLOS01 (sample SAMEA3136707, study PRJEB25190) | human gut metagenome | biome: human gut; feature: human-associated habitat; material: faeces | place: Austria | collected 2013 | reverse complement strand
ACCGCAGGGATAGACAAAGGTCACAACCCGAAAGCCCGCGCGCGTGAGCGATGCCTCCAGCCGCTCGGCATACAGCCCCGCCACGGTCTCGCCCGCGACGACGGCCGCCGTGCGCCCGGCACCGAGCGTGTGCGCGATCAGCGCCCCGGCATCATCGAGCAGCCCCGGCTGCACCAGCACGTCATATTCGCGCGAGGCGGTCACGTGGATGGTCGTCATCGGCCGTCCACCTCCTCTTTACGCCGCCGTCCCTCGTCGAGCAGGCGCGTGAGCGCGGTCAGATCGCCGCGCTGCATCGCGTCGCGGTACGCATTCAGATTCGCCGTGAAGATATCCAGCTCCCGCAGGAGGTTATCCCTGTTTTCCAGAAAGAGCTCCGCCCACATCTCCGGGCTCAGCCACGCGACGCGGGTCATGTCCTTGTAGCTCCCGGCGGAAAAGCCCTTGTGCTGCGCGGCCGTGGGGCTCTTGATGTAGGCGTTCGAGACCACGTGCGCCATCTGGGACGTAAAGGCGATCATCTCGTCGTGCGCCTGTGCCGTCGTGAACGAAAAGCGCGCAAAGCCCGCGGGCTTGAGCAGCTGCTTGACACGGTCAAAGAGCAGCACATCGTCAAAGTCCGGCGGCACGATGACCATCGGCGCGCCGTGAAACAGATCCGCCTTCGCATTCTTGAAGCCGGAAAACTGCGTGCCGGCCATCGGGTGACCGCCGAGGAACGTGACGCCGTGCGCCTGCGCGATCGGAAAGCACGCGGCGCAGATGGTGCGCTTCGTGCCGCCGCAGTCGATCACCACGGGGTGCGGTCCGATGTGCGCCGCCATGCGGCGGAACCAGTCAACCGTCGCCTCAGGATAGAGCGCGATGAGCACAAGGTCGCACGCCGAGACATTGTCCTGCGTGAGTTCGCCGTCGACCGCGCCGCTCATCATGGCAAAATCGAGCACGCTGCGGCTGCGGTTATACGCGAGCACGGTCGCGCCCGCGGCATGATAAGCCTTTGCAAAGGAGCCGCCGATCAGCCCCAGACCAACGATCCCGACCGTCATTTGGCAAGCACCTCACGGATGCTGCGCACCTTATGCGCAAGGTCGTCGTAGACTTCCGGACGCAGGGACTGCGCCCCGTCGCACAGCGCGTGCATGGGGTCGTTGTGCACCTCGATGATGAGGCCGTCCGCGCCGCAGGCGGTCGCGGCGAGCGCCATCGGCTCGACAAGGCGGGCGATGCCGGTCGCGTGGCTCGGGTCGACGATGACCGGCAGGTGCGTCAGCTCCTTGAGCATGGGCACGGCCGCGAGGTCGAGCGTATTGCGCGTGTAGTCGTCAAACGTGCGGATGCCGCGCTCGCAGAGGATGACCTGCTCGTTGCCGCCGGCCATGATGTACTCGGCGCTCATGAGCAGCTCCTTGAGCGTGCTGGCGAGGCCGCGCTTGAGCAGGATGGGCTTGCGCAGCTTGCCGAGCTCACGCAGGAGGTCGAAGTTCTGCATATTGCGCGCGCCGACCTGAATGATGTCCACATCCTCGAACAGCGGCAGATGCTCCACACCCATGATCTCGGTCACGATCGGCAGTCCGGTCGCCGCGCGGGCCGTTTTGAGCAGCTCGATGCCGGTGGCCTTGAGCCCCTGAAAATCGTAGGGCGAGGTACGGGGCTTGAACGCGCCGCCGCGCAGGATGTTCGCGCCGGAGGCCTTGACCGCCTGCGCGACCGCGACGATCTGCTCCTCGGACTCCACCGAGCACGGCCCCGCGATCATGACGAAGTTGCCGCCGCCGATCTTCACGCCGCCGACATCGACGACGGTGTCCTCCGGATGGAACTTGCGGTTGCAGCACTTAAAGGGCTCGCTCACGCGCTTGACGCTGTCGACGATGCCGAGACTTGCGATCAGATCCATGTCCACGTTGGTCGTGTCGCCGACGAGACCGAGCACGGTCTGATATTCGCCCTCGGAAATGTGAATGACCAGCCCCTGAGCCTTGAGCCAGTCGATGAGCTGCGTGCGCTTTGCCGCTTCCACGCCATGTTTGAGTACGACGATCATGATGATTACCTCCGTTGCAATGTTGCAGATTTATGGGCTGTCTAAAAAGAAAATGCGGCACAGGCTCAACCTGTGCCGCATGAAACAAACCCGATGTCCGAGCTATTTTTCGCATCACAAATCAGCCTTACTATTGGAGTATAGTAAAGTAATAAGCGTATGCAAAAAAGAAGCTGCGGTTCATATGTGTTGCTCCGATCGTGAAAAATGATCTTGATGGTTCGAGTATAAAAACTTCGCGGCGAAATGTCAACCGCAAATTTTCACAAATCTGCACTTTTTTGCGCCCCGACATTCGGCACACGACCGGAAACCGGAACAAAAAAGCGAGGGCGGCAAAAGCCGCCCTCGCAAAGCAGATACTTGCGAAAAGGGAGATTACGCGTTGACCACGTGCTCGACGTAGCTTCTGAGGATCGCGGCGACCTGCGCGCGGGAAGCGCTGCCCTGCGGGTCGAGGATCGTCTTGCTGCCGTACACCGTGCCCTGGATGAGACCGGTGGCATTCGCCCAGGCGAGCGCGTCCTGCGCCCAGTCGGACACACTGCCGGCATCCGGGAAGGCCGTCAGATCCGCGCGCGCACTGACATCATAGCCCTTGCTCTGCGCGTATTTGTAGAGGATCACCGCAGCCTGCTCGCGCGTGACTGCGCCGTTGGGATCGAAGCGGCCGCTGCCGACACCGGTGACAACGCTGTTTTCCGCAGCCCAGGTGACCGCGTTGGTGTACCACTCGCCGTTGGGCACATCGCTGAACGTGTTGACGCCCTTCGGAGCGGGCTTACCGGCGAGGCTCCACAGCACAGTCACGAGCATCGCGCGGTTCATGGTCTGATTCGGGGCAAACGTCGTAGCCGTCTCACCGGCGAAGAGACCGTTGTTGTAAGCGTAGGCCGCAGCGCCGTAATACCACGCGCCGGCGGGCACATCTGTGAACGGGAAGCTCGCCATGGCCGTCACGCCGTTGAGCACGTTGAACGAATAGGTCTGCTGCTCGGCGTTGTAAGCGCCGCCGACAGCGGAGATGCTGCCGTCGTCCGCGAGATTCCACGCGGTCATGTTCTCGAGCGCGCGTGCGGAAACCGTGGCGCGCACGCCGCCGGCAGGATACTTCACCGCAGCACCGTCAACGGTGACGGAAGCGGTGGCAAGCACGGCGCTGTCCGCCTGCTTGCCGAGGGCGCGGCGCTGCGCAGCGTTGAGAGAAGCGCCGTTTGCAAGGGAAACGACGACATCCTTGTGCAGGTCAAGCGCCGCGAGCGCGCTCGCATTGAGCGCGACCGTGCCGGACTTGAACTTCACCTGCAGGGCCGCAACACCCGCCTCGCGCGCATTGGCGATCGAGTGGCCGGCCAGAACGACCGTGCTCGCAGCGGGGTCGGTGGCGTCGACCGTCACGGTCGCGCCGGACTGCGCGTTGGTGGCCGCACGGAGCTGGCGGCTGGACAGGAACACCGTGGAGGTGCCGTCCTGCACATAGGCCTGCGTGCTGGTGGCGCTGCTGCCGGTGACGGGCAGGAGGCGAACCTGCGCATTGCTGCCCTCGAGCAGGATGGTCTTGTCGTTGTCATCGGGGCAGTTATTGTCCACGCTCATGGAGACGACGATCTTCACGAGCAGGTCGTTGAGCTGACCCTTGAGGTACTTGGTGAACAGGCCCTGGAACTTCGTGAACAGCACGCTGCTGCGGCCGAACGCGTCCTTGGCGACGATGTCGAGCACCTGATCAAGCAGTGCGCCGCTGCGCAGCTGATCCATGCCGGACTGCACCCAGGCAGGGTAATTGCCGTCATCCTCGCCGGCGAGGTTGCAGCGATAGATCCAGTTGGCGAAATCGAGCAGATTGTTGCCCTCGGCGACCGGGATGGCCGCCACGTCTTCAATGATCTTGTCGATGTTCTCAATGATCTTCGTGACAGGCCAGGTATCGTTCGGCAGGTACTTGCCGAAGAAGGACTTGACGAAGTCGCCCGCGACCGTCTTGAGCATATCGGTCGAGAAGCCGAACTCACGGGCATACTCGGTCAGGTCGTCGATCACATACGCGACGCCCGTGGCGGGATCGGTGTAGTTTATGGGGCCGATGTGCGTCTTGGTGCTCACGCTCATGTAGGTGTTCGTCTCACCGCCGACGGTGCTGCGGCGCAGGTCGACAAAGCGGATCGGGCACGGATACGTCAGCGCAGAGCCGGTCTCGATGTCATAGAAGGTGTTGCCGGCCTTCGTGGTCATGGCAGCGATGTCAACCGCGTGCATATGACCGGTGAAGACGGCGCTCATGCCGGCATCGGCATACTCCTGCGCGATGCGCTCATAGCCGTTGACGAGGTACATGGGCAGGATGGTGGGCTCGACATCGAAGTGCGGCACCAGACCGTGGTGCTCCAGACCGATGACAAGGTCGCCGCGCGCCTTGGCGGCGGCAGTCTGCTCGATGACCCACTTTTCCAGGTCGGCGCTGATGGCGCCGCTCGTCTCATGCTCATCCGTGCCGTTGGAAGTGTTCTCCTTGCTGTAGCGGCAGGTGTCCATGGCGACGATGGTCAGACCCTCGACCGGACGGGCGACATAGGACAGGCTGCCGGCCTCATTGCCCGCGGCCGGGGTGAAGGTCGCGATGACGGTCGGGTCGGAGTAGACAAAGTCGTAGATACGCTTGAAGTCCTCCGGGTGCGTGCGCGTGGCAGGCACGGCCTTACCGTCGGGGGTGTTGTAGTTCTCGGCATTGTAATTGCGGATGTCATGGTTGCCGTTGATGACATAGATCTTCAGGCCGGGAACGTCCTGCTGCAGCTGCTTGAGCATCTTGGCCATATCCTTATGGCACTCCTGCTCGCCGTCCTTGGTCAGGTCGCCGGACACGAGAAGAATGTCGGGCTTGTCCGCGCGGACGCGGTCAAACATCTCGTGAAGGACGGCAGAGCCTTCCTTGAGCAGCTTGCGGTCACTGTTGAGCGCGTGCTCAAAGTCCGCCGTGTCGCGGATCATATCCGGCGAGAAATAGTGCAGGTCGGACATGACTGCGATCCTCAGGTTCAGGTCCTGCGGCTTGTCCGCCGCAAGAGCCGGAACCGTCAGTGTGAAGACAAGGACTACCGCCAGCAGCAGCGACAGCAGTCTGCTTCCATTGTGCATTCTGGTTTTCATTTCTTCCTCCTGATGATATAGACTCCTACATATGCACGGCGCAGCGCCGCACAATTGTATTCCTTCCCCACCGTGTAAAGCGCATCGTCAGACGCGGCAAACAACGTCCCGGCTGACCATACCACGGTTACTTAACTTTACCATGTCAGCGCCTCGATTGCAACCAAAATCAAATGTTGTACGCCAAGTTTACAAAATCAAATACAAGAGCCACATTCTTTCTTGACAAGGCGGCAGTTTCGTCCTATCATGGAGTGTAACAAACACGGGGAGCCGCTCGGCTGAGAGTAAGCATCCGCTTAGACCCGCACACCTGATTTGGACAATGCCAACGTAGGGATTCATACTGCCGGACCGCAACAGCAGCACTCTTTACAGGCGCTGCTGTTTTTTTACACCCCGAAAGGAGCTTATAGCTATGGAACAGATCCTCAAGACCATGCTGGAAAACGTGCGCGCGAAAACACCGCTCGTGCACAACATCACAAACTACGTCACCGTCAACGACGTTGCAAACGTCCTGCTGGCGGCCGGCGGATCGCCGATCATGTCCGACGACGCAGATGATGTTGAGGACATCACGAGCATCTGCGGCGGCCTGAACATCAACATCGGCACGCTCAACAAAAACACCATCCCCTCCATGTTCCTCGCCGGCAAGAAGGCAAACGCCCTCGGCCACATCGTCCTGCTCGACCCCGTGGGCGCGGGTGCGAGCCGCCTGCGCACCGACACGGCCAACCGCCTCATGCGCGAGGTGCGCTTTGACGCCGTGCGCGGCAACATCTCCGAGATCAAGACCCTCTGCATCGGCAGCGGCACGACCAAGGGCGTGGATGCCGATGCGGTCGACGCCGTGACGGAGGCAAATCTCGACGACGGCGTGGCGCTGGTCAAGGCGTTCGCCAAGCAGACCGGCTGCATCATCGCCGTGACCGGCGCGATCGACCTTGTGAGCGACGGTGAGCGCTGCTGGTGCATCCGCAACGGCCGCCCGGAGATGAGCCGCATCACCGGCACGGGCTGCCAGCTCTCGGCGCTGACGACGGCGTTCCTCATCGCAAACCCCGAGCACAAGCTCGAAGCCGCGGCTGCCGCCGTGTGCATGATGGGTCTCGCGGGCGAGATCGGCTGGGCGAATATGCAGCCCGGCGACGGCAACAGCACCTACCGCAACCGCATCATCGACGCGATCTGCAACATGACCGGCGACACGCTGGAGGAAGGAGCCAAGTATGAACTGCGATAATGCTTCCCTGCTGCTCTATGCAGTGACCGACCGCTCGTGGCTGCACGGTCAGACGCTCTATGCGCAGGCTGAGCAGGCGCTGCAGGGCGGCGCAACGTTTTTGCAGCTGCGTGAGAAGGAGCTCGACGAGGCGCACTTCAAAGAAGAGGCCATCGCGCTCAAGGCGCTGTGCAGGCAGTACGGCGTGCCGTTCGTGCTCGATGACAACGTGGCGCTCGCCATCGAAACGGACGCCGACGGCGTGCACGTCGGACAGAGCGACATGGCGGCCGGAAAAGTGCGCGCGCTCATCGGTCCGGACAAGATCCTCGGCGTGTCGGCGCAGACCGTGGAAGATGCGCTGCTGGCCGAGCGCGAGGGCGCGGACTATCTCGGCGTGGGCGCCGTGTTCCCGACCGGGACAAAGACTGACGCCAACGCCGTGAGCTATGACACCCTGCGCGAGATCTGCGCGGCCGTGTCCATCCCCGTCATTGCCATCGGCGGCATCACGAGAGACAACGTCGCCCGGCTTTCCGGCAGCGGCATCGTCGGCGTCGCCGTCGTGAGCGCGATCTTCGCGCAGCCGGACATCCCCGCCGCCACGCGTGAGCTCAAGACCGCCGTGCGCGCAGCGCTGGAGCTTTGACCCCCTCTGCGCACAGGCACAGATACAAATAAAAACAGCGGCAGATCGGGGGCACCACTTTCTGTCGCTCAACAAAATTGATGCTGAAAAGGAGACAGAATATGAAAACAGCATTAACGATCGCCGGAAGCGATTCCAGCGGAGGCGCCGGTATTCAGGCCGATCTGAAAGCCATGACCATGAATGGCGTATTTGCCATGAGTGCGATCACGGCGCTGACCGCCCAGAACACGACCGGCGTACAGGGTATTTTTGAAGTGACCCCGGAATTTCTCGCCCAGCAGATCGACAGCGTCTTTACCGACATTCGGCCCGACGCAGTGAAGATCGGCATGGTCGCATCCTCCGGCCTCATCGAGGTCATCGCCGAGCGGCTGCAGCATTACGGGGCGAAAAACATCGTCGTCGACCCCGTGATGGTCGCCACGAGCGGCGCACGCCTCATCTCCGAGGACGCCATTGCCACGCTTGAGGTGCGGCTGCTGCCGCTTGCCACCGTGCTCACGCCCAACATCCCGGAGGCGGAGGTGCTCTCGGGGCTGTCCATCACCTCCCCCGACGACATGATTACCGCCGGAAAGGTCATCAGCGAGCGCTACGGCTGCGCCGTCCTGTGCAAGGGCGGACACCGGCTCAACGACGCGAACGACCTCCTGTACCGTGACGGCGGCTATGCGTGGTTCAACGGCAAGCGCATCGACAACCCCAACACCCACGGCACGGGCTGCACGCTCTCGAGCACGATCGCGGCAAACCTCGCCAAGGGCTATGATCTCGACACGGCCGTGCAGCGCGCGAAGGCGTATCTCTCCGGCGCGCTGGCCGCCATGCTCGACCTCGGCGCGGGCTCCGGCCCGATGGACCACGCGTTCGACCTCAAGCCCGAATACCGTCAGGAGGCCGGAAGATGAAAAAGACGTCCAGCTTCCAGAACAGCCTCATCTGGTTCGGCGCGGCCGTGTCCATCGCCGAGATCCTCACCGGCACGTATTTCGCGCCCCTCGGCTTCACCAAGGGGCTGCTCGCCATCCTGCTCGGTCACGTCATCGGCTGCGCGATGTTCTTTTTTGCGGGGCTCATCGGCGGCCGCACCGGACGCAGCGCCATGGGCACGGTCGAGCTGAGCTTCGGCCGCATCGGCTGCCTGTTTTTCGCGGCGCTCAACGTGCTGCAGCTCGTCGGCTGGACGTCGATCATGATCTATGACGGCGCGCTCGCCACGAACACCGTGCTCGGCATCGGCAAATGGGTGTGGTGTCTGGTCATCGGCGGGCTGATCGTGCTGTGGATCGCCATCGGCATCAAAAATCTCGGCTGGGTCAACAAGATCGCCATGGCCGCACTGTTCATCCTCTCGATCGTGCTGTGCGTGGTCGTTTTTCGCGGCGGCACGCCCGTCACGGAGCCCGACGGCAGCCTGAGCTTCGGCGCGGCAGTCGAGCTCGCCGTGGCCATGCCGCTGTCGTGGCTGCCGCTCATCTCCGACTATACGCGCGAGGCCGAAAAGCCCTTTGCCGCCACGCTCTCGAGCACGCTGACCTACGGCGTCGTGAGCTGCTGGATGTATCTCATCGGCATGGGCGCCGCCATCTTCACCGGCGAGGGCGACATCGCGCTCATCATGGTCAAGGCCGGTCTCGGCGTGGCCGCGCTGCTCATCCTCATCCTCTCGACCGTCACGACGACCTTCCTCGATGCGTACAGCGCCGGCATCTCGGCCGAGTCCCTGTCAAAGAAGATCAACGGCAAGTATGCCGCGCTCATCGTGACCGTCATCGGCACGGTCTGCGCCATCTGCTTCCCGATGGACGACATCACGAACTTCCTCTACCTCATCGGTTCGGTGTTCGCGCCGATGATCGCCATCCAGATCACGGACTTCTTCCTGCTGCGCCGCGGCGGTGCGCGCGGAAAGCTGGACGTGTGCAATGCCGTCGTCTGGGTGCTGGGCTTCGCGCTCTACCGCGTGCTCATGAACGTGGACATCCCGGTCGGCAACACGCTGCCCGACATGGCCGCCACGATGCTTCTGTGCGTGATCGCGCACAAGCTCGTCCCCGACAAGACCAAGGCCACCTGAGCCTTTTTGCGAAATCTGCCAAGCCGAAAACGCCCGCATGGTATGCGGGCGTTTTTGCGTCTTGAATTCCTATCAGGATCGTGTTATTTTAAGGGCAGAAACGTACCAGTGCAAGGAGGTTTACCTATGCAGGATCTCAAACCGACGTGCCGCATCGCCGTCGTGCAGGCGGCGCCGGTGCTGTTTGACAAGAGCGCGTGCACGGACAAGGCCGTGCACCTGATCGCGGAATGTGCCCGCAGCGGCGCGGAGCTGATCGTGTTTCCGGAGCTGTTCATCCCCGGCTACCCCTACGGCATGACCTTCGGCTTCACGGTCGGCGCGCGCAGCGAAGCCGGACGCGCCGACTGGCAGCTTTACTGTGATAACTCCATCGTCGTGCCCGGTCCGGAGACGGAGCGCCTCGCCGCAGCGGCAAAGGCCGCGGGCGCATACGTGAGCATCGGTGTATCGGAGCGCGACGGCGTGACCGGCACGCTCTATAATTCCAACCTCATCTTCCACCCGGACGGTACGCTCGCGCCCGTGCACCGCAAGCTCAAGCCAACGGGCGCGGAGCGCGTGGTCTGGGGCGACGCCGACCGCGGGTATTTCCCGGACGTGGACACCCCGTGGGGACCGATGGGAAGTCTCATCTGCTGGGAGAGCTATATGCCGCTGGCACGCACGGCGCTGTATGAAAAGGGCGTGACGCTCTACATCTCGCCGAACACAAACGACAACCCCGAATGGCAGGCCACCGTGCAGCACATCGCGCTCGAGGGCCGGTGCTATTTCATCAATTGCGACATGGTCTTTCACCGCGCGGATTACCCCGCCGGACTGCACTGTCCCGAAGAGCTCGCGCGCCTGAGCGATATCCCCTGCCGCGGCGGCAGCTGCATCGTCGACCCCTACGGGCACTATGTCGTGCAGCCGGTGTGGGACCGGGAGGACATCCTCTATGCCGACCTTGATATGCATCGCGTGCCCGCCAGCCGCATGGAGCTCGACGTCTGCGGTCACTATGCGCGTCCGGACGTGCTGCATCTGACCGTGCAGGACGCATGAAGGGAGCGCGCGTATCTCAAGCAGCGGCGGCCGGAGTGTTATCTGTAAGCCACCGTGATCGCACCGTAAAACGAACATCCCCGGATGCCTGTGCATCCGGGGGTGTTTCCTTATGCGAGCGTGAGCTCCGTGCTCGCGCAGACGGCGGCGCCCACGCGCTGCATATCGGCGAGGTTCGCCGCCTGCACGGCATCCGTGACGGACGAGGTGCAGTCCGAGAGCACGACGGCATCATAATCGAGCGAGATCGCATCGTAGCACGTCGTGCGGATGCAGTTGGGCGTGGTCGTGCCCGCAAGCAAAACGCTCTGCACGCCGAGCCGGCGCAAAATGAGGTCGAGCCCGGTATGGAAAAACGCCGAAAACCGCGGCTTTACGAGCACATAGTCCTGCGGCAGAACGGTGAACGCCGCCGGAAACGCATCCGACAAGTGCGCGGCGCAGTCCTCCGAGAGCGGCTTGCCGCCGGCTGCCCATGCGGCCGCGCGCGGCTTTTCCACATCCGAGCCGTCGCTGCGGTAATGGCGCACGGCGTAGATGACCGGGACGCCGGCTGCGTGACAGCGGTCGATGAGCGCCGCGCACGCGGGCACGGTCGCCTCTGCCGACGGGATGCACAGCGGAGACGCGCTGTCGAGAAAGCCGCGCTGCATATCGATCATGATCAGTGCCTGTTTGGGCATGGTACTTGCCTCCTGACGGTGTAGATGCCTCTATGATAGCGCCGCGTTCCGGATTTGGCAAGCGCGGCTTGCCATCCGCGCCCCGACGTGGTATCCTACCGGGTAGCCCCAAAAGGGAGGGGCACTCTTTACAAGCGGGAGCGATCAACATGAGCAGACAACTCGAACCCTATCAGCAGATCGAGCGCAGCATCCAGAAGACCTATCACAAACGGCTCTGGACGCCGTTCATCACGGCCGTCAAGCAGTACGACCTCATCGCGCCCGGCGACCGCATCGCCGCGTGCATCTCCGGTGGAAAGGACTCCATGCTCATGGCCAAGCTCCTGCAGCTGCTGCAGCGCCACAGCGACGTGCCGTTCGAGGTCGTCTATCTTGTCATGGACCCCGGCTACAACGCCGTCAACCGCCAGAAAATCGAGCAGAACGCAGCGCTGCTGCACATCCCGATCACAGTCTTCTCCTCGGACATTTTCGAGGTCACGAGCAGCGTTGACCAGTCGCCGTGTTACCTCTGCGCGCGGATGCGCCGCGGCTATCTCTACAGCAAGGCGCGCGAGCTCGGCTGCAACAAGATCGCCCTCGGCCACCACTTCAGCGATGTGGTCGAGACGACCGTCATGAGTATGTTCTATGGCTCGCAGCTGCAGGCCATGCCGCCGAAGCTCCGCAGCCGCAATTTTCCGGGCATGGAGCTCATCCGCCCCATGTACTGCATCCACGAGGACGACATCATCGCCTGGCAGCACCACAACGGTCTGGAATTCATCCAGTGCGCCTGCCGCTTTACCGAGCGCGCGGCCGAGACCGGCAATGACGGCAGCACCTCCAAGCGGCAGGAGGTCAAGCTGCTGCTGCGCGAGCTGCGGCGGACGAATCCGGGCGTGGAAAAGAGCATTTTCCGCAGCATCCACGCAGTCTGTCTCGACACCATGGTCGGCTACAAGACCGGCGGCGTGGAGCACACATTTGCCGACTGCTACCGGGAGCGTGGCGAGATGACACAGGAGGACGAGACATGAACATAGAACGGATGCAGCCGGCGGACTTTGACGCGGTCTACCGTCTGCTGACGCAGAGCTTTCCGGCGACGGAGCGGCGCGGCGCGGCCGGACAGCGCGCACTGTTTTCCGACAGCGCATACCGCGTTGACATCCTGCGCGCGCCGGACGGAAGCGTGCAGGCACTCATCGCGTCGTGGGATTTTGACGACTTTGTCTTTCTCGAGCACTTTGCCGTCGCCCCCGCCTGCCGCAGCGGCGGCATCGGCGGGCAGATGCTCGATGCGATGCTGGCGCGCTGCGGCAAGCGTGCCTGTCTGGAGGCCGAGCTGCCGGAGACGGAGCTGGCGGCGCGGCGCATCGGCTTTTACGAGCGGCACGGCTTCACGGTCAATGCGGATTATGCCTACTTCCAGCCGGCGCTCGTGCCGGGCGGCGACCCGCTGCCGATGCACCTGCTCACGACCGGCGGCGCACGCACAAGCGCCGAGCTGCGCGCGATGGAGACGCTCGTGCACACGCGCGTGTACGGGCAAGCGCCCGCAGCGGAGCAATAAAGGAACAAGCGCCCGAAGCTGCGCGTCCGTGCAGCTTCGGGCGCTTTTGCGTTATGTCAGCGTGATGCAGCCGCTCGCCGAGCCGTCCATCGCAAAGTGCGAAAAGACGCTCTTGCTCACGGCGGCAAACCGGTCGCTCGCAGCAAACGCCTCCTCGTGCTCCTCGCGCAGGAAGTAGACCGTCTCGCGCAGCTGCAGCAGCAGCGCCGCACCGTGCTGGCATAGCCCCGTCTCATAACAGGTGCACGTGAGCGCGCTGACCGTGCCGCCCGTGTAGGTGAACGTGAGCTCATGCGGCACCGTGCCCTGCACGATGGCGTGCCCCTGTGTGCCGTCGACCGACAGGCAGACCACCCGCCCCTCGGCATAACAGGCGTGTCCCTTGCCAGCGGTCTCGCCCGGCAGGGGCATCTGATCGAGAAAGTCCAGCGTGTACGTCGGTCCGGGGCCGTGCCCGGTGACAAACTCCCCGTCCGCCTCCGGCGGGAAAAACCAGCTGCGCACCTGCGCATACGGCAGCGCGCCGTGATCGAGCGTGAGCATATGCGAGCCGAACACGTAAAACGTGCCGCGCACGTTCCTGTCCGCCGCGCCGATCACGCGCTCATAATCGGCGAGCCGGATGCGGAAATTGTAGTCCACCGCCGCCACGCGCCCCAAAAGCCCCGCAAGCTTGCCGCTGACGTAGACGACGTCGCCCTCGTGCAGGTCAAAGCGGTCGTTATAGTAGCTGTAGGCGCGGTCGCGCTCGGGAAAGTACACACGCACGACCGACGGAACGGCCGCCGCCTCCGGCTGCGCGGCCGGTGTTGGAGACGCCGCCTCGGACGCTTTGGGCTGCACGCAAAAACCGATCGGATGCTTCATAAAAATCCCTCCTCAAATCAAGACTCCTGTGCTTTGATCTCAGAATAGCACAAGAGCTGTCCCATAAACCGCCCAGTGCGCCCCTGCACAGTTCGTGCAGGGGCGCACCTTTGTCTATCTTGGAGGGAGAAAGGAAGCTGATTTATTGTCCGGGACGGCTGCCTTTGCCGCCGTTTCCATCCGGAGGTGTGACCTTATTGCCGCCGGGCCGACCGCCCATGCCGCCGCCTGTGCCGCCGCTGCCGTAAATGAGGCTGTCGAGCGCGACGTCGGTGCTCTCGCCGCCCATGGTGACGGTATAGGTGCTGCCCTGCTTGAGCGCCGGGGTGCTCACGATGACGCAGTTATAGGCCTTCGCGGGCGCAAATTCCGCGAGCACGCTGCCGCTTGCGTCCGTGACACGGATGGGCTCGGTCGATGTGCTCCGGCTCGTGAGCAGGATGCTGCCCTGCGTGGAGTCCGCGCCAAAGTTCTGCGCCATGCCGCTGTACCCGGCCGCAACAACGGTGCCGCCCGTGACAGTGGCTGTGCCGTCATAGTCGATGGCGCTGTTGCCGTCGCTCGTTGGACCGGAGACGTAGATCTCGCCGCCGGAGACGATCAGGTCACCGTTGGAGTCGATGCCGTCGCCGCCCGCGTCAATGCGCAGCGTACCGCCGGAGATCGTGATGCGGCTGTCAGAGCTGCCGCCAAAGCTGTCCGGCCCTCTGCCGCCGAAGCCGCTCCGGTCTGCGCCGCCGGCAGCATTGAGCCCATCGTCGCTCGCGGTGATGTCGATCGTGCCGCCGGAAATGTCGATCGTCTGCCCCTCGATGCCCTCGTAGCATTCGCGGATGCTGAGCGTGCCGTCCGTGACCGTGACGGCATTGTCCGCATGCACGCCGTCGTCGCCGGTCGTAACGGCGAACGTGCCGCCGGAGACGGTCACACTGCCGTTTGCGTGCACGGCGTCATCTGCGCAGTCGAGCGTGTAGCTGCCGCTGCGGACGGTGATGTCCGTGCCGGCCTTGATGCCCTTGGCGCTCACATCATCGGCAAGCGCGCCGCCGCTGCCGCCGCCGGAGGTGATGGTACAGGCAGTATCAAAGAGCGTGAGCGCCGTCTCAGCCTGAATGCCGTCCTCCCCCGCCGTGAGCGTGAGCGCGGATGCGCCGACGAGGATGCAGCCGAGCGCCGTGTCGCTGTCGTTGGTGGCGCGCAGCGCGTCGCCGCCGCTCGTCACGGTCACATCCGCCTGCTTGAGCACGAGGCAGTCCTTGCCGTTGATGCCGTGGTTCGCCGCCGTGACGGTCACGCTTGCGTCTTCGATCTTCAGGGCGTCCTTGCCGGTGATGCCGTTGTTGGCATTGCCCGTCACGGTGAGCGTGCCGCCGCCTGCAATGATGAGGTCGCTCTTCGCGTACAGGCAGGCGTTCGGCTCTTCATCGGCGGCGGAGGAAACACCGTCGCCGTAGTCGTAGCTGCTGCCGTCCGTGAGGGTGCTGGCCGTGCCGTCCGGGAGATAGAGGAGCACGCTCGCCGCCTTATAAATGTAGAGTGCACTGCTGTCAGAGCAGGTGATATCAGCATCCTGCAGCACGAGCGTCACATCCGCATCCGGTGCGTTGACGAGCACGCGCCCATCCGTGAGCGTGCCGGTGAGCACGTACACGCCGCCGTCCGTAATGGTCACGTCATCCGTTCCCGAGAGCGTGAGCGTCGTCGCGTTCGTGAGATCGGGCGCTGCCACGGGCGCGTCATAGAGCTGCTGCGCGACGGAGTTTTCGGTATTTGCATCTGCATCTGCATCTGCGTCCGTGCCGGCGCTGCTTGTGCAGGCGCACAGGCTGCCGAGCAGAAGCGCCGCGCCGAGCAGCATGGCCGAAATGCGTCTGGTTGGGTTCATGCCGTTTGCCTCCTTGTTCGTTTCTGGCGTCAGCATATCCCGGCAAGCTAAAGACAGCCTAAAGGAAAAGTGGGAATATTCTTTAGGTTCTCTTTAGGCGGCGGGGGTATCCTGCCGGCAGAAAGGAGGCCGCCGACATGGCCGATACCACACAGTACAGCTTTGCACGCTATGAGCAGAAGTACTTTCTCACGCCGCAGCAGCAGGCGGCGCTGCTCGAGCGCATCGCTCCCCGCATCCGGCGCGACGTGTACGATCACTACACGATCTGCAGCCTCTATTATGACACGGACGACTGGCGGCTCATCCGCGCGTCGCTCGAAAAGCCGGCATATAAGGAAAAGCTGCGCGTGCGCAGCTACGGCGTCCCGACGGACGGCGGGCGCGTCTTTGTCGAGATCAAGAAAAAGTATGACGGCGTGGTCTATAAGCGCCGCATCACGGCATCGCCCGCGGACGCGGCAGCATTCCTGCGCACCGGGAAAAGCACACAGCCGCTCGGGCAGATCGGCCGCGAGATCGCATGGTTTCAGCACACCTACCACGCCGAGCCCAAGGTGCTTCTTGCCTATGACCGCACCGCGTTTTCCGGCGCGGACGATCCCGCCGTGCGCATCACGTTCGACACGGACATCCGCTGGCGCACCACGGCGCTCGACCTGCGCCGCGGCGATCACGGTGCGCCGCTGCTGCCGCCGGAGCAGATCCTCATGGAGCTCAAGCTCCCCGGCGCGTGCCCGCTGTGGCTCAGCCGCGCACTGACGGATATCGACGCACGCCAGACGTCGTTTTCCAAGTACGGCGCGTGCTATAAGACCCACATTCTCCCCAACGAATCATTTACGAAGGAGGCGCTTTGCAGTGCTTGATTCCATCCTCGCATCCGGGCTCACACTCCCGGCCTTCCTCATCTGCACGGCGGTGTCGCTCGTGCTCGGCATCGCCACGGCACTTCTCGGTATGTACCGCTCGAAGTGCAGCCAGGGCTTTGCCGTCACGGTCGCAGTGCTGCCCGCGATCGTGCAGATCGTCATCCTGCTCGTCAACGGCAACGTCGGCGCGGGCGTAGCCGTCGCCGGGGCGTTCAGTCTCGTGCGCTTTCGCTCCGTGCCCGGCACGGCGCGGGAGATCGGCGTGATCTTCCTCGCCATGGCGCTCGGTCTTGCGACCGGCATGGGCTATGTCGCGCTCGCGGCGGTGTTTTTCGTCATCATCGCGGCGATGCTCCTGCTGATGACACGGCTGGACTTCGGCACGCGGCGCACCGATGAGCGCCTGCTGAAGATCACCATTCCGGAAAACCTCGACTACGACGGGCTGTTCGACGACCTGTTTGATATCTACACCACCGCGCACACGCTTGAGCGCGTCAGGACCACCAACATGGGCACGCTCTACGAGCTGCACTACCGCGTCACGCTGCGCGACGCGCAGGTGCCCAAGGCCTTTCTCGACGCGCTTCGCTGCCGCAACGGCAACCTGAACATCTCCTGCGGGCGTGAGCAGACGGGCGAGGCACTGTGAAAACGCTTGCGTTCCGGGCAAAAAACTTCTACAATAAAGCCGGGTGATGCACCATGCGACTGCTGATCGCAGAGGACGAGCGCGACCTCGCCGAGGCGCTGAGCGTCTTTTTTGAGAAAAATCAATTCACGGTCGATACCGTCTGCAACGGCTTCGACGCCTACGAATACGCCGTCACGGGCGACTATGACGCCATCGTGCTCGATGTCATGATGCCGAAGCTGAACGGCGTCGAGGTGCTCGAACGGCTGCGCGCCGAAGGTGTGCGCACGCCGGTCATGATGCTCACGGCCAAGGCCGAGAAGGACGACCGCATCACGGGCTTCAACGCCGGGGCGGACGATTACCTGCCCAAGCCCTTCGCGCCCGACGAGCTCATCTGCCGCGTGCGCGCCATGCTGCGCCGCGGCGGCGAGTACCGCCCGACGGTGCTTACCTTCGGCGACGCGGCGCTCGATTGCAGCACAGGTATGCTCTCGTGCGCGGGACAGAGCGTGCGCCTGAGCGGACGCGAGTTTCAGGTGATGGAGCTGTTTTTGCGTGCGCCGAAGGTCGTGCTCTCGGCAGAGCGCATTCTCGAGCGCGTCTGGGGCTGGGACAGCGACGCGGAGATCAACGTCGTCTGGGTGCACATCTCGAACCTGCGCAAGAAGCTCAAGGGCATTGGCTCGCGCGTGACCATCCGTGCCAACCGCGGGCTCGGCTACGTACTGGAGGCCGGCGATGATTGAACGGCTGCGCAAACGCTTCATCCGCATCGCAACGCTGGCCGTTGCGGGCGTTTTGCTGCTGCTGTGTGTGACGGTGAACACGGCGAACTACATCTCCGCTGACCGGCAGCTGACACAGCTGCTGCGCATGATCTGCGACAATCAGGGCACGGTGCCGCACTTCCCGCCCGACGGCGGCAAACCCGGAAAAAAGCCCGACGGTCCGTTCACGCCCGAGACGCCGTATTCCACGCGCTACTTCGTGCTGCGCTATAACGGGGACGGCGATCTCGAGCAGGCGGATCTGACGCACATCGCCGCCGTATCCGAGGATGACACGGCGCAGTATCTCACCGCCGCACTGCGCCACGGCGCGGGCTTCGGCTACACGGCAGGGTATAAATACTACGTTGTCCACACGGACACCGACCGCTGGATGGCCGTCTTTCTCGACTGCTATCAGCAGATGCACGCGGTCGTAACGTTTGCGTGGATGTCGCTGGCGACGATGGCCGTGTGCGTGGTGCTGGTATGCGTCATTGTTGTGCTCTGCTCCCGCCGGGCGATCGCGCCGGTCGTGCAGGCGTCTGAGCGGCAAAAGCAGTTTATCACCGACGCCTCGCACGAGCTCAAAACGCCCATCACCGTCATCGCCACGAGCCTGAAGGTACTGGAGATGGAGGTCGGGCGCCAAAAATGGATCGACAAGGCGCAAAGCCAGACCGAAAAACTCACGCAGCTCGTTAACGCTCTTGTCACGCTCTCGCGCACGGACGAGGAAACCTCGCCCCTGCAGCTGGCGGACTTCCCGGTCAGTGATGCGCTCACGGAAACTGCGGAGTCGTTTCGCGAATTTGCGGCGTCCGCCGGTCACACGCTTGACGTGCGCGTGACGCCGGGGCTGCACTATTGCGGCGACGAGTACGCCATCCGGCAGCTCGTGTCGATCCTGCTCGACAACGCCGTCAAGTATGCTGCGCCGGAGGCGCCCATCGTCTTTTCTCTGGAAAAGGGGCGGCACGGCGTCATCATCCGCACGGAAAACCCGTGCGGCACGCTCGACACGGCCGCGCTCGGTCGGCTCTTTGACCGCTTTTACCGCGCAGATCCCGCCCGCAGCGGCGAGACCGGCGGTTTTGGCATCGGTCTCGCCATTGCGCGCAGCATCGCCGAGGGGCATCACGGCACGATCCGCGCCGAGAGCCCCGACGGCCACACAGTCATATTTACGGCAGAATTGAGGTAAAACTGCGATGAAGCATATGCGTATTCTGATTTTTGTCCTTGCGCTCGCGCTGCTGTGCGCGGGCTGCGCCACCGGCGGCACGGCGGAGGCCACGCCCGCCCCGGACATGAGCGACCTCCCGCTCGACGGGGGCTATGCCTACCTGCGCGTGGAGGTGCTCTCGCGCGACAAGGACGCCAAGACGCTGGAGGTGCGTGTGCTCGATTTCGGCGACGCGGAGGGTGTGAACGTCGGCGCGCTCCCGGTGGGCGCGCAGGGCACGGTCGACTGCGCCGACCTGCTGTCGATGGCCATGATGATCGACTCCGGCGAGTGGATCATCACCTACGCAGACCTCGGGCAGCAGGCGTTCCCGCTGCGGCTGACGTCGATCGAGAACCCGGAGCACTTCGCCGAGCGCGCGGAAAAATAAAAACACCGGCTGAGAAATTCTCAGCCGGTCGTTCGTATTACCAGAATTTCTTTCGCTTGCACACCCACAGGCTGATGCCCACGATCACGATGCTCACGACGACGATGACCGGGTAGCCGTACTTCCACGTCAGCTCCGGCATACCGGCAAAGTTCATGCCGTACCAGCCGACGAGCAGCGTCAGCGGCAGAAAAATGGTCGTCACGATCGTCAGGATCTGCATGATGCGGTTTTGCCGGATGTCGATCTCCGCCTGAAAGAGGCTCTGCACCTGCGTACACGATTCGCGCAGCAGCTGCGATTCCTCGCGCAGACGGATCACCCGGTCCTCGAACATACGAAACAGCAGCTGCTCGCCGTCGGAGAAGAAGCCGTTTTCGTTCTCACGCAGCTCACAGGCCACGTCGTCAAGCTGCGAGTAGTAGCGAAACCAGGCGCTGGTCTCCTTGCGCAGCGCAGTCATCGGCGCGGAAAAGCCGTCGAGCTCGTCCGCCAGCACCCGGTCCTCGAGCGCCTCGATGCGATCCTCGAGCTTTTCGAGCCGGTGCAGGTCGCGGGCGATGAGCTGCTCAAAAAAGTCGTAGAGAAACCGGCCGACACTGCCGTCGGTCCAGCGTTTTTCCCGGGCGATGCGGCGCAGCACCCCCTGCAGCGCGTTCTCATCGTCCACGAGCACGACGCGCGCCGCCGTGATGAGATAGCCGCAGGCGAGCGGCCTGCCGTCCTTGCCCTGATACGGCAGCACGAGCGTGCCGGACAGGCAGTCCGAATGCACCTCGGCCTTGCACACGCGCGCATCGCGCGCCGGCGGCGTGTGGTGCAGCGTCTGCTCCAGACCTGAGAGCGCCGGCTGGTGCGACAATTCTTCGGACGTCAGCAGCACAACGGCGGGCTGTTCGGGCGCAGGCTGCCGTTCCAGCTGCGTGAGCGTCTGTCCGATGGTATACCAATACAAAAGAGACCCCTCCTCTGAAAATGCGGTGTTGCTTTTATTGTAGCACGCCGCGCGCGCACGCACAACGTACGGCTGGAATTTTCCGCACGGATGTGCTATACTGAGCAAAATCAAACGTTTGGGGGAAACCGCATGGTCGTCTATTATACCGGCACGGGCAACAGCCGCTATGTTGCCCAGCGCTTCGCCGCCGCGCTCGGCGACGATCTGATCACCGCGAATGAATACATCAAAAACGACACGCCCGCCGCATTGCACTCCGACCGCCCGTGGGTGTTCGTCTCGCCGACCTACGGCTGGCAGATCCCGCATATCTTTGCCGATTTTCTGCGCCGCGGCAGCTTTACCGGAAGCCGGGAGGCCTACTTTGTCATGACCTGCGGCAGTGAGATCGGCAACGCCGGCAGCCGCATCAGCGCGCTGTGCGCGGACATCGGGCTCGATGATCAGGGCGTGCTGGAGGTCGTGATGCCGGAAAACTACGTTGCCATGTTCTATGTGCCGGGCGCGGAGGAGTCCGGGCAGATCATCGCGGCGGCGCAGCCGTCGATCGACCGCGGCATTGCCTGCGTTCAGCGCGGCGAGCCGTTTCCCGCGCCGAAGGTCAGCCTCATCGACCGGTTCAAGACCCATCCGGTGAACGGCATCTTCTACAAGTTCTTCGTCAAATCCGGACCGTTCACGGTCTCGGACGCGTGCATCGGCTGCGGAAAGTGTGCGCTGAGCTGCCCGGTCAACGGCATCGACATCGTCGAGCGAAAGCCGCACTGGAACGGCGCGTGCACGCACTGCATGGCCTGCATCTGCGGCTGCCCGGTCAGCGCCATCGAGTACGGGCGCAAGAGCCTCGGCAAGCCGCGCTATCAGTGCCCGGAATATAAATAAAGCAAAAAAGCCTCGCACCGAACCGGTGCGAGGCTTTGGTTTTTTATCCGTTCAAGCGTCCTTGTGCGTGATGTTCAGACCGCGCTCGCCGACCTCCACACTGCCGTCCTTGAGCGAGATGAAGGGGGAAAACTCCACCTTCTCCCCGTCGGAGGTCGTGATCTCGACCGTCACGTCCGGGAAAATATCGCTGATGTTGCAGCCGATCACGAACGGGCTGCCGTCCGGCTGCTCATAAAAGATCGAGCTGGTCTGCGTGAGCATATCGTTCCGGAACAGGCGCACGGTCGCGTTCGGGTCACGCGGGATGATGAGATAGAAATCCCCGTCCGAGATGTGGTGCACAGGCACCTCGCGGCCGCCGAAATACGTCTGCCGGTAGAACGCAAGCTCCGTCGGCTCCTGATAGCCGAGGTAGGCCACGGCATAGAGCTGCCCGTCCTCATACGGCAGGGTGCTCAGCGGATCGGGCGTCGGCGTGGCCGCCGCCTGCTCGGGAGTCGGTGTCGGTGCGGGCGTGTCCGTGCCGCAACCGGTAAGCAGCAGCGCACACAGCGCGAGGAGCACGAGGGTCAAACGGAGCATTCTTTTTTCCATGAGTCGCCATCCTTTCCTGTTTGGATTCGTAGTTTTGGAATGCACTTACATTTCATGCGCGTGGTCATAGAGCTTCTGAATGTCCGGCGGCAGCCGATCCGGCAGCATAGCCTGCACACGTGCCTCATCACCGTCGCGCATGAGCTGCTCATAGTACCAGCATTTGAAGCGGATCATATCCAGCGACTTCTGCAGTGACGCGATCTCCGCCTCCACCTGCTCCGCCTGCTGCACAAAGAGCGCGTGCCGCTGGGGATACGTGTCGCTGCCCTGCGCACACCACTCCATGAACTGCCGGATCTCCCGGATCTCCAGCCCGGAGCGTTTGAGGCACTCGATCACGCGCAGCCTTTCAAGCTCCCGCTCACCGAAACGGCGAGCACCCGACGCACGCGTCAGGTTCGGGAACAGGCCCTCCTTGTCATAATACCGCAGCGTGGAGACCGGCAGACCAAACTGCTCCGCCACCTGACCGATCGTGTACATGAGATCACCTCGCAAAAAGTCAAAAAATTGCTTGACATAAAGTTAACTTCAGGTTGTATGCTCATGGTATCAGATACCGGCGGCCGTGTCAAGCCGCTCAAAAAGGAGAGGTCCGATATGGCCAAGAACATTCTCATCCTCAGCGCAAGCCTGCGCGCCGGCAGCAACTCCGAGGCGCTGGCAAACGCCTTCGCCGACGGGGCGCGCGCCGCCGGGCACACGGTGGAGGTCGTTTCCCTGCGCGGCAAAAGCATCGCGTTCTGCCGCGGCTGCCTCGCCTGCCAGACGCTGGGCAGATGCGTGATCGACGACGACGCCGTCGCCATCACGGAAAAGATGCAGCATGCGGATGTGATCGTGTTCGCCACGCCCATTTACTATTATGAGATGAGCGGCCAGCTCAAGACCCTGCTCGACCGCGCCAACGCCCTCTTCCCGTCGGACTACGCGTTCCGCGACATTTACCTGCTCGCCTCGGCGACTGAGGACGAGCCGGACACGGACGAGCGCGCCATCCACGGGCTCGAGGGCTGGATCGCGTGCTATGAAAAGTGCCGTCTCGCCGGAACAGTGTTCGCCGGCGGCGTGACAGAGCCGGGCGCCGTCGCCGGCCACCCCGCACTCGAGACCGCCCGCGCCATGGGCGCGGCCATCGCATAAAACCAACACAGGAGGTATGCAATCATGAACAGCACCCTGACCCTCACGCAGGAATGGGACAAGACGTTCCCGCAAAACGAAGCCGTTGACCACTGTAAGGTCACGTTTCACAACCGCTTCGGCATCGAGCTCGCGGCCAATCTCTACAAGCCGAAAAATGCCGCCGGAAAGCTCGCCGCCGTGGCCGTGAGCGGCCCGTTCGGCGCCGTGAAGGAGCAGTGCTCCGGCCTGTATGCGCAGGAGCTCGCCGCGCGCGGCTTTCTGACCGTCGCCTTTGATCCGTCGTACACCGGCGAGAGCGGCGGCACACCGCGCTATGTCGCATCGCCCGACATCAACACTGAGGACTTTTCCGCCGCGGTCGACTTCCTGTCCGTGCGCGACGATGTGGACCCGGAGCGCATCGGCATCCTCGGCATCTGCGGCTGGGGCGGCATGGCGCTCAACGCCGCCGCCATCGACACACGCATCAAGGCCACCGTCACGTCCACAATGTACGACATGACCCGCGTGACCGCCAACGGCTACTTTGACACCGACGACAATCCGGATGCCCGCTACGCCCTGCGTCAGGCGCTCAACACGCAGCGCACAGCCGACTACAAAGCCGGCACATACCAGCGCGCGGGCGGCGTGGTCGACCCCGTGCCGGAGGACGCTCCGTTTTTCGTCAAGGACTACCACGACTACTACAAGACGCCGCGCGGCTACCATCCGCGCTCGCTCAACTCCACCGGCGGCTGGAACGTCACGTCCCCGCTGTCGCTGCTCAACGCAAAGCTGCTCGCCTATGCCGGTGAGATCCGCAGCGCCGTGCTCATGATCCATGGCGACAAGGCACACTCGTGCTACTTCAGCCGCGACGCCTTCACCCGGCTGCAGGGCGACAACAAGGAGCTGCTGCTCATCCCCGGCGCCGTGCACACCGATCTCTACGACCAAATGGACATCATCCCGTTCGACCGCATCGAAGCATTCTATCATCAGTATCTGAAATAAGGAGGCACCAGTATGGTGAAACAGACTGCGGGCAGAGACGCGCTGAATGATTTCGCGCCCAAATTTGCCGCGCTCAACGACGATGTGCTTTTCGGCGAGGTCTGGTCGCGCGAGGACAAGCTGCCGCGCAAGCTGCGCTCGATCGTCACGGTCACGGCGCTCATCAGCAAGGGCATCACCGACAGCTCTCTCACCTATCACCTCACGAGTGCCAAGCAAAACGGCGTGACGAAAACCGAAATGGCCGAGCTTCTCACGCACCTCGCCTTCTACGCCGGTTGGCCGAACGCGTGGGCGGCGTTCCGGCAGGCAAAGGAGGTCTACGCCGACGACAGCGCAGACACAAACGGCGGGCTGTTCGGTCTCGGTGCACCAAACACCGCCTATGCGCAGTATTTCACCGGCGAGAGCTTTCTCAACCCGCTCACCGACCCTGCCAAGACCGTTTTTCTTGCAAACGTCACCTTCTCCCCCGGCTGCCGCAACAACTGGCACATCCACCATGCAAAGTCCGGCGGCGGTCAGCTGCTTTTGTGTACCGATGGGCTCGGCTGGTATCAGGAGGCGGGCAAGCGCGCACAGGCTCTGCATCCCGGCGATGTGGTGACGATCCCGGCCGGCGTCAAGCACTGGCACGGCGCGCAGAAAGATGGCTGGTTCAGCCACATCGCCGTCGAGTGCCCCGGCGAGGAGACAAGCAGCGAATGGCTTGAGCCGGTCACGGACGCCGAATACGACGCGCTCGGCACCGACCGTGTGCAAACTTAATCTGTACACAGCAGCCGGATCGTGCGATACTATCCGCAGAAGCAGCACGACCGCACCGGCAACAACGAAAAGGAGGCAAGGATATGCGTTCTCTCATTCTTTACTACACCTACCACGGCAACACGCAGCGCATCGCCGAGCGCATCCACGCGGCCATCGGCGGCGACATTGCGCGCATCGACACCGTCGAGCCCTACACCGGCGACTATGACGACGTGGTCGCGCAGGGCGAGCGCGAGGTCAAGCGGGGCTATCTGCCGCCGCTCAAGCCGGTGGACATCGACCTCGACCGCTATGACACGCTCGTGCTCGGCACACCCGTCTGGTGGTACACCTGCTCGCCCGCCATGCGTGCCTTTCTGACTGCGCATGACCTCAGCGGCAAGACCGTCTACCCCTTTGCCACGAACGGCGGCTGGCTCGGCCGCTCGATCCGGGATATGCGGGCGCTGTGCCCGGGCGCGGCGTTCCGTCCGGGGCTGGACGTGCACTTTGACGACACGACGCAGCGCACGCCGGACGCAGACGTGGATCGCTGGATCGCAGCGATACACGACTGAGGAGATCTTTGCGGGTTCTCAATCCCCGCCGCGCGCAAAGCGCTTCTATTTGCTTGTATTTTATCCAAAAATGTGCTATCTTTTTTGTAAGCGGCCGATGAGCGTCACCGTGCGCGCCGCGCCGCAAACAGAAAGGATGGAGCGAGATGGAGTCTGAAATGCTTGAAGCGCTGCGCCGCTACATTCAGGATTACGGCTGGAACTGGGGCATTGTACACAGCCTCATCAACCGCAAATTCGGCACAGACTACACGCTCGAGGAGCTGCAGCACTTCTATATGCGCCGCGCCTGGCCGCAGCCGGGCAAAGCGCGCACCGTTTTCAAATGAGCCCAAGGTCAAAGCACCCGGCTCGCGGCAAAGGCCGCGAGCCGGGTGCTTTTTCAGCGTGGGAGCTCTCCGGGCTGTACTCTGCCAAAATGCTCCAAACGGCGTATGATCGCAATGCGGGAACGCTGAAAATGCGTCCTGAGCGCCTCCACATCGCTGCCCGCGTCATACATTTGCAGCAGGTTCTGGTCATCCGCCTCCGTCCACGGCTTCCCCGCATTGGGCGGCGACGAGTGCTTTCGCTTGCCGGATGTGTGCCACAGCACACAGTGCAGTGCGCGGATGATCTCCGGCTGATTGCAGACGCTGTCGGACGGCAGGCACTCCCCCGTCAGCGGATCGACGCCATCTGCCAGCTCAGTCAACAGTGCCCTCGCGCGTGCAAGTTCCATTCTTCTGCTCCTTTCCACATATTTCGTAGTTCGTGCTATGGTCTCATATTACCAGAACCTCAGTCCCATAAGCAGGACAGTGTGAGGGGCTTCCGCAGCCGATGAAACAATCCCGAACGGCGGCGGGCAAGGCATACAAAACGCCGGGCGCTGCGATTCAGCGCC
>OLOS01000990.1_pt1 | contig 25940 bp, 20 predicted proteins | sample 1672631 | NCBI WGS metagenome assembly OLOS01 (sample SAMEA3136707, study PRJEB25190) | human gut metagenome | biome: human gut; feature: human-associated habitat; material: faeces | place: Austria | collected 2013 | reverse complement strand
GCTGCGCCCGGCAAACTGCGTCGGCGTGATCGACGCCGACTACCGCGGCGAGTGCACCGTCGCGCTGCACAATGACACGGACGCACCGCGCACCGTCGCCCCCGGCGACCGCATCGCCCAGCTCGTGATCCTGCCGTTTCTCGCGGCGGAGTTTTCGGACGCGGACACGCTCGATGCGACCGACCGCGGCGCGGGCGGCTTCGGCAGCACCGGCCGTTAAAGCAACAAAAGACGCAGCCCCCTTCGCTCGAAGGGGGCTGCGTCTTTGTTTTTTCAGCGGTAGGCGGAAAACTCCGGCGAATACTCGTGCAGCGTTCCGGCGTCGCTGGGGGTCTTCTGCTCGCAGTAGGGGAGCATATTCTCCACGAACTGCGCGCAGCGCGCCCACTGCGTCCCGACGGCCGCGCCCTGTGACGACGAGAGGTCGTAGTGCTCGGTGAGATACTGCCCGAACCAGTCGGTAAAGGTCTCCATGCCGAACACGTTCAGGTGCTCGTTGTCGCAAAAATCGCCATCCGGCTCCAGCCCAATGTCCGCAAAGAGCCGGTCGCAGTCGAGAAAGTCGTAGCCGTATTCGCCCACGATGTCCCCGAGACGCGTCAGGACGGTCGGGTCGGTGACGCCCGCGCGGTGCGGAAAGCGCACAAAGAGCACGTTTTCGACACCGAGCTCGTGGGCAAGCTTGCAGAAGCTGCGCAGCCGCTGCACATTGTCCGCGCTCAGCGAGGCGTTCTTGGCCGGGCGGTCGCCTGTCTGCACCTTCGGGATGATCTCGAGCGCCTTGGTCAGCGAATAGCCGGTGCGCAGCAAGGTCAGGTGCTGCTGTGCCGGCTCGGCCCAGACGGTCGGCTCGTTCCAGTTGGTGTGGTACTTCTCCAGCCGGAAAAAGTAGGATGACCACTGATCTCTCGGCACGGAGCTGAGGATCGTGCGCACCTTGTTGGCCGACATCGGCATATTGTCGATCCACTTGCGCAGACCGGTCTCCGTATCCTCGGCCGAGAAGTCGAACAGGAAGCCGTTGATCTCCACGACGACGGTCTTTGGCGTCTGCCGGCGCATGGTCTCGGTGAGCATGGAGTCATACAGGCAGCCCGGCATACTCGACACGCACAGCGAATAGCTCGTAAAGCCGTGCTGCTGCCATGCCAGCGGGGAGCAAAATCCGGTGTAGAGCTCGCTCGCGCCGATCAGGACCACGTCGAGGGAATTTTTCGGTTCGCGGTAGAAGCCGCGGATGTGGCGCATGTCCCACGTGTTGTTCACGCTCAGCACCTCGGTCAGAGCGCCGTAGACCAGCACCACAATGAGCAGAAATGCGATCACGCGCACGACGGTTTTTGTTTTGGAATGGTTAGCTTTCATAGGCGCCTTTCTGACTTAAAACTGCATGTACACAAATTCGGCCGCCTGCACGCCCGGACCGTAAACGCCCATGAGCACGACGGCAAAGATGCCGGCGAGCAGCACGGCCCAGCGCAGGGCGAGACATTTCTCGTCGAGGATCTCGCGGATGGTGCGCTGCGAGCGCTCCTGAATGACGGAGGCGGTGAAGATGACGAGCGTGCCGAACAGCAGCACGCGCCAGTCATACCGCGTCAGCGGCAGCGCCTCGAGCACGGCGCTCGGCCGCAGCTGCGACAGGTGCAGATCGGTCACGGACTTGACCATCATGCCCATCGCGGCGCGAAAACCGTCGGCAATGTCAAAGTAATAGCCGATGAGCACGACCACGAATGTGCGCAGCATCGAAAACACCTGATACCACGCGCTCTTTCGCTCGATGTGCAGCGCGGCGACGACCTTGTCCGACACCGGCTGCAGCAGCGTGGACACGAGAATGACCATGCCGTTCCAGAAGCCGAAGGCGACGTATTTCCAGCTCGCCCCGTGCCAGATGCCGATGATGAGAAACGTGATCAGCGAGGCCACGGCCGTCGGCAGCACCTTGCCGATGTGGCTGCCGAGGTGCTGTCTGGCGTGGCGTCCCCAGTTGAGAAACGCCTTCGAGATCGACAGCGGATAGAACAGGTAGTTGCGCAGCCAGTCGCCGAGCGAGATGTGCCAGCGGTGCCAGTACTCGGTGAGCGTGCGCGAGAAATACGGGCGGCGGAAGTTTTCGCCCATGGTGATGCCGAACATCTGCGCCACGCCGCGCGAGATGTCGATGCCGCCGGAGAAGTCGGCATAGAGCTGCAGCGCATAGACGATCGCCGCCAGCAGCACATACGTGCCGGCGTAGTCGGTGTACGCCCCGGCGACGGTGTGGATCATGCCCACGGCACGGTCGGCGATGACGAGCTTTTTGAAAAAGCCCCAGAGGATCAGCTGCGCGCCGAAGCGGATGTTGTCAAAGTTATACTTGTGCTCGTCATAGAGCTGGTGCGCCAGCTGGTCGTACACGCCGATCGGACCCTGAATGATCTGCGGGAAGAAGGACACGAACAGCGCGAGCTTGCCGACGTTGCGCTCGGCGGGCACTTTCTCGCGGTAGACGTCGAGCACGTAGCCCATGGACTGGAACGTGTAAAACGAGATGCCCAGCGGCAGCAGCAGCCCGATGCGGCCGAGTGAGACCGTCAGCCCCACGGACGCGAAGAGCGCCTGCACGGACTCGGCAAAGAAGTTATAGTATTTGAGCACGGCGAGGATGCCAAAGTTCAGCAGCAGGATGGCGATCATGAGCGCCTTGCGGCGGGACTTGCAGCGCTTTTTGTACGCCTTGCGCTCCTCGCGCTCCCAGTCCTGCTTGTGCGCGGCGACGGTCTGCTCCATGCGCGCGGTCATGGCATCCATGCCGCGGGCGCCGAAGTAGGTCGTGAGCGTCGTCACGAGGATAAAGCCCATGTAGCGCAGGCACACGAACGCGTAAAATGCGTAGCTGCCGATCAGCAGCACCACCCACTGAAAGCGCTTCGGCACGAGGTAGTACAGCACCAGCAGTGCGAGCACCAGCAGGAAAAACGGCAGCGATGTCAGCGTCATGCTTCGTCCTCCGGTGTCCGGCAGGTGTTGAGCACGTCGGTCGCAAACCGGTCGCGCACGAGCGTGGAGCGCCCGCCGCGGCAGAGCGCCACGCGCGGCATATCGCGCGAGAGGAACACGGCCACGCCCTCCGTCACGGAGTAGGCGCCGCAGCGTCCGAAGGCGATCACGTCGCCCACGCGCAGGGGCGGCAGCTGCGCCTCGCGCACGAGCACGTCCGCGGTCGTGCACAGGCTGCCGCAGAGCATCCACGGCCCGGCGGCGTCCGCGCTCTCGCGCAGAAGCGTCAGCGGCGGGGACTGCATACCCATGAGCTGACCGTCATACTTCACCTGATGCATACCGCCGTCGCACACGGCATAGTTCACGCCGAGGTTGCACTTGGCGTCGGCCACGCCGGTGAGAAACGTGCCGCAGGGGGCGGCAAAAAAGCGTCCCATCTCGATCGTCAGCGGGTACTTTTCGCCGAAGGCGCGGATGTGCTCCGCCGCCGCGTCGAGCAGCGCGCCGTCGCGTGCCTCGGCATCGTCGCGCAGGCACTCGGCGTTCAGCCCGGGACCGTATTCCACGTGCTGCGCCGTGAAGCCGTACTTGTCGTGCAGCATCGTGAGGTATTCGTCCAGATGCGCAAGCTCCTTTGCGATCACGGAGTCCTTGCGCTTTTGCGTGCCGGAAAAATAGTGGATGCCCACGATCGTCACGTTCCGGAACTCCGCGCGGCGCGCAACGAGATCCTCCAGCGCGGCGGGATCCATGCCGAACTGGCTGCCGGCGGTCAGACGCGGCAGCACGCGCACGTGCTTTCCCTGCGCTGCCGCGGCGGCGCAGATGAGATCAAAGTGCAGCGTGCTCTCGGCCGTGAGCAGGTCTGCGCCCAGCGCGACGGCGCGCGCGACATCGTCCGCGCCCTTGTTCACGCCGGAGTAGAGGATGCGCTCGGGCGCGATGCCGAGCTTTTCGCAGATCGTCAGCTCGCCCGGGGAGCAGACCTCCACCCAGCGAAACACGTCCGGCAGACCGCGCAGCACGAAGGGGTTTGCCTTCATGGAGTAGCAAAGCTGTACGTGAGAGCCGAACGCGGCGCGCACTTTTTCAGCGCGCGCCGTGAAAGCATCCAGATCAAACAGATACAGCGGCGTGCCGTATTTCGCGGCCGCCGTTTTCAGAGCAGTCTTGTCCATCAGTCCTCATCCTGCAGGCGCTGCACCATGGCCAGCAGACTCTTGGCGGAGTTGAAGTTCTCCGGCACGAGGTCCTTTGCGCCGATCTCGATGTCGAACGCGTCGTTGAGCGCCGCAACGAGCGACACGATGTCGAACGATTCGAGAATGTGGTCGTCGATGAGCGCGGTCTCGGTCTCAAAATCCACGTCCGGGCGCAGATCGGTCAGAATGTCCATCAGTTCCTGTTCCATGATAAAATACCTCCTGAAAAGTGAGTAATGTAAGCAATTATCTGTGGGCGCCGGCGATGCGCTCGGCCAGCGCGCGCATATTCGTCTTGCCGTTGTCGAGCCGGGGCATGGCGTCAAGCTGCTCGATCCTGCGCGGCACCATAAAGCCCGGCAGGTCGGCGCGCAGCGCCACGGCGATGTCGCGCTTGGTCACGTCCGCGCCGGTGTAAAACAGCCAGATCTGCTCGTGCTCCTGATCGTAGAGCGCGCAGCAGTCCTCCACGCCGGGCACCTTGGCCGCGGCGAGGTCGATCTCGCCGAGCTCCACGCGGTGACCGAGGTGCTTGACCTGCCGGTCCTTGCGGCCGTGGAACATGAGGTTGCCGTCGGGCGCGAAGTGCCCGAGGTCGCCGGTCTTGTAGATGCGCTCGTCATACGCGCGGTTGAGCGGGTTTTGCAGGAAGCTCTCGGCGGTCTTTTCGCGGCTGTTGTAGTAGCCGAGCGCGAGGATGGGCCCCTTGACGCAGATCTCGCCGATCTCGCCGTCGGGCACGGCCTCATTGCGCTCCGAGAGCAGAAACACCTCGTAGTGCGGGTACGGCTTGCCGATCGGCAGCACGTCGGTGTCCTCGACCAGACCGGGCACGACGTAATACGTGCACGAGGCGGTCGCCTCCGTCGGACCGTACTGGTTGACGAAGCGCGCCTGCGGCAGCGCGAGCTGCCACTGGCGCAGGCAGCTGCACGGCATCACCGAGCCGGAGAAGCACACCTTGCGCAGGTGCTGCGGCACGCTGCACTCGAACGCGCCCAGCGCGGCCGGCACGGTCAGCGCCGAGACGCTCCAGCCCACGGCCGTCACACCCTTGTCGTTCATGTACTCGAACAGACGCTCCGGCGACATGAAAAGTTCCTTCGGGATGATGGCCGTCGTCGCGCCGAAGCGCAGCGGCAGATAAATGTCGCGCACGGCGGCGATGTAGTCCAGCGGCGACTGGTTGCCGAGCACATCCTCGCGCGCGATGCCCATCACGCCGGCGTAGTCCTCGATGTAGCACATGAGCGAGTGCTGCGCCGTGATGACGCCCTTGGGCGTACCGGTCGATCCGGAGGTGAAGATGATGTACAGCGGGTCGAGCTCACGCGCGCGCGCGCGGCAGTCTGCCAGCAGCGCCGCATCCTCGCAGCCTGCGAGCAGGTCCTCCGCGATGAGGATCGTGCCGCCGAATTCCAGCGTCCTGGCCTTGTCGTAAAACGCACGCTGCACGATCATGAGATCGGTGTCGAGCGTGTGCAGGATCGAATTGAGCCGGTGCACGGGCATCGTCCCGTCCATCGGTGCGTAGCAGCAGCCGGCGTACACCGCGCCGAGAAATACGGCCGGGGTGTGCGCGTTGCGCCCGCTCATCACGGCGATGGGCGCCTTGCGTCCGCCGCGCAGCTTTGCCGCCGCCGTGCCGATGATGCGCGCCTCGCGCCGCACGTCGGCAAAGGTCACCGCGCCGTCCTCGTCAAGAAAGGCGGGCTTGTCCGGACAGGCTGCGGCGGTGACTTCCAGCCAGTCGAGCACGTTTGTTTCCATGCGTGCAGCTCCTTTCTGATAGCTATCCATAATCGCCCAACATCCTATCACGTTTTCTCCCTGAAAACAAGCAAAACCGTGACAGTTTTAAGAAAAAGGTAAGATTCCTGCGCACTTGCGCCCCGCACTTGACGCACCCGCAGCCAAAACGTACAATGGGTGTTGGATAACTGTACAGTTTTTTTGGACAGCAAAAGAAAAAGCTGTTTGATTTTTACAAAAATATCTCTGGAAGTTTGTGTATAATACCCCCTATCGGTGTGCAATAAAACGTGGTATCCTTTTGGTTAGTAAGCGTGACGGCTGAAGTGCGGCGGGAAACTCCGAGGCGTTCCCGCGCCGGCGGCTGTGCGCGTCCCCGGCTCGGACAGGCTGCGCTTCGGAGGTCTGCCTCCGGCCGGGATCAACAGGAGGGATGCCCGCGAAGGGAAAGGAAGAACGAAGATGTCAAAACAGGTTCAGAAAGTGTGCAATGCCATCTCCACCGTGCTGGTGGTGCTGGTGGTCATTCTGGCGCTGCTTCTGGTGGGCGTGCGGCTGGTCGGTCTGCGGCCGATGTGCGTCCTGTCCGGCAGCATGGAGCCGACGTATCACACCGGCTCTCTGATCTATGTCAAGCCCTGTGCGCCCGAGGATGTGCAGGTCGGCGACGCGATCACGTTCGTACTCAATGAGGACTTGGATGTCGTCACGCACCGCGTGATCTCCATCGATGCGGAAAACGAGCATTTCTACACGCAGGGAGACGCGAACGACGCGCCCGACGGCGCACCGGTCTATTTCAAGAACCTCATCGGCCGCCCGGTGTTCACCATCCCGTATCTGGGCTATGTTTCGCACTGGGTCTCGAACCCGCCGGGGATGTATCTGGCCATTGCGATCGCGATCGTGCTCATCGTTCTGGCGTTCCTGCCGGATATGCTGCGCAAGGCGGCTGAGGCCGATGCCCGCGATGCGGCGCGCCGAGCAGAGGCAGAAAACGTGGCAAAATGCACAGAAAACGGAGGCAAAAACCGTCATCTTTGAACATTTTCACGGGAGCATGAAATATTTTCAAATCTCCGTGCATTAACTCAATGAACGCTGACAGCGCACGTTGGACGCTGTTGGGACATGGTAAGTTCGGAACATGATGCTTTTGTAAGGGAGGATAACACGAAATGAAGAAGAAAACTTTGACGATCGCCATCGCGCTCGTGCTTGTCGTGGCGCTTGCGGTTGGCGCGACGTGGGCGTATCTGACGGCGAAGAGCGGCCCGGTTACGAACACCTTCACGGTCGGCAAGCTGTTTGATCAGGACGGCGCGTTGACGCTGAAAGAGCACAAGGCGGTTGCACAGACTTCCGGCGAGTATTCTTACAAGGTCAACACTGAAGAGGTGACGGGCAACGAGTACAACCTGCTCCCCGGCACGAAGATCGAAAAAGACCCGTTTGTTAAGGTCACCGGCCTGAAAGCCGGCGCTTCCTGCTATCTTTATGTTGAGGTCGTGGCTTCGGACGAGAGTAGCGTTCTGAAATATAGTGTGGCCGATACGTGGGAGCTGCTTGCTGGTGTTACGGGCAAGAACGGCGGCGCGGTTTACGTTTACAAGACGAACGATGGCAACAGAGTGACTGCAGATGTCACCGCGACCAGCATTCTGGCGAGCAACCTTGTCGAGGTTAACGATTTTGACGTGAACTCGGATGCGACTGCCGGCCTGACGTTCTATGGCTATCTGTGCCAGTCCGCTGGTTTTGCGGATGCTGCGACCGCGTTTACCGAGTGCTTTGTTAAGTAACTCCCTCGCAGCTTTCCCTGAGCAGATCCCTTGAATACCTTGTACAGAGAGCTGTACACAAAATAGAAAAGGAGAACGCTACTTATGAAGAAAAAATCCATTCTGATGGCTGCGATCGCAGTCATGCTCGTCGCGGTGCTGGTCGTCGGCGGCACGCTGGCGTACTTCACCGATACGAAGTCGGCAACCAATACGTTCACTACTGGCAAAGTCAGCATTACCCTGAACGAAAAGAACGCCGATGGCACTCCCTTTACTCAGGGGCAGAAGCTCTTGCCGGGTTCCCAGACCAAGAACAACATTGCCAAGAGAGTGACCATCACCAACAATACGGGCTCTCAAGATGCCTACGTTTGGCTTGAGGAACTGATTCCTGCAGCGCTCGACAGCACGGATGGTACTACCGGCACGAACAACATCATTCACATTAACACCCCGGGCAGCACTTGGGATAAGTATCGTGAGAACAGCAGATATTGGGCGGCTGGCCAGAAGGAGGCGCTGCCGCTTGAACAGACCTGGGATCTCGATCCGGAAGAAGAGCTTGCGAGTCACCTTGGTCCCGAGGGCTTTGCTGGCACCGAGACGATTGATGGCGTTGTCCACAACAGGTACATCAAGCTGTATCATGGCAAGCTGGCAGCCGGTGAGGAGACCACGCTTGGTATGAGTCAGGTCTACATGGACTCCAAGGTCGATACCAATGATCAGGGCCAGTACACCATCAATGGCAACGTTATCGACTATGATTTCACCAAGGGTGTCAACATCATTGTTCGCGCTTACGCGATTCAGGCTGATGGTTTCGCGGATGTCTATGCGGCTTACAAAGGTTATAACGGCATCAAGTAATTTTCCCTGTCGTTTTGTGCCCAAACGGGGCGGCGATTTCGCCGCCCCCATCGGGGGCTTTGGCTCGGCTTCAATCCGGGCGCGGGCGGCGGCGCTGCCGCTGTCCACGCGCAGACTGAAAGAGAGAATCCCACAAAGACAATCCCGGCGCGCCTTCGGGCGCGGAAGAGAATCCCTGCGCACGGCGCAGAATAACCCCCGGCAAGGAGAAAGGTGGTTTGTGCATGAAGAAGAAATGGACCATCGCGGCGGTGCTCCTCTTGGCAGTGGCACTGCTGGCGGTCGGTACGTGGGCGTACTTTACGACCGTCGGCACGGCGGACAACGTCATCACGATGGGCTCGGTCAAGCTCGCACTGCATGATGAGGACGGCAGAGGCAATCCGTTCACGACGGTGCGCGTCACGCCCGGCAGCGTCGTGAACAAAGTGGTGTATGTGGAGAATGTCGGCACGGGCGCGTTTTACACCCGCGTGAAGATCACGCCCGAGATCGTCAACGCCGACAGCGAGCGCATGCCGCTCGACCCGAGCGAGCGCCTGCTGGTGCTGGATCTGAACGAGACCGACTGGATCGCCGGAGCGGACGGGTACTATTATTACAAGGGTGCGCTCGATCCGAAGACGGAAACGACGACGCTGTTCAGCCGCGTCACGTTCAGCACCAAAATGGGCAACGAATACCAGAATTCCACGGTGCACATCTATGTAACGGCGGAGGCCGTGCAGACGGCAAACCTTGAGCAGTACGCCGCCACGGACGTCAGAGATGTGTGGAAGCACGTCGGAAAGGTCGAGGCGAGCACCTCGAGCACGCAGATCGACCCGATCCCGACACCCTGAGAAAGGAGGACGAAACCATGAAAAAACGCATTCTCTCGCTCGTCCTCTGTGCAGCCCTGCTCCTGAGCCTGTGCCTGTTCATGGGCGCGGGCGCGACCGACGATACTTATAAGGTCACGGTCAACTATATCTACGAGTCGGACAGCAGCCCGGTCGCGCAGGCGACGGTTCTGCAGGTGGCAAAGGGCGAAACGCTGAATAAGGAAATCATGATCCCAACGCAGCTGAACTATACGCCAAAACTTGCGGATGATGCGCCGAAGGGGATCACACTTGATCCGGCTACCGGCATGTTGAAGTTTACGAACTTTAAGCCGACGGGAAATGTTACGGTCAAGGTGCTCTATGTTGCCGGTAATGCAAAGTATACGGTCAATCACTATCTTCAGAACCTTGACAACGACGAGTATACGCTGGGCAAGTCAGTGGAGTTGACAGGCAGCATTGATGCCTATACCGCTGCAGTCGCTGACCTGTACCCCGGCTTTACCGCCGGTGAGGTTCAGCAGAGCACGATCGCAGCGGACGGTACGACAGTCGTCAGCATCTACTATAAGCGCAACTACTACATGGTGCAGTTTTCCGCCAACGGCGGTGTCAATGGCCCGGAGCCGATTTACGCAAAGTATGGCACAACGTACGACCTGCCGGGTGGCCCCACAAAAGAGGGGTATCGATTTGCCGGTTGGTATGACAGCGAAGGCCGTCAGGTAACGGAAGGCATCGTGAAGGCCAACGTGACGTATACGGCAGGATGGACGCTCATATCGGACAAAGCTGGAGTGACGGTCGTTTACTGGGGCCAGAACGCGAATGACGATGAATATTCGTATTATGGCGCGGCTGTGCTTACAGACCAGAATGTTGGTGGCAGTCTCGCTTGGGATGATGTCAAGAACCTGACAGCCTATACCTGTGGCCTCGAGGAACACGTGCATACTGCCGATTGCGGCATGACTTGCGTGCACACGGGAAGCCACGCCTTTGCGCTTAACTGCGTCGGGCTTGATGGCGCGGCGTCTGTGGATCCGAACCAATATGGCGATGGTGATGCGCGAACGCACTTCGAAGACAGCTGCAAGAAAAAGGATGACTGTAAAAAGGCTAAGTTGAAGGAGCACCTGAAAAACGGCTCTGTTTGCCAATATAAAGATGGAGAAGGAATTTTCGGCACCGATTACTATTATTTCCTTTACTTCGATGGAGTGTACTACAAGATTTCCAGTGAGCTGTACAATCAACTCAAATCCAACACGGGTGCACAGGTGACGCATGGTCGTGACACCTACTACGTTTACGAATGGAACGGGCAGTGCCTGCACAACCACACAGATGCTTGTTACGATTGCGGCAAGATCACGCACACGCACACGGACAGCTGCAGGAGCGCACTGAATGCAAAGATGGACAGCTCCCTCTGGACGTATGAGAAGTCTGACACGGTCACGGTCGATGCAGCTGGCAACACCATCATGAACGTCTACTACACGCGTAAGGTGTTTACGCTGCACTTCCGAGAGAAGAATTCCAGCAATGACGACTATGGAACTATCCAAGCGCGCTGGGGCAAGGACATTGCGGCCAAGTACAATGAGGTCGTCAAGGAAGCAGGAAGCAGCTTCTGGAGCGAACGGAAAGACGCGAAGGACCCGTGGACCAATTATATCGGTGTCATGCCGCAGACGGATAAAACCTACTATCGTTACTTGCCTAGAGGTAGCAGTACAAGCACCATGACCTACTACGGTGAAGATTTGAGCGGGAACGATCAGGTGATTTTTACAATTTCATTTAATGGCAGCTATAATGTCACAGCTGAAGACCGCTACGAATTTGAAGGCTTCACCTACCATCATGGAACGAGCATTGGTGATAGTTGCGATGGCGCAAAGTTCTACTATAAGCGCAACACTTATTCGCTCAACTTCTACTCGGCGAGCAGTAGCCGGTCGGATAAAACCGCGAATGTGAAATTTCAGGCGCCGCTTGGCAGCTATGACTACACGCCGACGAGCAAACCTAAGAGTGTGGAACCTGACGCCGTGTTTGCCGGGTGGTATCTCAACCCGCAGTGCACCGGTGAGCGGTATGATCTTTCCGAGCACAATATGCCCGCAAACAATATTGCCCTCTATGCCAAGTGGGTCAACCGCAGCTATACGGTGACGACCTACACGGATGAGTCGCTGGAGACACTGTACGCGTACGACGGCTATACCGGTTCGCAGAGTGTCGTGAAGTATGAAAAGGGCGTTGCCCCGACCAACCCAACCAAGTCCGGCTATGTGTTTGTCGGCTGGTTCTACAAGGAAGATGGCGTCGAAAAGCCGTTCTCCTTTGAAATGGGCATTACCAAGAACTATGACCTCTACCCGAAGTGGTCGAACGAGGTCAACGTGAACTACACCATTAAGTATGTGGTCGAGGGTACGGGCAACGAGCTGGGCGCGGATACCGGCTCTGCTCGGATCGGCAGCAGTGTTACGGTGAAGTCGAAGCACTTCGAAGGTTTCTTCCCAAAGACAACATCCACCAGTGTCCAGATCGATCAGGAGGGACAGGTCATCACGCTGTACTATGTTCCGGCAACGGAGCAGACGTACACCGTGAAGTATGTCGAGCTCGTCAACGGAAAGGAAGTCCCCGTGGCTCCCTCCGAGACGGAAACCACCGAGAGTCAGCAGGTCGTTGTGGCGGCAAAGGATATTGAGGGCTTCACACCGGATAAGTACCAGAAGACATTGGAGCTGACAGCGGGCGGCGAAAATGTTGTGACTTTCTACTACACGAAGCAAGTCACCATCAACTACGTTCCGCTGGAAGGCGGCAGTGTGACGCCGGTGACCGAGACGCTGATCCGCACGACTGGTGAGGCTCAGGGCTCGACCGCCACGCCGAATCCATCTTACAAGTTCGTCGGCTGGTATGACAATAGGGCGTGCACAGGTAATCCGGTCAGCACGGATGCAAAGTTCGTCCCGCAGCAAGTGAACGGCGTTTATGAAGAAGCTACCTACTACGCAAAGTTTGAGCTTGATGTGTTCGACCTGACGATCACCAAGGCCGGTGAGAACATCGACCAGAACCAGATCTTCGTATTCCATGTCGTTAGCGACGATCATAAAACCGACATGGAAGTGACGGTCCAGGGCACCAGCTCCGTGAAGATCAAGGGTCTGCCGCTCGGCACAACCTACACCGTCACCGAGGATACCGGCTGGACATGGCAGTATACACCGGATAGCGCATCGAAAACGATTATGCCTGATGGCGACAGCATGGTGACCTTTACCAACATGTACAGCAAGCCCAACTGGCTCACGAGCTTTGCCGAAGTAATCAACAAGTGGATTAATGGACAAATCAAGCAAACTGAGATCAAAAACTGAACAGGAGGGATGACATATGAAACGTATCTTTAACGGTTCAGGCGGGAGAAAGACCGCGCTCATCCTCTCCCTGTGCCTGATCTTCGCACTGGCCGTCGGCACAACGTTCGCCCTGCTCAAGGCGAGCACCGCCCCCGTGGAGAACACCTTCACGGCGGCCAAATCCGAAACGAAAATCGTCGAGGAATTCGGAGACGGCCAGAAAACGAGCATCAAGGTTCAAAACACCGGTACGGCCGTGTCCTATGTCCGCGTCAAGCTGGTCATGAACTGGGTGGATGAGAGCGGCAATGTCTCTGCCGCGCCGGTGGACATCACGCCGAGCATCACGGACAACTGGTTCCTGAAAGACGGCATCTACTACTACAAGATGCCGGTCGCGGCGAACGACGGTGTAACGACCAACCTGCTGCAGGAGGAATCGCCCATCACCGAGCCGGAGGACGCGCCCGCGGGCTGTCACCTTGAGGTGACGGTGCTGGCCGAGAGCATTCAGGCCGCACCGAGCAAGGCTGTGGAAGGCGCGTGGACGGCGGTGAAAGTCGGCAGTGACGGCAACCTGACAGCAAAGTAAGGAGGGCAGCGGTATGAAACACAAAAAGCTTACCATGATCGTCGCCCTCGTGCTGGTGGTCGCGCTGGCCGCGGGACTGGGCATCTGGGCGACGGGCGAGGAAAAGCTCCCCACCGTCACCTACTATGACGGCAACGACGGCAACGACGCGCGCTTTGCCTTTACCAATACCGGCAAGGGCTCGGCGACGGATCTGTTTGCAAACTTCTCCAACTGTATGCCCGGCGACAGCCTCACGCAGACCATCTGTGTCAAGGCCGACAGCGCCAACGGCGTGCAGGGCGCGAAGGTCTACCTCCGCGCCGAGATCGACGGCGACGCCTCCGCCAAGGCGGGCGCTGCCATCAAGTACAGCGATGTGCTCAGCCACATCCACATGACCGTGGCGCAGGACGGCAAGGTGCTTGCGACCAATAAGAACGCGAGCCTCTTCGACCAGCTCGACGCGGCCGACGGACTCAAGAGCAACGTCCTCGTTGCCGAGGTCTTCCCGAAGAAAGACCCGGTCAAGCTGGATGTGACCGTTGAGATCGACCCCGCGATGGGCAACGCCTTCCAGGAAGCGGCCGCGCACATCAAGTTTGTCTTCTCTGCAGAGGATAACGAGCTGCCGCGTCCGCCGCTGGAGCGCGCGGACCACTTTGCGTACGTCAGCGGTTATCCGGACGGCACGGTTCGCCCGCAGGGCGACATCACGCGCGCCGAGGTCGCAACGATCTTCTTCTGCCTGCTGCGGGATGACGCCCGTGAGCAGGTCTGGAGCACGCACGACTCCTTTACCGATGTATTGCCGAACCGCTGGTACAGCAACCGCATTGCGACGATGAGCAATGCCGGCATGATGATCGGCTACCCGGACGGCACGTTCCGCCCGAACAGCAAGATCACGCGCGCCGAGTTTGCGACCGTTGCGGCAGGCTTCTTCCACGCACCGGAGGTCTCGGACGATGCCTTCAGCGACATCTCCAATTCCTGGGCGCGCGATTACATCAACCGTGCGGCTGCGCTCGGCTTGGTCAGCGGTGATGACGACGGCAAGTTCCGCCCGAATGACTACATCACGCGCGCCGAGGTCATGGCGATCCTCAACCGCGTCCTGTTCCGCACCCCGGATAAGGATCATCTGCTGCCCGACATGATCACCTGGCCGGACAACAATGACACGGGCAAGTGGTACTACGCCGACGTGCAGGAGGCCACGAACAGCCACGACTATGAGCGTGTGGACAACAAGTCGCCCGAGACGTGGACGAAGATCAACCCGCCGCGTGACTGGGACGCCCTTGAAAAAGAGCTGGCGCAGAAGTACCCCGGCAAGTGAGCGCACTGCGCTGACGAAAACTCCAAATCATAGCGGACGCCCCCTGTGCTGCGGCACAGGGGGCGTTTGATGCTGCCGAGAGGGATGCCTTCCCGGCAAGGAGAGCTGCGCGGCCGCGCTGCCCGTCAGAGGCGCAGGGGCGCGGCAGAAATTTTCCACATCTGCGGGGCGCTATGGTAGAAATGTTCACAAGTTTTGCGGTATAACTGCGTGCGTAAGAAAAATTACGGTCGATTTTTGCCGGGGTTCGTCTTGCGGCGGCACAAAAAGCCGCGAACAGGAACACGCAAACGGGGCATCCGGCGGCGAATGAGGGTGGAGGGGATCATGATGCTGTACCGCAGAAAAAAGTCGTCGGTCGATCTGCTTTCCGGCGACGAAGGATGGGTGATCTTCCGGTTTTCCGTGCCGATCATTCTCTCCTATCTGCTTCAGCAGATCTACACGATCAGCGATGCCGCAATCTGCGGGCAGACGCTCGGTGTCGATGACATTGCGGGCGTGAACGATGTGTTTCCGATCCTGTTCATATTCCTGCAGTTCGCGGTCGGCTGCACCGCCGGTTTCTCGGTCATCACCTCCATCGCGGCGGGGCGCGGCGATCAGGCCAGAATCCGCAGCTCCTTTGCGGCGCAGCTTGTTCTCGGCTGTGTCTTGTCGCTTGCGCTGACCGGTGTCGCCGTGCTGACACTCAAGCCCCTGCTCCGGTTTATCGGCCTGTCCGAGGCAAACCCCGGCGTTTGGAGGGCGGCATATCAGTATTCGCTGGTCATCTTCATCGGGATCTTTGCGCAGCTCTATTACAATTTGATCTGCTCTGTCTTGCGCAGTCTGGGGGATTCAACAACACCGCTCATGTTCCTGCTGTTTTCCACCGTGCTGAACATCGGGCTCGACCTGCTGTTCATCCTCGCGTTCCGGCTCGGGGTCATCGGCGCGGCGGCTGCCACCGTGCTGGCGCAGGCGGTGAGTGCGCTCTTGTGCCTGATGTACGCCTTCGGAAAATATCCGGAGCTCCATCTTTCCAGACAGGATTTTCGCGCGGAGGTTTCCGTGTATGCGCAGCACCTGAGTCAGGGGCTGCCGATGGGGCTTCAGTTTTCGGTGCTGGCGATCGGCATCATCGTGATGCAGCGCGCACTGGTCGGCTTTGACATCGGGCCGGACGGCATCATGGCGGCCGGAAACCCCGCCCAGAACGGATTCGGCGCGGCCAACAAGCTCAACAACTTCCTGATGTGCCCGATGAATGCGCTCAGCATCGCGATCGTCAGCTTCAACGCGCAGAATCTGGGCGCGGGCAGACAGGACAGGATCCGGCGCGGAACGGTCAAGAGCCTGCTGATCGGGCTCGCTATGTATCTGATCCTCGGCGGCATCGGTATGCTCCTGACGGTCCGGGGCGCATATCAGTATCTGTTTATGAGCGCGGATAAGATCACGGCGGCCACGATCCGCTACGGCAACCTGTATCTGTATGTGGATCTGTCCATGTATTTTGCGCTGATGGTCCTGTTCGTCTTTCGCTCCGGCGTGCAGGGGGTGGGTCATGCGGAGTTTACGCTGGTCGCCGGCTGCGCCGAGCTGATCGCGCGTGTTTTGATCTGCGCCTTCCTGCCGAGGCTCGTCAACGGCGGGGCGATCGACGCGTCGGCCTCCGTGGGCGCGTACATTGCGCTGTGCTTCGCAGATCCGGGCGCGTGGGTCCTGGCGGTCGTTTCGCTGCTCTATCCGGCCGCGCGGTATCTGTTCGGCGGCGAGCGCAAAAAGCCGGGCGAGCACGCCGCCTGAAAACCGGTGCAGCTGCGCGGCCGCGCACGGTGCCTGCCGGAGTCCGGTCCGTTGACAAGCGCTCCGCGGCTGCGTATAATGCAGCTGGGTGCGTACCGGCCGGCGGTCAGGCGAAAAGTCTTTTTGCACCGGCGAAACATGATCGGAGGGACTCGATGTGAATATTACCGTCTATCTTGGCGCGAACGAAGGCAACGACCCCGGCCTGCGAAAAGCGGTCGAAGAGCTGGGGACGTGGATCGGCAGCAGCGGAAACGCGCTGATCTACGGCGGCTCCAGATCCGGGCTGATGGGCGCGCTCGCGGACAGCGTTTTGCTCTCCGGCGGCGCAGTGACCGGCGTCGAGCCGCGCTGCTTTATCGAAAGCGAATTTCAGCACGACGGCTTGACCGAGCTGATCGTGACCGAGGACATGGCGGAGCGCAAGCGCAAAATGATCGAGCTCGGCGATGCCTTTATCGCCTTCCCCGGCGGCACGGGTACACTGGAGGAGATCGCAGAGGTCATGTCCAAGGTGTCGCTGAAGCATCTGGACGCGCCGTGCATTCTCTACAACCTGAACGGTTACTACCATGCGCTGCAGGCGCTTTTGGAGCAGATGATCGAAAAGGGGCTGTCGTCCAGGGCACGGCAGGAGGGCATCTATTTTGCCGAGAGCCTTGAGGAGATCCGGCGCATCCTGAGTGCGTAGTTTTTGGCGGCTGCGCCGCGCACAGAAAATCCCCTCCGTATGCGGGAAAGCATACGGAGGGGATTTGTTTTGTCTGGCTCGGTGCCGGCTGCCGTGCGCCGCCTCAGCCGAGATACTGCTTGTCGTAGTTATTCTGGATGCAGGAGATGACCTGCGTGATGACGGTGTTGAACGGGGTCGGCACGCCGAGCCGTGCGCCGTAGCGCGCGATCGCACCGTTGAGCACCGAGATCTCCGTCTGGCGCTGGTGCAGCACGGCGTCCTGCGCCATGGAGGGATAGTAGTTGCCGAGGTTTGCGACGATGTTCGGCTCCTCCTTTTCCATCAGCGGCCAGAGGTCGCCGATGCCGAGCGCCTGCGCGACGGCGCAGCCCTCTTTCCAGACGTGCATGACGATGTCGTGCCCGTAGGGGTCGGCGAACGTCTCCTTCACCTTCAGGCGCATGACGGCGCTCACGCCGTTGTAGCCGCTGTTGGCGATGACTTTTTTCCAGATGTACGGGCGCACGTCTTCGTCAAAGCTCGCGTTGCAGCCGCCCGCGCGGAAGCACGCCTCGAGCGCCTTGCCGGCGGCGTCGGCCTTCGGGTTGTTGCGCACCGCGCCGAAGTGCATCTGGATGCCCTTTTCCGGCTTGCTCACGCACACGCCGGGACCGGCCAGCTCCGTGCCGATCAGGCCGCTGCCGTAGAGGATGCGGTCGGCGTCCACGAACTGCGCGAGCACCTCGTTATTGCCGAGACCGTTTTGCAGCGACACGACCGTCGTCTCCGGTCCGATGCAGGGCATGGTGTCGGCCATGACGTCCTCCGTCTGCGTGGCCTTGACCATGAGGATGACCATGTCCATCGTGCCGATGTCGCGCGCGGTCGCGCTCGTGTGAAAGCCCGTGAGCACTTCTTCGCCCTCCGGCGTGCGGAAGACCAGCCCGTCGGCTGCGATCTTGTCCATGTGCGCCTTGTACTTGTCGACGAGCCAGAGCTCGGCGCCGCCCTTGCGCAGGTAGGCGGCAAAGACGCTGCCGGCAGCGCCGGAGCCGATCATTGCGATTTTCATGCGGTTGCCTCCTTAGCAAACTGCCGGCCGGTTGGTGCCCGGCCGGCAGCGAAAAAACGGGGTGAACTTACTTCAGGTACTGCTTGTCGTAGTTGCCCTGGATGCAGCGCACGACCTGAGACAGGACCTTGCACACCGGGGTGTCGATGCCCAGCTGCTCGCCGTACTCGGCGATCTTGCCGTTGAGCACGTCGATCTCGGTCTGGCGGTGGTTGAAGAGCATATCCTGGCACATGGACGGATAGTAGTCGCCGATGTTGGTGACGATGTCCTGATGATCGTGGGCGATGAACTCGTCCGCATCCATCGGCACGCCCTTGGCGGTTGCGACCGCGCAGGTCTCACGGATGACGCTGTGGAACAGCCACTGGCCGAACGGATCCGCCTCGACCTCGCCGATCTTCAGACGCAGGACGGCGCACACGGTGTTGACGGTGGCGTTCACGCAGACCTTTTTCCAGATGAACTTGTAGATGTTGTTGTCGGTGCCCGGCTCGCCGTCACGCCAGTAGGCGTCGCAGCCGCCGTCACGGTAGCACTTGAGCATCTCGGCGCAGGCCGCGTCGTTGAGCTCGGAGCGGACAGCGCCGCCAAAGTTCATCTGCACGCCGCCGGCCGGGGTGGACACGCAGTGTGCGGGTTCGGGCAGCGCCGTGCCCAGCACGCCGGAGCCGATGATGCAGCGCTCTTTCGGGAAGACCTTGAAGAGGTTGTCATCGTTGCCGAGGCCGTTGATGAGGGAGACCGCGACGGTGCTGTCGCCGACGACGGGCAGGGAGTCCTGAATGGCCTGCTCGAGCTGGGTCGCCTTGGTCATGTAGATGATGACGTCGACCTTGCCCTCAGCCGCAGCCGCGTCGGCAGCGGTGATGTAGGTGCGGAAGCCCTTGAGCTGGTAATCGTAATCCTTGTAGCTGCCGTTTTCCTCCTGGTGGATGGTGAAGTGCATACCTTCCTCGGCGACCTTCTTCATGTGCGCCTCGTAGCGGTCGATGAGGATGATGTCCGCACCGCCCTTGCGCAGGTAGGAAGCGAAGACGCTGCCGGCAGCGCCGGAACCATACATAGCAAATTTCATGGTGATTTCTCCTTTTTCTGATTCTGTTTGCGATATCTTCGGCCGTCGCAGGCATTGCCTGACGGCGGGTTACCGAACGGTGTTGGTGAGGGTGCCGATGCCCTCGATGCTGCAGGCGACCTCGTCGCCCGGGCGCAGCCATTTCGGCGGGTCAAAGCCCATGCCCACGCCGGCGGGCGTGCCCATGGAGATGATCGTGCCGGGGCGCAGGGTCATGCCGCGGCTGAGCTCGGCGATGACATAGGCAACGTGAAAGATCATCCGGTCCGTGGTGCTGTCCTGCCGCAGCTCGCCGTTGACGCGGCTCTGGATGCGGCGCGGTTCGCGCACGTCAAACTCATCCGGCGTCACGATCCACGGGCCCATCGGCGTAAAGCCGTCGAGACTTTTGCCGCGATACCACTGCTTGTGCTGGTTCTGGATCGTGCGCGCGCTCACGTCATTTAAAATGGTGCAGCCGAACACATAGTCCAGCGCGTCCGCCTCGCTGACGTTATAGGCGCACTTGCCGATCACGACGGCCAGCTCCGCCTCGTAGTCGAGGTCAGTGACGATGTCGCTGTGGCTGTCGATGTCGCCGCCGGGGGCGACGGCCTCGTGTACGCGCTTGGAAAAATAGATCGGGAATGTGTCCGGCGCTTTGACGCCCTTGCCGGCGACGCACTCGCTCTCCTTGGCGTGGTCAAAATAATTGATGCCCAGGCAGATCACGTCCTGCGCCGGGCGGGGGATCGGTGCGAGCAGGCGCACGTCCTCGAGCGGCAGCGCGGCGCTGCGCAGCACGGCAGCCGTGTCCAGCACCGGCCAGAGGTCGATGAGCACCTGCATATCCGCGCAGCCGGGCACGGGGTGCACGGCGGTCGCGTCCGCATTGAGCAGACCGACGGCGCTGTGGCCGTTGGTTTCGAATGTTACGAGCTTCATGGTTCTGCGTTTCCTCCGTGTTTCATGCAGAGCAGTGAATGTGTACGCAGAAATGATGGTTAAAAATTCATCAATCGCGCATTTCGACCGGAAAAGCGCACCGCAGCAGCGCATATCCCGCGGTTGTGAAAAAATCCACAAGAGTTCAGCACTTCCGGCCTTGCTTATGATAGCACGAAAGAGAAATCACCGCAACTGTTTCTTGCCGCAAAAGCGCCAAAACCACACGAAAACGGTGGAAAACGTCGAAAATAAAGTGCATAAAAATACACACTGGAAATTGTGCACTTCGACGATTTTTGGGAAATACCGGAGTTTGGAAGAGGCTGTTATTGACTTTTGCGCGTGAGAGAATTATAAATTTACTATCCTGAGTTGTTAATGACTTGTTCATAAATTAACACAGGGATGATGATTTCGAAGCCTGCCGCGTTTGTAGGAGAGCACACGGCGGGTTTGAAATACAGCGCAAAAAGAGAAAAGCAAACAGAGAAAAGAAAGAGGTAAAAAATGGATAACAAAAAGCTCAAGAGCAGTTGGGCAGCCGCCTTTACCGTGGCGTCCGTCTGGTTCGGCACGCACGTGGGCGCCGGCTTCGCAACCGGTAACCAGGTCGTGAACTACTTTGTCCAGTACGGCTGGACTGCGGCCATCTTCCCGCTTCTGGCCATGGGCATTCTGGCGGTCGTCATGTACATCATGATGAAGTTTGCCAAGCTCAACGGTTTCGACAACTACAAGGACACCTACCGCGCCCTGTATCCGAAGCCGTGGATGGAAGTCTTCTTCGAGGTCTTCTACATCATCATCATCCTCGCGGCAGTCGCGTCCTGCGTTGACGGCGCCGGCGGCATCGTCAAGAGCCTCATCGACCTGCCCGACATCATCTGCAACCTCGTCATCATCGCCCTGCTGATCCTTCTGTCGATTTTCGGCGTTGACCTGATCATCAAGGCTTCCACCGTTCTTTCCACCGCGATCCTGATCGTCACCGCGATCCTCGTCATCATGGGCTTCGTCGTTCCGATCGACGCGGTCACTCAGGAGCTCGCCACTGAGAACGCGGCTTACGCGGCCATCCCGGCGATCTCCGAAGTCACTTCCCAGAAGGGCCTCGAGGGCGTCTGGCGCGGCGTGTTTGTGTACGCTGCTTTCCAGTGCGTGTCTGTCCCGGCCATGATCGCCGCTTCCACCGAGCTGACGCACAAGGGCGTCAAGCGCGCGAGCATCCTCGGCTGGCTCATGAATGGCGGCGCGCTCGCCGCGTCCGGCGCCATGCTGCTGCGCTGGTACCCGATCCTCTGCACCATCAAGAGCGTTGGCGTTGACACTGTCGCCAGCATTGCAGCCCGCCACATCGGCGATGTCATGAAGCTCCCCAACCAGAGCGTCGTCACCCTCATGGGCAGCGGCTACACCTGGCTGTTCGTCGTGTACACCATCCTGCTGTTCTGCGCGTTCGTGTCCACCTCCGTCACGCTGGTCTACTCCATGATCCAGCGCTTCGAGGGCCACTGCTTCCCGAGCGCCATCAAGAGCAAGGCTGTGCGCAGCGTCATCGTCGGCCTGGTCGTCATCGGCCTGTGCTATGCGGTTTCCCTGCTCGGCCTGTCGACCATCATCTCCAAGATCTATGGCTATGACGGCTACTATGCACTGATTGTCGTCGTGCTCCCGGCGTTTATCTGGGGCATCCCGAAGATCAAGAAGCTCTCCGCCGAGAAGAAGGCCGAGCTGTCGGAGTGATCTGACGAAGGCGCAACTCTCCGGCGTCGCAAAGTTCAAATTTGACCGCTGCGTCCGCAGCGGTGAGAGACGACCCCGCGGGCAAGAGCCTGCGGGGTTGTTGCTGTCAAAAAGTATTACTTTTTGACAAAGGGGCTGCAGTCTGCTGCGCGCATAATTTGTGCGCCTACGGCACACAAATTCCACACTTGCAGCCTGAGAAGTATTTTCTCAGCCGCACATGTCGCCTGAGAAAATGATTTGACTTTCTTTCGCCGCTGCGGCGGCGAAACTCTACGAGGTTTTTGAACAGGCTGAGCCGTCACCCCGCGGGCAAGAGCCTGCGGGGTTGTTATTGTCAAAAAAGTATTACTTTTTTGACGGGGGATTGCGGCCTGACGGCAGCGCACGCGCTGCCCGCCTGCCGAGTACCGGCTGCGCCTCAGAGCCGCGGCATAGGAAAACCCCCGCTGTGCAAGACGCGTCTTGCACAGCGGGGGGTCATCGTTATCCAAATAGGGCATCCGGGGTCTGCGCTCACTTCCAGCGCCAGGTGAACGGCACGAACAGCAGCAGCAGCGGGAAGATCTCCAGACGGCCGAGCAGCATACAGATCATGAGCACGATCTTGCTCAGCGGCGAGAAGACGGCAAAGCTCCCGGTCGGTCCGACGAGGGAGAGCCCCGGCCCGACGTTGGACAGGCACGAGAGCGCGGCGGTGAAATTTGTCGTGAAGTCCAGCCCGTCGAGCGACACGATCAGCCCGGCGATGAGCATGATGATGATGTAGAACGTGAAGTACGTCAGGGCGTTGTAGACGGTCTGCCCGTCGACCGGCTTGCCGTCGAGGCGGACATTTTCCACGCAGCGCGGGCGCAGCATCTTCTTGACCTCGATCGTGCAGGATTTGAACAGCAGCATCACGCGCGAGAGCTTCAGACCGCCGGCGGTGCTGCCGGCGCAGCCGCCGACAAACATCAGCAGCACGAGCAGGAACTTGGAGTATTCCGGCCAGAGATTGAAGTCCGCGGTGGCAAAGCCGGTCGTAGAGATGATCGATGTGACCTGGAAGAACGAATAGCGCAGCGCATGGCCGACACCGCCGTAGAGATTGCGGATGTCAAATGCGATCGTGATGACGGAAAAGGCGATCACACCGAGGAACCAGCGCAGCTCCTCGTTGCGCAGCGCGGTGCGGATGTTGCCGAGCAGGACGAGGTAATACAGGCTGAAGTTGACGCCGAAGAGTATCATGAACACGCCCACGACGATGTCGATATAGGCGCTGTTGTAGTAGCCGATGCTCAGCGCGCGCGTGGACAGGCCGCCGGTGCCGGCGGTGGCGAACGCGTGCAGCAGCGCGTCGTAAAAGCTCATGCCGCCGGCGATGAGCAGAACCATCTCCACGAGCGTGAGCGCGATGTACAGCAGGTAGAGGATGGAGGCGGTCTTGCGGATGCGCGGCACGAGCTTGCCGACCGTCGGGCCGGGCACCTCGGCGCGCATGATGTGCATCGAGCGGTTGCCGCTCATGGGCAGCACGGCCAGCACGAACACGAGGATGCCCATGCCGCCGATCCAGTGCGTAAACAGCCGCCAGAACATGCCGCCGCGGGTCATGCTCTCCGGCGCCGTGACGACGCTGGCGCCCGTCGTGGTCAGACCCGATATCGTCTCAAACAGGGCGTCGATGTAGTTCGGGATGTCGCCCGTGAGCACGAACAGCAGCGCGCCGAACAGCGACATGGCGATCCACGACAGACCGACGATCAAAAAGCCGTCGCGCGCGGTCATGCCGCCGGATTTTGCGCGCACGCGCCACATGGCCAGCCCGATGCCGCCGGTGATGGCGATCGTGATCAGAAACGGCGCCGGCGTCTCGCCGTATGCCAAAGCCGCGACCATCGGCAGGAGCATCAGCACGGCCTCAATACACAGCACGCGGCCGATGACCTGCCCGATCATTCGAAAATTCATGGTGTTGCCCTCTTTATATCATGATGAATTGTTGCGTAATAAAATATTATACGCCATTTCATCCGATTTGTGAAGCCCGGACGCTCAGAACATCCCGAGGGATTTGAACAAAAAGACCCACAAAAACATCGTCGCCATGCTCACGGCCGAGGTCACGACGACGGTGTCGCCCGCAAGCTCCGCGTCGCCGCCCATCTGCTGCGCCATGGTGAAGGAATTGACGGCGGTCGGCGAGGCGAACACGCCCAGCAGCGACACGAACGCCGCATCCCGGAAGCCGAGCAGCGCGCCGAGCCCGAGAAACAGCCCCGGGAACACGATGAGCTTTGCCGCCACGATGGCCGTGAGCTCACGCGCATAGCGCCGCAGACCGGAGAACTGGAAAAACGCGCCGAGCAAAAACAGCTGCAGGGGCGAGGCGATGCCGCTCACGCTCTGCACCGTCTTTTCCAGGATGTACGGCAGGCGGATGTTCGCCGCCAGCGCCAGCACGCCGAGCACGGAGGCGATGACGAGCGGGTTTTTTGCGATCTGGCCGAGGATGTGCAGCGGCTTCGGCTTCTGACCGCGGAATACCTCCAGCACGATGATGGACACCATGTTGAAGATCGGCACAATGATCGCAATCAGGATCGAGACCGTGCCGAGCTGATCCGCGCCGAGCAGCGCCGTCGCCACGGGGATGCCCATGATGACGTAGTTGCTGCGGAACATACCCTGGATCATCACGCCGCGGCGCTCCGGCAGCTTCTCCGTGAGCAGCGTGTAGCCGAGCGCCAGCGCGAACGACAGCAGCACGCCGCCGACGGCATAGGCGATCAGCAGCGGGTCGAACGAGCCGGACAGATCGGAGCAGTACACATTATAAAACAGCAGGCACGGCAGAAAGATGCGGAAGGCGATCTTGTTGATGTTCAGGATCTCCTCCCGGCGGATCCAGCCGAGACAGCGCGCGCCGTAGCCGAGCGCCATCACGAGGAACATCGGCAGGATCGCGTTGACAGAAATGATGAGATTATCCATTCGCATACCACCTTCGGGTAAAATTTAGAAAACCGGAGAAAACCGGCGAAAAAACGAGTATTTCATAGTTTACTCCCACCGTAGGCAAATTGCAAGGGTGCAGGTTGCTGCGCGGCATGAAATGTGATATAATTCTTCCGTTTGATTTTTTTCACGCGGGAGGTACTGCGTAATGACCATAGAAGAGGCGCGGGCGCTGATCCAGGGCGTCGAGTGGCGCGGATCTCGTCCGGGGCTGTCGCGTGTGCGCGAGCTGCTGCACCGCATCGGCGACCCGCAGGACACGCTGCAGTTCGTGCATATCGCGGGCACGAACGGCAAGGGCAGCACGGCGGCGATGCTCGCGGCCGTCTTGCAGGCGGCGGGCTATACGACGGGGCTGTTCACGTCCCCGTTTCTCGAGCAATTCGCCGAGCGTATGCAGGTAAACGGTCAGCCGATCCCGGATGCGGAGCTTGCTGCCGCGTGCGAGACGCTGCAGCCGTGCATTGCGGCCATGGACGACCAGCCGACGGAGTTTGAGCTTGTGACGGCGGCGGCCATGCTCTGGTTTCAGCGCCGCGGCTGCGATGTCGTGGTGTTAGAGGTCGGGCTCGGCGGGCGGCTGGACGCGACGAATGTCATCGGCGCGCCGGCGTGCGCCGTCATTACGAACATCGGTCTGGATCACACGGAGATCCTCGGCGACACGCTCGCGCAGATCGCGCGCGAGAAGGCGGGCATCCTCAAGCCCGGCACGTGCGCCGTCAGCTATCCGCAGACGGCGGAGGTGCGCGCGGTGCTGCACGAGACGTGCGCCCGGCTGGACATCCCGCTCACGGAGGCGGACGCGGACGCCATCGAGCCGCTGCGCGACAGCGTCGACGGGCAGACCTTTTCCTATCGCGGCGCGGTGTATGACCTGCCGCTGCTCGGCAGGCATCAGCTGCGCAATGCGGCCGTCGCGCTCGAGACG
>OLOS01000989.1_pt1 | contig 25950 bp, 25 predicted proteins | sample 1672631 | NCBI WGS metagenome assembly OLOS01 (sample SAMEA3136707, study PRJEB25190) | human gut metagenome | biome: human gut; feature: human-associated habitat; material: faeces | place: Austria | collected 2013 | reverse complement strand
TTAATGTGTTAAGTTTTCAAAGTGCTATTGGTTGTCCATTTGTCGGGCAACTCATAAAATATTAAATCATAAAGTATTGCAAAAGCCCAGACTAATCCCAGAAATGTCAATGACAATTTGGAAATTTCGTACATTTTTGAAATGTAATGCGGATGAAAAAGAACTGGATGAGCAGTTTTTTAAATTGCTTAAAAATAAAAGAATTGTTTTGCAAAATCCCCTGGTGTGGTAATATATATATAAGATTGGCTACGGAGGTGTTAGATATGCCAGAAATTTCTTTGTTTTATGGGATTCGTGTGACAATGTATTATGAAGATCATAACCCACCACACTTTCACGCAGAATATAATGGAAATAAAGCACTTATAGATATAGTAGAAGCCAGAGTACTGAAAGGCGCATTACCATCAAGGCAATTAAAACTGATTTTAGCTTGGTGTGTGATTCATCAGGATGAATTGATGCAAAACTGGGAGCTTTCCAAAGATGGACTTCCATTAAATCGGATCAATCCTTTAGTTTAATATGAGAGGGGGATGAATATGTTTCCAAAAGTAGTACAGGTAATCCCATACAGAGACTATAAAGTAGATGTATATTTCGAGGATGGAAAAATAGTTTGTTATGACGCAAATCATCTCTTAGAAAAAAAGGTTTTTGAACGATTAAGGGATATAGATTTTTTTATGAATGCATGCACAATATTAAATGATTCATTGGCTTGGGATGTTACTGGAACCAGAGATGAAAGTAAATGTTTAGATTTGGATCCGTATATGCTATATGAATTAGAAAATGTAAAGGAAACAATTGTATAAATTTCGTTCGAATACTTTTTCAAAAAGCCAGATACCATCGCTGATACCTGGCCATGAAGAGAAGTGCTCAGTTGTTATAGGATGCTGTAGGTTAGCAGCAAGTATGCAGCACATATATCTACAAAGCTCTATTTTACGGGCTTCCACCGTTTCGCAAACGTTAATTTCGGTTCATAAAGAGATAATCAAGTTCACAATTCAGGGCGTCTCAGAACGATGTATTACACTCCAGGACTTCTGGTCGTGAATCGGAAGCAGATCAACAAAAAGAAAAAATCCGTTATTGGCATTGCCCTTACGATCGAATGTATTGTCTGTGTTTTGCAGGGGCTGCACCACACCTGGCTCATCAGCGGCATGGGTATCACCCTGATGACCTTATCCTTCTACCTGACGCTGGAAAACCCGGAGGCACTGCGGGTAGAGCTGACGGAGCAAAAGATGTCCATGCTCTACCTGAAAAGTCAGGTAAACCCCCATTTTCTCTACAATACGCTGGACACCATCCGCATCCAGGCTCAATTGAATGGCGACACGAAAGTGGCAGACCTTCTGATGCGACTGGTGGATTTCTTCCGGCTCAGTGTCAAGGTGGATCATTCCATGGTCACGCTGGACGATGAGATGGAGCTGCTGGAAGCCTACATGGAGCTGATGTGCTACCGCTACCCGGAGCTGGCCTGCGAATACGACATCGATCCTGATCTGGGCGGAACCCTGGTACCGAACTTCATCCTACAGCCTATCGTGGAAAACAGCCTGCTTCACGGCCTGAAAAACAAGGGCTACCGGGGCGAGGTGTCCATTTCCGCAGGGCGCTCCGGGGATGGCAGCCTAAAGATCTGCATCCGGGATACGGGCAGCGGTTTTGCCGGGGGCAGAAAAGCCGCCATTGATGAAATGCTGCGCTCCTATGACAGGCAGCCGCCGAAGCTCAGCGGCAACAGCATCGGCATTCTGAACGTGCAGAAGAGAATCAAGCTGCTCTGCGGGAGGGAATACGGCCTGTCTTATACGGAAAATGAGACGGGCGGTGTAACGGCTCACATTCTGCTGCCGCTGTCGGAGGAAACGAAATAGCCTAGGGTAGAGCAAGTATTGAGTTATAATGGCGAATGATTTCTGCGAAAAGTTGCATGTTGCCCGAAAAAGTCATTTGAAAAAGTTGATGGTTTTGCATAAAACTCCCTTGAAAAAGTTTGTGTTTCCGGATATGCTATAAGTCAGACGGGTTAAGGAGATGAAAACGCTATGCTGAAAAGAAAGATTGAACAAAATCTGACCGAATGGAAGAATACCGTGAATCATAAGCCGCTGATTATAAAAGGCTGTCGCCAGTGCGGAAAGACCTTCTCCGTTCTGGATTTTGCCAGAAAAAATTATGAGCATGTTGTGTATTTGAATTTCTTCGAGAATCCGGACTATGCTTCTGTGTTTGCCGGATCTCTGGAAATCGACAATATTGTAATGATGTTGTCCGCATTGTTGGGAAGTGAGGCTGTATTTGAAGCAGGTAAAACAGTTCTTATATTGGATGAAATTCAAGATTGCCCGGAGGCAAGAACGGCCTTAAAGTTTTTCCGAATAGATGGACGGTATGATGTCATCGGAACCGGCTCTCTGCTGGGAGTTAAGGGATATGGAAAGGAACCGAAATCTATTCCGGTAGGATCGGAAACAGTGATTGATATGTATCCGCTGGATTTTGAAGAATTCCTGTGGGCAAATGGGATTGGGTCACCCCTCATTGAAATACTGAAGAAGAATCTTGAAATGGAAACACCAGTGCCGGAAGCTCTTCACAACCGCATGAAGCAGCTCCTTTTGCAGTATACAGTGGTAGGTGGTATGCCGGACGCCGTGCAAACCTTTGTAGACACAAAGCAAATGAACAAAGTGCTGCGGATTCAGAGAGATATTGTTCGTTCCTATGAGGATGATATGGTGAAATACGCGGAGAAAAAGGACAAATCCCGTATTAAGGAATGTTTCCAGTCCATCCCGAAACAGCTCAGTAAAGAGAATAAGAAATTTCAATATTCTGTTGTAAAAAAGGGCTCGACAGCCTCAAAGTATGCAGGAAGCCTACAATGGATTGAGGATGCCGGAATTATCTCCCGGTGCTATAATCTTTCGATTACGGAGCTTCCTCTGGACGGAAATGCGGAGGAAGATGTATTCAAGGTCTATATGCGGGATTGTGGTCTGTTTGTCAGTATGCTGGAGGATGGTACACAATATGATATTTTGCAGGGCAATCTCTATGGATACAAGGGAGCAATTTTTGAGAACCTGATAGCGGATATTTTTGCAAAAATGGGACGTAAGCTGTACTATTTCCACAAGGACAGTGGTCTGGAAGTGGATTTTGTCATCCGATACAAGGGAGAATGTACGCCGGTCGAGGTAAAAGCAGCTACCGGAAACACAAAAAGTACAAAAACAATTCTTCGACACCCTGAAAAATACCATGTAAACAGTGCAATCAAGCTGGGAAACTATAATGTGGGCAGATCAGGACAGATTCTAACGCTTCCGTTGTATATGGCATTTTTATTGAGAGAGTTTTGATATTTCGGCTCGAAGCAGTCCCATCTCCGGTTTGATACCCTTTCCGCGTACGCCGGTCCTGCCGATGTGACATATGTCGATAAGGAAACCGGTGTGAATTACCTGTTTGTTCGGATGGGCTATGCCGACGGGAAGCCGGTCATTATAAAATAGGGAGAAGAATAACCATGTGATCTGTATGAAAGGAGTGATAAAACATGTTAGAGACAGGAACAAAAGCACCGGCCTTTGAGCTGCCGGATCAGAATGGAACCATACATACGCTGGAGGAATACCGGGGAAGAAAGGTCATCCTCTACTTTTATCCGCGGGACAATACACCGGGCTGTACGAAGCAGGCATGCGGATTCGGGGAGCTGTATCCTCAGTTTCAGGAGAAGGGGGCGGTTGTGCTCGGAGTAAGTAAGGACAGTGTGGCGTCGCACAAAAAGTTTGAAGAGAAATACAGCCTGCCGTTTACCTTGCTGTCTGATAAGGAACTTACCGTGATCCAGGCGTATGATGTCTGGAAGGAGAAGAAAAATTACGGAAAGGTCTCCATGGGAGTCGTGCGCACGACCTACCTGATCGATGAAGAGGGAATCATTATCCGGGCATTCGACAAAGTGAAGGCAGCGGATAATCCGCAGCAGATGTTGGGAGAACTGGAATGAGAATCATTATATCACCGGCCAAGAAAATGAATGAAGATACAGACACGCTGCAATATGCGGCTCTGCCTGTTTTTCTAAAAGAGACGGAAGAGATTATGAAGTGGATGCAGAAACGTTCTCTTTTGGAGGCAAAGAAACTCTGGGGATGTAATGATAAGCTTGCAGAACTGAATTTTGACCGTTTTTTGCACATGGATCTTTACCATCGCCTGACCCCTGCGATCCTGTCCTATGAAGGAATCCAGTATCAGTACATGGCTCCGGCGGTTTTTGAGGAAGGACAGTACGCCTATGTACAGGAGAATCTTCGGATCCTGTCAGGATTTTACGGAGTTTTAAAACCCATGGATGGAGTGACACCGTACCGGCTGGAGATGCAGGCGAAAGCCGGGATTGCGGGCAAAAGAGATCTTTATGATTACTGGGGGGACAGGCTCTACCTGGAGGTTCTGGACGAGAGCCGCATCATTTTGAATCTGGCGTCGAAGGAGTATGCAAAATGTATCAGCAGATACAGAGAACCGGAAGATCGGTTCATCACCTGCGTGTTTGGCGAATACGTCAATGGAAAAGTACAGCAGAAAGGCACCTACGCCAAGATGGCAAGAGGGGAAATGGTCCGTTTTCTGGCGGAAAACAGGATCACACAGCCGGAGGGTGCGAAGGATTTCAGAGGTCTGGGGTATGGATTCTGCAGGGAACTGTCCGGAGATGAGGAGTATGTTTTCCTGAAATAAAGGCAGGTACTGCGAAGAAGACCGTAAAGGTAACAGTAAAATAACATCATATCTGTGCAACGCAAAGGGTGAACAGTAACGTATGGGGCGAACTCTCAGGAGTTCGTCCTGTTTTTCTTTGACGAAATCCTGTTCTTATTCTATAATGAACAGGAACGAATCAGAATAGCGGACAGATGACGGTCTGCTGTTCTGTCCACAATGAACACTGAGGTGAGGACATGCATAAGAAGAAAGCTGTATTTTTTGATATTGACGGTACCCTGTGGAATGAAAAGAATGAAATTCCGCCAAGTGCCATAAAAGCGATCCACAGACTTCGTGAAAAGGGCAATCTGGCGTTTCTGTGCAGCGGACGCTGCCGGGCACATATCCGGAGCCGGGAGCTTCTTGGAATCGGTTTTGACGGAATCGTGTCAGGCTGCGGGACGATGATCGAATATGCCGGTGAAACTGTATTTTATAAGAAAATTGAGAATGAACTGGTGGAACACACCATCCGTACGGTCCGCCAGTATGGCTGCCGACCGATTCTGGAGGGCAGAGAGTATGTCTATCTGGATGAGGAAGAGTTCGCAGGGAGTTATTTCGGAAGGAAGCTGAGGGAAGAGATGGGAGATCATCTGCTGTCTGTTTCCGGACAGTGGGGAAAATGGGAAATCTCAAAGCTCACCTGTGCGACGGAATCAGCAGACACAGAGAGGTGCTTTGAGGCATTAAAGGAATCTTATGATTTTATGATCCACAATCCGGCTGTGGTAGAGATGGTGCCGAAGGGATATCACAAAGGAGTGGGGATTTCAAAGGTGTGTGAACTGCTGGGACTGGATCTTGAGGATACCTTTGCTTTTGGAGACAGTGCCAACGATCTGGGCATGCTCCGTACAGCAGGAACCAGTGTTGCCATGGGAAACGGTTCCGATGAGGCGAAAGCAGCAGCGGATTATGTGACGGATACGCTGATGGAGGATGGCATCTGGAAGGCCTGTGAACATCTGGAATTATTATGATACGGGGGAGTCTATGAGAATAGCAGTCATATCCGATACTCACGGCATCCTCCGCCCGGAGTTCATGGAGATCACAGAGGGCTGTGAGGCTGTCATCCATGGCGGGGATATCGGAAAGAGAGAGATTCTGGACAGACTCAGTTACGGGCGGCGGATTTACGCAGTGCGGGGGAACAATGATGGAGACTGGGCAAAAGGAATCGCCCCGTTACAGCGATTTCGACTTGCGGGACTGGAGTTTGTGGTGGTGCATGACAAAAAGGATGTCCCCTGGAACCTGGAAGGAGTGGATGTGGTGATCTTCGGACACAGCCACAGATATTCAGAAGAAATCCGTGACGGCCGGCTCTGGCTGAACCCGGGCGGCTGCGGCAGACGGCGTTTCAGTCAGGAGCTTACCATGGCAGTTCTGACAGTAACAGATGGAATATGGCAGGTGGAAAGGGTCGATCTGCCTCTGGAGAAAAAAATATGAATCAGTTAGTGACAGGAATCCTGGCGCACGTGGATGCCGGGAAAACAACATTATCAGAGAGTATCCTGTATGTAAGCGGAAGCATCCGGAAAATGGGGCGGGTGGATCACGGGGATGCCTTTCTGGATACATTTGAGCTGGAAAGAGCGAGAGGAATCACCATTTTTTCCAAACAGGCGCTTTTTACACTGGGAGACAGGCGTGTGACATTGCTGGATACCCCGGGCCATGTGGATTTTTCAGCAGAGATGGAGAGAACTCTTTCCGTGCTGGACTATGCGATCCTCGTGATCAACGGGGCGGACGGTGTACAGGGGCATACACGGACGCTGTGGCGGCTTCTGAAGCACTATAACATTCCTGTTTTTCTGTTTGTCAATAAGATGGATCAGAACGGAACAGATAAAGAGATGCTCCTTCAGGAGATTAGCAGCCGGCTGGATGACCGCTGCATCGATTTTTCAGGGCAGCAGGAAGAGGAATTCCTGGAAAATGTGGCCATGTGCGATGAGAGGGTGCTGGAAAGGTATCTGGAAACAGGAGAGGTTTCCACAGAGGAGATCAGAAGACTGATCAGAGAACGGAAGCTGTTTCCGTGCTACTTTGGTTCTGCATTGAAGATGACAGGTGTGAAAGAGTTTCTGGAGGGATTTGAGAACTATACCGTGATTCCGGAGTATCCGGAAGCTTTTGGGGCGAAGGTATTTAAGATTGCAAGAGATGAGCAGGGAAACCGCCTGACTTATATGAAGATTACCGGGGGCAGCCTGAAGGTTAAGGAAACGCTGCATGGACGGATGCCGGAAGGCGATGGAGAATGGGAGGAAAAGGCAGATCAGATCCGGCTGTATTCGGGAGCGCGCTTTACGTCTGTCACGGAAACCGGAGCGGGAAGCGTGTGTGCCGTCACGGGGCTTACTCAGACCAGGCCGGGACAGGGACTGGGTATCGAATCAGAAGCGGTGTTGCCGGTTCTGGAGCCGGTACTGACTTATCAGATTATCCTGCCGGAAGAATGCAGTGCGCATACCATGCTTCCGAAGCTGCGCCAGCTGGAGGAGGAAGAACCGGAGCTTCATATTGTCTGGAATGAGGAATTAAACGAGATCCACGCACAGCTGATGGGTGAGGTGCAGATTGAAATCTTAAAAAGTCTGATTCTTGAACGCTTTGGCGTAAAGGTAACCTTTGGTGCAGGGAATATTGTCTATAAGGAAACTATTCTGGAACCGGTCGAGGGAGTGGGGCATTTTGAACCCCTGAGGCATTATGCAGAGGTACATCTGCTTATGGAACCCGCAGAAAGAGGGAGCGGGCTGCAGTTTGCGTCAGACTGCAGTGAGGATGTACTTGACAGGAACTGGCAGAGGCTGATTCTTACCCATCTGGAGGAGAAAGAGCACCGGGGAGTGCTGACAGGCTCTGTGATCACGGATATGAAGATCACGCTGGTGGCGGGCCGGGCGCATCTGAAGCATACAGAGGGCGGAGATTTCCGCCAGGCTACCTATCGGGCGGTGCGTCAGGGGCTGAGAAAGGCAAAGAGCATCCTGCTGGAGCCATACTACGAGTTCCGGCTGGAGGTTCCCACGGAGATGCTGGGAAGAGCGATGACGGACATTCAGAGGATGAACGGAAGCTTCGGGACACCGCAGACGGAGGGCGTGACAACGGTACTTACAGGAAGCGCTCCGGTAGCATTGATGCGGGATTATCAGACGGAGGTGGCAGCCTATACGAGAGGACAGGGAAGGATGAGCTGCCTGCTGAAAGGCTATGAGCCATGTCACGATGAAGCGCAGGTAATTGAAATGACCGGTTATGATCCGGAACGTGATCTGGACAATCCCACCGGTTCTGTGTTCTGTGCCCACGGGGCAGGTTTTGTGGTGAACTGGGATCAGGTGGAGGATTATATGCATCTGGAAAACCGGCTCGTATCTGTCGAACCGGAAGCAGAAAAAGAAGAACCGGTTTTCATGGATAAGCGGAATCACAGCTATGGCTCCTGGCAGGATGAGAAAGAGCTGGAGGAGATCTTTACCCGCACCTACGGTCCTGTGAAACGGGAAAACGGCGGGAGTGTGAAGCATACCGTAAGCGCCCCCTCATACAGTCAGCCGGGGCGGATCAGGGAAAAAAAGGAGCAGAAGGAATATCTTCTGGTGGATGGCTACAACATCATATTTGCCTGGGATGAACTAAAGGAACTGGCTCAGACAAACATTGACGGGGCGAGAACCCGACTGATGGATATTCTGAGTAATTATCAGGGATATAAGAAGTGTACGCTGATCCTGGTGTTTGATGCCTACAAGGTGGAGGGGAATCCGGGCGAGGTATTGAAATATCACAATATTCATGTGGTATACACGAAGGAAGCGGAGACGGCTGACCAGTATATCGAGAAAACAGTACATGAGATCGGGCGAAAGTATCATGTCACGGTAGCCACCTCAGACAATCTGGAGCAGGTCATCATCCTGGGGCAGGGAGGCCACAGACTTTCGGCACAGAATCTGAGAGAAGAAATCGAAATGGCGGCTTCGGAAATCCGGGAAGAATGCAGGAAACTTCCATCCGGAGGGAAGAATCTTCTCTTTAACCATCTCGACGGTGAACTGGCAGAATATATGGAGGATGTGCGCCTGGGAAGAAAACAGATCGGAGAAGATCAAAAAGAAAAGTAATCATAAAAGCCCGCCTGCAAAATCATCTCTTTGAGGATGCTTTTTGCAGGCGGGCTCCTGTTTACTTGGACTTTACGATACTGATACCCATTCCATAGACACCGGGACCTGTGTGTGCCCCGACACTTAAAGACAGTGGATCATAGTACACATCAACTCCGGGGAATGCAGCTGTAAGCTCCTGTCTCCACTCCTCTGCTTTCTCTGGAGAAAGTCCTGCACCTGCCGTGCCGACTCTGACCTGGCTGATATCAGCATTTGCAAATCGTGTTCTGTAATCGTTTAACAGTGACTCGATCATCTTGGTCTTACACTTTTTCATACCGCGGAATTTCGCAAATGCATCCAGCTTTCCACCCTGAATGGTAAGGACCGGCTTGATGTTGAGGACTGTTCCAAGTGCAGCTGCCGCCGGAGTGACCCTGCCGCCTTTCTTTAAGAATTCCAGGGTATCAACGGCCAGATAGATGGAGGAATCATAGGCTCTTGCCTCCAGATCCTCTTTGATCTCTCTGGCGGAAAGGCCCTGATCTGCCATTTCCTTTGCTTCGATAACAGAAGCACGCATGGTGATAGAAATACGGTGGTTATCTACGACCATTACCTTGCCGTCGTAGTCTTCCGCCAGACTGATCGCTGTCCCGCAGGAAGCACTCAGGCCGCTGGACATGGGAATGTGTACGATTTCATCGTATCCGGATCTCAGGATCTTATCCCAGAGTTCCATCACATCTCCTGGTGAAGGCTGGGATGTGGAGATATCCTTTCCTCCTTTCAGACAGGCGTAAAATTCTTCTTCTGTAAGGTCAATTCCCTCAAAACGAACGTTTCCGTCTATGATCACGGGCATGGGAAGCAGAAAGATTCCCATCTCCTCTGCCTGGGCAGGGGTAATGCCACTGTTGGTATCCGTAATAATGGCTGTCTTCATAAGTATGATCCTCCTCCTTCTAATCCGTCCGCTCACTGCCCCAGAAGAACAGTGCGACAGTTCCCGGACCTGTATGACTTCCGATTGTGGTTCCGATATGGTTGATGACCACTTTTCCGTTCAGCTTCGGAAAACGTTCTTCGACGAGTCTGGCAACAGCCTGCGCATCCTCATAGCAGGCAGACTGGGAAATATAGCATTTTCCGGAATAATCAAGTCCGTTTTCCGCAAATTCCTCCATTTTGTCTACGATTTTCTGGATAACCTTTTTCTTTGTACGAATCTTGAAGCGGGGAACCAGGTGTCCTTCGCAGTCAACATTCAGAAGAGGGCATATATTCAGCATTCCGCCAAAAAATCCGGCTGTTTTTGAGATCCGTCCTCCTTTAATAAAGAAAGTAAGGTCAGTGGAGAAAAACCAGTGATGAAGATTTCGTTTATGTGTTTCCACCCACTCGTAAACCTCTGCGAGTGTCTTGCCCTCATCGCGCAGATCAGCGAGTCTGTCCATCAGAAGTCCGTATCCGGAAGAGGCCGCCAGAGAGTCTACGATCCGGATCGTCCGTTCGGGATAGCGTTCTGCCAGACTGTCTGCCGCAATCCTGGCGGAATTGATCGTGCCGGAAATTCCGGAGGAAAGGCATAGATGGAGGATATCCTTGCCATCCTTTAGAAATTGTTCGAAGTAAGTCTCATATTCATCGGCATTAATCTGTGAGGTTTTTGTTTCAGCGCCCTGCTGCATTTTGCGGTAAAAAGCATCAAAGGAGATGGAACGGCCCAGATCATCATTATATTGTTTTCCCTCCAGCTCGAAATGAAAGCAGATGTAGTGGATATCCCGTGCCGCAAAATGTTCTGCGCAAAGGTCTGCTGTAGAACAGCAGCTAATGATATAATTACTCATAATATATGTTCTCTTTCTTTCTGGGTGGTCTGTGCAGCAGGCGGGATTGTGCCTGCTGTTCTGATCAGTTACAACTGAAGTATATCCAGTGTGATAAATTGTAACACCTAACCGGTATAAATTCAACATTTTTAAACGAAAAAAGGTTTACCCGCTGAAAACAAAATGGAAACATTGAAAACAGTCGTTGACAAGGATTTTTTTTGATGCTATAGTAAACAAAACAGTAACTGTTCAGAGCCCATTTGCAAAACAGCCTTTTTGGGTCATGCCTTTTGCTTCTGTATGGCTCTCGCCATATCGATTAACAGATTGTTCTGAATAGCTGCTTTAAATTCATATTTTAGAGTAGAGGTCGCGTGATTCAAGAGTATCTCATCGGATGTATTCAGGTACAGAGGAGGGTGAGGGAAAGGGGAGAACGCCGAAAGGTGCAGTACCTGAAGCTGTACGCTTGGGCATACAGTTAAGAACTGTGTGACTCTCATCGGGAACCGGTGGGGAGCTCTCTGAAGAAGAAACGGACATATAGAAAAGATTCTTTGGAGCAGACCCTGAGGTCTGCTTTGTTTTTGAGGAGGGAAAAGAATGGCTATATTTACAGGAGCCGGTGTTGCGATTGTTACGCCGATGAAAGAAAATGGTGAAGTAAATTATGAAGTTTTGGGTGAACTGATCGAAGAGCAGATTGCAGGCGGGACAGATGCGCTGATCATCTGCGGTACCACAGGAGAAGCATCTACCCTGAGTCATGAAGAACATCTGGATGTCATTAAGTATGCGATCGACAGGGTTGCAAAGAGAATCCCTGTAATTGCGGGAACAGGCTCAAACTGTACAGAAACTGCGGTATATCTTTCACAGGAGGCGGAAAAATACGGTGCGGATGCACTTCTTCTTGTTACTCCTTACTATAATAAGGCGACTCAGAAAGGACTGATCAGGCATTTCACCACGGTAGCAGAATCGGTAAAGCTGCCGATCATCCTGTATAATGTACCGGGCAGAACCGGATGCAATATTCTTCCGGAAACAGCTGTAGAGATGGCAAGAAATGTAGAAAATATTGTGGCGATCAAGGAAGCCAGCGGAAATATTTCCCAGGTTGCAAAGCTGATGCAGCTGGCGGACGGATGTATTGATCTGTATTCCGGAAATGATGACCAGATCGTTCCGATTCTCTCCCTGGGAGGAAAAGGTGTGATTTCCGTTCTCTCAAATGTCGCTCCGAAGGAGACACATGATATCGTCCAGCTTTTCATGGACGGAAAGACAGAAGAGAGCTGTGCCCTGCAGTTAAAGGCTCTTCCTCTGATCGATGCGCTGTTCAGTGAGGTAAATCCGATACCGGTGAAGGCTGCACTGAAAATGATGGGCAAAAATGTAGGACCTCTTCGTGGACCTCTGACCGAGATGGAAGAGGCGAATGCTGCGAAGATGGCTGAGGCGATGAAGGATTTTGGATTGACACTGGCATAAGACCGGAAGGAGTACGAGATGACAAAAGTAATAATGCACGGCTGCAATGGTCATATGGGACAGATGATTTCCGGTCTGGCAAAGGAGGATCCGGAGGTAGAGATCGTAGCCGGAATTGATATCTGTGATAAACAGCAGAATGATTATCCTGTATTTACAAATATCTGGGATTGTGATGTGGAGGCGGATGCAGTCATTGATTTTGCGTCTCCAAAGGCAGAAGATACGCTGATGGATTACTGTGCAAAGAGGAAACTGCCGGTGGTTGTATGTACGACGGGGCTTTCTGAGGAGCAGATTCAGAAGGTGAAGGATACCTCCAAAGAGGTTGCGGTTCTTCGTTCAGCCAATATGTCTCTTGGTGTCAATACCCTTCTGAGGCTTTTAAAAGAGGCGGCGAAGGTCTTCGCTCCGGCAGGGTTTGATATGGAGATTGTGGAGAAGCATCATAGATTGAAAGTGGATGCTCCCAGTGGAACAGCACTGGCAATGGCAGACAGCCTGAACGAGGCACTCGGAAATGAATATACCTATACGTATGACAGAAGCCGGGAAAGAAAAGCGAGAGATGCGAAGGAAATCGGAATTTCTGCAGTGAGAGGCGGAACGATCGTGGGTGATCATGATGTGATTTTTGCAGGCACGGATGAAGTGATCACTTTCAGCCATACAGCATATTCCAAAGCAGTGTTTGGTAAGGGAGCGATTCAGGCGGCGAAGTTCCTTGCAGGAAGAGAGCCCGGGCTTTATGATATGAGTGATGTGATCGAGGCACAGTAGGAGCTTAAGTCAGGGAATAGGAGGTTGTCAGAGGGCAATCTCCTTTTGATTTGTGAAAAAAATATGAATAAGGTTGTCAGAGACATCTAGGGCGTCTATAATCTAAGGGAACCTGTGAAAGCGAAGATATCGTGATAACTATATGATTTTGCGAATAGACCCTGAATAGTTACATGTTTTTAAGAGGAGGAGGAGAATGAGAAGGCGTGTATATTTTGCATTTGCACTTGCGTTAAGTTTATCTCTGGCAGGATGTGCCGGACAGGAAAAGGGCACGGAGGCACAGACAGAGAGTCAGACAAAGACGGAGCTGGAGGTAGAGACGAGCCAGACGGAGGAGCCTGCGACAGAGAAGGTGGAAGAGTCAGAGCCTGCGGAAATAACGTCCGGACAGGTGAGTACGTTGATTGGCTCTCTGGTGGATCTTTCGATGGATCAGATGACGATTCTCTCAGATAATGGAAATGAGATTCTTTTATCTTTGGAAGGAACAGAGCTGGATTTCCGGAGGGGATTCCGGGTGGGAAATCTGGTGGCTGTGGAGTATACGGGCGAGATACAGGAAACGGACAGCAGCCATGGAACGGTCAGAGTCCTGCGGGCGGCAGATTCAGCGGATGTGCAGGAGTTGCAGGTATCTCCATCAGGTGATGGCAGAAGGGAAGATGCACAGGGCCATACGGAAATGGAGCCGGATGTGAAGGACAGTACGGAAACGGAGCCGGCTTCGCAGGGGAGCACAGAGACCGAAGAGGAATCGGGAACTGAAGCTGTTCCGGAAGAAGTACATATTTTATATGGAACGCTCAGGGATATGAGTCTGAACAGCATGACGATCCTTACAGAAGATAATAAGGAAGAGACCTTTGGCATCATGAATGTACGGATGTATTTTTCGAAGGGCATGAGCGTGGGATTGAAGGTTGCAGTGTCCTATACGGGAGAGTTCCATTCGGAAGAACGGAAGGTACTGTCCGTAATCGATGTTTTCAGGGAGGAAGATGGAACAGAAGTGGAAACGGAGTCCGGAAGCGAGTCAGGGACAGAAATTGAAGCAGAATCCGGAAGTGAGGCAGGAAGTGAAAAAGGAACAGAAGCTGACCAGAATGAGACAGATAAAGAGAACGTAACAAAGAGTACTGCAAAGTCTGAAAGAGATACAGAAAATGAAAAAGAAACGGAGAGTGAATAAGATGAAAGTGTTGTTGATTGAATATCCGAAATGTACGACCTGCCAGAAGGCAAAGAAGTGGCTGGATGCACATGGAGTGGAATATACGGACAGAAACATAAAGGAGCAGAATCCGACGGAAGAGGAACTGCGGATGTTTCATAAACGAAGCGGTCTTCCACTGAAGCGCTTTTTTAATACCAGTGGAATGATGTATAAAAGTCTTCAGCTGAAGGACAGGCTGCCATCGATGACGGAGGAAGAGCAGTATACACTGCTGGCTTCGGACGGGATGCTTGTAAAGCGCCCGCTGGTGGTGGCAGAGGATTTTGTGCTTACAGGATTTAAAGAAAAAGAGTGGGAAGAGTATTTGCTGACAGGAGAAAATCATGGGTGAGAAGCTGACGAAGAGTGATGTGAAGAAGATCGAGCAGGAAATCGAATACCGGAAGCTGGTCGTTCGAAAGGAGGCACTGGAGGCCGTAAAGGAAGCCAGAGCCCATGGAGATCTGAGTGAAAATTTTGAATATCATGCGGCGAAAAAGGACAAGAATATCAATGAAAGCCGTATCCGTTATCTGGAGCGTATGCTGAAGAATGCGCAGATTATTTCCGATGAGTCGAAAGCAGACGAAGTGGGGGTAAACGATACAGTGGTTCTTTTTTTTGAGGATGATGAGGAGGAAGAGACGTATCGTCTGGTGACAAGTATCCGGGGGAATTCTCTGGCCGGACTGATCAGCACAGAGTCGCCCATCGGAAAAGCAATCCTCCGTCATAAGGCAGGGGACCGGGTGGAGGTCCGTGTGAATGAGAATTACAGTTATTATGTAGTAATCCGTTCCATCGAAAAGACCGGAGAGGAAGACACAGACCAGATCAGGAAATTCTGATACAAAGATGCCGGAAGATGCAGGTCCCGTTTGAAGGTCTCTGCATTTTCCGGCATCTTCCTGAAAATGAACGTATTCGTACACGAATACATTTTATGTTTAAATGAGCCTGACGTCGATTTTTCCGTGCTTCGCACTCTCAAAATCGACGAAAACATTCGCAATCCGCTCATTTTTCTTCGAAAAATGGCTACTTGCTCATGTTTTGCGGGACCCATAGACATAAAAATACATGCAAGCATGTATTCTATGTCCATTTGTCCCCTGGCTCATTTCATGTATTACCAGGGATGAAATTCCCCGTTCGAGTCCATGGCTCCGTCATCCCGCAGTGTATAGGTGATTCCGTTTTTGTCTGCCCAGTTTCCGTTCGCATCTTTCGTGAGGCGTACAAGGGTGCCGTCGTTCCGGTAAAGATCAACAGCCTCTCCGGTGTCGGTACCTGTGACACCGCTTCCGTTGTCGCGGTATGCCGGCGGGTCGTAGTAGTACTGCGTTCCATTGCTGTCCTTTACACCGTTCTCAAGAAAGGTATAGACAGTTCCATTCTTGTCCACCCAGTCGCCGTTTTCGTTCTGGCTGGTGTAAATGGTATTTCCGGCTTCATCGAAAAAGTAGCGTTCCTCGCCGGAAGCAGTAAAACCCTGGGTTTCACCGGAAGATGTGTTCTGTGTTTCACTTTGTGTCTGCGTTTCTGCCTGTGTCTCAGACTGCGGTTCCGTCTGTGGCTCTGTCTGTTTTTGTGATTCGCTCTGCTTTTCTGTGACTGGCTCTGTCTGCTGGGCAGCGGCAGTTTCACTTTGCGTTTCTGGCTCTGTTCCTTTCTTCTTACATCCTGTAAGGGCAGACAGACAAAGGATGCCGATGCAGGCGAGAGCGATAAATTTGTTTTGAATTTTCATATAGTATCCCTCCAATTTGCTGTTCGATTGCCTGATACATCATCATTTTAGCGGAATTTGGAAAATATGTCAAATGTATTACACCTTGTTAAGGAAATATTAAGCACATAACGATGTTAGAGTAGTGTATATTTTCAGAAAATCCATTGAATGGCAGCAGGCAGGATGCTATACTCTTTCTAAAAATCATTGTAACGCTCCAGTATCCATTTGCAAAATTGCCTCTTGCGAGGCTTTCCTTTTGCTCATGTAGGGCTCTCGCCCTATAGATTTATAAAATTTGCCTCCGGTGAGCAAGCTCCCCAAGGCAAATATTTATAAATCTGCATGACTCTGAGTAGTTACCATTTAAAGGAGTAATCGCATGGATTCAGATGACACAGACGGGAATACGATCGGTCTGCAGCTGCTGGTACTGGCAGCCCTCACACTTGTTAATGCCTTTTTTGCCGGTGCAGAGATGGCGGTAGTTTCTGTAAATAAAAACAGGATCAGACGTATGGCGGAGAAAGGAGACAGGCGCGCCATTTTGCTGGAGCAGCTTTCTAAGGATTCCACAAAGTTTCTTTCTACGATTCAGGTGGCCATCACACTGGCAGGTTTCTTTTCGAGTGCGTCAGCTGCCACGGGTATTTCACAGCTATTCGGCAGATGGCTCGACAGTTTTTCAGTTCCATACAGTGAAATGTTCGCTGTGGTGACAGTAACGATTCTTCTGTCCTATTTCACGCTGGTATTCGGTGAACTGGTACCTAAAAGAATCGCATTGCAGAAAGCGGAGGCATTCAGTCTTCTGGTAGTAAGACTGGTTTTTGTCATTTCAAAGCTGCTTTCCCCCTTTATACGCCTGCTTACGTTGTCTACGAATGGCTTCCTTCGACTGATCGGCATGAAAACGGAGCATCTGGAGGAGGCTGTTTCCGAGGAGGAGATTAAAGCAATGCTGGAAATCGGAAGTGAAGCCGGTGTCTTTAATGAGATTGAAAAAGAAATGATCACATCCATTTTCTCATTTGATGATAAGACAGCAAGAGATGTCATGATTCCAAGAAGAGAAGTATTTGCGATCGACACAGGGGAACCCATTGAAGAGCGGATAGATGAGCTGCTGGAGTCCAGATATTCAAGGATTCCTGTCTATGAAGGGAAGATCGACAATATCGTTGGCGTCCTGCACATGAAGGATTTTCTGATTGAAATGAGAAAGTCCGCCGGCTTTCCGGATCATCTGAATACCCTGATGCGCAGACCGTATTATGTACCGGACAGCAAAAATGCGGATGAGCTTTTTAAAGAAATGCAAAGAACCCGGAACCGGATGGCGATTCTGATTGACGAGTATGGTGGTTTTTCAGGGATTGTTACGATGGAGGATCTGGTAGAGGAAATCATGGGTGAGCTCAGTGATGAGCATGAAACGGCAGCAGAGGAGATCCAGAAGGTAGATGATTCCACGTATCTTCTGAACGGGGGAATCCTGATCGAGGATCTGAATGCGAGACTGCACCTGACACTCAAAACAGAAAATTATGATACACTGTCCGGATTTTTGATTGAACAGATGGACTGCATACCGGAGAATGAGCAGGTGGATCCTGTCATTGTTGATCATTTTGTTTTTACGATCCTGGAGGTTTGCGATAAGAGGATACGGAAGGTACAGCTGAAAAAGGCAGTTGCACCATTTTCATAAATGTGTTAATATCTTCCTTGTGAGTACAGATGTATTTGAAGAACGTACAAACGGGAGGTAGTATGGCGGAAAAGAGTGAATATTTTGTTGTGAAGAAGAAAGCTGTCCCCGAAGTATTACAGAAGGTCGTGGAGGCAAAGCGGCTGCTGGAATCTGAGAAGGCTGTTACTGTACAGGAGGCAACAGAACAGGTGGGAATCAGCAGAAGCTCTTTTTACAAATATAAAGATGATATTTTTCCTTTTCATGACAATGCAAAGGGGAAAACGGTCACATTTGTCATTCAGATGAATGATGAGCCGGGATTGCTCTCGGATGTCCTGCATGTAGTAGCAGACTATCATGCAAATATTCTTACGATTCATCAGAGTATTCCCATCAACGGGGTGGCTTCTCTGACCCTGAGTGTGGAGATTCTGCCGGCCACCGGTGATGTGTCAGAGATGATCGAAGAAGTCGAGCAGAGAGAAGGAGTCATGTACTTAAAGATCTTAGGCAGGGAATAGAGCAGTGCAGCCTGGAAGCTGCCATACAGAAAGAAAGGATGGATAAATCAGATGATACAGATTGCAGTATTAGGATACGGTACCGTGGGAAGCGGAGTTGTGGAGGTCATCAATACCAACCACAGAAGCATTAATAAAAAGGCGGGAAACGAGATTAACATCAAGTATGTACTTGACTTGAGAGATTTTCCGGATGATCCGATTCAGCAGAAGATCGTCCATGATTTTGATATTATTTTAAATGATCCTGAAATTAAGATTATCGTGGAAGTGATGGGCGGTGTAGAACCGGCGTATACATTTACCAAAAAAGCGCTTCTGGCAGGGAAGAGTGTGTGTACCTCCAACAAGGAACTGGTGGCAAGACACGGGGCGGAGCTTTTGCAGATTGCCCGTGATAAAAATATCAACTATCTGTTTGAGGCGAGCTGCGGCGGCGGAATTCCGATCATCCGCCCGTTAAACTCTTCTCTGACAGCGGATGAGATTGATGAGATTACCGGTATCCTGAATGGAACAACGAACTATATCCTGACCGAGATGTTTGAGAAAGGATCAAACTTCGATGATGTTTTAAAGCAGGCACAGGAAAAGGGATATGCAGAAAGAAATCCGGAGGCTGACGTAGAGGGCTATGATGCCTGCAGGAAGATTGCGATTCTTTCTTCCCTGGCTTTCGGACAGCAGGTTGATTTTGAGGATATCTATACCGAGGGAATTACGGGAATTACTGCAGAAGATATCCGCTACGTGAAGACGCTGGGCAAAACAATCAAGCTTCTTGCATACAGCCGGAAAGTGGGAGAGAGCTTTTATGCGATGGTAGCACCTGAAATTGTGGGTGTCGATGATCCGCTGTATAGTGTAAACGGTGTGTTCAATGCGATCTTTGTACATGGAAATGTTTTAGGAGATGCCATGTTCTATGGAAGCGGTGCCGGAAAGCTGCCGACAGCCAGTGCGGTCGTTGCTGATGTGGTGGATGAGGCGAGACATCTGAACAGAAGCATCATGTCCTTCTGGAGCAGCAGCAGACTGAAGCTGACAGATATCAGCAATTCCTCGAAGAAATTCTTTGTACGTGTGAAAGGAGATCCGGAGACGGATCTGTCAAAGGTACATGAGATTTTCGGAACCGTTCAGCCAATCGTTCTTCCGGGACTGGAAGGAGAGTTCGGTTTTACAACAGAGGTGATGACTGAGGCGGCATACGAAGAAAAAGCAAAGCAGTATGGCAATGTGATCAGCAGAATACGAATGAGATAACATGATGCCAAGGGGCAAATGGACATGATTTTTCATGCTTGCATGAAAAATCATAGCTTTCGTATCGCAGGTGCAGCCATGCTGCAGAGGAGGCAAGTATGAAATATATTGTAGTTTTGGGGGACGGAATGGCGGATGAACCGATCAGCAGCCTGGGAGACAGGACACCGCTGGAGGCGGCCGTTACCCCGGTCATGGATGAACTGGCGGAACGATCAGAAATCGGTCTGGTACATACGATTCCTGATGGGATGAAGCCGGGAAGTGATACGGCGAACCTTTCCGTGATGGGGTATGATCCTGAAAAGTATTATACAGGACGTTCCCCTCTTGAGGCGCTCAGTATCGGTGTGCCAATGAAGGATACCGATGTGGCACTCAGATGTAATGTGGTGACATTGTCGGAGGATGAGCCATATGAGAAAAAGACGATCCTTGACCATAGCGCAGATGAGATCAGTACGGAGGAGGCGTCCATACTTCTCGATGCAGTTAAGAAAGAGCTGGAAAATGATATTTACCGGTTTTATACAGGTACCAGTTATCGCCATTGTCTGATCTGGGATCATGGATATGTGGCAGCGCTGACGCCGCCTCATGATGTGCTGGGACAGGTGATCGGAAAGTATCTTCCTGAGGATGAGGCACTGCGGATGATGCAGAAGAAGAGCTATGAGATCCTGGCAGATCATCCGGTGAATCAGCAGCGAAAAGCAAAAGGACTGAAGCCTGCCAACAGTATCTGGTTCTGGGGGGCAGGAACGAAACCGATCCTCACCTCCTTTGAAGAAAAGACCCATAAAAGGGGCGTCATGATCTCAGCAGTCGATCTGTTAAAGGGCATTGCCGTAGGAGCCGGGATGGACAATATTGTCGTACCCGGAGCGAATGGCGGTCTGGAAACGAACTACGAAGGAAAAGCACAGGCAGCGGTGGATGCGCTGACCCGTCAGGGATACGACTTTGCTTACATTCATGTGGAAGCGCCGGATGAGATGGGGCATCAGGGAAGTATCGAAAAAAAGATCAGAGCTATTGAGAATCTGGATGGAAGGGTCATCCGCCTGGTAAAAGAGGGAATGGATGCCTCCGGGGAGGAGTACCGTCTTCTGGTGCTTCCGGATCACCCGACACCGATCCGTGTGCGGACCCATACGGCGGATCCGGTTCCGTATCTTCTGTATGACAGCAGAAAAGCACAGAAAAACACCTGGAAATATTGTGAGCGCGATGCAAAAGAAAGCGGAAATTATATTGCGGAAGGGCATAAAATGATGGATTATTTATTCGAATATGAATGTCCGCTTTCCCGCAGATAAGGTTTGTGAAAAATAGCCGGATGAAAGATTTTGGTAACAGTTCAGAGTCATGCAGACTTTGAGGATCTTTCACCCGGCTATTCCTGAAAGAAATATTCGCTTATACTTCTCCGGTCAGATTTCTGTAAAACAATATGGTGGTCATTTCCATGTACGGTACCAGCCAGAGCATCCCAATAAAGCAGGTCAGGACAGACAGCAGAACCAGACCGATAAAGCTCAGCTGCAGATAGAAATACCGTCCTTTGTTTCCTTTCATCAGTGCTCTGCTCTCACGCATCAGTTGAAGAACCCCTTTTTCAGGCGCATCCAGATACAGGTAGAACACCTGAGAATAGGAAAGCTCCAGGATAACAGCAAAAACCGTTCCTGCAAGAAACGCGAGAATGGCAAGAACAGAAAGCAGAACACTTTTCGTAAGAAGGCCAAGCACCAGAAACAGACCGCCCGGAAGCATACATGCGCCTCCAAGGAGAGAAATCAGTAGGTAAGTCAGAATGATCCTGTCCGGCTGATGTGTAAATCCGTACAGAAGATCACTGAGGCGGGTATCCTGACCTCGACTGATGTTTATGACCATCTTACTGAGTCCTACGGATAAAACGGCAGAAAGAAGACCGACAATAAACGTGCAGACGGTATAGAGGATCTGCGAAAGGGTATTGTTCTGGGGAAAGACAGCAGTCAATATTCCGGAAACAATAATGGAAGCAAAGGAAATCACCAGGACAGCTCCGATCAGAAGCCCGTAATGACCTGCAAGTAATCCCTTTGCCATGCCTTTTAGTTCAGAGGATGATTTTTTCATAGCACATAGATTCCTTTCTTATACGAAATAGCTCATAGCATCATGGAGTCAGATCCATTGACTCCGACAACTTTTGTGTAACGGTTCAGAGCCATGCATTCCGCAAAAGGAAAGCCTTGAAAGAGGCGGTTTTGCGAACGGGTTCTGGACAATTACTTTTCTGTAAGTATATCATATACCTATCGAAAAAAGCAACTATACCAGTCACTTACTATTCACACGTCAGCCAGTTCGAGGTTACTTTTCAGAGTCCATTCGCAAAATCCCCACGGCAAATACTTATAAATCCGCATGGCTCTGAACGATTACAAATCATTTGGGAGGAAGAATGCATGGAACAGGAAAGACGAAATCTTTATATCATCGGATGGATTCTGCTGGCTCTGGCAGGAGTATTAATGGGAATTTCCAGGGGGCTGAATGTTCAATGGAACCGGCTGACGCTGCCGTGTATTTTTCACAGTATTACAGGACTGTACTGTCCCGGCTGCGGGGGCACGCGGGCAGTCAGGTTTCTTATACAGGGCGAGATCCTGAAATCCATCTATTATCATCCTTTCGTACTTTATGGGGCAGTACTTTATGTGTGGTTTATGCTGTCAAACAGTATGGAGTATCTCAGCCATGGAAGGATCCGTATCGGGATGCGTTACCATAAATGGTATGTAGTGGCGGGTGTCGTTATTCTTATTATAAACTTTATCATAAAAAATGGAGTACTGCTCATCTGGCACTATCCGATGATTGGGTGAGCTTGCAAACCAGACGTTGGAACATAGAAAAAGGTCATATATTTTCATTCTGGTATGAAAATACATGACCTTTTTCTTCTGCTACAATAAAATGACCGGTCCGGTATCAATTTTTCTGTAACTATTCAGAGTCCATTCGCAAAATCGCCTCTACGAGGCTTTCCTTTACAATTTTTCTGTGCTTTGCACTTACGAAATCTCCCGGATCATAAAATATCATCATCCGGATTGATCGGGTTACCATAGTCATGGTCATCCTGATCATACCCGCCATAATTGCGGAAGAATTCGTCCAGGCTGTCGCTGTCAAAATCGTCTCCCATATAGTATTCCATATATTCTTTGACCTGTTTCCGGGAACCTGTGTTGTTCATGAAAACCAACAGTGAGACACAGGTAAGAAGAATGGTAAGTCCAAGTCCGATCGTGGAAAGAACGATTCCCGTCTTTGCCCGTCCCTGCATATGCGGCTCCTTACCTTTTGAAAGAATGGCGAAAAGAATTCCCAGTGCAGCCAGAGGGATGCTCACATAACAGCAGCAGCACAGAGTCAGTGACAGAATGCCCAGTGTCAGTGCAGCTGAAGCAAAGCCATTCGGTTGATAAGGATCCGCAGGCTTCTGTACGGAATTGCAATCATAGCTGCCGCCGTAATCGTTACCGCCAGATGGATTGCTGTTATAATGATAGTTGTTGTCATAGTCATAGTTTGATGGATCATTTTCGTAGTTCCGGTTATTTTCGTTATCCATAAGATCTCCTTTACATCAGACTCTGAACTGTTATAAAACAGAGTCATGCAGATTTATAAATATTTGCCCTGGGGAGCCCTCTCACCGGGGACAAATTTTAAAAATGGACTCTGAACAGTTACCAGAATGTTGATTTTTCAGCTTTATGATTTTATGATAACATAGACAAAAATGAAACACAAGTGCTATACTGTAACTCACGGCATATTCAGAGGCGTTACGTTACTATTCACACGCCAGCCAGTTCGAGGTGTTTTCTGTGAGTGTAGCGAAGCGAAAGTCACAGAAAACAGTCACATTCTGTGTCATTGCTCTGAAAATGAATGTGTCAGTACATGAGTGAGAGGAGTTCAAATCAAGAAGGAGTATAAAGATATGGATATTAATAAAAAACTGGCCGAGGAGCTTTCAGTAAAGCTCTGGCAGGTGGAGGCGGCAGTAAATCTGATTGATGAAGGAAATACGATTCCCTTCATTTCGCGATACAGAAAGGAAGTAACGGGCGCCTTAAATGACGAAGTGCTGAGAAAGCTTTCTGAGCGTCTGAACTATCTGCGGAGCCTGGAGGAGAAGAAGAATACAGTGATCGCGGCTATCGGGGAGCAGGGAAAGCTGACAGAGGAACTGAAAAACCAGATCCTGGCAGCGGAGACCCTGGTAGTTGTGGAAGATTTATACCGTCCTTATCGTCCGAAGAGAAGAACCAGGGCGATGATCGCAAAAGAAAAGGGACTGGAGCCTCTGGCTAATATCATTCTCCTGCAGATGGCAAAACGTCCCGTGGAAGAGGAAGCAAAATCCTTCCTGTCGGAGGAAAAAGAAGTGCATACGGTAGAGGAGGCGATCGAAGGGGCAAAGGATATTCTGGCAGAAGCTATTTCGGATGAGGCATCCTATCGCATCCGGATCCGTGACCTTACGGTCAGGGAAGGCCGTCTTGTTTCCACTGCAAAGGATAAGGAGGCACAGTCTGTATACGAGATGTACTATGAGTATGATGAGGCAGTCTCACGGGTAGCGGGGCATCGAACGCTGGCGCTGAACCGTGGAGAGAAAGAAAAATTCCTTACCGTAAAGGTGGAGGCACCCCAGGAACGTATCCTTCAGTATCTGGAGAGACAGGTCATCAAGAGAGACAATCCCTATACCACACCTGTCCTGCGAGATGTTATTGAGGACAGCTATAAGCGTCTCATCGCTCCGGCTATCGAGCGTGAGATTCGAAATGATCTGACAGAAAAAGCGGAGGAAGGGGCGATCTCAGTCTTTGGCAAGAATCTGGTCCAGCTCCTGATGCAGCCGCCCATTGCCGGAAAGACGGTACTGGGCTGGGATCCGGCTTTCCGTACCGGATGCAAGCTGGCGGTGGTGGATCCTACTGGAAAGGTGCTTGATACAAAGGTGATCTATCCCACAGCTCCTACGAATGAGACGAAGATCCGTGCGGCAAAGGAGACCTTAAAAAGTCTGATCAGAAAGTACGGAATCACCCTGTTTTCCGTGGGAAACGGAACGGCTTCCAGAGAGTCGGAGCAGATTATTGTGGAACTGCTGGGCGAGATCAAAGAGCCGGTACAGTATGTGATCGTCAATGAAGCCGGTGCTTCTGTTTATTCCGCCAGCAAGCTGGCCACGGAGGAATTTCCGGATTTTGATGTGGCACAGAGAAGTGCCGTCTCCATTGCAAGGCGTATTCAGGATCCCCTTGCCGAGCTGGTAAAGATCGATCCGAAATCCATCGGTGTAGGCCAGTATCAGCATGATATGAACCAGAAGAGGCTGGGCGAAGCCCTGAGCGGTGTCGTGGAGGACTGTGTAAATAAAGTGGGTGTGGATCTGAACACCGCTTCCGCATCCCTGATGGAATATGTATCCGGAATTTCAAAGACCATCGCAAAAAACATCGTAACCTACCGGGAAGAAAACGGACGTTTTACTGACCGCAGACAGCTTCTGAAGGTGTCAAAGCTTGGACCGAAGGCATACGAACAGTGTGCCGGATTTATGCGTATCCAGGGAGGAAAAAATCCTTTAGACGCTACCAGCGTCCATCCGGAGAGCTACGAGGCGGCAGAGAAGCTGCTGGACAAGCTGGGTTATACCACTGCTGATATCACAGGAGGAAAGCTCTCGGGCATATCGAAGAAGGTGGGGAACTATAAAAAGCTGGCAGAAGAACTGGGAATCGGAGAGATTACCCTGCGGGATATTGTTAAAGAACTGGAAAAGCCGGGACGCGATCCCCGTGATGAAATGCCCCGCCCGATCCTGCGAAGCGATGTACTGGACATGAAAGATCTGACCCCGGGTATGGTGCTGAAGGGAACCGTGCGAAACGTCATCGACTTCGGTGCTTTCGTAGACATCGGCGTCCACCAGGACGGCCTGGTCCACATCTCCGAACTGAGCAGCAAAAAGTTTGTGAAACACCCGCTGGAGGTAGTGAGCGTGGGAGATATTGTAGAAGTAAAGGTGCTGAGCGTAGACCTGAAGAAAAAGAGGATCGCACTGACCATGAAACTGTAAAAAAGGAGTTCTCCGGAACCGGAATGGTTCCGGAGAACTCCTTTTTCTGCGTATGTAAGCATGCGGAAAAGTGTACACTTTACTCAAAAAAATCGGTAAAAGTATATCAGGTAAATGGAAAGGTTTTATAGAACAGAGTTTATGCCGATGTTAATAACATATAAATAAAACTAAAAACTATATTAGTATTATTGACAAATAATTATTATAATTATACAATAATGATGCCAGGGTCAAAAGGTTATGATTTTCATGCTTGCATGAAAAATCATGACTTTGGGATCCGCTAAACATGAAAAAGTAGCCAT
>OLOS01000981.1_pt1 | contig 26036 bp, 17 predicted proteins | sample 1672631 | NCBI WGS metagenome assembly OLOS01 (sample SAMEA3136707, study PRJEB25190) | human gut metagenome | biome: human gut; feature: human-associated habitat; material: faeces | place: Austria | collected 2013 | reverse complement strand
GAGTGAAACCATTTGAAACCAAATGAAACCGTATCATTTTTATCAACTGTTGCCACTCGGAGCAAGCTGCATGGCTTGCTCCGAATTTTTTTATATCTGCAAAGGCACAGAGGCCGCGATCACACGATCGCGGCCTCTTTTCATATGCGGTTATCCGGCAGCTCAGAACAGACCGGTGATCCTGCCGTTTTCGTCCACGTCGATCTTCTCGGCAGCGGGGACCTTGGGCAGACCCGGCATGGTCATGATCTCGCCCGTCAGGGCAACGATGAAGCCCGCACCGGCGCTGACCTTCAGGCTGCGCACGGTGACGGCAAAATCCTTGGGCGCGCCCAGCAGAGCAGGGTCGTCCGACAGGGAGTACTGCGTCTTTGCCATGCACACCGGCAGATCACCGAAGCCGAGCTCTGTGAGCCGCTCTGCCTGCTTCTGGGCAGCGGGGGTCAGCACGGCCTGCGCGCCGCCGTAGACGCGCTGCACGATGGCGTTGAGCTTTCTGACAAGCGTGGTGTCGGTGGGGTAGGAGAAGGTAAATTCCTCCGTGCAGGGCTGCTCGCACAGGCGCACGACCTCTTCAGCAAGCGCCTTGCCGCCCTCGCCGCCCTTGGCCCAGACCTCGGAGAGCACGGCGCGCACGCCAAGCTCCCGGCACTTGTCCTCCACGAGCCGGAGCTCGGCTTCCGTGTCGGTGGGAAAGGCGTTGATCGCGACCACACACGGCAGGTGATACGTGCTGCGGATGGTGTTGACATGGTGCAGCAGATTGGGCAGCCCCTTTTCCAGCGCATCCAGATTCTCCGTGTTCAGCTCGGCCTTGGGCACACCGCCGTGGCTCTTGAGCGCGCGCACGGTGGCCACGATGACCACGGCGTTCGGGCGCAGCCCTGCCAGACGGCACTTGATGTCCAGAAACTTCTCCGCGCCGAGATCCGCGCCGAAGCCGGCCTCGGTCACGACATAGTCGCCCAGCTTGAGCGCCATGCGCGTCGCGGTGACGGAATTGCAGCCGTGGGCGATGTTCGCAAACGGACCGCCGTGGATGAGCGTGGGCGTACCCTCAAGCGTCTGCACAAGGTTGGGCTTGAGCGCATCCTTGAGCAGCGCGGTCATCGCGCCCTCTGCCTTGAGGTCGTGGGCGGTGACGGGCTTGCCGTCGAAGGTGTAGGCCACGATCATCCGGCCGAGCCGCGCCTTGAGATCGGTGATGTCGCTGGCGAGGCACAGCACAGCCATGACCTCGGAGGCCACGGTGATGTCAAAGCCGTCCTCGCGGGGCACACCCTGAATGCGCCCGCCGAGACCGTCCACGATCTGGCGCAGCTGGCGGTCGTTCATGTCCACGCAGCGCTTCCACGTGATTTGCTTGACGTCGATGCCCAGGGCGTTGCCCTGCTGGATGTGGTTATCGAGCATGGCGGCCAGGAGGTTGTTGGCTGCGCCGATGGCGTGAAAATCACCGGTGAAGTGAAGATTGATGTCCTCCATGGGCACGACCTGCGCATAGCCGCCGCCGGCAGCGCCGCCCTTGACACCGAACACCGGACCGAGAGACGGCTCACGCAGCGCAGCCACGGCATTTTTGCCGATCTTGCGCAGACCGTCTGCCAGACCGACGGAGGTCGTGGTCTTGCCCTCACCCGCAGGGGTGGGGTTGATGGCCGTCACGAGGATGAGCTTGCCGTCCGGACGCTCGGCGCGATCCTTGAGCAGCTGCGGGTCGATCTTGGCCTTATAGCGGCCGTACTGTTCAAGATAGGATTCGTCGATACCGGCGGTGGCGGCGATGTCCGCGATCGGGTGCATCCGGCACTGCTGGGCGATCTCAATATCCGTCATCATGTTGCGAGCCCTCCCTTATCAAATGTCAAAGTACTTCTTCGCGGACTGGAACAGCTTCATATCGTAGCAGCCGTCCACGTTCTGATACAGGCCGTCGCCGATGCGCTCGGCGTGGCCCATCTTGCCGAGGACGCGGCCGTCCGGGGACGTGATGCCCTCGATGGCCCAGATCGAACCGTTGGGGTTGACGTCCACGTCCATGGCGGGCACGCCGTCGGCGTCGACGTACTGCGTGATGATCTGGCCGTTGTCGGCGAGCTTGCGCACGAGCTCCTCGCTGCACAGGAAGCGGCCCTCACCGTGGGAGATGGGGACGGTATACACGTCGCCGACCTGCGTGCCGGCCAGCCACGGAGAGCGGTTGGAGGCGATGCGGGTGCGCACCAGACGCGACTGGTGGCGGCCGATCGTGTTGAAGGTCAGCGTCGGGCAGGACGCGTCCGTGTCGATGATCTCACCGTAGGGCACGAGACCAAGCTTGATGAGCGCCTGGAAGCCGTTGCAGATGCCGAGCATGAGACCGTCGCGGTTTTTCAGCAGATCCATGGTCGCATCCCGCACTTCCGGGTTGCGGAAGAAGGCAGTGATGAACTTGGCCGAGCCGTCGGGCTCGTCGCCGCCGGAGAAGCCGCCGGGGACGAAGATGATCTGGCTGCTGCGCGCAGCGCCGGCAAACCGGCTGATGGAGTCGGCCACGTCCTGCGCGGACTGGTTGTTGAGCACGAGGATCTCCGGCTCGAGTCCGGCGCGCCGCACGGCGCGGGCAGAGTCGTATTCGCAGTTCGTGCCGGGGAACACGGGGATGAGCACCTTGGGCACGGCCACGCCGATCTTGGGCGCGACGCGCTGCACGGTGGGGGCGGACAGCACGGGGACTTGCGCCGTATCGGCTGCCGTGCGGCTCGGGTAGACGGATTCCAGCACGCCCTCATTGAGTGCCAGCAGCTCCGAAATGGCGGCGCTGTCATCACCGATACGCACGATGGGCTTGGCGGTGGTGACACCCAGACGGACGGCGTCCGCCGTGTCCTCGGTGAGCTCTGCCACGATCGCGCCGGGATAAAGTACATTCCAGTCCACGGCTGCGTTTTCGGCGCTGAAGCCGATCTCGTTGCCGAAGGACATATTCATCACGGCCTCGCTCAGACCGTTTTCCACGGCCCACGCGGCGCGGACTTTTCCGCTGCGTGCGAGTGCGTGCAGCGCCTCCCATGCGGTCTTGACGCCGTCGGCGTCCGCACCGGAGAACAGGTACACGGGATGACCCGCGGCCTTAAACTCTGTGGAGAGCACCTCGTCCGTTTTCAGCGGCGCGATGGCAAAGGAGATGAGCGTGGGCGGCACATCGAGATCGAGGAACGTGCCGGACATGGAGTCCTTGCCGCCGATGGCGGCAGCGCCGAGCTCAAGCTGGGCGTCCACCGTACCGAGCAGGGCGGCAAAGGGCTTGCCCCAGCGCTCCGGCTCGGTGCGCAGCTTCTCGAAAAACTCCTGGAAGGAGAGGTAGGCTTTCTTGTAGTCGGCACCGGCGGCGACGAGCTTCGCCATCGAGGTGTAGACCGCGTTGTATGCGCCGATGTAGGGATCGGTACTCGTCTGCTCCGGGTCGCAGCCCCAGGCCATGACGCTGGCCTGATCCGTCTCCTGACCGGGCAGGACCGGGAACACGGCAGCCATCGCCTGTGCGGGGGAGCGCTGCGTCCTGCCGCCGTACGGCATCAGGATCGAGCCCGCGCCGATGGTGCTGTCAAAGCGCTCCACGAGACCGCGGCGGGAGGCGCAGCGGAGGCTGGAGGCCATCTCGCGCAGGGAGCGGAAACGGGGCTGTGCCAGCGGCGCGCGATCCTTGCGCGCCACGCGCACACCGGCGTGCTTGACAGCGCCGTTGGTGTTGAGGAAGGCGCGGCTGAGGTCAGCGATGACCGCACCGTTCCACTCCATGACCATGCGGGCGTCCTCGGTGACGACGGCCACCTGATACGCCTCGAGGTTTTCCGCCTTGGCGGCGCGGATGAAGGCATCTGCGTCCTCGGCGGCAACGACCACGGCCATGCGCTCCTGCGATTCGGAGATGGCAAGCTCCGTGCCGTCGAGACCGTCGTACTTCTTGCGCACGGCATCCAGATCGATGCGCAGACCATCGGCCAGTTCGCCGATGGCAACACTGACACCGCCCGCGCCGAAGTCGTTGCAGCGCTTGATGAGGCGGGTCACGTCGCCGTTGCGGAACAGGCGCTGGATCTTGCGCTCCTCGGGCGCGTTGCCCTTTTGCACCTCGGAGGCCATGGTCGCAAGCGATTTCAGGTTGTGACTCTTGGACGAGCCGGTCGCACCGCCGATGCCGTCACGACCCGTGCGGCCGCCCAACAGGATGACCACATCGCCGGGCGCGGGGCACTCGCGGCGGACGTTGTATGCGGGCGCAGCCGCCACCACGGCGCCGCATTCCAGACGCTTGGCGATGTAGCCCTCGTGATAGAGCTCCGCCACATGACCGGTGGCGAGACCGATCTGGTTGCCGTAGGAGGAGTAGCCCGCGGCGGCGGTCTGGCACAGCTTGCGCTGCGGCAGCTTGCCGGGCAGCGTCTTGTCGAGCGCGACTCTCGGGTCGCCCGCGCCGGTCACGCGCATGGCCTGATGCACATAGGCGCGGCCGGAGAGCGGGTCACGGATGCAGCCGCCGATGCAGGTGGCTGCGCCGCCGAAGGGCTCGATTTCGGTGGGGTGGTTGTGGGTCTCGTTTTTGAACATCAGCAGCCAGTCCTGCGCCTCGCCGTCGACCGTGGCGGTGACGTGGATGGAGCAGGCATTGATCTCCTCGCTCTCGTCGAGCTCCGGCAGCAGGCCGCGCTTTTTGAGGGTTTTTGCGCCGATGGTGGCGATGTCCATGAGCGTCTGGGGGCGCTTGGCGGCCTTTTCCTCGCCGTAGACCTCCACGCGCGCGGCCAGATACCGCTCGTAGGCGGCCTGGATCGCGGGATCGTCGATCTCCACGTTGTCGATGTGGGTGGAGAAGGTGGTGTGGCGGCAGTGGTCGGACCAGTAAGTGTCCACCACGCGGATCTCGGTGATGGTGGGCTCGCGGCGTTCATCGTCGCGGAAATAGCGCTGCAGGAACGTCAGATCGTCCAGATCCATGGCGAGACCGAGTTCATCGCGCAGCGCATCGAGCGCAGCGCTGTCCATCGCGGTGAAGCCCTCCACGGTGCGCACGGTGGTGGGGATGTCATACTCCATGCGCAGCGTCTCCGGCAGCTCCAGAGATGCCTCGCGGCTTTCGACGGGGTTGATGACGTACTGCTTGATCGCGGCGATCTCGGCATCCGTCAGCTTGCCCTCGAGCGCATACACGCGTGCGGTGCGCACGAGCGGACGCTCGCCCTGCGACAGGATCTGCACGCACTGCGCAGCGGAATCGGCGCGCTGGTCATACTGACCTGGCAGATATTCCACGGCAAACACCGCGTCACCCTGCGGCAGCGTGTCCGTCACGATGTCGAGCTGGGGCTCGGACAGCACCGTCTTGACGGTGTAGTCGAACAGCTCCCGGCTGATGCCCTCGAGGTCGTAGCGGTTGAACAGGCGCAGCCCCGTCAGGGACTCGATGCCCAGAAATGCCCGCAGATCTTCCAGCAGGGCGCGCGCCTCATTCGCCAGCGCCGCCTTCTTTTCTACGTATACTCTGTAAACCATGCCTGCGCTCTCTCCCTTCACTGTTCCAGCGCCTTGAGGGCGCGCTGGCCGATGTCATGGCGGTAGAACGCATTGTCAAACTGCACGCTCTGCACCATCGTGTATGCTTTTTCCACGGCGCTCCTGAGATCCTGCGCCGTCGCGGTCACGCCGAGCACGCGCCCGCCATTGGTCAGCAGCTTGCCGCCTGTCAGCTTTGCGCCCGCCACATAGGTGTGCGCGGCGGTCTCAGCGGGCATCGTGATGGCAAAGCCCTTTTCATAGTGCTCCGGGTAGCCGTCGGACGCCATGATGACGCAGCAGGCGGCGCCGTCGGAGAATTTGACCTCCGTCTCGGCAAGCGTGCCGTTGCGGCAGGCCTGCATGATCGTCAGCAGGTCGCTCTCGAGCAGCGGCAGGACGACCTGCGTCTCGGGGTCGCCGAAGCGGCAGTTGTATTCGATGACCTTCGGGCCGTTCGGCGTCAGCATCAGGCCGAAGTACAGGCAGCCGCGGAACGTGCGTCCCTCGGCGTTCATCGCGCGCATGGTGGGCAGGAAAATGGTGTCCATGCACGTGCGGGCGATGTCCTCGGTATAATACGGGTTCGGGGCGACGGTGCCCATGCCGCCGGTGTTGAGCCCCTCGTCATGGTCGTGCGCCCGCTTGTGATCCATCGAGGACACCATGGGCACGACGGTCTTGCCGTCCGTAAAGGCGAGCACGGAGACCTCCGGCCCAGTGAGAAATTCCTCAATGACTACCTGACTGCCGCTGTTGCCGAAGGCACGGTCGAGCATGATGGTCTCGACTGCGGCGATGGCGGCCGCGCGATCCTCCGCGATGAGCACGCCCTTTCCCAGCGCCAGACCGTCCGCCTTGACGACGACGGGCAGGGGGCAGGTCTTGACATAGTCCATGGCGTCGCCGGCGTCGGTGAACACCTGATACTCCGCCGTCGGGATGCCGTATTTTTTCATCAGATCCTTGGAAAAGACCTTGCTGCCCTCGATGATGGCGGCTTTCGCCTCCGGACCGAAGCAGGGGATACCGGCGGCCTCCAGCGCGTCTACCGCGCCGAGCACCAGCGGATCGTCCGGCGCGACCACGGCAAAATCAATATCGTGGCTCTTGGCAAAGGCCACCTGTGCGGGGATGTCCTTCGCGCCGATGTCCGCAACGCACACGGCGTCGGCCGCGATGCCGCCGTTTCCGGGCAGGCAGTAGATCGTCTCCACTTCGGGGTTTTCTTTCAGTTTCCTGACGATGGCGTGCTCACGGCCGCCACCGCCGATGACCAGAAGGTTCATGGCGCTCTCCCTCAATCTTTTTAATATTTTTGTTTGCCGCCGCGCAAATGCCAAGTGGGATCTGCGCGGCGGCAAAAACAGATATGCGTGTGATGACTCAGTGGTGGAACAGGCGCGCGCCGGTGAAGGCCAGCACCATGCCGTACTTGTCGGCGGTGGCGATGACGTGGTCGTCGCGGATCGAGCCGCCCGGCTCTGCGATGTAGGTCACGCCGGATTTTCTCGCGCGCTCAACATTGTCGCCGAAGGGGAAGAACGCGTCGCTGCCGACGGTGACGCCGGTCTGTGTTGCAATCCAGGCTTTCTTTTCCTCGGCGGTCAGTACCTCGGGGCGTACCTTGAAGGTGTTTTGCCACACGCCGTCGGCCAGCACGTCCTCATACTCGTCGGAGGTGTAGACGTCGATGGCGTTGTCGCGGTCGGGACGGCGGATGTCGTCCACGAACTGCAGCGCGAGGACCTTCGGATGCTGGCGCAGGTACCAGTTGTCCGCCTTCTGTCCGGCCAGACGCGTGCAGTGGATGCGGCTCTGCTGACCCGCGCCCACGCCGATGGCCTGACCGTCCTTGACGTAGCAGACGGAGTTGGACTGCGTGTACTTGAGCGTGATGAGGGCGACGATCATATCGATCTTCGCGTTTTCGGGCAGATCCTTATTTTCCGAGACGATGTTCGTGAGCATTTCCTTGTCGATCACGAGGTCATTGCGCCCCTGCTCGAAGGTGATGCCGAACACGTCCTTGTGCTCCGTTGCGGCGGGCAGATAGTCCGGATCGATCTGTACGACGTTGTAGTTGCCCTTTTTCTTGGTTTTCAGGATCTCCAGCGCCTCGTCGGTGTAGCCCGGGGCGATGATGCCGTCGGACACTTCATACTTAAGGTAGCTTGCGGTCGCGGCGTCGCAGGTGTCGGACAGTGCCGCCCAGTCGCCGTAGGAGCACAGGCGGTCAACGCCGCGCGCGCGGATGTAGGCGCAGGCGATGGGCGTGAGCTCCGCGGACGGGTCAACGAAGTAGATCTTCTTGTCCACCTCGCTCAGCGGCATGCCGACGGCCGCACCGGCGGGGGACACGTGCTTGAAGCTGGCAGCGGCGGGCAGACCGGTGGCGGCCTTGAGCTCCTTGACGAGCTGCCAGGAATTGAGTGCGTCGAGCAGGTTGATGTAGCCGGGCTTGCCGTTGAGGACAGCGAACGGCAGGTCAGACCCGTCGCGCATAAAGACTCGGGACGGCTTCTGGTTGGGGTTGCAGCCATATTTCAGTTCCAGCACATTCATATCGTTACGGCCTCCTTAATCGCCCAGGTTTTTGTTGAACAGGCGTACCTCGCCGTTCACGTTCGTGTAAAGGGACACCTTGTTGTCCGCATTGAGTGCCTGCCAGACTTCCTCCGGTGTCGGCACGGTGACCTCCAGCGGCTCGCCGGCGAAGGTCGGCAGGGGACTACCGTCGCCCTGATAGGTGCTGATGAAGTATCCCTGTCCGGCGTCGACGCCCTCATAGCAGAAAAACTCGCGCAGGCAGCGTCCGTTTTTGCGCTTGAGGATCGACAGCTCAAACGAGCCGTCGGCGTTGAGGATGGCGGAGATGCGCGGCGTCCAGTTCGGGTCGTCCGGCTCGTATTCGCGGGTCATGAGCCCCTTGCGGAAGTCGCCGTACCGGCAGACGGTGTCCGTCTGGTCGCCGTTCGTGACCACGAGCGCATCGCCCATGGTGCGCACAGGGTGGTAGATGATGAGGCTGGGGTCTTCGAGCTTTGCGGGGTCATGCGCCTCGGTGCGGATGCCGTCGTCCGTCGTGACGAAGATGCGGTTGCGGCTATTGGCGCTGCGGCCCATGATGAAATAGTAAACGAGGTCACGGCTGACAAGAATGCCGCGGCCGGGATAGGGATTTTCCCGCAGAAGGGTGAGAAAGTCAAGCATTGCGCTTCTCCTTTACGATTTGTTCCGAGACCAGCTCCGCTGCCTGCGGCAGGAGCTGCCATTCCGCCTGCTCCATGACCCGGCGCTGGAGCGTTTCGGGCGTGTCATCCGGCAGGACCTCCACTGCTTTTTGCAGCAGGATGCGTCCGCCGTCCGGGATCTCATTGACAAAATGCACCGTCGCACCCGTGACCTTCACGCCCGTTCGAAGCGCCGCTTCGTGGACCTTCAGACCGTACATCCCCTTGCCGCAGAACGCGGGGATCAGGGACGGGTGCACGTTCAGGATGCGTGACGGCCAGCGCGCGGTGAAGTCCGCGCTGAGGATGGTCAGGAAACCGGCCAGCACGATCAGATCGATCTCGCACTCCGCCAGCAGTGCCGACAGCGCCGCCTCAAAGGCAGCCTGACCGCCGCACTGCTTCGGCGAGACCGTCTGCGCGCGGATGCCGGCGTTGGCTGCCCGCGTCAGCGCGTAAGCGCCTTCGTTGGACGAGACCACCAGCGTGATCTCGCCGTGGGCAAGCGCGCCTGCCGCCTGTGCGTCGAGCAGCGCCTGCAGATTTGTGCCGCCGCCGGAGACCAGCACGGCGATCTTCGCTTTGTTCATACTCAGGTCTTCTCCTTTGCCGGCGTGTTGTTTCAGCATAGACAGACTTTTTCTTCGCCGGTGACGATCTCGCCGCAGACGTAGGCGTCGATGCCCTCGGCCTTGAGCGCGCCGAGCGCCGCCTCGGCTGTCTCGGGGCTGACGACCACGATCATGCCGACACCCATGTTGAAGGTGTTGAACATATCGTGCTCGTCGATGCCGCCCTTGGCCTGCAGCAGACCGAAGACGGCGGGCGTGCGGATCGCGGCCTTGTCGATGCGGGCGCACAGCCCATCGGGGATGCAGCGCGGGACGTTTTCGTAGAAGCCGCCGCCGGTGATGTGGCTCACGCCGCGCACGTCGGCAGCGTCGATGCAGCGCAGCACAGGCTTGACGTAGATCACGGTCGGGCGCAGCAGCGCCTCGCCCAGCGTCTCGCCAAGCTCGTCATAGTAGCGGTTGAGATCGGTGTTCTCCACGTCGAACACCTTGCGCACGAGCGAATAGCCGTTGGAGTGGAAGCCGGACGAGGGCAGTGCCAGCACCACGTCGCCAGCTGCCATGCGGCCGGAGTCGATGACCTTCGGCTTGTCCACGAGACCGACGGTGAAGCCGGCCAGGTCGTAGTCGTCGGCCGCCATCATGCCGGGGTGCTCGGCCGTCTCGCCGCCGATGAGGGCGCAGCCGGCCTGCACGCAGCCCTCGGCGACGCCGGAGACGATGGACGCGACCTTTTCGGGCACGTTCTTGCCGATGGCGATGTAGTCAAGGAAAAACAGGGGCTTTGCGCCGCAGCAGATCACGTCGTTGACGCACATGGCCACGCAGTCGATGCCGATGGTGTCGTGCTTGCCCATGAGCTCGGCCAGACGCAGCTTCGTGCCGACGCCGTCCGTGCCCGAGACGAGCACAGGCTCGCTCATGCCGGTGACATCGGGGGCGAACAGGCCGCCGAAGCCGCCGATATCCGACACCACGCCGGGGATGCGGGTGCGCTTGACGTCATCGCGCATGAGCCTGACGCCTTCGTAACCGGCCGTGATGTCCACACCGGCTGCCGCGTAAGCGGCGGATCGAGAGTTTTCCATGTCGATTATTCCTTTCCGTTCCAGCAGTACGTGCAGACCTTATCCCGGTCGATGCCGATGGCCTCCAGCACGCCGTCAAGAGATTGGTATCCGAGAGAGTCAAAACCGAATTTTTTGCAGATGGAGCTCAGCAGGCACTTTCCGCGCTCGGTAGAGGCGTCGGCGTACTCGTCGAGATGCTTCTGCCCCTCGTCGCCCTCAAGCTCCTGCACCACGCGCCGCGCCAGCAGCTCCATGTCGGAGTTGCCGCGCGAGAAGTTCAGGTACTTGCAGCTGTACATGATGGGCGGGCAGGCAGAGCGCATATGCACCTCTTTTGCGCCCGACTCGTAGAGGAAGTCCACCGTCTCGCGCAGCTGTGTGCCGCGCACGATGGAGTCGTCCACAAACAGCAGCTTTTTTCCCTCGATGAGCTCGGACACGGGGATCTGCTTCATCTTGGCCACCTGATTGCGTACCTCCTGATTATCCGGAGTGAACGAGCGCGGCCAGGTGGGCGTGTACTTGACGAAGGGTCTGGCAAAGGGCTTGCCGCTGCGGTTGGCGTAGCCGATGGCGTGCGGCACGCCGGAATCCGGCACGCCCGCGACGTAGTCCACATCGGGCAGACGGCCCTGCGCGAGCTCCTGCCGCGCCATGATGTCGCCGTTATGGTAGCGCATGACCTCGACGTTCACGCCCTCGTAATTCGAGTTGGGGTAGCCGTAGTACGTCCAGAGGAAGCCGCAGATCTTCATCTCCTCGCCCGCGGGCGAGACGGTCTCGTAGCCGTTTCGCGTCAGCGCCACGATCTCGCGCGGACCGAGCTCGTAGGCGTCCTCGTAGCCGAGCTTGTGATAGGCAAACGATTCAAACGAGACGCACAGGCTGCCGTCCGGATGCTTGCCGACCAGAACGGGCAGCCGTCCCAGCTTGTCGCGGGCGGCCAGAATGCCGTCCGGCGTCATCAGCAGGATCGTGATAGAGCCGCGGATCATCTCCTGCGCGTACAAAATGCCCTCCACGAGGTTTTCCTTCATGTTGATGAGGGCGGCGACCAGCTCCGAGACGTTGACGTTACCGCTGCTCTGCGCCATGAACTGGTGTCCGTGGTCGGAGAAGTAGGTGTCGATCAGCTCGTCGATGTTGTTGATGATGCCGACCGTGCAGATGGCATACAGACCGAGGTGCGAGCGCACGAGCAGCGGCTGCGGGTCCGTGTCGCTGATGCAGCCGATGCCGACGTAGCCCTTGAACTCATGCAGGTTGGTCTCAAACTTTGTGCGGAAGGGCGTGTTTTCAATGTTGTGGATCTCACGCACAAACCCGTTTTCGCGCCCGTAGACCACCATTCCGCCCCGGCGTGTACCGAGATGGGAGTGGTAGTCCGTGCCGAAAAACACATCCAGCCCCACCTCACGGTGGGAAAACGCTCCGAAATATCCGCCCATTACGCGAAAAACAGCTCGGAGAGCGTCATGGGATCAATGTACTGACCGTCCTTGTAGACGCGCATATTGCCGCTGGCGACCTCGTCGATGAGCATGACGCTGCCGTCGGGCGCGTAGCCGAACTCGAACTTGATGTCGTAGAGCTCCATGCCCTTTTCCTTCAGGTCGTCGGCGACGATCTTGGTGATCTGCTGGGTCTGCGCCTTCAGATCCTCGTACTGCGCGTCGGTCATCACGCCCAGCGCGACCAGCGCGTCCTTGGTGATCAGCGGATCGCCCTTGGCGTCGTCCTTCAGGGTCGTCTCGACATAGTAGGGCAGGTCAGCGCCGGACTCGATAAGGTCACCGTAGCGGCGGATGAACGAGCCGACGGCCTTGCGGCGGCAGATGACCTCCAGACCGTGACCAAAGACCTTGGCAGGGAGGACTTCCATGGTGGTGTTGCTCAGGTCGGCACTGACATAGTGGGTCTTGATGCCGGCGGCATTGATCTTCTCGAAGAAGTAGATGCTCATGCGCAGGTTCACATCGCCCACACCGTCGATGGTCAGGCCAACGGCGTTCTCGCCGGGATCGAACACGCCATCCTTACCGGTGCAGTCGTCCTTGAACTTGAGCAGGTAGTTGCCGTTTTCCAGCGCGTAGACATTTTTGGTTTTGCCTGTATAAACGAGTTCCATGATGATACCTCCAAAATACTTGTTGATTGGGTTCGTGTGGATCTTTATTTATTCAAAAGGAGTGTTCTGCCGCGTTGCCGCTCAGCAGGACAGCTCCGCCTGAAGCTTGGCTTCCTTCGCGGCGATCTGCTGCGCCATCTCAACACGCTGCGCGTCGAGCTTTTCGGCCAGCGCCTCGTCGCTGACGGAGAGGATCTGCGCCGCGAGCACGGCGGCGTTTTTCGCGCCGTTGATGGCCACGGCCGCAACCGGGATGCCGCTGGGCATCTGCACGGTAGACAGCAGGGCGTCCAGCCCGTCGACCGCGCCGCCCTTCATGGGGATGCCGATGACCGGCAGGGTGGAGTTGCCGGCGAACGCGCCCGCGAGGTGCGCCGCCATTCCGGCTGCGCAGATGAGCACGCCGAAGCCGTTGGCGCGGGCGTTTTTGGCGAAGTCCGCCGCAGCGACCGGGGAGCGGTGCGCGCTGAGGATGTGCGCCTCGTAGGGGATGCCAAAGGCGTCGAGCTGCTGACAGGCCGCCTTGACGACCGGCCAATCAGAGTCGCTGCCCATAATGACTGCTACTTTTTTCATGAGATCCTCCTTAAAAAGATGAAATGAAAATAAAAAAAGGGTAAACCCGTTGCCCATGGAGTCCCATAGTCACAGGTTTGCCCAGACGGTCGACAGTTCGTATTACAGCAGGCTCCCATGTGGTGTGCTCCACGTTCCGTCAGTTGCCTGTGCTTTCAATGTGTTCATTATCTCAGACGCGACAGGAAAAGTCAATTCCCGACGCAGCATTTTCCATGGGAGCACGGCACAAAAATTCCGGCCGATCGCGGTATTTTTTCGCTGATATGTGAAAAAGCATCGCTTCGCGGCGCGCGCTCGCACACTTGTCCGGCGCGAGCGCACAAGAGCGGTCGGCTCGTGCAGATTTCGGCCGGGCCATGCACTGCGTCCTTGCCGGGGTCGGCGCGGAGACGGGCGCGTACAATGGTTTTGTAAAATTCAAAATGCAACGCATATATTTTGCCGAAGAAGTTGATTTCTTACAAAAACGTGTTATAATTTAACTGGTGTTGTCTACCAACACCTCAATGGGAAATCAACACGGTGTTCGGCTTCCGGCGGCGTGGAATGCGCCTGCTTCGGACACCGTGGGCAGAGCTGAGAAGAGAAAGAGATGGGGCGAGAGTGATGGAGACTGTGGTTTCCTATCCGGGCGTGAAAAATTGCACCGCGCAGCGCGCGATGTATATAGAGCGGCCGCGTGTCGCCGAAAAGCGGGCGTATCTTGCGCTCAAGCGCGCGTTCGACATTTCCGGTGCGCTGGTGGGCTTGGCTGTGCTGGCACTGCCGATGTCGGTCATCGCACTGATCATCGCGCTCGACTCGCCGGGCGATCCGATCTTTCGGCAGGAGCGCTTGGGCAAGGACGGCAAGCCGTTTACCATGTATAAGTTTCGCTCCATGTGCCAAGACGCCGAGCGGGACGGTCCGCGCTGGGCGGACGCGGATGATGTGCGCTGTACGCGCTTTGGTGCGTTTTTGCGCCGGACGCGGCTGGATGAGCTGCCGCAGATCTGGAACATCCTCAAGGGCGACATGAGCTTTGTCGGTCCGAGGCCGGAGCGCGCGTGCTTTTACAGGATGTTTGAGGAATACATCGTCGGCTTTTCCAACCGTCTGGCCGTGACGCCCGGATTGACCGGCTATGCGCAGGTCAACGGCGGCTACGACCTCAAGCCGGAGGAAAAGATCGTGTACGACATGGAGTACATCGAACACAGGTCGGTTTGGATGGACCTGTACTGCATTCTCAAAACGATCCGCGTGGTTTTTTGCGGAGACGGCGCGCGATGAAGAAAATACATTTGGAGGACGACCCACTGTATGAATGAAAGTCAAAGAACGCATAGACCTGCCGGCGGCACGGAACTGTCGCTGTGGGACGTTGCAAAGATCCTGCTGTCCAAGCTCCACTGGCTGGTGCTTGCAGGGCTCGTTGCCGCAGCGCTCGTGTATGCAGCGGTGACCATTTTTGTCACGCCGACTTATCAGTCGCGCGTGAGCTTCTATGTATATAACAGTACCAACAACGCGTCGCAGGGAACGATCAACAACAGCGACCTGCAGGCGGCGGAGAGCCTTGCCACGACCTATTCCAAGATCCTGGAGAGCAATTCCGTTCTGGACTCCGTTCTGGAGGATATCCGCGCAGAGGCGACGCTGTCGAGAAAAGAACTCAACCATATGGTAGATGTGTCCGTCGTTTCGGATACGCAGCTGCTGGAGGTGACGGTTACGTCCACCGATCCGAAGCTTGCTTGCCGGATCGCGGATTCGTTTGCCAAGGTCGCGCCGACGGAGATCGTCCGCATCACCAAAGCGGGCGGCGTGGAGGTCGTCGACCGTCCGGAGGTCGCACATGGAAAGTCCTCGCCGCGGACCGTGTTTGACAGCGCCATCGGTTTCTTGATCGGTGTGGTGCTGATTTCTGTCTTGATCGTGGTGCGTGTTTTGGCGGATACAACGATCTACCTGCCGGAGGATATCGAACGCGCGGCGAACGTGACGATCCTCGGCATGATACCGGAGATCAACATCACAAATGACGCCTGTGCGGAGTGGGCGCTGACGGAAGGAGGTGCGGTGCTTTACCATGAAAAAGGAAAATGTTCGGAAAACAACGAGGGAAACGGTTCGGGCAAACCGGAAGCGTTTGCTGACCAATGAGTCGCCGTTTGCGATCAAGGAGGCCTATGTAAAGCTGCGCACCAGCCTGTTGTTTTGCATGACGGCGGATAAGGAGCGCCCCTGCTCGACCTTTGCCATCACGAGCGCAAAGCCCTCAGAGGGCAAGAGCCTCACGGCGGCGAACATCGCCATCAGCTACGCCATGCTCGGCAAGCGCGTGCTGCTTATCGACGCGGATATGCGCAAGCCGACGCAGCGGCGTCTGTGGAAAGTGCGAAGCACCGCCGGCCTGTGTGACTTTTTGGCGAAGATCAGCCGGCTCGAGCTTGTGAAGGTGACGGATCTGCCGCTGTGGATCGTCTGCACCGGTACGATCCCGCCCAACCCGTCTGAGCTGCTCTCGTCCGAGCGGATGAGACGCTTCGTGGCGGAGAGTGCCAAGACCTACGATTATGTGATCATCGACACGCCGCCGATCAACACGGTGGCGGATGCGCAGATCATTTCCACCTATGTGGACGGTGTGGTGATCGTGACGAAATCCGGTGTGACGACCACGGATGAGCTCAGCGATGCCAAGGACGCCGTGCTGCGCGCAGGCGGGAACCTGTGCGGCGTGGTGCTCAACGACATGAATATGAAGTCCGGAAAATACGCCTATAAGTATAAGTACAAATACGGCGACAAGTACGGATATAAGTATTCGTATTCCGATCCCTATGAGGCGCAGTAACGGCGGGATCGACCTGTCGCTGGACTATCATGCACACGTCCTGCCCGGCTGTGACCATGGGAGCGACAGGCTTGAGACGTCTTTGCGGCAGCTGGATATGGCGGCTGCGGCCGGCATCCGAACGGTCTGCGCGACACCGCACTTTTACCCGCACAAGGAATCGGCGGAATCCTTCCTGCGCCGCAGGGCGGAGTGTGCGCAGCTGCTGCGTGCGCATCTGCCGGAACGAGCGCCGCAGATTTGCCTCGGTGCGGAGGTACTCATCTGCGACGGGATGGAGCGGCTTGAGGGCCTGCACCGTCTGTGCCGCGAGGGCACGAATGAGCTGCTGCTCGAAATGCCGTTTTATGCGTGGCCGGAGTCTATCTGGGACACGCTGTATCAGCTGCTGGATCTGCAGGATATACAAATCATCCTTGCGCACGCCGAGCGCTATCCGGCTGCGGACATCGAGCAGCTGGCGCGCGACGGCGTGCCGCTGCAGCTCAATGCCGCGTGCCTGACAAAGCCGCTGCACCGCAAGCGCTATCTCACATGGATCGAAGGCGGCTGCGTGCGCTATCTCGGCAGCGACATCCATATGCTCGGCAGCGGCTATCAGGATTGGGAGAAATGTGCAAGGCTGCTGGAAAAGAGAGTGCCATGAAACAAGATACTCTGACCGGCGCGGCCGACAAGCAGCCGCTGGTTTCCGTGATCATGCCCGCATACAATGCTGAGAAATACATCGGGGAAGCCATTGCTTCCGTGTGCGCCCAGACGTATGAAGACTGGGAGCTGCTGATCCTCGATGACGGTTCTGCTGACCGCACAGTCGAGATCGCAGAGAGCTATGCACAACAGGATGTACGCATTCAGGTCTTGCGCAATCCGCAGAACATGGGCGTTGCACGCACAAGAAACCGAGGCTTTGATCTCGCGCAGGGGGAATGGATTGCGCTGCTTGACAGCGATGATAGGTGGCGTGCGCAGAAGCTGGAAAAACAGCTTGCCGTGGCGAGGAGTTCGGATGCGGATATTGTCTATTGTTCGTATGCGATGATAGATGAAAACGGCTGCCATTTGTCGGATTTCATCGTTCCGGAAACGACGTCCTATCGTGCCATGCTCGAGGAAAGTGTGCTCAGCTGTTCCACTGTGCTGATTCGGCGGGATGCTTTACGTGACCATCGTTTTTGTGCGCAGTATTATCACGAGGACTATGCGCTCTGGCTGGAGCTGATGCGTTCCGGCTTCCGGACCTTGGCGAGTAGAGAAACTTTGGCGGACTACCGTGTTGCGAAGGGCTCTCGTTCGAGCGATAAGCTCAAATCTGCCAGATACCGTTGGCGGATCTACCGGGATGTTGAGCGGCTCTCGCTGCCACGATCCGCTTGCGCGTTTTTTTCTTACGCACTCCATGGCGTGCGTAAGCATGGGAGAATCTGACCATGGGAGAAGTGAAGGTTATGACTGCGCACCAGACGCTCCTGCTGGAGATGCTCAAGGACTTTGACGCCGTGTGCCGTAAGCACCACATATCCTATCAGCTCTTCGCCGGAACGGCGTTGGGCGCCGTTCGTCACCACGGCTTCATCCCGTGGGATGACGATGTGGATGTGATCCTCATGCGCAGCGAATATGACCGCTTCTTCGCAGAAGCAGCGGGAGACTTTGATCCAGAGCGCTACTATGTGCAGCGGGAAAACAGCGCGCACTGGCCTATGCAGTTTTCCAAGCTGCGCAGAAACCACACGGCCTGCATCGAAAAATATCATCCGAAAGACCCGCTTGTCCATCAGGGCGTCTACATAGACATTTTTCCGTGCGACAATCTTTCGGACAAACCGCTGATGAGAAAACTGCAATTTGCGGCGTCCAAGGCGATCATTGCAAAGGCGCTCTATGCGCGCGGCTATGAGACGGACAGCGTGGCGAAGAAAGCCTTCATGCAGCTTTGCCGTCCGCTGCCGCGCCGGGCGTTGGAAGCGCTCTGTATGCGCAGAGGAGACGACCGGACCGCGCTGCTGCATTCGTTTCTGGCGGCCGGAAAACGGTTTGAAAAAAACCTGCTCCCGCGTGAGTGGCTGACAGAGTCGGTCGAGCTCCCGTTTGAGGATGGCGTGTTCCCGGTCACGGCGCATTATGACGCGCTGCTGACGCAGCTGTACGGCAACTGGCGGGCGCTTCCGTCTCCGTCGGAGCGCAGGTGCAAGGAACACGCGGCGATCCTGGACCTGGAGCATTCCTATGAGCGCTATATCGATGCGCAAGCGGCGATGGAGGTTACTGAGTTCACCCGGAGCATTCGTTGAAGGACGGATGACGTTCCTTTCCGATACAGTTGTTTTAAGATGAGAGAGTAAGAAGTATGGATAAGAATCCTGCACCCTTGCGGGTGCTTGTGGTCAGCCACAACGTGTTCAGTGCTTCCGGAAATATGGGGAAAACGATGATGCATATGCTGGCCGGCATTTCCCCGGAAAACCTTGCACAGGTGTATTTTCATCAGGAGATCCCGACCAGAGCGTGCTGCCTTCGCTATTTTCGGATCACGGACAGTGATGTGCTGCGCTCGGTCTTTACCCGCAGAGCGCGTTTTCGCATATTTTCAAGCTGCGATATCGATGAATCTGCATCTCAGAGCAGAACAGACACGGGTAATTTGGCCAAGGTCTATCAGTTTTCCAGACGGCGTACCCCGATGATCTATTTTCTGCGGGATACCATGTGGTGTCTCGGAAAATGGAAGACGCGCGCGCTCGAAGACTGGGCGAGGGCGTTTGCACCGGATGTGATTTTTTTCGCCGCGGGTGATTATGCGTTTTCGTACCGCGTTGCGCTTTATCTGTCCGGTCTGCTCCGTGCGCCGATCACCATGTGGTGCGCGGATGATTATTTCATTGCACCGCAGCAAAGCCGGTCGCTGCTCAGGCGGCTGCACTGCCGCCGCTTGCGCAAGCTGGCGCAGCGTGTTACGGAGCGCTCAAAGAGTGTCATCACGATCAGCGACGCGATGCAAAGAGACTATGCGCAGCTGTTTGGATTTCCGGTGCAGACGATCCGTATTTCGAGTGATGCCAATCCCGCGGCGCTGCCGCGAGCCCAGCGAGAAGGCATTTCCTATGTCGGCAATCTGGGCCTAGACCGCATCACGCCGCTCATCGAGCTGGGACGCGCTTTGAAGGCGGCGCAACTGCCCGGATTTGAGACGATCCGTGTGTATTCCGGTGAGCGCAATCCGGCGACGCTGGCGCAGATCACCGAGGAAAACGGTCTCACATTTTGCGGGCGGCTGACGGAGCAGGGAGTCGAACGGGTCTTGGGTGCAAGCAAGTTTCTGATTCTTGTGGAATCGATCGATCGCAGCGCCATTCGCCGCACAAAATATTCTCTGTCAACAAAGGTGGCTGAGAGCCTGCGCAGCGGAGCGTGCATCATCGCCTACGGACCGGATGAGATCGCATCGATCGAATATTTGCGCCGGCATAAGGCGGCCTGTATCCTCAACAGCGCGGCGGAATTTCCGGAAGTGGTCCGGCGTCTTTGTACAGCGGCTGACGAATATGATGCGCATATTCAGTGTGCTCAATCGTTGGCAGAGCAGTTCCACAGTGCAAAAACGAACGAGAACTGCATAGAAAAGATCCTTGCGCAAGCGTCCGGCATGACAGGGACGCCGGCAGCCATCGGCGACAGGTAATCGGTAACTGCAATTATAACAGCACCGAATAGATAAAACCTGACAGCAAAACCAAGGAAACCAATGCAGCCGCCGGGGCGTACCTTGGCGTTCCGGCGGCTGCCTTTTTGTACATGAGATCGGAGATGGTGCGTATGAAGGTGCTGTTTGTCAATTTGGTATATGGGACCGGAAGCACTGGAAAAATCATCGCTGATATCATGAACCTGCTGAAAAAGTATGGCAATGATGTAAAGACTTTATACGGTACGGGAGAAAGGTCCGAAGCTCCGGATGCGGTGCGAGTGTCCGGAAAGCTTGGATATTACGTTCATAATGCCGTGTCACGCTTCACCGATCACGCAGGATTGTATTCCCGGGCGGCGACCCGAAAACTCATTCGGGAGATCCGCGCCTTTTCGCCCGATGTGATCCATCTTCACACGCTGCACGGCTTCTATGTGAATTACGAGATGCTGTTCCGCTTTTTGAAAGAAGCGAATATCCCCGTCGTTTGGACTTTGCATGATTGCTGGACTTTTACCGGGCATTGTACCCATTTTTCTCAGGCAAACTGTACGCAGTGGCAGACGCTGTGTCAGGATTGCCGGCTGCTTTACAGATACCCGAAATGCTATTGCAAGGGCGATGTAACGCGCAATTATCTGCGGAAAAAGGCCGCCTTCACCGGGGTGAAAAATCTGACCGTCACGACACCCTCGCAATGGCTCGCGCAGCAGGTGGCGCGATCGTTTTTGCGCGACTATCCGTGCGTGGTCATCCCGAACGGGATCGACCGCGCGGTGTTTCGCCCGCAGCCAAGTGACCTTCGCGCAGTGTATCATCTGCAGGATAAGAAGATCGTCCTCGGCGTTGCCAACGCGTGGAACGCGCGAAAGGGCTTGCCGGATATGCTGACCCTTGCCGAGCGGCTGGACGCGGCATATCAGGTCGTCCTGATCGGTCTGACGGAGCGGCAGCTTCCGGATATCCCGCCCAATGTGCTTGGGCTTGTGCGGACGGCGAACCGCGCGGAGCTGGCGCAGTGGTATACGGCGGCGGATGTGTTTGTGAACCCAACGTATGAGGAGACGTTCGGTCTGACTACCGTGGAGGCCCAGGCGTGCGGAACACCGGCGGTGGTCTATGCGACAGATGGCTGCCCGGAGACGCTGCTTACAGAAGACAGCATTCTCGTTGCGCAGGGAGATCAGGAGACGCTGGCGCGCGCTGTGCGTGAGATCGCTCAGCGGGGCGTTCGCGTGGACGAGCACGCGGCCGACCGGCTCGACAAGGAGCGGGCATACGAGAAATACGTCCGGCTCTACGAGCGTGTCTGCGGGCGGGGACATTCATAACGCGAGTCATTTTGTGCGAAATATAGCGAAATATAGATAGAATATATGGAGGGAGATTTATGCACAAAAGCAAGTCAGCAAAATTCCTGGCGCTGCTGCTTTGCGCGGTGATGATCATCGGTCTGTTACCGTGTCAAGCGTTTGCAGATGCCGGCCGGACGGGAGCGCCCGGTCTGGAGAAGGGAAGCAGGATTGACGGGACGGAATTTGCCGTGACGTCTCTGCGAAACTATGCGATCGCTCCGGATATTTCCGAGCGAGTCATCATCACCAACAATGACGCCGGCAATTCGCAAACCGTTGCCAACGTCATGGAGGTGAACACCGCGGGCGGCCGCGCAAAGATCGTGGCCGGCTACGGCAACCGCAACCCCAAGGAGCAGGGCTGGACCTTGAAAACCACCACGGATCAGGCACATGTCTACGAACAAGAGACAGGATTGAACGTAGTGGGAGGCGTCAACGCTTCGTGGTTCAACATCAATACCGGCGAACCCTCCGGCTATCTGGTGATGAACGGCGTGGTGCACCACGACAACTCCAGCCGCGCCTTTGTCGCCGCGTTTGATGACGGCTCGGTCAATGTCTTCAAGGAGGGCACGACCCTTGCGCAGGCCGAGGCCAGCCAGAGCGAGAAGCAGGGCACGTCCGTAAAGGTCCTGGAGGCCGTGGACGCGCTGGTCGCCATGGTGTGGGACGGCAAGGTCGTCGTCTCTGAGTCCGGCAACAGCGGCTACTATCCCCGCACCTGCGTGGGCGTGAAGGCCGACGGAACGGTCGTCCTGTTCCAGGCCGACGGCACAATGGCGCCCCGCTCCGTGGGCTATACCGCGGCCGAGGAGGCACAGATGATGGTGGCTCTCGGCTGCGTGGCGGCGATCCAGCTCGACGAGGGCGGCTCCTCCACCTATATCTCCCAGCGGGAGGGTGAGCGCGACCTGACCATGCGCAACACCCCGGCCGGCGGCAGCGAGCGCGTTGTCTCCGGTACAATTCTGGTTGTTTCCACCGTGGCGGCCTCCGGTGAGTTTGACCACGCTGCCGTTACCCCCAGCGATGAGTACTATACCCCCGGCTCCTCCGTCACCCTGACGGCGGACGCCATGGACTTCTCCGGTGCTCCCGCCAAGGCTCTGCCGGAGGACGTGAGCTTCACCGTCAGCGATGAGACCATGGGCACGGTGACCGCCGCCGCCGTAAACGGCAGCAGCGCCTCCGCCACCTTTGTTTCCTCCGGCAAGACCGGCGACGTGACGGTGAGCCTGGTCAGCGGCGGGCGGACCGTGGGCACCGCCACGCTCCATATCCAGAACCCCGACAAGCTGGCCTTTACCTCCGGTGAGGTCAACCTGAACTATAGCGAGAGCAGTGACCTTGGCTTCAAGGCGACCTATCAGTCGGAAACTGTCCACCTCAAGGACGGCGACATCGACTGGAGCATCTCCGATACAAGCGCGGGCTCCTTTGCGGGCAACGTGTTTACGGTCACGGACAACGTGAAGTATTCCGGCAGCCCCACCGTCACCGCTAAGCGCGGCGACCTCTCCGCCACCGTCACGGTGAATATCGGCATGGAGCCGACAATGATTCTGGACGGCGGCGACGCTGATCCGTGGGATTACTCCACCATTGGCACGACGGTGGAGAGCTTCAACGGCATGGCATCCGACGCCGTGGCGACGTATCACTACGGAGGCCGCGGCGGCGTGGTGAAGGGCTCCGTGGTGTCCGATACTGATGAGGAATTTGCCGATATCGTCCGCTTCGGCCACAATGCCATCAAGCTGGAGTATGACTGGACCGGCCTGACCGGTACCGACGGCGCGTGTCTCGGCCTCGGCGATAACCTCGCCATCGACGGCACACCCACCGCCCTCGGCGTGTGGGTCTACATCCCCGAGGGCGTCCCCGTCCCGTGGCTGCGTGCGCAGATCGCCACCAGCACCAACGGCGGGGCGAGCTGGACGAACGCCTACGTCAACTTCAGCAACGGCAGCGCGGGCAGCGGCGAGGGGCTGAAGGCCGGCTGGCAGTATCTGGAGGCTGACCTGACCCAGTATGCTGGCGCACTGATCCGCGTCAACAGCGGTATGCTGTTCCGTGCGATGGTCACGACCAGCGGCATCGGCTGGTACACCACCGATGGCGTCAAGCTGGACAAGAGCGACCTCAAGGGCTATATCCTGCTCGATAACTTCTGCGTCGTCTATGGCGCCAACAATCAGGATGTTACCGCGCCGACGGTGAACTCCATTCAGCTCGTGAACAACGACGGTACCAAGACCGAGCTGGAAAACGGCGCGGTGCTGGATTCCGGCAACCTCCGCTTCTTCGTCACCTATGACGACAGCGAGGAGACGGATCCCTATGCCACGGGCGTCGAGTCGGCGTACTTCTACTTCGACGGTCTGTACCGCGGCAAGTATGACAGCGACAACCTCGGCAGCACCTCCGGTCTGATGCACTTCGGCAACGGTCTGCACTCCATCACCTTCTACCTGAAGGACGGCTACGGCAACGTCACGCGTGAGACGCGCTACTTCACTGTGCAGGCCGAGCAGACAGATCTGCCCGGCGTGTCGCTCACCCCGCAGGGCGCGCCCACGGTTGGCAAGGCATGGGAGCTGGCCGTCACGAGCAACGACCTTGCCAGCATCACCTCGCTCTCCGCGAGCATTTCCGTCTCCCGCAGCTACCCCGTCACAGATGTGACGTTCCCCGCGGGCGTTACGGGTACGTGGAGCTATGACAGTGCCAAGGGCGTTGTGACACTGCAGATTACTGCCATCGACCACGCGGCGTTCAGCGCCGACCGGCTGGCCTCCGTCTCCGTGGACGTGCCCACCGCGACGACCGAGGGCAGCAGCGTCAACGTGCAGGTGACGAAGGGTTCCTACGGCTGCAAGCAGACCGAGAGTCTCGACATCAGCGATGTGAACCAGTATGCTGCGGGCTTTACGACCCCGATGAACACCTATCCGGTGGAGGCGGTCTACCGCATCACTGCGGATACCGCGGTCGTCGGCGGTGCGGCTTCCGCGACCGTTACCGTCATTCAGGACGGTAAGGCTGCGGCCGGCGTCCGTGTGTATGCTGATGATGAGCTTCTGGGCGTGACTGACGGCAGCGGACGACTCGATATTTCCGCCCTGACCGCGAGTCAGGGAAGCGTGAATCTGCGCGCAGCCGACGAGCAGGGCAACTGCTCGTATCAGATCACGCTGTATGCCTATGATGCAGTGGGTGACGAGAGCGGTGCGCCCTATAACGTCATCTACAACATTGCTCCGTCCGCTGACGGAAAGACCATCACCTGGATGAGCAATCCGACGCACAGCGCGGCGCAGGCCATTGTTCAGATCTCGGCCAACGCCGATATGTCTGGGGCGACGGATGTAGAGGGCGTGAGCCGCCTCATCTCTTATAGCTCAAGCAAGCTCATCAACCGCGTCAACTCCGTGTCCCTGAAGGGGCTGACAGCCGGAAACACCTACTACTACCGGGTCGGCGACGGCTCTGTCTGGTCCGAACCCCGCAGCTTTACCGTGCCCGCAGCCGAGGCACAGACACGGTTCTTCCTGCTGGCGGACATTCAGGAGGAAGCTGCCCTTGAAGGCATGGGCCGCATCGCCGCGCAGCTGGCCGGCCGGTATCACTTTGGCGTTCAGCTCGGTGACGCGGTGGACAACGTCCGCTACTACAACCAGTGGCAGGACGCTTTGGATCTGTTTACTCTGGACGGTGTCCGGGATACGGATATGATCCATGTCATCGGCAACCACGAGGCGGATGACAGCGGCAACGATTCCATCGCCGCAAAGAGCGTGTTCGGCGTTCCCGCAGCGTGGTACTCTGTGGAGCGCGGCGACGTGTATATCGCCGTTCTGAACCACACCTCCGACAAGGACAGCCTCCAGCGCTTTGCCGATTGGCTGGTTGAGGACGCGGCAAAGAGCTCCTGTACCTGGAAGGTGCTGGTGACGCACGTGCCTGCCTACTACACCAACCCCACCGGCGGCGGAGAGACGTATATCCAGTACCTGCCTGCTGCGTGTGATGCTGCCGGCATCGACTTCTACTTCGCTGGCAACGATCATAGTTATGCGCGCACTGCTCCCATGGTTGACGGTCAGGTGAATGCGGACGGAACGGTTTACTATATCTGCGGTTCTACCGGCGGAAAATCTTATGCGGTCGTCAACAACCCCGAATTCCATTTTGAAACTGCAACGGTTGATTTCAGCAGTATCTATGTGGACGTTTGCGCCGACCGTTATCAGGCGACGGTCACTGCTTACAATGTGGCGACCGACGGCAGTGTCAGTGTGTTTGATCAGTATACCAAACGCAACGTGCCCGTCTGCGAAAATGACGAGCACACATATGTGTATGACAGCGACACGGATCTGCTCACTTGCGAGGCCTGCGGTTATCGCATCGGCGCAAAGGAGAGCCTGTATCCCGGCTGGGCAAAGGATCTGAAGACGGGCAGAAACCGTTACTTTGTTGGCGGCGTTTCCGTTACCGGCGCGATCGCACTGTCCGATGAAGTGTATTCGATCGACAGTGACGGTCTTGCCTATCAGGGCGTCTATGAGATGTGCGGCCTGCCGTGTGAATTTGAAAACGGGCAGTTTGTCCGCTGTGCGACTGCGGATGTGGTCGATGCGGGCCTGTGCGGGCAGACGGCGGTCTATGTTCTCTACCGCGACGGAACGATGGTCATCGGCGGCAGCGGAGCTATGGATGACTATGAATTCCGTGGCGTGACTCCGATCCGTCAGCACAACGCTCAGATCAAGCGGCTTGTGATCGGCAAAGATATCACCTACATCGGCAAATTCAATTTCAACTGGTGCAGCAAGCTGCAGAGCGTGACCTTCGAAGAAGGCACGAAGCTGGATCGGATCGGCTGGGGTGCCTTTGGCTACAGCAGCCTGCCCGCCATCACGATCCCCGACAGTGTGACGCGGATCGATGACTACGCATTCTACTTCTGCTCCAAGCTAACCGATGTCACGATCGGCGAGCACAGCAAGCTGACGGTGCTGGGCGGTTACGCTT
>OLOS01000979.1_pt1 | contig 26075 bp, 27 predicted proteins | sample 1672631 | NCBI WGS metagenome assembly OLOS01 (sample SAMEA3136707, study PRJEB25190) | human gut metagenome | biome: human gut; feature: human-associated habitat; material: faeces | place: Austria | collected 2013 | reverse complement strand
ATTGACGGGGCTAATGTTTCACTTATTTTGGGACATTTTCAAAAATGCTTGACACACTTTTCTGTAAGCTTCGCAAACTCGCCCCGGACGACAGCAGCCAGTGCCACCGGAGAAACTTTGAGCGTGGTGCCGATGCGTCCGCCGCTCACATAGATCTGTGAAAAGCTTTCTGCACTCTGGTCGATCACGGTGCGGAACTGCTTCTTCATCCCCAGGGGGCTGCAGCCGCCCCGCACGTAGCCGGTGATTCTTGTGATATCCTTCACATGAATCATTTCCACAGACTTTTCCCCCACGATTTTTGCCGCGGTCTTTAAATGCACTTCCTTCGCAATGGGAATTACAAACACATAGTATTCACCGCTTTTTCCCTGAGCCACCAGTGTTTTAAAGGATTGCTCCACCGGAGCACCTGTCTTTTCGGCGGTGTGGAGGCCATCAATAAACTCATCGCACTCGTACTGGATCGTTTCATAGGGAATTTTATTTCTGTCAAGAATACGCATTGCATTCGTTTTTGTTTCTTTTGCCATTGTTTGATACCATCCTTTCTTTTCTCAGACGACAGGAGCTTTTGCATAGGATTTAGCCCAGAGCCGGGCGGTTTTCATATCCTCCACCAGAAGACGTGCCAGATCAAACTGACATTCCGTTGCGGGAGTCGTTTCGCTTTCTTTGTTCTGAGCCTTATGTATTGTATATTTTAATCCTATTTCCGGATTTTAACAAGATGGGGGGAATACTGGATACTCATACACGGTTACTTTCGTTACTTTTCGCCCTGTGATCGGTAACATTGACATCGCTGGTATCCGATGCTAAGATAGGATTCAGCAGAATACTCTGAACAGTTACCAGGTAATTATGAAAGAAGGAGGATATATGCAGGCATTACTTGAATGGCTGGATGATCCCGAAGTATTCCGGGTGAATCAGCTTCCGGCCCACAGCGACCACAGATTTTATTTTCATGAGGAAGATTACGAAAGACAGGAGTCTTCCTTTGTGCAGCAGCTGAATGGAACGTGGAAATTCCATTATTCCCGGAATGCCATGAGCCGTCCGGTGGATTTTTACCGGATGGATTATGATTGTTCCGGATTTCAGGAGATAGAGGTTCCGGGACATATCGAACTGGCCGGATACGATCAGATTCATTATATCAATACCATGTATCCCTGGGAGGGGCATGAGTTCCGGAGACCTGCAGGATGTGGACTCAAAGGAGAAGAAAAGGAAGGGCAGTTCAGCCGGGCACCATACAATCCTGTGGGCTCCTATATCTGCCGGTTTGATCTGGAGGAGAACCTCAGAGGGAAGGAAGTCTCTGTTTGTTTTGAGGGTGTCGAGCAGGTGATGTATGTATGGCTGAACGGCGCCTTTGTCGGATATGCAGAGGACAGCTTTACCCCATCGGAATTCGACCTGACTCCGCATCTTTGGGAAACAGGAAATGTGCTGGCTGTGGAGGTACATAAGAGAAGTACGGCAGCATATCTGGAGGATCAGGATTTCTTCAGGTTCTTCGGGATCTTTCGAGATGTGAAGCTGTATGCAAAGCCGCAGCTTCATGTGGAAGATCTGTGGATCCGGACAGAACAGCAGGAATCAGGAGAAAAAGCTTCCGTTCATCTGAACCTGAAGCTCTCAGCAGGTAACAGAATGAAGAATCTGGTGTCAGGGCAGGGTCATGTGGAGATCCGTATCCTGGATCAGGAGAGGATCTGTGTCAGAACAGAAGCAGCAGCCGGGAAAGAAATGGAGCTTACATACCATATGCCGGAAAAAGTGACACTCTGGAATCACAGGAATCCGCATCTGTATCTGCTGGAAATCCGCCTCTTCGACCCGGGAGGAAAGCTTCTGGAAATCGTACCATACCGGTTTGGTTTCCGGAAGATTGCGCTCAGAGATAAGATCATGTGCTTAAACGGAGAAAGACTTATTATCAACGGTGTAAACCGTCACGAGTGGAGTGCAGAAAGCGGTCGGGTGATTACGCAGAAAGAAGAACTGTGGGACATGGAGTGCATCAAACGCAATCACATCAATGCGGTACGGACCTGCCATTATCAGGATCGCCTATCCTGGTATGAATTGTGTGACAGGGAAGGAATCTATGTCATGGCTGAGACCAATCTGGAGACGCACGGCTCCTGGCAGAAGCAGGGACAGGCAGAACCCTCCTGGAATGTTCCGGGAGATATGGTACAGTGGGAGGCAGCTGTCATAGACAGAGCCAGGACGAATTTTGAAGTGCTGAAGAATCACACCTCGATCCTGTTCTGGTCACTTGGAAATGAATCGTATGCAGGGGAAGTGCTGCGTCGGATGAATGCTTTCTATAAAGAAAAGGATGAGACCAGACTTGTTCATTATGAAGGTGTGTTTCACAACAGGGCCTATGTGGATTCCATATCTGATATGGAGAGCCACATGTATTCATCGCCGGAGAAGGTGGAGGAGTATTTAAAAAATAATCCTCAGAAGCCCTTTATCCTGTGTGAATATATGCATGATATGGGAAATTCGCTTGGAGGAATGAAGTCTTATATGGATCTGCTGGAACGATATGAAATGTACCAGGGAGGATTTATCTGGGATTTTATCGATCAGGCATTATGGAGAGTGGATGAAGTTACCGGACAGAAGGTGCTTTGTTATGGGGGAGATTTTGATGACAGGCCGTCGGATTATGAATTTGCCGGAAATGGCATTGTTTTTGCAGACCGCACAGAGAAACCGGCGATGCAGGAAGTGAGGTATTATTATGGATTGCACAGATAAAAGAATCCGGATCATTTATGGTGATGTGACACTGGGCGTGGAGGGAGAGGGCTTTCACTATCTGTTTTCGAGGCAGACAGGGGGAATGGAATCGCTGGTTATGGAAGGAAGGGAGTGGCTCTACCGGACCCCGAAGCCGACCTTCTGGCGTGCGACGACAGATAATGACAGAGGAAGCGGTTTTCCTTTGAAATCAGGTATGTGGATGAGCGCGGATCTATTTATCCGATGCAACGGTATGAAGGTAAAGGTGGATGATCAAGAGGTTACGACGCTTGAAGCCCCCGCAAATAACTGCCACACCAATCATGAGTATGCACAGACGGTGGAGATTACTTTTCTTTATGAGACGATTACCGTGCCGGCTACGGTCGTGGAGGTCGCATATCAGGTGGATGCATCCGGAAAAATACTGGTGCGTGTATGGTATCACGGAAAGAAGGACCTTCCGGAGCTTCCGGTATTCGGAATGCGGTTTATTATGCCGACAAAAGCCCTGGGTTATCGATATCGGGGACTGTCCGGTGAGACCTATCCGGACAGAAAGGCAGGAGCCCTCCGTGGTGAGTTTGAAGTGGAAGGACTTCCTGTAACTCCGTATCTGGTACCGCAGGAATGTGGAATGCATATGGATACAGAATGGGTGATTGTTTATAGAAATACTGCGTTAGATAACACTGGTCGGGCGTCTGAGACAACAGGTTTGAAAATTTCAGCTGTGGGTGAGAAGTTCGGATTTTCCTGTCTTCCGTATACGGCACAGGAACTCGAAAATGCTTCCCATCAGGAGGAACTGCCACCGGCAAGGAGAACGGTTCTATGTGTTGCGGGCGCAGTCAGAGGTGTCGGGGGCATCGACAGCTGGGGATCTGATGTGGAAAAAGCGTATCGGGTCAGCGGCGAGGAGAATCTCACACTGTCTTTTGCAATCGAAAAGGCAGTGTGAGAAGAAATTCTTATACTGCCTGATTCCCCCTTATCTCACCGGCTGCCTCAAAGCCCTTTTTGGCGGCGATTACTGCGATGATCTCATTGATAACAGCAGCTGCCGCAATGGTTCCTGTTACGATCCGGGCAAGCTCCGGTTCCGGTCCTGCCAGTACAGAGCAGATGATCCCGGTAAATACGAGGAATACTCCGGAGTGAGGCAGCAGGGTGAATCCAAGATATTTCTGGACGGTGACAGGCATTTTTGTGGATTTTGCACCAAATCTTGCACAGAAGTATTTACCGCAGGCACGTGCAGCGATATAGACGAAGGTATAAAGGCCTGCTCCCAGGATCAGATGGTAATCCAGCGGTGACCCGAGATCCACAATGGCTGCCAGAAGGCTGATGCCCAGAATGGGATTAAACAGTTTCACAAGCCGCTCCAGCTGATCTTCTTTCAGCATGTTGGGGAATACAGCAGAGTAGGCCACACCCATCAGCATGATTTTGTTTCACTCCTTTCTGCGATTCCATAAAGGAAAAAGTCTAGAATCCGCGGGATATTTGTTTCGTGAGCCTCTACCTTTGTTTCAAGATCCGTATTCTGGAAGGCAGGGCTGCAGAAGTATCCGTTAAACATTTTCTGAAACAGTGAAAAGTAGTGCAGTGCGTCTTCGTCGGTAACATCGGGACGCAGAGACAGCCGGGATATGGTCTTTTTATATATCCGGAGATTCAGGTTGTCAAAGGCTTTCAGACTTTCTGAGACCGGCTCTTTCAGATGCTCCGGCGGATCCAGCAGGGCTTCGAAAAAGATATATGCTTCGGACCGGTGTTCCCTGAAAAACCGCATACGGGCACTCATATAGTGTTCGATGCTCTCTTCTGCATTTACCTGTTCCATATAATTTACCAGATGGTCACAGCTTTTTTTTACACAGAGAATGTACAGTTCATCTTTGTCTTTAAAGTTATGGTAGACGAGTCCCTTATGAATTCCTCTTTTGCAGATATTGTTGATACTGCCGCCGTTATAGCCGCTTTTGCCAAACTCTTCCATGGCTGCATCCAGTATCTTTGCTCTTGTTAATTCTGTCCTTTCTTCCTGTTTCATATGCACATCCCTTTCTTCCTATACACCTTCATAAAATGAACGCAGATAAGCATTCCCTGCCCCAAGTGTGCAGAACATTAGACGGCGGGCAAGGAGATACTTTTCACCTGCGGATATATACTACAACTTATTGACCATATAGTCAATAAATGCTTCTGAAAAAACCGCATATTTTTCAATGAAAATCCTGTGAAAAATGCATGCAAACCCGTATGATTTACAAATCGTTTATTTACATTTCAGGGATACGTGATAAAATGTGAGGGTAGAGCAAAGTAATAATGAAACGATTATTTAGTAAAGGATAAGGGGTATGAAGAAAGGTACAAAGACAGTTTTATTTGTGTTTAGTGTAGTGTTTCTGATTATGATCGCTATCTATCTGGGAGTGAGTGTTTATTTTATCAACCGTTTCTTTCCGGGATCTGAGATTAACGGGATCGATGCATCCGGGAAGACCGTGGAACAGGTGGAGGAGCTGATTGCCACGGATGTACAGGATTATACGATTCTTCTGAATCTCAGAGATGGGAAGGCTGAGGCGATCGACGGGGGACTGATGGATTTTTCCTATGTATCCGATGGAGCGGTCCAGGCTCTGAAAAATGAGCAGAATTCCTTCTTCTGGCTGTCGGCATATTTTAATCCGACTACTTATACGATGACAGCACAGACGACCTATGATGAGGGGATGCTGAAAAAGGCCGTCGACGCTCTCGAGTGTCTGGATGAGAAGAATGTGACGAAGCCGAAGGATGCAGAGCTGAAGGAGACGGAGGACGGATATCAGATCGAGCCGGAAGTAGAAGGGAATGAGCTGGATGCCGAAAAGACCTGGGAGGTCGTGAAAGCAGCTGTCGATGCCGGACAGACGGAGGTGGATCTGGAGGCGGCTGACTGCTACAGAAAGCCTGCCATTACTTCCGAAGATGAAAAGCTTAAGAAAAGAGCAGAGAAGCTGAATCAATATTTTCATGAGGTGATTACATATAAGATCGGCGACGCCAGGGAGATCCTGGACTACAGCACGATCCGCGACTGGATGACGATGGACGATGACCTGAATGTATCGTTTAACTGGAACAAGGTGGCCGACTGGATGACAGCACTGTCAAAGAAATATGACACCTTTGGAAATAAAATGGATTTTACCACTTCTCTGGGTGAGACCGTTTCCGTGAAGCATAAGACCTATGGATGGAAGATCGACGAGGCCACAGAGGTGGATGCCCTGCTGGAAATCTTAAAGAAGGCGGAGTCAACGGAGCGCACGCCTGTCTATCTGGAGTCGGCAAGGACGTACGGGGAAGATGGAAATGACATTGGTGACACTTATGTGGAGATCGACTATACAAACCAGCGGATGTGGTTCTACAAGGATGGAAAGCTTCTGGTAGATACACCGGTCGTCACAGGGAACACCAGTAAAAAATGGGGTTCTCCTGAAGGAATCTTCTGTATATACAATAAAGAGGAAAAGGCAATTCTAAAGGGTGAGGATTACAAGACACCGGTGGATTTCTGGATGCCGTTTTCCGACGGAGTGGGTATCCATGATTCCAAGTGGAGAGATAGCTATGGCGGTTCGATCTATAAGACAAGTGGGTCCCACGGATGTATCAATACACCCTGGCAGCAGGCAAAGATTATTTTCGAAAATATTTCCATCGGAGATCCGGTCATCTGCTATGGTGGTGCAACGGATCAGGGCGGCAGTACCACAAATATTCCGCAGCCCCCTGAGACAAGAGTGATCAATGAAAAAGGGGAAGATGTCACGGATCGGAAAAAGAATGGAACCGGAGAGGAAAATAAACAGGACGAGAGTGATAAGCTCCCGGTTGTGGATATGGATTAAGGAGGAGGCATATGAAAATAGTAGTTCTGGCAGGAGGTATCAGCACGGAGAGGGAGATTTCCATCGTGTCAGGTACAAAGGTTTGCGAGGCATTGAGAGAAAAGGGTCACAGGGCGATTCTGCTGGATGTATATTTCGGGCAGGAGGGCGCCGATCCGCAGGAGGCCTTTAAGGAGGTGTATGATATAGAGAAAGCGGCAGCTTATATCAGAAGCTTCGACAGCCGCGTTGCAGAATGTGTAGCTGCGGGAAAAGAGTTCTTCGGTCCACAGGTCCTTGCGCTGTGCAAGGCGGCAGATATGGTATTTATGGCACTCCATGGGGAGAATGGAGAGAATGGAAAGGTGCAGGCGGTTTTTGACCTGTTTGGCATTTCGTACACGGGAAGCGGTTATCTGGGCAGCGCTCTTGCTATGGATAAAGGCCTGTCAAAACAGATTTTCCGGGAAAACGGGGTACCGACCCCGGCGGGCGTGCTGATACATAAGGATGAACCGCGCAGAACTGCAGCAGAGTATGGGGTGGGACTCCCCTGTGTGGTAAAGACCTGCTGTGGAGGCTCCAGTGTGGGTGTCTACATCACAGAAACAGAGGAAGCCTTTGAAAAGGCTCTGGAGGAGGCCTTTGATTACGAGCCGGAGGTAGTGATCGAAGCCTATGTCAAAGGCAGGGAGTTTTCCGTAGGTGTGGTAGATGGTGTGGCTTATCCGATCATTGAGATCGCACCGCTTCAAGGCTTTTATGACTATAAAAATAAATATCAGCCGGGAAGTACGATCGAGACCTGCCCGGCAGAACTTACCGAAGAGCAGACGGAGGAGATGCAGGGATATGCGGTAAAGGCATACGAAGCATTGCGCCTGCAGAGCTACGGCCGCATTGACTTTCTGATGAATGAAGCAGGAGAGATGTTCTGTCTCGAGGCGAACACGCTGCCGGGGATGACGCCTACCAGCCTGCTCCCGCAGGAGGCACAGGCACTGGGCATGTCCTTTGCAGATCTCTGTGAGAAACTGATCGAAGTAAGCAGCAACCATTGAGAACGTTTATCTTGGAAGTAGATAAGACTCCCACCTCTATAGGTGGTGAGTAAAACAAATTTGTCTTGGTGGGAGTCCAATCTCCTTCCAAGATAAAGCCTCCGGCGGATCGCAGGCGTGGTCAGTGGAAGAATGCTTCGCATTCGACCACACCGCGGCAAGTACGCCAAGGCGTACTTGAATGTAAAGGGTGAAAGAAATATGAAAAATATGACTCCACACCGTATCGCAGAAGTCTGTGGCGGTATTTATCATGGAACAGAAGAACAGGGCAGACAGGAAATCGTGAGTATCACCACAGACAGCAGGCAGGCAGAAGATGGCTGTCTGTTTGTGGCAGTAAAGGGTGAGAGAGTGGACGGGCACGACTATATCCCGTCGGTATTTGAGAAGGGAGCACTGTGTGTGATTTCCGAACAGGAACTGGAGCAGTCGGAAGGAGCCTGGATCCGTGTGGAATCTTCCCTTCAGGCAGTGAAGGATATGGCGGAGTATTACCGCAGGCAGCTGGATATCCGGGTGGTAGGTATCACCGGAAGCGTGGGAAAGACCAGCACAAAGGAAGTAATCGCCTCTGTACTAGCAGAAAAATATCATGTCTTAAAAACACTTGGGAACTTTAACAATGAGCTTGGCCTGCCACTGACGATCTTCCGTCTCAGAGAGGAGCATCAGGTTGCCGTTTTGGAGATGGGGATCAGTGATTTTGGGGAAATGCACCGGTTGAGTAAAATCGCACGCCCGGATGTGTGCGTGATCACCAACATCGGTCAGTGTCATCTGGAATTTCTGAAGGACAGGGACGGAGTTCTCCGTGCAAAGACGGAAATCTTTGATTATCTTTCAGAGAATGGAGCCATTATCCTGAATGGAGACGACGACAAGCTTTCGACCATCGAAGAAGTAAAGGGAATCCGTCCCGTATTTTTCGGTGTGGAAAGCGGAAGAGAAATCTATGCGGATGAGATCGAACCGAAAGGGCTTCGGGGCATCCGGTGCCGGATCCATGCGGGGGATGAGAGCTTTTCAGTACAGATACCGATACCGGGATACCATATGGTCCTGAACGCACTGGCTGCTACGGCTGTGGGAATCTCCATGGGACTGTCCCTGGAGGAGATCCGGGCGGGAATTGAAAAACTGAAGGCTCTGGGTGGACGTTTTCACATCATCGAGAAGGGAGATATGCTCATCATCGATGACTGCTACAATGCCAATCCGGTATCTATGAAAGCATCCCTGGATGTGTTAAAGGATGCGGAACATCGCAAGGTGGCCATTCTGGGAGACATGTTTGAACTGGGTGAAAATACAGAAGAGATGCATGCAGGTATAGGAGTCCATGCGGTAAAGAATAAAATCGATCTTCTGATCTGTGTCGGAGAACTGAGCCGTCATATCGCTGAAGCGGCCTTTCAGACAGGAGGCTGTCAGGAGGTACTTCGGGTGCCGACCATGGAGGCACTTCTGGAAGTATTGCCAAAAATCGTGCAGCCGGAAGATACGATTCTGGTAAAGGCATCTCATGGCATGCACTTTGAAAGGATCGTAGAGAGCCTGCAGAATATGTAGGAACAAAGATTCCTGTCATATCTGCCGGACAGCTGCGGCACAGGAGAGATTGGCTAAGATCCTGTCTGGAGTATCAGTGCCTGTTGCTGTCCGGCAGCAGAAAGCAGGTAACGGTTCAGAGCAGCAGACGGATGGATGGTCTGTGCTTCTGAACCGTTACAAAAATCCGACGCATCACTCCTTTCTGAATATTACAAAATTATAACAATCCCTTTACAAAAAAGTAATATACAGCAACTATGTGATGCAAATGTGTGAAGTTATGCATTTTAGTTACTGGTCGTGCCATAATGATTTTACAGAGTGTATTTTAAAATTATGAGGAGTTGGAATGAACGCAAAAGATTTTTTTTGAATTCTTTCGGTTGTATGCCTGTGAGAATATGCTGGATGTGATTGGAGAAACGGAACAACAGGTGGCGTGTGAGACGATTTCAGAATCAGTGTATCAAAGTGTCATGGAGCACCGGTATGTAAAGAAGGAGGAGAGAAAAACAGGACTGGATATATGGGTTTCCTTTCTGGCTTTTCTTTTGCTCATGTATGGATCTGAACAGTTACCATGGTCCCTCGGCAGACACATAGCCGGGGGACTTTTTTCTGTACTTTTTCTGTTTCATATGGTATCATTTTCTTACTATCTGCCCATACCAGTGCAGGTATCGGGATATAATTATACCATTCAGGGAAGGATGAACTTATGCTAAAGACAATCGAAATGATCAATACTGCAGTCAACAACTTTATCTGGGGTGTTCCGGCTATGATCTGTATCATCGGTGTCGGCCTCTATCTCAGCTTTCGCACACGATTTATACAGATTCGAAAGTTTAAGTATGCTTTGAAAAATACTGTTGGAAGAATGTTCCGCAAACAGGATGCTTCAGATGGTGCACTTACACCCTTTCAGGCAGTGTGTACCGCTTTAGCTGCCACTGTCGGTACAGGAAATATTGCCGGTGTAGCCGGTGCCATAGCGATTGGCGGCCCGGGAGCTGTGTTCTGGATGTGGATATCTGCGCTGCTTGGAATGTGTACCAAATTCTCTGAAGTCACACTGGCAGTACATTTTCGTGAGAAGAATACTCACGGAGACTGGGTCGGCGGTCCTATGTACTATATAAAAAACGGTCTTGCAAAACACTGGCACTGGCTGGCGGCAGCGTTTTCTGTTTTTGGTGTTCTTACCGTATTTGGCACCGGGAATGCTACGCAGGTCAATACAATAACGACAGCGATTAATTCCGCACTTTTAAACTTTCATTTGATTTCTGATTCGGCGGTCGGAACGCTGAATCTTGTGATCGGGATCCTGATTGCACTTGCAGTTGCCCTGGTTCTTCTTGGAGGAATCAAGAGAATCGGAAGAGTGACGGAAAAGCTCGTTCCGTTTATGGCTGTGCTGTATATTATTCTTGCGCTCGGAGTTGTTCTCCTGAATCTGAACCGTGTACCCGGCGTGTTTGGAGCTATCCTTTCAGGAGCTTTTAAACCTGCGGCTGTCACCGGGGGTATTGTAGGCAGCTTTTTCACATCCATGAAAAAGGGTGTTGCCAGGGGAATTTTTTCCAACGAGGCGGGACTGGGTACCGGCTCAATCGCTCATGCATGTGCGGATACCAGGGAGCCCGTAAAACAGGGACTTTTCGGAATCTTTGAAGTATTTGCGGACACGATCATTATCTGTACTCTGACAGCACTTGTCATCCTGTGCAGCGGAACAGCTGTTCATTATGGTTCGGCTGCCGGTGCTGAGCTCACGATTTCCGGTTTTACCGCTACTTATGGAAGCTGGGCGAGTGTGTTTACGGCTGTGGCTCTGTGCTGCTTTGCATTTTCCACGATTATCGGCTGGGGACTGTACGGTGCACGCTGTATTGAATTTCTTTTTTCTGAAAAAGTGATCAAACCATTTATGGTAGTCTATTCTCTCGTTGCGATTCTGGGAGCTACCGTTGATCTGGGGCTTTTATGGAGCATTGCAGAAACCTTTAACGGTCTGATGTCGATCCCGAACCTGATCGCGCTTTTCCTGCTGTCGGGAACGGTTGTCAGACTTACGAAAGAGTATTTTATGAAATAGGAAATTCTTCAGAGTTTCCTGTTTTATGAAACCTTCCGGGGGATGCACACCCGTGTTTGGAAGATGTCAGCAGAACGGACCATGTCCGGGGGTGCAAAGGATACAGAGGCAGGGAATGAGAGAAGAGGAGGCAAAGTCAGATATGGCGGATTATATTACCACATACAGCGGGGTTCATTTTGTCCCGACAGAACCTGAGCAGGATGCTATCCATATCAGGGATATCGCTCACGCACTTTCTATGATCTGTCGGGGAAACGGGCATGTAAAGACATTTTTCTCAGTGGGGCAGCACTGCATTTACTGTGCGCTGGAGGCAGAGGCCAGGGGGTATTCAGCGAGAACGATACTGGCCTGTCTGCTTCATGATGCCAGTGAGGCTTACATGTCGGATGTTCCCAGACCATTCAAAAAGCATCTGAAGGGTTATAAAGAGCTGGAGGAACGGCTTCTGGAAGTGATCTACGCAAAGTATCTGGACCGGCCTCTTACAGAAGAGGAGAAAAGTCATATAAAGCAAATCGATGATGACCTGCTGTATTATGATCTTCTGGAGCTTCTTAACGAACCATCAGAGGGGGAACCTCCTGTTTTAAAATCAGAGATTTCCTACAGAGTGGAGCCTTTTGAAGAAATCGAACAGAGGTATCTTGCATTGTTTTGGAAATACTATCATGTAACTGTTCAGAGCCCTACATGAACAAAAGGAGAGCCGACCGGTAATATTTTCTTGACAAATAGATGTATTCATGTTAATTTGTATATACTCTTTGCACTGCATATAAATCTACAGTACAAACTGAACAGACCGTGAAAGAATATCATGGAGTCGGGTCACCAAAGTGACAGTGGAATCTTTCATCCACGGGACAGTAGCTGCTAATACTGATTCGTGGGTGTTTTTTATTCTTTTATTTACTTTCTTATAAATTCCCACATGTATTAAGTGCCATAGAGCTATCTTGTGATATCAGATGAGAGGTGACATGCCCCTCTGGAGGTGATGAGCATCAGATCCGTATCAGTAATGGGTGTTGCTCCTCCATCCGATCTTCGCTCTGCGAGGATGCGCAGGGATTCGGGGTGGAAGGATGTCTGCCTGGCAGAACCGAAACCTGTGTAAGGATCCGCGGGCGAGTCTTGAACTTATATTCCAGGAGGTAAGTGATATGGAAGAAAACAGAAAAAAAGAACATGCATCAGACAATGAGTTTCAGAAGGTGGCGAACAGAGTGTCCTTTATCACGATTATCGGAAATGTTGCCCTCTCGGTATTTAAACTTTTGGCGGGAATTCTGGCACATTCCAGTGCGATGATCAGTGATGCTGTGCATTCAGCATCGGATGTCTTCAGTACCATAGTGGTGATTATAGGTGTCAGACTGGCATCCAGAGAGTCGGACAAGGAACATCCCTACGGACATGAGCGTATGGAATGTGTTGCGGCGATTATTCTGGCCATGGTTCTTTTTATTACGGGTCTGGGCATAGGGATCGAGGCAGTGAAAACCATCGCTGGCGGAAACTATGCTTCTCTGCAGGCACCGGGTGTTCTGGCTATGGTGGCAGCAGTTATTTCTATTGTAGTCAAAGAAGTCATGTTCTGGTATACGAAAATCAACGCGAAAAGAATTGATTCCGGTGCATTGATGGCAGATGCATGGCATCACAGATCGGATGCTTTCTCATCTGTCGGGGCACTGATCGGAATTGGCGGAGCGAGACTCGGATTTCCGGTTATGGATTCCATTGCCAGTCTGGTAATTTTTATTTTTATTGTGAAAGCGGCCTATGATATTTTTAAGGACGCTGTTGATAAGATGGTGGACCGTTCCTGTGATGATGAGACGGAAAAGCAGATTTCCGCATGTATCATGGAAAATGAGAATGTGAAGGGAATCGATCTGATCCAGACCCGTATCTTTGGAAACAAGATATATGTAGATATCGAAATACAGGTAGATGGTTCCTATACCCTGCACAGGGCACACGGGATAGCGGAGGAGGTACATAACAGTATCGAGCATAGATTCCCGAAGGTGAAGCATATCATGGTGCATGTGAATCCGGCCGTAACGGAGAAGTGAATAAAAGCACTGAGCGGTTGTCCATTGGACATCTGTTTGGTGCTTTTCCTGTATAACAAAACCCTGCAGAGGATGTGCATGGTTACTATTCACACGTGGGAACCCCACACTTTTTTACTTGGTATAAAAGAAAAACTGTGTTAAAATTTAGTTAAGAATGACATGGACAGGACATGGAGAATGTATTGCGCTAAGGGACTGAGAGCTGAAGGTTAACGGGTCTCATGTACCTGACGCAGAGAGAATGGATATGAGGGTTGTACATAGGGAGCAGTACAGGCTCGGAGGGAAAAGAATATGAAAAAGAAATATTTAATGATGACACTTGTTACCGGAATACTCCTGAGCGGATGTCAGGGGCGTGACCATCCGGAAAGAGCAGAGAAGGCTTTTCGGGCTGAACAGATGAATCAGGAGCTGCTTGCAGCCTCAGAGGAGCTTCCGGAGAGTGATCTTCTCTTTTTCGAAAACGGGCTGGAAATCAATGGACTTGGCATCACCTATGACGGAAGACCCGTGGACTTTGACGGATGTTATTATTTTCCGGCGATCGAGGCTATGACAGGCGTACATGTATCCGTTGACTGGCAGGAAGAAGAAGGATACAGTTCTGCCGTTGCAGCTACACTGCTGACCAGTAGAAAGGATCTGCCGGATATTATAAATCCTACAGATTTTGGCGTGATGGATCTGGCGGATGACGGATTGATCGTTCCTCTTGACGATTATCTGGAACTTATGCCTGATATCGTCAGGGCGGTCGGTGAAGAACATATGGATGCATGGAAAGCTTCTGACGGACATATTTATACGATTCCATCCGTATCAACGATACAGGGTTCTTTTTCGATGATGGTGCGGCAGGACTGGCTGAATGCTCTTGATCTTGAGGTGCCTGAAACATGGGAAGAATGGCTGACATACTGGAGAGGAGTGAGAGACCATGATCTGAATGGGAACGGGGATCCTGCAGATGAGATTCCGATCGCTCTGGCAGAAGGTCCGGATGGAGAGAGAAGCCTTACCCTTCTTCTGAATGCCTTCGGAATCGCTGCGTCGAATGATACACAGTTCTGCCTTCTTGATAATGGTACCTACACGATGATCTACGAGCATCCGAGATATCCGGAGTTTCTTAAGGCTGTTGCAGGGCTTTATGCGGAGGGGATTCTTGTCGAAGGCTATGAGTCGTTTTCCTATTCATCGATCGAAGAGATGATGGGAGATAATACCCTGGGAAGTACGATGACCTTTGCCGCATCCGGCTCTCAGACAGAGGTTCTGCGGGAGGCTGGTAACGAAGATGCTCTCTGGCTTAGTGTGAAACCCGTTGCAGGACCCTATGGAGACCGGATGATTCAGGAAAGAGAGCTTGTCTCCCCTGTGTGGTGCATTACCGCCGGAGCATACGAAAATGGCAAGGCAGAGGATATTATCCGTTTTTTCAACTGGTGCTATACCCAGGAAGGCTCCTGGCTCTATAACTATGGGATCGAAGGAATCAGCTATACCATTCAGGACGGGAAACCGGTGCTGGATAAAGAACTTGTTGCAAACGGTTTTTCCGATTACAGAGCGGTCGGGATAAATTATGAACCTTTTGGAGGCTATTGGCTGCAGGATGCCTACATGCAGTGTCTGTTTGCAGGGGAAACGAAAGAGAAACTGACAGATATTCAGAGAGAGACCTATCAGGGGTTGTTTGTGATCAATAATGAGTTTTTCTATTCCCAGCCATCTACCATAGAAACAGACAGCTATGTGAAATATCGTGCATCACTGATTACGGAAGGAGTATGTAAGCTCCGTGATCAGGCAATCAGAGGGGAGATTTCCATGGACGAATTCTGGTCCGGTTATGAACTGCTGAAAGAAAAAGGACTTGGTAAGATCATCACGGATGCAGGGGATTATTATAAAAACATGATGTCGGGAAGTACCGGAAAATGAGAAAAAAGGTTGCTGAATCGAAGAAGAACAGAATTGTTCGGTGGCCCTTGTTTTATGTGGTACTTTTTCTGGTTACCGTTATCCTGATCGCAGCAACTGTATTGTGGATAGAAAGCACACAGGCTGCCTCAGAGAGAACGATCAATACTCTGGGTGAATTCTATCTGGGGGAAATAACGGAAAGAAATGTCGGAAGTATAACCTCAGAGCTTGAGAAGAAAACAAGACAGATGGAAAGGACGCTGACGGTACTTGATGAGAACCATCTTCAGAGTGAAGAAGCTGTCCGGCAATTTATACACATGGTACAGCAGATCAACGGTCTGGACATGTTTGCGCTGGTCGATAAAGACGGGATGGTTTATACTTCCGACAGTACCTTTTCCGGGATATCCAGGTTTGGTTTCCTGTCAGAAAAAATAACAGAGACAGAAATACACATGGTAAAAAGCTATGGCACCAGAACCATGATCATCATAGCTACACCGGTGTCATACGAGTCAGGGGATGGCATTCCTGTTGTTTCCTGCTTTACCGGGTTGAATATTGAAAGTATTATTTCCACAGATCAGCTTCAGAGTGCCGAGAACAAGACGTATTGCAGTCTGTTTACCCAAAATGGTGAAAATCTTTTAAGTCAGCAGGGAGAATATAAGAACGGAAAAAGTCTGTTCGATATCCTGGAGGAATCGGCTGATTTTGCAGCGGGATACAGTCTGGAAAAATTAAAGGATGACTGGAAGAACGGCAGGGAAGGATATACGGTCTATTATAGAGAAAGTACAGGAAATACCTATGTGTATTATAAGACGGTTCCTGGAACAGATATGATCATTACGTCCTTGATGAGGGAAAGCAACATCAATGAGGTCGTTGAGGTGGGCACGCAGAAAATGCTTCGCTCCAGCATGATCTATCTGATCATTGTTGTCGTTTTTCTGTTTCTTCTGTTTTTGATGATCATCAGAGTGATTCAGGATATTAAAAAAAGTCAGCAGGAGAATGAGCAGTTTAAAATTGCGGGTGCACTCAGCAATGACTATTCCGATATCTTTCTGATGGAGCCATTACAGGATACGACATCGACCATGAAGGTAAAGGGACAAATGATTGATGCCAGAAAACGTGAGGTACGCTCTTACCGGGGAACATGGAAAGAGTATGTGGAGCGTTTTGTGGTGGCGGAAGACATGGAAAAGGTCCTGAGCACCGTGGAGGCGGAGCATCTCTGCGCCATACTGAAGGATATACCGGAATATACTCTGGATTTCAGGGCGAAGTTAGACGACGGGATCCATTATTTTCAGGTAAAGTTTGTTAAAATAGCAGGAGATGAAAACCGTCTGATTGTCGGATTTCGAAATATCGATATTCAGATGCAGGCGGAGCTGGAGCGGCAAAAGGTGCTTCAGGATGCGCTTGCGTCAGCGCAGCATGCGAACCGGGCAAAGACCACATTCCTGAACAATATGAGCCATGATATCCGTACCCCTATGAATGCGATCATTGGTTATACCTCCCTTGCTGCAGCCCATATTGACAGGCCGGAACAGGTCCAGGATTATCTGACGAAAATTCAGACAGCCAGCAGTCATCTTATGAGTCTTATTAATGATGTGCTTGATATGAGCCGGATCGAGTCCGGAAAAGTGAAGATCGAGGAGCAGGAGGTGAACCTTCCGGAGATGATCCATGATCTGCGCACGATCGTACAGGCTGATATTAATGCAAAACAGCTGGAATTCTTTATTGATACGGTGGATATTATCCATGAGGATATCATATGCGATAAACTCCGCCTGAACCAGATCCTTCTTAACCTGCTCAGCAATGCGATGAAGTTCACGAAGCCCGGTGGAACGGTGAGTCTTCGTATCATTCAGAAACAGGATGCCCCAAAGGGGTATGCAGGGTATGAGTTCCGGGTGAAGGATACCGGAATCGGCATGAGTGAGGAGTTTCAGAAGCATATATTTGAAGCATTTACGCGCGAGCAGTCCTCGACAGTCAGCGGGATCCAGGGCACAGGTCTTGGTATGGCCATAACCAGGAGTATTGTAGATATCATGGGTGGAACGATCAGTGTCAGCAGCAGGCCCGGAAAAGGTACAGAATTTGTTGTGAAGCTTCAATTTCGGGTATGCGGTGCCCCGGTTAAGTACGAAGCAGTTCCGGAGCTGCAGGGACTGCGGGCACTGGTAGCGGATGATGATGCCAATACATGCATGAGCATTTCCAGTATGATGAGTGTGATCGGTATGAGGGCAGAGTGGACAACATCGGGAAAAGAAGCCGTTCTTCGTACACAGTTTGCCATAGACCAGGGCGACGAATTCCATGCGTACATTATCGACTGGCTGATGCCGGATATGAATGGGATAGAAGTCGTGCGAAGGATCAGACATATGATCGGAGAAAGTAAACCGATTATCATTCTCACTGCCTACGACTGGTCAAGTATTGAAGAAGAGGCGAGAGAAGCAGGTGTGACAGGATTCTGTTCGAAACCCCTGTTTATGTCCGAGCTTCGCGATATTCTTTCCCGGCCGTATGCGGTCCGTCCCAAAGGACGCGGCTCTGAGAAGCCCCAGATCGATTATACAGGCAAAAGGCTGCTTTTAGTAGAAGATAACGAGCTGAATCAGGAGATTGCTGCGGAAATTCTCAAGGGGATGGGCTTTGCCATAGATATAGTCGCCGATGGAACGGTTGCAGTGGAAAAAATGAAAGCAGCGGTACCGGGGCAGTATGATCTGATCCTTATGGATATTCAGATGCCGCACATGGATGGATACGAGGCGACAAGGCAGATACGGAAGCTTGCAGATACCGCCATAGCCAATATTCCGATTGTGGCCATGACAGCCAATGCATTTGAAGAGGACAGGCAGAAGGCATTTGCAGCGGGCATGAATGGACATATTGCAAAGCCGATCGATGTATCAAAACTGACGGAGACACTTAAAAATATTGTGACTGTTCAGAGCCATGCAGATGAATAACATCATTACTCTACGTTCCGTAGGTACAAAAGAAATGAGCTTTAGGTTATCATGATCCTGGAGGTGGAAGAAAATGAACCAATATGTTACAGGAACAGTGATTAAAGCGCTTCGCGAGAAAAAGAAAATGACTCAGTTACAATTAGCAGATCAGCTTGGAGTCAGTGACAAGACCATATCAAAGTGGGAGACTGCCAAAGGATATCCGGATATCACATTGCTTGAACCTATAGCAGAAGCTTTTTCCGTATCAGTGACAGAATTGATTTCCGGGAATACCGTCTACAATTCAAATGTATCTGCAAATATCGCAAAGCTATTGGGTGAAAAAGCATTCCAGTTTTCACCGGCTGAATGGATGACGATTCATCGCATATTATTTGATGGTATGGAAAGATATAAGGCATATCTGGATGTGATAGAATTGAATGTAAAGCGGAGGGAGTTTCATGAATTTACTATTTAAATTTCTGCTTACTGCAAATGCAACCTCGTGGATGCTGGTTGTATATGGGATTAAAGAAAAAATAACACTATGGAAGATACCGCAGTGGATCTTTGGTTTGGTTCTTTTGTGTATACCGATTATTTTATCAATTATATCTATTGGAATTTCGTCATTTTTAGGTTCAGATTCGCTTGACGGTTGCCAAGAGTTCAGTCTGGCTGATTCAAAACTTAATTCTCATCTTTTTCTGTTCCGGTACGTGATACACAAGAATACCGTCTAATAGCGTTTCAATGTCTGTAATTCTCGCATTGTCATTGACAGTTTGAGAATTATTGTGGGATTTTGTAATGCTTTATGCTATCATTTCTTTGTATAAAGTAATCGAAAGGAGCTGAAATATGGGTTTTGCTGATGTGTAAAACTGTATCTGAACAAAATGAAGTGTACTGCGAAAGAGCTGTCCGCTGCTTCGGGTATCTCTGCTTCTGCCCTGAGCGGATACCGTTCCGGGAAGCGAATTCCTGAACCGGAACAGATTGAAAAACTGATTTGCGGATTTGTTCGGCTGGCAGGCTAGAATGCCCCGGAACTGGATGAAGCAACCATCAGAGACGCTTTTTCAGCGTATTCCAGGAAGCCAAAGCTCGACTATCAGACCAGAATTAAAAATCTCAATGCTGCAATTGATGCATTGGATATCAACGTTTCGGATCTTTCGGGGGCACTGCGTTTTGATTCATCCTATCTGTCAAGAATTCGGTCAGGTCAGCGGAAACCTGCCAATCTGGAAAAGTTTATTCTTGAAACAGCAGGGTATATTGCAAGAACCAACTCGCCGTCAGCCATTGCGGGTCTGATTGGACAGCCTGCCGAAGAACTTGTTCCGGGCGGTGTGCCGCTAAACTGTGCAGTTGGTTCAGTTCCGAAACGATCCGTCAGCGTGATTATCTTGGGGAGCTTCTTCATCAACTGAATGCGTTCAATATTGAAACATATATGAGCGATGCGCATTTCCCGGAGGCGGTCTGGGTTCGGGAGCCGGAGAACTTATCTCTTCCGAAATACTATTACGGGTTTGACGAGATGAAAAAGGGCGAACAGGATTTTTTCAGGACAGTTGCCTCTTCCGGAGCCGGCGGCACGCGAATCAATGTTCTTTCTTCTCTGCCGGTCTATACGCTTCCGGGAGATGTTCTGGAAAGTATGCTGGAACACAATTCCTTCACAGAATCGGACAAGGCGGCTGTCAGAAGCCACCTGTCCCGGCAAAGGAACATGACAGAAACGATTCTGAAAAACGCAGCGATCTGTGATCAGATCTCCGTACTGAGCGAAGAAGCGTTCTCGAAAGAGCCGGTTTATTTGCCTCTTTCCGGTATGTTTTCAGAAAAGGGGCTGAGATATACCTATCAGGAATATCTGCAGCATCTTGCAGCAACCAGGCAATTTGCGGAAGATCATGCCGGATATGACCTGCATACAGATGCTGTACATACCTTCAAAAATATTCAGATTCAGGTCAATATGGGCAAATGGGTGATTGTGTCAAAGAACAATGGCCCTTCCATTCATTTGCCATCAAGCATCCCAAAATGATCCGTGCTTTTGAAGACTTCTGCAAACCGGCAGCCGAACCATAAACGGTTATGATTTTATCATTATAAAAATTTGAGGTTCCAGAAAAGGAGACGTGTTCTATGAAAATGAAAGTATCAGCGTTTCTTTTGGTAATCGTAATAAAGAAAGAGGAGTGATTTTTATGACACCCAGTACCATTTTATTTAGTGTCGGATGTATTGCCTTCGGAGCATTCATGCTTGTGTCAGGCATTAAAACACTCAGAAGATGCAAGAGTAGAACCGTCGGCAGAATAACCGGCGTATCTGCATCCAAGGATAGAGACAAAGACAACATCCTCACCACATATTATGCGCCGGAATTCGAATATGAAGTCGATGGACAAATCTATCACGGCATCGGAGATACCTCTACCGAACACTACAAAAAAATTAAAATCGGTGGTAGTATCAAAGTATTTTACGATCCCGAAAATCCGGGGGAGCATTTTACCAAGGGCGGTGGATTACTTCCGACGATTTTTGGTGCTGTTACATTTGTCTTCGGTGTATTAGGCATTCTCAGCTATTTTATTTAAGATTGGCGTGTTTCGGTTACAATCGATGTATATTACAACCCGGATAAACCGCAAGAGAATTACGACAAAGGCACTGGTGATGCCGGCCTCGGGCGTTGCGGTGATGTTCCACGGTGTGATCTAAATCGCCTGCATATTTATTTTAGTGGAGCACTATGAGTGACATTTTCTTTTTAGTAGTCGGTATTATACTTTTCGGTATCGGTTTGCTTTTGCTTGCGGCAAAGGTTATGACTTACATAAAATGCACCGTGCCGATCAATGCAACAGTCGTAAAACTGGAAACAGAAAGTACCTTTTTCCGTGGCGTAGAACATACCCATTATCGCCCGGTCGTGAGGTATGTGGTTGACGGCAAAAGCTATACCGAAGAGGCATATTTTCGGACTCGTCGGAAAACGAAATATCCGGTTGATTCAGAAATGATCATGTATTACAACCCGAAAAATCCTGAACAAATGCGATTTGTCGGGCATCTGTTTCCGTTGCCGATCGGACTGGTGTTTCTTTTGATCGGCGCAGTTTTGATTTGGTGCTACTTTCTGTGAAGCTTGAATCGCCGGTCTTTCCGACACGCCCCATCCGTACAACCTTGTTTATCCTTACATCACAACACACTGTCCTGTCGAAAGGTAAAACAACAAGAATCATATGATGAAAAGAATGATATCCATCCTTATATCCGTGCTCATGCTTTCTTCCGTGATGCTGCTCGTATCCTGCGGGAAGCCGGAGGATGACAAAACGCACGATGAAGTTTTCCAGGAGATAGCCGATTTAAACAGAGAGAAAAACGAAAAGCGCCGGATGTTCCTGTCCTCGGATATATATGCCGAGGCGTATGCCTATTTGAGCGGAACACTGGATGGACTCCTGCCCGAGAGCGAGTATGAGATATCGCTGGAGCCTGGGTCGCTGTTCGGCGACGATCTCAGCGTATTCGCGGATTTTGCGGAGAACAGCGAAACAAGGCTTCAATTCTTTTCGAAAGCAGAGGTATATATAAAAGTCGATTTTTGGTCTTACGGCTGGGAGGCGAAGGATTTCGCAGATGCGCTGATGGCTTATCAGATCAGCGGTGAGCTTGCGGTCGACGAATTCGGCAAGGATGTTTTTGAAATGGATGCGGTATCGGGGGAGGCTGTCTTCTCGCCGATGCCGGGAGTATAAACACAAATCAAATATAAACAAAATATTCAAGGGAGATAAAATCAATGGCAAAATTCTGTTATAACTGCGGAAATCCCATCAAAGATGGAAATATGTTCTGTTCTAACTGCGGCGCGAAACTCGACTCACCGACGAGGGTTCAGCCTGAACAGACCCGCACACAGTACAACGGTGACCCTAATAATCAACCCCAACGGCAGCCACAGCAATCACAGCGGCCACAGCAGGAATACATACCCAATCGGCAGCCGGTTCAGCCCTATCCGCAATACGGCAATCAGCAGCCGCCGAAAAAGAATCACACGGCGCTTATCATCTCTCTCGCTATCGCCGGAGTTGTAGTGATAGCGGCATTGTTGCTCTTTTTCTTACCTAAGTTCCAGCACGGCGGAGATACCCTGCCGATCTCGATACCCCCTGTAATGGAGAATGTGACCGAAGCATTCTCCTCGTTCGATACCAAAGAACCTACCGAGGAGCCTACCGAAGCATTCTCCACGTTCGAAACCGAAGAACCTACCGAGGAGCCCACCGAAGAGCCTACCGAAGAGCCTACCATGCCCGCAGCCACTCTGCCCTACACCGACAGCCTCGGTAAGATCGAAGAAAATGATTTTGCTTGGATATCCGATGCTATGAGCGGCAGCCTTGACGGTTCCTTCCTCAGCAACGACGAGCTTCTCGGAAAGTGGAAGGGCGAATTCATATTCAATGGAACATGGGAGCTCGTCTACGTCACGATAGATACCGACGGCACGATCACCGTACAGCCGTATATGATCAACTACGGCGACGGCTGGGGGGACGAGTCAGGCAATCCGCCCTACATTTTCGGCGGTTCCTTCGACATCAACCGGGTATACGGCAATGGCGGCTACGGAAAAATCGATTTATATCAATTCATCGTATCCGGCGGAACTCAGTACGGCATAGGCCAGTTTAATACGACGAGCGGCAACAAGGCCGAAGTCTATCTTGTAAGGCCCTAAATGCGGAAAATCCGTATGTGGGAAACCTCACTGGCAAATGATAGGTATCTATTGCAAAGAATTATCTGATGATTCTCGTAACAATCCCCTTTTATGTGGGTGACGTTGCTATATCAGTTGGTATATTCAGGCACCGCCGTCCGAAATGCACATAAGCGCAAGCAGGAGTTTTTTGATTTCCGTAATGAAAAGCAAAACGGAACGGCACGATCAGCTTTGAAGTCAGAAAGAAATAGAAGTGGAGGATTACTATGACAAACATCAAATTCTGCTCCGAGTGCGGACAAAAGCTCGAAGAAGGTGTAAAATTTTGCCCAAACTGTGGAAACGCTTTATCAGCGAAAACAGTAGAAGAAGCGCCGCAAAGCAATGCGTATACACCGAATTATACTCCGGGGTTCTCAACCAGAATCAACGATCCGGAGATTATGGCTGCTTTGAAGAAAAACCGAAAGGTAAGCCGTATATTACTGCTCATATTATTGCCTGTGCCGATTATCGGAGCTGCCATATACGCACTCGTGACAAAGGAAATGGAGTTTGGTCAGGCGCTTATTTACGGTGCTGTAATTTCGGGAATCATTCTGGTTATCAATCTTTTGAGCGGAATGAGCCACGGCGCAAAACACGGCTATGAGGCTGTGGTTATCGACAAGAAATGCGAGTACGAACACAAAACAAACGACAGCACCTCAAGCGAATACGTATACAAAACGATTGTCCGTACCACAGACGGTCGCAAAAAAGTCATTCAGGAAACGAGCAATATTCCGAGATCCGCCTATGAATACCTTTGTGTCGGCGACCGGTTCCGTTACCATCCGCAACTTGCGTATCCTTATGAAAAATATGATAAGTCGAAGGATGGTTTTATCTACTGCGCCTGCTGCATGGCAAAGAACGAACTGTCTGGCGACCGTTGCGTGAAATGCGGCGTCCCGCTTTTGAAATAATCTTTTCGGAGAACTGCAAGTGGAAAACTCTGATTGGCATTCCGTGTTTTTGAATACTTCTTCAGATCACCCGCCAAGCCATAAACGGTTTCGATGATATCATTTCCCCGGCAAAATGCCGGAAAGAAGCAAGGAGGAATTGCTTATGAAAGCAAAATTTCAAGGCTATGGAGCATCCTGCTGGCCCTTGTGATGGTGGTAGGACTGCTGCCTACCACGGCGCGGGCAGAGGGGCCGGCAACGGAAAAGGCGAACTTTGCTGATGATCCCGCTGCGGCACTGGCCCTCATCAATGCCGCAAAAACCGGCGAAGCGGACAGCACATGGGACAGCAGCACAAATACCCTCACCCTCAACGGCGTGAACTTTACCACCACCGCCCCTACCGCGGTGAAGCTGCCCGAGACTGCGACAATCGTCCTGAATGGTGACAACACTATCACCGGCGGAGATGCAGCGTCGAAGGATGCCTTTGGTATTTACGCCTCGGGCGACCTGACCATCGAAGGCACCGGCACGCTCACTGCGACCTGTGGCGCTGCGAATGATGACAGCCACGGCATCTTTGCCCGTGGCAACATGAGCATCACCGGCCACACCATTACCTTTGACGCAAACGGCGGCACCGGCTATATGGAAGCCGCAACCGGCGGCAGCACCGCATACATTCTCCCCGCCAACGGCTTTACAGCCCCCGATGGCAAGCCGTTCAACTGCTGGATCGTGAATGGTACAGAACAGGCGCCCGGCGCAGCCATCGATATCACCGCAGACACCACGGTAACGGCAGCCTGGGCTTACACGGTATCCTTTGACGCAAACGGCGGCACCGGCGAGATGACAGATGAAACCGGTGTTTTTGGAGAATACACCCTCCCTGAAAACGGATTTGCTGCCCCCGAAGGCAAGCAGTTCAAGGGCTGGGCGGCAAGTGCGGACGGTGAGGTCATTTCCGGCGCAGCCATTCCCCTGTCAGCCGACACGATCCTCTATGCCATCTGGGAGGATATTCCTGTTGTCCCGGCAGAGTATGCCATTTTAGATGGTGCAAACAGCAATTGGACACTGGATTCCGGTGAAAGCCTTTCCATCCGGGGCAGCGGAGAGTTTTCCCAGTTCGTGGGTGTTAAAGTTGACGGAACCCTTGTTGACGCTGAGAACTACACCGTAGAGGAAGATTCTCCCATTGTTACACTGAAAGCAGACTATTTGAATACCCTTACTGCGGGAAGCCACACCATTGAACTCGAATGGACAGACGGCTCCGCAAGCACCGCATTTACCGTTCATGCACCAGCCGCAGATAACGAAACACAGTCTTCGCAGCCCGGCGGCAGCAGGCTGTGGATTTGGGTTGCTTTGGTCGTCGTGATCGGTGCAGGCGGATTGGGAATCGTCCTTTTCGGCAAAAAGAAGAAGTATTCTGCAAGGTAAGATTATATTCAGCAATTTTCATAAATCGTTTTCGGCTGATGAATGTGCGATAAATCACAAACTACCAAATCCTTCCCTGAGGTGACATCACCCTTGGGTAATATTGACCAACTTATCGTTCTTATGCGAGATGCATTCCAGGAAGCTTTGCTGTGTACGAACGACCCTGAATGCTTGAATAACACGCCTGCCGGAAATAATTCTAATGGAGCTGCTTGTCACTCTTGTTGTATGATTTCCGAAACGGCGTGTGAGAATGGAAATCGTATGCTCGATCGAGGCTTGGTGGTACCTATTAACGGTCGTGAAGACCAGGCATATTTCAGAAAGCTGGTAAATGACCTATGTCAACTGGAAGTATAAGTCTTGATATTCTGCTGAACCAAATCAGAAATGATGCGATGGCAAAAACGGAAGATGCGGTGAAAGATATCCGTAGAAGATAGGTTCTTCCGCAATTGTCCGTTTTTTGCTTCCAATGAAATTATTTCTGTGATAAA
>OLOS01000969.1_pt1 | contig 26331 bp, 25 predicted proteins | sample 1672631 | NCBI WGS metagenome assembly OLOS01 (sample SAMEA3136707, study PRJEB25190) | human gut metagenome | biome: human gut; feature: human-associated habitat; material: faeces | place: Austria | collected 2013 | reverse complement strand
CTGCATTATTTTCACCTTTCCACACATTTGGGTTGACTTTTAATAGTTAGTCTTTCTGGATATCTTTACCTACCGCTTGCTAAAGGCGGTCTTTCATACGCACCCTTACGGGCGCACCATCTTCTCCTTCATGCGCGGATCTCCTGCACACAGCGCCTTGACCTCGGCGTAGGACAGCGTGGTCTCGTCTGCGTCCTCGCATGAGCGAACGGGAGACTTCGACGTCATGATCTGGCTTATGAACTTTTGCTTATTCTCAAGCGTCTGCCAGAGGTAGGCGTCGAAGGTGTTCTCAGTGACATACCTGTACACATGTACGGTCTCGTTCATATTGCCCTGACGCGCTATGCGGCCCTTGCGCTGTTCGAGGTCGCCGGGACGCCACGGGGCATCGAGGTCATGGAGGGCGACGAGCCTGTCCTGCACGTTGGTACCCGCGCCCATCTTGGCCGTGCTGCCCAAGAGCACGCGCACATTGCCGGAGCGCACTCTGGAGAACAGAGCCTTCTTTTTCTCATCAGTGTTGGCGTCGTGGATGAAGGCTATCTCCTCCGCCGGTACGCCCCGAGAGATCAGCTTCGTTTTTATGTCGTCGTAGATGTTGAAGCCCTTGCCCGGCGTTGAGAGATCGCAGAATATGAGCTGCGTCAGCTTCTTGTCCGCGCCGTCCTGCCATATGCGGAACACGTTTTCCACACAGCGATTGACCTTTGTGCCGTCAGCGTCGGGCAGCAGGGGATTCACCACGCGCTGGTCGAGGCCGAGCTTGCGCCCGTCGTTTGTGATGGCAAGCATGTTGTCCTCGCTGGGGTCTACCATCCGTGCGTGGACTTTCGTCGCGCGCTCGGAGAGCTCCTGCACGAGCTTTCGCTGAATCTCCGTCGGCTGGGACACCTCGTTGTGGTACACGACCTCCGGCGTGGGCAGCATTAGCTGGTCGGCAGTCTTGATGTCCGCGACCTCGCGGAACAGGTTCATCAGCTCCGGCAGGTTAAAGAACTTGGAAAACCTCGTCCGCGCCCGGTAGCCGGTGCCTTCAGGCGCAAGCTCAAGTGCGGTGACGGTCTCGCCAAAGTTCGCCGCCCACGAGTCGAAGTGACCGAGGCCGAGGCGCTCCAGCGTGTCGTGCTGGAGATAGCGCTGCATCGTGTAAAGCTCCGTCATCGAGTTGCTTACCGGCGTACCGGTGGCGAACACGACGCCGCGGCTGCCGGTCAGCTCGTCCATGTAGCGGCATTTCATATACATATCCGAGGACTTCTGCGCCTCGGCGCTCGAAAGCCCGGCGACGTTCTGCATCTTCGTGTGGTAGTAGAGGTTCTTATACGAATGCGCCTCGTCCACGAACAGGCGGTCAACGCCGAGCTCCTCGAAGGTGACGACATCGTCCTTGGGGCTGTCCAGCAGCTTCTTGAGCTTGGCCTCAAGGGACTTCTTCGTCTTTTCCATGGACTTTATGCTGAAGCGCTCGCCGCTGCTGCGCCTTAGCTGGTTTATGCCTTCGGTTATGTCCTCTATCTCGCTCCGGAGCAAACGCTCCTGGCGTTCCTGCGAAACAGGTATGCGCTCGAATTGCGAGTGGCCGATGATGACAGCATCGTAGTCGCCGGTGGCTATCCTGGCGCAGAACTTCTTGCGGTTGGCGGGTTCAAAGTCCTTCTTCGTGGCCACAAGCACATTCGCGGATGGGTACAGCCGCAGAAACTCGCTTGCCCATTGCTCCGTGAGGTGGTTCGGGACAGCGAACATGGGCTTGCGGCACAATCCGAGGCGCTTGGCCTCCATAGCCGCCGCAGCCATCGTGAAGGTTTTCCCTGCGCCCACCTCGTGAGCCAAAAGCGTGTTGCCGCCGTAGAGGATGCGGGCGATGGCATTTCGCTGGTGCTCGCGCAGCTCTATCTCCGGGTTCATGCCCTGGAAGGTGAGGTGGGAGCCGTCGTACTCACGAGGGCGCGTCGAGTTGAACAGCTCGTTATACTTGGCGACAAGCGTCTCGCGGCGCTTCGGGTCTTTCCACAGCCAGTCGCGGAAGGCGTCTTTGATGACCTGCTGCTTCTGCTGGGCGAGAGTGGTCTCCTTGACGTTGAGGACCCGGCGCTCGGTGCCATCCGCGTCCACTATCTTGTCGTAGATGCGCACGTCGCGGAGGTTCAGGGTGTTTTCGAGTATCTTGTAGGCGCTTATGCGCGAGGTGCCGTAGGTGCTGAAAGCGTTGACGTCGGAGGCGCTGACGGCGCTCTTGCCCTCGATGCGCCACTCGGAGGTGTAGGGCGAGTAGTTCACGCTCATGCTCCGCGAGGCCCAGTATGTGGGCTGAAATGTATTGACCATGAACTGCTCGATGTAATGCGGCTCTATCCAGGTCGCGCCAAGGCGCACGTCTATCTCACTCGCGGTCAATTCCCGCGGCTGTGCGGCTCGCAGTGCCTCTACATTAACATTAAAGGACGGGTCGGCTTCCGCCGCCGCTTCTGCCTCACGGAGCTTCTCCCGCACGTTGCCGGAGAGATATTCGTCGGCAGTGGCGTAACGCTCCTCGCCTGGGACGCGGAAGATGACGCCGGAAAGCTCCGCGGCGATGCTGTTGACGTCTCCGCTTTCAGCGGGTATACTGCTGTTAGAGTCAGTCGCGGTATAACTGGCAGCTCCCGGTGACGGGTTTGTGCTTCGCCGCGGCTGGCTCTTTTCCTTTGCCGATGATGCACCCTGGCCGCATAGCCGGGACATATACGCCAAGTCCACGCGCCCCAGCTCATTGAGCGAGACGGCCAGCGCCTCCGCCGCCGTCTCAGTGTGCTCCACCGGGCGGTGAGGCTGGATGGTGCGGCGAGTGAACATATCTGCCTTGCGCTCAAGTTTGCCGTCCTCATCGAGAATTTCGAGGGAGCAGAGTAGGTAATACGAGCTGTCGTCAGAGAACGCGCGCTTGTTCTCGCGGCTCGAAATTAGGCCGTGCTTGGCGGTATAGGCGTCGTAGAGTTGGTTTAAGCGCTGCTGCTCGACGGCTATCTCGGCGTCGCTCGCATCCTCGGTTTGCAGCTGTATGAGCCGCCGGGTGCAGTCCCGCAGCTCCATCAAGCCCTTGATGCGCTCGGTCATGGCGGCGCTCACGTCCTGGCGAACCATTATGCCGCCCTCGCGGTAATACACCTCGCCGTCCGCGAGGGTGAAAGAGTAATTTCTCACGTCCGGGTCGGCAGGCAGGATGTCTGAGCGCTCTGCTTCCTCTATCTCGCGCTCGGTGTACTCGCCGTGGATGTTCTGCACGGCCTCGTGAAGCAGCTCGGACAAGTCCGCGCCCTCGATGGGTGCGACGGTGTAGTCCTGCCGCCCGTACTGCGTGCTCTCGGCGGTAGGCGTGCCGAGCACCATCTCCGGGTGGTCGATGAAGTAGCGGTTGACCGTGAAGCCCTCCGGCGTCGTGCCGACGTGTACCCAATCCGGAAGCTCTGTTAAGGGCTGCTCACGCCGCTGCAAGAATATAATGTCCGAGACGACGTCCGTCCCGGCGTTGGCGCGGAAGGCGTTGTTGGGGAGCCTGATCGCGCCGAGCAGCTCGCCGCGCTCGGCGAGGTAGCGGCGGACGCTCTCGTCCTTGGCGTCGAGTGTGTAGCGCGAGGTGACGAAGGCCACGATGCCGCCCGGACGCACCTGGTCGAGCATCTTGGCGGCAAAGTAGTTGTGGATGGAGAAGCCGAGTCGGTCATACTCCTGGTCGTGTACCTGGTACTGGCCGAAAGGCACGTTGCCGACGGCAAGGTCAAAATAGCCCGGGCGGTTCGTCGTCTCAAAGCCCGCGACAGTGATGTTGGCCTCGGGGTAGAGCTGCTGGGCGATGCGCCCGGTGATGCTGTCCAGTTCCACGCCGTAGAGTTGGCTGCCAGCCATGCTCTCAGGCAGCAGGCCGAAGAAGTTGCCGACGCCCATCGACGGCTCAAGTATGCGACCGCCCGCGAAGCCCATGCCGCCCACGGCCTCGTAGATGGCGCGGATGACCGCGGGGGAGGTGTAGTGCGCGTTGAGCGTCGAGCCTCGCACGGCCTCGTATTCCTCCGGCGCGAGCAGGGCTTTCAGTTCCTCAAACTCGCGCTTCCACTCGGTTTTGCTCTCGTCGAACACCTCGGGCATGCCGCCCCAGCCGACGTAGCGTGAGAGCACTTTCTGCTGCTCGGACGAGGCCTGAAAGCCGTTTTCCTCAAGATATTTGAGCAGGCGTATGGCCTCGATGTTCGCCCGGCATTTCGTCTTGGCTCCGCCCTCGCCGAGATGGCCGTCGGTGATGCGGAAGTTCCGCGCCCCACGCCGCGTCTCCTCACGGAACTCCTCCAGCGCCGCATTCTGAGCTGCCTCTACGTTCGGAAAGCCTTGCCACTCGCCGTCGACCGGGATGTATACGGCGGACTTGGCCTCGTCTGATGTGGCGGGTTCATCGGATGGGACGGGTTCATCGGATAGGGAGGGTTCTTCGGAAGGAACAGTTGCGACGGCGCTGCGCTCGGCAGCTATTTGTTCGAGGTAGTCCGTAATATGCCGGTTCCTCTCGTCGCGCCGGAGCATGCGCTCGAAGTCTGCTCGGCGCTCGGTGCGGTAGATTGGGTATTGCAGCTCGGGCGGGAGCAGTTCGACGTAGCCGCGCTGCAAATCCGTGATTGTGTACTCTCGCCCGTCGAGCCACACGAAGTCCCCGACGCCGTAGGCCGAGGCCGTCGGCTCGCGCGGCTGGAGCACTGCGGGGCGCTCGGACACTTCCTTGTACGCCGCCGTAAGTACGTCGTTGCGCAGGCCGTTGCGGAACTCGGCGTGGTCGTGGTAGAGCTTCTGAAAGCGCATATCCGTGCTCTCGGCAGCTATGCGCCGGATGGCGGCAAAGCCCTCGTCTATGGCGTTTTGAGAGTCGGAATTACGCACCGCGTTCACATATGCGCTGTCGTTCGCAAGCGCCTCCACGAGCTGCTTCTCATACTGCTCGCGCTCGGCGTCCGAGATGATGAACGGAAGTGTGTGTTCAACACCCGCCTCGTCCACATAGATCACCGCGCTCCGTAAGCGCAGCTTCTCAACGGCGTCGTCGAGCTGCTCACCGGGAATGACGACATAATCCAGCCCGCCCGTGTGCTGTTCCCGCAAGTCCAGCGCCTGCGAGACGTCCTCAGCGTCCGGGCCGTAGGCATAATAGCTGTCGCCATGCTCGACGAGCACAATAGCATCGGAGTAGTTGGCTTTGACATCCCTGTACTTCGCGTAAGCTGCGGTGTGCAGGTCGCACTCCGCCAGTTCTGCCTCCGTCATGTAGCGGTCGGTGGCTATGAGCTCGTCTATGCGCCTTGCAACGGCGCTCCATGTCAGGTTCACATTCTCGCAGCCTGGTTTGGTGAGGCGAATACCCTTGGCGTCGTGGTTCTCTCCACTGCCGGTTGCACCGGACAGCGCGTGAGAGCGCCCACCTATCCCGTATAGGTCTTTGAGCACAGCGGCCTTCTCGCTCAGAGAGTGCTCCTCGGTGAAATACTTGAAAATACGCCATTTCCTGCCCGCGGTCCCACCGCCGTAAGACAGTGCATCTCCTATCTCGTCCTGCGTTATGAATCTGTTGACCTCAGGTACGCGCTCCATATCCGATGTGAATTTGCGCCGTTCGAGCAGCTGCGCGGCGAGGGGGACGAAGATGCCGTCAACGTCGTGGTAGTGGAAGCGCAGCACACTGCGGTCAGCCTTGTAAGCCTCGCGGAAGGCGAGATAATCGCCCAAGACTGCCTCGCGGCCTTCCGGATCTGCGAGCTTTGCGGCTATCTTCTGCACGGCCTCAGGGTAGCCGCCGTCCGCATCCGCAAGGCTGTGAAACAGGCCCTCATTGCCTTTGCTGAGGTCGTGCTGTAGATCCCGGAGCTTTCTTGCAATCAACTTGTGCTCGTAGTCCTCAGCTCCGGTGACTTCCTCCTTGGTGGCAAACCTCCCGTCGCCAAGCAGCTCGCCTATGCGTGCAGCGGCGTCCGCCCACGGTATGAGCTGCGCGCCGCGCTCGTAACGCGCCTGCTCACCTTGGGAGATGCGGATGCCGTCATCGGAAAACCACACGGCGTATTTCTTGCCGTCTATGGTAAAGCCGTTGCCGCCTCGGTAGACCGTCGGCAGGAAAGTGGCTATTTCATCTATCGAGCGCTTCTTCTCAAACTCCGCGACCACGCGCATGCGCAGTCCGTCTGTGTTGCCGCCGAGCCGGAGCACGTCGTCCATGACCTCCTGCGGAAAAGAGAAAGCGGAGGGCGCTTGCGCGTCCTCCGCTTCGTCGAAGAGATTCAGTTGTAGATCAATTCGCTCAGAACTACTTCTTCGGCCTGAGCCTTGCAGCTGTTCATGAGGCCCGTCCACTTCAGCGGGTCGGCGGCTTTCAGTTCCTCCGTAGCGCCCGCTTCCGCCGCCAGCTTCGGCAGCATCAGGTCTATCCGCCGCTGCGCCGCTTCCTCCGTCTCGCGCAGGTGCGGCCACAGAGTCCCGTTTATCAGGAGCTGGTTCCACAGTATGGGCCGGTGCTCCCGCAGATACTTCTGGCGCATCCTCCCGTAGAGGCCTATTGGCTCCGTCACGGGCAGGCTCAGGTTCGGCAGCTGGACGCCGTTCACTGTCGTGTAGGTTATCTCTGTCATGGCTTTGGCTCCTTTCGTAGCTTCGTATCGTGCGCTCGATCTGGCGCAGCACCATCTGTGTATTCTCGCTGACCGCCGTACCGAGGGCGGTCACAGCCTCGGACGTATTCCACTCACTGAGGAACGCGAAGTCCGCCTCATCTAAGTACGCCGCCGGGTCATAGCCGCAGCGGCTAAGCAGGGCGTAGGCTGTGCTGGCATAGGCGGCTTTTATGAAGCTGTCCCTCAGCTCGCCCTCATCATACCCGGACATCAGCGAGCCGTCAACGATACCGGCTATATCGTGCCGGTGTGCGTCGAAATACATCTCGGCGAGGTCTCGCGCCATGTCTTGAAGCTGGCTTGAGAGCCAATCTTCCTCGGCGTTGAACGCCTGCCGCAAGCCGAGCTGGACTTCGGCGAGGTTCCCGTCGTTTATCTCCCAGGGCGAGAACGGGCGTGAGCTGCGCCGGGTGCCGGTGTCGGCGATGTCAAAGACGTAGCGGAGCCTCGGCGCGTCGCCGGAGTTGTCCACAAGCGCGATACCCTTCGCGCCGCGCCGGACATAGCGGCGCATGGTGTCGTTCCACACCTCGTAGCTTGCGCAGGCCGTGGCCTCCGGCCGCTGGGCGTGGATCATGAGCTGGTCGGCGAACGGGTACTTGTACAGCCGCGAGATTGTGCCGAGCAGCGATGCCCACTCGGCGCGCGAGTCCACAGCCCGCCGCAGCGACTCATCCGCGAGCGCGGCAATGCTGGTGAGTTTGTCTGGCGTAGTCAGGCCTCCTTTCTTTGCATAATAAAAAGCGGCCCGAAGGCCGCTTCATACAATATCCATATTACTTGAGCAGTCGGGGATAGTCCGTCCTGCCGTTTACGACACGGTAAATGGTCACGACACCGTCAATTAGGCGGTAGACAGCGACATAGGTGCGCGTCAGAACCAGCTTGCGGAAACCTGCCTGAGCGAGGATAGGGTCAGGGTGAGTCTGGCCCATCAGCGGGAAATCCGCGAGTAGTCCGAGCGTATGCCGCATATCTGAATATATCTTCCGCGCCGAGGCCGGGCCGACCTCGTTGATGTGGAACTTGACTATTTCCTCCATGTCCTCCAGGGCGGGCCGGAGGTAGGTTATCTCAGCTTTCGGCGGCATTGAAGATCGCCTCCATACGCTCATCCAGCTCGGACTGAGAGTACACCGGTTCTCCGCTAAGGCGACTCAGCTCAGCAGCATAGATGGCATCGCGGTGACGAAACATCTTTTCACGCTCTTCGAACGCCTCAACGCTCATAAAAACGCCGTCGCCCTCGCCCTTGTTTGTTATAAACACCGGTTCACCGGTTTTCCTGGCCAGGTCAGATATGGCGCTGTAATCATTGCGCAGCGCCGACGAAGGTCGAATCTGCATAGCTCCATCTCCTTATCTTAATTATGATATTATTATATCACGATTTGCGTAAGTTGCAACGGCTTTCTTCCTTCCCACAAAAGTCCAGCCAGTAGATCACCCTCTCGCCGTCGTCCTTGAGGATGAGCTCGGCGGGGTAATAGGTGTCGTGCTTGGCGGAGTAGACCTCGTTGATGTGTGTCCGTCCGTCTCGCAGGAGCTGGGCGGCCTGGGACTTACTTAGGCGGATGCGCTTGGCGGCGAGGAATTTGTTGTCTGTCCAGAGGGCAAAGCGGCAGACGCTGCTCTCGCAGAAATAGCCGTGTTTTCCCTTGACCACGTTGCAGCCGCAGCGCGGGCATTTGCCTATGACCTCGCCGTTCGTTGGAAACTGCGGCGAGGCCAGCCTGGGCGCGTACCCCGCGCACAGCGCGCGGACCATGTCCTCTATACCCGCCATGAACGCCTCCGGAGAAAGCTCTCCGCGCTCGACCTGGCTGAGTTTCTGCTCCCACTCAGACGTGAGTTCCGCTGAGGCGAGCTGCTCCGGCAGCACAGCCGTGAGCGCCGCGCCCGTCTGCGTAGGTATGAGAGACACGTTCTTCTTTGCCTTCTTTCGCTCAATAAATCCCGCAGCCACCAGCTTCTCTATGATGCTGGCCCGTGTCGCGGGCGTACCCAGCCCCTTGCGCTCGGCTTCGTCGGGTGTTTCGCCGGCGTTCTCCATGGCAGCGAGCAGACTGCCCTCAGTGAAATGCGCCGAAGGCGAGGTCTGGCCCTCCTTGACCTCAGCGCTTAGGACTGGCAGCTCATCGCCCTCGTGCAGCTCCGGCAGGGACGTTTCCCGGCGCTCGGTGCTGTCGTAGGCGCGCCAGCCGGGGTCAAGGATGGTCTTGCCCTTGACGCTGTATGTGAATCCGCCGCAGACAAGCTCGACGCTCGTCTCCAGCCAGCGGTGGGGCGCGGAAACGGCCCGGAGCACCTGTGCCGCCATGAGCCGGAGCAGCTCGCACTCGCCAGCAGGCAGGTCCTCAAGCTCGCAGTCCGCGGAACTCATGGTGGGAACGAGAGCATGGTGGTCGGTGACCTTGGAGCTGTCGCAGACCTGCTCAGCATAGACGGCGAAAGGCGGCTCAAGGCCGCATATGCCCGCAGCGCAGAGGACGAGGGACTTCACGCCGTCTGCCATTCCATCCGTGAGGAAACGGCTGTCCGTGCGAGGGTAGGTACACAGGCGCTTTTCGTAGAGGCTCTGCGCATAGTCCAGCGTCTGCTGGGCGGTGTAGCCGAGGACGCGGTTCGCATCGCGCTGGAGCGCGGTCAGGTCGTAGAGCGCCGGCGCGCTTTCGGACTTCTCCTTGGTGCTGACGGATGTAACGATGCACTTGCCGCTGGCCGAGATCACGGCTGACTCAGCCTCACCTCGGCCTTTGAATCGCTTGCTCTCGGCGGAAAAATCTCCGAGGTGCAGCTCGGCGGTATAGAAGGCTTCGGGAACAAAGCCGGCGATGTCTGCCTCTCGCTGTGTGAGCATGGCGAGCGTGGGAGAGACAACGCGGCCTGTGTTCAGGGTGCGGTGGTAGGTGACGGAGAGCAGCCGTGTGGCGTTGATGCCGACTAGCCAGTCGGCGCGCTCACGGCAGCGTGCGGCGGCAAAGAGCCGGTCATAGTCCGAACCGGGGCGAAGGTCAGCAAGGGCACGGCGTATCTCGGCTTCCTCCATGGAGTTGAGCCAGAGGCGCAGTATGGGCTTGGTGCAGCCCGTGAGTTCGTAGAGGTTGCGGAAGATGAGTTCGCCCTCACGTCCGGCGTCACAGGCGTTTATGACCTGAGAGACGTCATCACTGAGCATGAGCCAACGCAAGTTTCCAAACTGTTTGCGCTTATCCTGTGGCACCCGGTAGCGCCAGTCATGGGGCAGTATGGGCAGGTCGGATACACGCCATCGACTTAGCCGCGGGTCGTAGGCCTCGGCACTTACGAGCTGTGCCAGATGCCCAAGGCACCAGCCGACAACATATCCGTTGCCCTCAAAGTATCCGTCTTTACGCGTTATAGCCCCAACCACCGCGGCAATAGCCTGTGCAACGGAGGGCTTCTCGGTTATTATGAGTGTTTTCAATATGTATTTCTCCTTTTCGTGCAAAATAAAAGAGGCCAGCTTTCGCTGGCCTCTCGGCGTTGTGTTTGGTTCATATGAGGGACTGCAAGTCCCGCCTGTTGTAGAAGATGCGCCGGACTTCCATCACGTCGTCGATTACGACATAGAAGATGACGTAGTTGCGCACATAGATGCGGTAGTATGGGTATTTGCGTTCCTTAGCCGATCTGTACGGCTCAAATGCCTCGGCGCAGGAGGTGCGCTCCTCAATGGCGCGTTCGACGTCGTCCACGAGCGCGGCCGCGGCGATGGGGTTCTCAAGCTGTAGCGAGATATAATCCACTATCTCGTTCAAGTCCTCCTCGAACAGAGGAAGTATCCGCAGCTTATACCTTCCTATGTCCATCAATGCGCTCCCTTACGCGCGAGAACACCTCGTCAGACGAAAAGCGGCGCGTGTCCTCAGCGGCGGCGCGGTCAGCCTCGTCCAGTTTAGCCTCCACGTTCTCGGTCAATGCCGAATACTGCTCAAGGCTCATGACGACCATGGAGCCATAGCCGTTTTTAGTGAGATACACGGGCTGCCCGCGTTTGACGGTCTCCTCGATCTCAGAGAACTTGTTCCGAAGGTCGGAAACCGGACGAATGTTCAACATAGTCTCAGCCTCCTGTCTGGCATTATATTATCAGAATTATGCCAGATATGCAACAGCTTATTCTTTGGTGCGTTTTGCGTCCCTGTAGCATGGCCGCACGCAGCCCAGGCCGTAGCGGGCGCAGTCGTGGCAGAAGTGGCCTTCGGGCGGTTTGGGCGGCGGGGCGGGCTTTGGTGCGGGTGGTATCTTTGTCATCATGGCCTCGAATGGGCTGTTTGTGAAGCGGTATCTCACTTGACTTCGTCCTCCTCGTCCTCGGGGAACTCATAGTCGTCGAGGTCGGTGTCGCCGCTGGTGTCGGGCTTCTTCTTTCGGAACTTCAGGAAGGCCGCGGCAGCGCCCGCGATGAGCAACAGGATGAGTACGATGGGAAGAATGGCTGCCGCGCTGAAACCGCCGTCATTTTCCGGCTCGGTTGTCATGACCGGGGTCGAAATGGGCGTCGGCTCGGGTTCCTCGCCCTTGCAGCCCTTGAGGTCGGTTCGGCATACGGGGCAGTCGGTGTCCACTTCGCCGGGCGCACAGCGCGTTTTGCAGTCGCACTCGGCCACGTAGCCCTCGTCCTCCAGCAGCGCGAGCAGGTCGGACTCATCCACAAGGTTCAGGAAGTACACGTCGCCGGTCAAGTGGTCTATAACGAGGTAGAAAACGTTGCCGCTTTTACTCTCGACGGTGACGAACTGCATCTGGCTGTTGTCCACATCCTCGCTGGAGAAAAACGCTCCGCCGAGGATGTCGTCTATGAGGGAGAGGTTGCCGTCAGGAGTGAGGCCGCCAAGCCCGTCGAGGCTCGGAAGGGTCGGCTCCGCGACCGGCTCGGTGGTCACGCTGATGCTCGTCATGGGGCCACCGGGCTCGTTCGCGCCGTCCTCGTTGGAGGCATAGTACGCGCCCGCAGGCAGGGCGAGCGAGAGCGTGAGCGCGGCGGCGCACAGAAGCGGCGCGAGTTTACGCATCCGCGGCACCTCCCTTGATGAGCGCGGCGAGCTGCTCGATGCTCATGTTCTCCGCGCGCACGAGGCCCACTATCTCGAGATTTTCAAGCTCGGTTACTTTATCTATTGTCGCGTTGTAACGCGCTGTCAGGTTTTCTATGCGCGTCTTGAGCCTTGCGGCCTCGGCGCGCAGCTTAGGTATTCTTGCGTCCAAAGTTTCTCCTTTCCGGCCTCAGACGGCGGGGAGCCGTCCGAAGCCTACGAAATTGTCTGAGTAGTACGAATCCATAAACTTGATGTAGCCGATGGGGTCGCCGGCGTGTATCATCCAGCCGTCGCCGACATATATGCCGACGTGAGTTATCCACGGCCCCTCGTAGGTGTACTCGAAGAACACAAGGTCGCCGGGCTTGGCCTCGGCCTCGCTCACGGGCGTGCAGATGTTGTAAAGCCCCTGCGCCGTCAATCGGCCTATGCTCCAGCCGACGCCGCAGTTGTTGACGACCCACGAGACAAAACCGGAACAGTCGAAGGACGTGGCCGGACTGCTGCCGCCCCAGACGTAGGGGTAGCCGACGTACTTTTGAGCTTCCTCCATCATCGCTGCAAACTGCTCGTCCTCCAGCGCCTCCGGCGGTATCTCATACGTGGGCTTCGGGTCGGTGTACGCGCCGACGTAGCCGGAGTCCGGGAACAGGTCGGGCCGGTTGCCCAGCGTGGCCATGTAGAGCGAGTAGAGCGAGAGCGCGTCCCCGGTCAAGAGGTACACGGGCAGGTGCGAGAGGTCGAAGTTCTCCAGCGTGACGGTGCAGACCGTATACTCGTATGGCTCACCGTCCTCGTCGTAGCGGGTGTATGTGGTGACGTCCTCGGTCAAGATGTACTGGCGCCCGAACAGCATTTCAAGGTCGGATCGCACGTCGTCGAGCGCCCACTCGCCGCCTTTGAGAGCTGTGAGCAGAGACATGAGCACATAGGGGTCGTGTGAGATCTCATCGAGGTCGAAGTGGTACTCGTCGTAGTCGTGCGTGGCCTCGTAGCTGTCGAGGTAGGCTTGCAGCTCGGCCTCCATCGCGGCATATGCCGCCTCCGCGCCGAGCATATCCTCGTCGGCGCTTGGGTAGGTAGTGAGTCCGACGCTGTTCAGCCCGCCTTGGAGGAACACGGAGCAGGACGTGAGCGCGTTCATGATGAAGGCGACAACAAGGAAAAGGGCAACGGCTATGCCGATGCCCTTCCTGTGGCGGTAGATGAACTGCGCCGTCTTCTTTTCCTTTTCCGCCGCCTTCTTTGCGCTCTTGGCCGTGGCGGTGGTCGTGGATTTGCCCTGCCGCGCCTTGGCGTAGGCGTCCTTGATGCCGCGCTTTTGCTGCGCTTTCGCGCCATGCGCCTGGGATTTCACCTCATGCCTCGGCCTTGCGGATAGCTTTGCCGCATAGCGTGCGCCGCCCTCCACCGCCTGCGTCGTGCGGTTCGCAGACTCGACACCGACGTTGTCGTCCTCGTACTGCGCCGCCTCGCGGTGCGCGGCGGCACTAGGCAGCTCCGTCAGCTTCTCCGATGGGCGCGGCTTTTTCGGCTCAGACCGCAGCTTTCTCGTCACTGGTCAGCATCCCGATGAACTCATGCAGCACCTGTTTGCCCAGCGGTGTCACCAGCGTGCGGCGCTCTTTGACCGCAAACATACCGCGGAATCGTTTGTCCGCATACGGCACGAGCCGCCCGTCACAGCGGTAGAGCATCCGGCAGCCGACGAGCAGCCGCACGAACCAGTGCTCGGACACGCCGAGCTGCTTCGCGGCGATGCGGATAGGCACGGCGTCCCCGGGGGCAACAAAAGCATCAAAGTAGTATGCTTTCGGCGCGAGCTTGTTGACGCGCTCCGACTGCTCATAGAGCGCGTCAACGACGGCGTGGGCGAAGTCCGGGTCGCGCGCGAACTGCTGGAGCAGCGGGTCGGTGATGTAGAAGCCGTTCTTGCGGATAGTGGGCAGGACTTCGGCGGTTATCCAGCGCTTGAAGCGCTTTCCCGACGCCAAGCGGCACGAAAGCATGAGGGAATATAGGCCGGATTCGTTAATAACTGTCAGCCCTCGCGGTGGAATGTTAAAGGTCGCGCCAGACGACCTTTGAATTATCCGCTTGTCCTCGGCGTCAATGTGCTTGCCCAGCGCGTCTTTCGTGTTCGCGTAGCCGAGCGCCGTTGCCACGTCGCGTCCTACAAACCATGGGTCATTGTCTATGACAACTACCCGGACGCTGCCGAACTCCTCGTTCTTGAAAATCTCCATGTTGGTGTTTGTCATGCTGCATTTCCTCCTTTTATTTCGTTTGGTTTTGTGGTCATAAGTCGGTACATTTCGGTGTCCTTGGGGAAGCGGTCAACAAAGGGGACGATGACGTTGCCGTAGAACAGCAGCCCCTCGCCCTCGTTGGCCTGAGTGACGTAGCTGAGCTGATGCGGCGAGATATTGAGCTTTTGCGCAAGTATCTGCCGGTCGCCGCTGGCCTGGTTGAGCATGCAGATGTAGTCCGAGTTTTCGAGTATGTTTTCAATTTCCGGAGAGGCCAAAAGGTCTTTAACGTTTTGCGTGATGCCCGTCGGTACACCGCCCCATTTCCTGAATCGCTTCCATATCTCCACGCTCCACGCGGCCAGCTCGCCGCGGAGCAGCAGGTGGAACTCATCGACGTAGTAGCGGGTGGTCTTGCCCGCCTCACGGTTTATGGTCACGCGGTTCCACACCTGATCCTGCACGACCAGCATCCCGAGCTGCCGCAACTGCTTGCCCAACTCCTTGATGTCGTAGCAGACGACGCGGTTTTGTATATCCACGTTGGTGCGGTGGTTGAATACGTTCAGGCTGCCGGTGACGTAGATCTCCAGCGCCGTCGCAAGAAACTGCGCCTCCTTCTCGTCCTGCGCGCGGAGGCAGTCGTAGAGGTCTTGGAGTATGGGCATATTCTCCGGGCGCGGGTCTGCGAGATAGTCCCGGTAGACCATGCGGACGCAGCGGTCTATGATTGTCTTTTCCACGGGCTTTAAACCTTCCTTCGAGCCGACGACGATGTCGCAGAAGCTCAGGATGAAGTCCACCTTGAGCGACAGGGGGTTGTCGTCGTCGGAGTAGTCCAGGTTCAAATCCATCGGATTCACATACTGCTTGCTCGTGGGTGAGATCTTGATGACCTGGCCGTGCAGGCGCTTGACGAGAGGCCAATACTCGGCCTCCGGGTCGCAGATGATGATGTCGTCATTTGTGAGCAGATAGACGCTGAACATCTCGCGTTTGGCGGCGAAGCTCTTGCCGGAGCCGGGGACGCCAAGGATAAGGCCGTTGGGGTTCTTCTGTTTCAGGCGGTCGACCATGATGAGGTTGCCGCTGAGTGCATTCACGCCGCAGTAGAGCGCGCCCGCGCCGCGCTGGAACAGCTCCTGCGTGGTGAAAGGCACAAAAATAGCGAGGCTCGACGTGGTCAGGCCTCGCTGTATCTCTATTCGGTTCATTCCCAGCGGAAGCAGGGACATGAGCGCGTTCTCCTGCTGGAAGTCCAGCGGCACGAGCTGGCAGTTGTGCTTCTGCGCAATACCCTTGGCCTGAAGCACCGTGTTTTCGAGCTTTTGCAGGCTGTTTGCCGTGTTGAGCACGGTGAAAGTTAGCAGGAACATACGCTCGTTTCGGCTTTGCAGCTCCTGCAAGAGCTTCTGAGCCTCGCTGCCGTAGGTGGAGAGGTCGCTCGGCAGTATGTCCATGTCGTAACCGGCCCGGACCGCCTTCTTCTGCTCCTGTATCTTCGTCGCATTCAGCTCGGTCAATTTCCTCTTGACCGTTTTTATGGCTTTCATCTGGTCGAGGGGCTTGACGTACATCCCTATGACGAGCGAGCTGTCCATCTCAAGGAAGTCCGCGAGCAGCCGGTCATTGAGCTCCGGAGCGATGATGTTGAGGAAGGACACGGAGCCGTATTTCGCGCCCATGCGGAAGTGGCGGCTCGACGTGAAAGCAAAGCTGCTCGGCGCGATGAAGTCCTTGACGCTCAGGCCGGAGGGCGCGAGCAGCTTCCAGTCGAACTTGAACTGCTCCTGCCCGTCGATGTGGAATATGCCGTGCATCAGGGCAAGGCGGGCTTTGCCATCCAGCGGTTCGGCCTTGACGCCGAGCTTGCGGAAGTTGTTGAGGATGTCCGTCTCAAGGCGCTCAAGCCGTGGCTTCGCGGTCTTGTAGCCCTCGGCCTCGATGCCGAAGGTGATGTACTTGTTCTTGACGAGGCCGTTGTTGCCGCGCTCGAGCTGGTTTTGGAGCATTGTGCTGTACTCGATGCGCAGACTGTCGTCTTCGTCGCCGCGCAGGGGGATGACGATGCGGTCGCGGTACGTCTCCTTGTTTGAGGCGGAGTTGACGAACGAAAGCTGAAAGCGCACCGAGGCATCAAAGTAGTTGAGGAACTCGCACCAGCCGTCAAAGATGGCGTCCTTGTCCTCATTTTGGCTCAACTGGTAGTTAATGTCCTGGAACGCTATGGTCTTGGAATAGAAATTGCCCTCTACGCGGCAGATACCGTCGGGGAACATCCTCTCGAACGGTATGCTGTCCTGCGCGGAGAGCACATTTGCCGGGCGCTTTGCGGCTGCGATGGCCGCGCGCACCTCCCGGCGTTGGCTGCGGTTAAGTTTTGCGGTGGACGATTCTATGCACCTCCCGGTCTAGCTCGTCCTGCTTCTCAAGTGCTGCATAGAAGTTATTTGTCATGTAAGGCCGCTGCTTGGGGCGTATGAAGCACGCCCGGACGAAGTACAGCAGGTACTTCTCCAGCGGCAGGCCGTTTTTCTCGTATAGAGCAAAGAGGAAGAACGGCATCATAACGACGATCATGCAGATAGCCGCCGACGAGTTCCCCAGCGGCCCTTTGAGCAGGAAAAATAGCGGAACCCCAACGAGCGCCCCGCCGCCGAAGCAGACGAGCTGGCGCTTTGTGAGGTTGAACAGAAACTTTGTCTTGACCCTCGTGAGGTCTTTTGGTACGGGTATGTATGGCATTGTAAATGCTCCTTTCGTTTCTTAATGTGTGTCGATTCGCTGCATCAGCGTGTCTCCACGTCTCTGCTCTTGGAACCATCGTGAGATCTGCCAGGCTTCGCCTGCGAATCCCGCATGGCGCTGAGGACAGAGCCCCGGCTCTGGTCCCTCTGAGTACGCTCGTACTCGCCGAGAACCGCGGTCTGGATAGCTTGGCGCATCTCCGCAGTGGTGGGGAAGCAGATGTCGTGGTATTCGCCCTTCGCGTCCTTTCGCTGGGGCATAGACACGAAGGTGCCGTTCTTGCCGTCACGGATCTGAATACCGCGAACGGCAAAGCAGCCGCCGAGCGTCACGCTGGCCGTTGCCAACAGGTTTTTGCTGTTTTGCACGGGAAAGACCTTTACGGTCATGTCCATCGTGCCAGTGTTATTTTCATTCAAGTTGGATTCCTCCTTTCGTTAATGTGCTGCGAAGATACTTCTCGCCATGCTGCTGGTTTTGAACAGCGTAAAGCACAGCAGCACTGTGTAACCCATGCACGTCCAGATAGCCTTGGATACGTCCTCGTCGAGCGCAATGTTCTGCACCAGCACGGCGTAGATTGCCACGCAGACGATGATGAGAAACGCCTGGAACGCGAGGGCAAAGAGGCTTCTGAGGTAGTTCTGGCCCATGCCGCCCCACTCGCGGCCCATCATCGTCGCCATGGGTATTGGGGCTATGGAGGCGGTGAGGTAAATCTCCAGCATCCTGCCGTAGATGACGATGAAGATGCAGATGGCGACGGCCCACGCGGTAATACCCACGAACAGCGACTGGAACCACAGCCCTATAAGCGGGCCAATGTCCATCTCCATGAGCCGTTCTTCCAGGCCCTCGGTGATTGACGAGACGTCAACGGTCGCATCGTTTATGACCACGCCCGCGGCACCGGCCACGACGCTTTGCGCCGCTTCAAATACGCCCATGACGATTGTCCAGGTGTTTGTGACGATGAGGACGGCGCACGCAGACTTGAACATCCACTTGAAAAAGACGGCGGTCTCTATCTCGTGAAAGTTGTTGCGGTCCGTGTTGATCTGGATAAGCTCCAGCGTCATGACTATGGCGAGAATGACGCCCGCTATGGGCAGAATGACCGTCTCGGAGAGCGTCTCTATCATGTTGAAGATGTCTGAGTTCCAGTTTTGCGGTGTCTGGCTTATCTGCCCGGAGATGCCCGATACATTCTCGTTGACGTTGTCAAAGAGGCCGGTGAGATTGGAGATTATCCCACCGGCCAGTATTTCCTTTATCCACTCGGTGAGTGAGTTTTTAAGCAGCTCTATGCGCCGTCACCTCCGGCAACGCGCGGCAAGAATCTTGCCGCCATCAGCCGAATAGCCCGGAGAGCAGCGGCACCAGCGTCATGCCGATGAGCGCCACGCCGCCGCCGGCCATGAGCTGCTTCATACCCTGCGACTTTGTTTATGTGTGATAAAGAAGCAATAGAAGTGCAAAAAATTTTGCCGTTCCTATCCGACACTTGGCCATTGTGTCGGATAGGTCGGGCGGTTATTCGGGCAAGTCAATCTTGCCGACAAAGCTGTAATAAATCTCAATGTCCTGCCTGCGGGTGCCGTTCTCATCATAGCTGCACTCATGCACCACAATTTTCTCGATCATTTCCCGCAAGAGAGTGGGGGTCAGTTCTTCAAAGGCAAGGTGCTTGCGGACAATGCCCATAAATTTCTCGGCGTTGACGGTAGCTGCCTGTGACTTGTCCAGTTCGGCTTGCAGGGCGGCGGCTCTCTTTTTCAGCTCCGCTTGCTCGGCTTCGTAGTCAGCCGACAGTTCCATGAAACGCTCATCGCTGATTTTGCCGTTTACATTGTCCTCATACAGCCGCTTGATAATGCGGCTGATTTCAGAAATGCGTTCCTGCGCCTGTTCAAGCTGCTTGATGGCTGCGGCGGTCTTTCGCTTGCCGCCGATCTCGTTCTGCTGGACAAGTAGTTTCACAAACCGGCTCTCATGCTTGGCTGCGTATTCGGTCACTTGCCGGAGATTTGCCAGGACACCAGCGGTCAACAGATCGGTGCGGATAAAGTGCGCCGTACAGTTGCGGGTGCGCTTCTTGTAGCTGCCGCAGATGTAGCAGTCCTGTTTGCGGTCTTTGTTCTGATACCGCTGCTGATACAGCACATGGCCGCAGTCGGCGCAGAACAAAATCCCGGAGAACAGCCCCACTTCATCGTAGCGGTTCGGGCGTTTGCGCTGTTTGCGTAACTCCTGCACCCGTTCCCATGTTTCCTTGTCGATGATCGGCTCATGGTGGTTCTCGAAAATGGCCTGCTTCTCGACGGGGTTCTCTATGCTGTGCTTGACCTTATAAGAAGGCTTTTCCGTTTTGAAGTTCACCAGACATCCGGTGTACTCTCGGTTTTCGAGGATATGAACGACGGTGTTGGTCGCCCATTTGCACTCATAGCCTGGGTGATAACGGCGGGTGCTGCCTGTCCGCTGATATTCCAGCGTCCCCGGCGTGGGGATTTGCTGCTCCGTCAGCATACGGGCAATCTTGGTCGGGCCGTTCCCGGCAAGGCAAAGCTGGTAAATCTGCTGCACCACCGGGGCGGCTTCCTCGTCTATAATAAAATTCTCGTCCTCGTCCATCACATAGCCGTAAACCGGCTTGCTGGTAACAGGCTTGCCGCTCATGCCTTTTGACTTTTTCACTGCCTTGATTTTCTTGCTCGTATCTCTCACCAGCCATTCATTGAACAGATTTCGCAGCGGGGTAAAATCGTTGTCCATGCCCTCGCTGGCACTGTCCACATTATCGTTGACAGCGATAAAACGCACACCCTTTTGAGGGAACAGCATTTCCGTGTAAAACCCTACCTGCAAGTAGTTTCGCCCTAACCGGCTCATGTCCTTGACGATGACCGTACCCACTTTCCCGGCTTCAATGTCCGCAAGCATGGCTTGAAATCCGGGCCGCTGGAAGTTCGCGCCGGAAAAACCGTCGTCGGTGTACCAGCGCAGATTGGTAAAGCCGTTCTGTTTTGCGTAGGTTTCGAGTATCCTTTTTTGGTTCGATATGGAATTACTCTCGCCTTGCAATTCATCCTCGTGGGACAATCTCGGATAAAGGGCGGTAATGAGGTTTTGGGTGGCTTGTCTTAACATAAAATCCTCCGTTTCCGACAGCCAGCCCCACTATTCCGTGGTTTCATTGTACCACGGAACGGCGGGGGCTGTACAGCGGCAAAAGCGTTAAATTTGCTTCTTTACAGCTTTTCAATTTTCCGATTTTTATGGTATGGGTTGTCGTCCCATATTTGCAGTAGAAAAGTTCATAACTCCGTGGTATACTCTGATTTAACAAAAAAATCAGAAGTTAAAGGAGAAAACATGAAGTATACAATAGATGAATTAACCGCGGCCAAAAGGCAAATTGATTCAACTCTGCACAAGCTAAGAGAAACAGTAAAAACATTTGAATCAAAGGATAATTCCGAGCGTTATAAATCACAAATCACATTGGCAAAGAGAAGAATAAAAGCCTTTGAAATTGCAAATTATTTTATAGAGAATGAGATTAAGAATTGCTAAAGCACTTCCGATTTTCGTTCCAGCGGTCATGCTCCCTGGCATGGCCGCTTTTCCATGCCCCGGTTCACGCCGGATAAGTCGGCTCCTGTGTAGCAGCGGCTTCCGCTTCCAGTACCCGCGCCATTTTGTCGGCGGCTGTGGTTGTGGTGTCTTTCTTGAAATAGCCGGACACGACAAGGACGGAATTGCCCATGCGGATTTCCGTCACACAGTCAGGGCGGCGGGTGGTGCGGGTGTCGTGCTGCTTGTTATCTGCCATAGGCAATACTCCTTTCAGTCGGTAATCAGTTTCTTCATGCTCTCCATTTTCCGCTTGGCGGTTTCCTGCCGGAAGTTGTCGCCGGTAAAGCGTACCGGGACGCACATGGAAAGCAGGCGGTCATAAATCCGGGAATGGGCGGTGTCCTCCGGGTTGTGCAGGTCGTCCAGCGTAAGGTTGGTCGTGACGATCAGCGGCTTGCCGCTGCGGTAACGGCTGTCAATCACATTGAACACCTGTTCCAGCCCGTATTCCGTCCCGCGTTCCATGCCGAAGTCGTCAAGGATCAGCAGCGGATAACGACAAAGGCGGGAAATGTACTCGTTGCGCCCCTCAAAGCTGGCGGCAAGGTCATTGAGGATAAGAGCAAAGTTCGTCATGCGGACGGGGATTTCTTTCTCCATGAGGGCGTTTGCGATACAGCCTGCAAGGTAGCTTTTGCCGGTGCCTACGCCGCCCCAGAACAGGCAGCCGATATTGTCTGTCCGCATATCTTCCCAATGCTCCACATACCGGCGGGCAAGCCCGGTCTGCGGGTTCCTGCCGTTGTCGTTCTCGAAAGTCCAGTCCCGCATGGTGGGGTCGGTAAAGCCCCGGCGTTTCAGTTCTTCCACGGTGTCAAGGTGTCTGCGCCGCTTTTCGGCGGCTTCCCGTTCCTCGCGGGCGGTTCTCTGGCAGTCGCACTCTGCCGGGTGGCGGTCGCGCCCGAAGATAGCGGCCTTATCCGGCGCAAAATAGGCTTCTTTCGGCTTGCGGCACTTGCCGCAGTACAGTAAACCGTCCTCGCCGGTGTAGTCCTCCGGCTCCGGGATGGTGGTCGTCATATTCTCCAAAACCGCGTTGATTTCATTCTTCATAAACTCTCGCCCTCCTTGCATGAGTAGTCTGGTATGCCCTTTTTAGGGGCTTCCTTTTTGTCGTTCCCCGCCCATATCCGCAGGGCGGCGGCATAGTTCTGGTAGCTTTTCCCGTTGGCGGCAAGGTAGCGGCTCATTTCCTCGATGAACCGTTCCAGCCTGTCAGGGTACTCTGCCTGCAACTCGTCGTATTCGGTCTGTGACAGAAAAATATTTCCATATCGGCCATAGGGCGCGGACGGCCCCCCACTCACTCCCTTTGTTTGGCTCTCTGTAAGGTTGTTTATAGTAGTTTGGTTAGGGGACGGTTTTCCGACCATCATAAGGTCGGTTTTCTGACCATCAGTAGGACGGTTTTCCGGCTCTATGAGGGGCGGACTTCCGGCCATCAGTTGGTCTGAAAACTGTACCTGTGGCACTGGCGGTACTTTGACATAAAGCCGGTTCGGTGCGGAGAAGCCGCCCCGTTCCCGTTCCAACAGCCCCGCCGTGTCCAGTTCATTAAGCGCCCCCTTGATGGTGGTGCTGCCTTTATCCAGTATTTCTGCTATCTCCGCGATGGGATAGATAATATAAATCCTGCCCTCGTCGTCCAGCCACTTGTTTTTCTGGGAGAGGGTGGAACGGTCTAACAGCAGCGAATACAGCAGCTTGGCGGTCTGTGAAATCTCCATTTTCAGCAGGAAACGGGGATACGGCAGATAGGCGGGCAGCCGCGTGTCTGCCCTGATATAATCAGCGATAGGATCACCTCCCTGTGTTCGGGTTGATTTTGGCGTATTGTCACGCATTAAAACGCCGTTTCCGGGGGAAAAGGATAAATGTATCGCGTACCCTTTGACACCCACGAAAAAAGCCTTGATTTATGCGGGTTTGAAAGGCTCTAAAGCGTGACATCTCTGCCTTTGTTTCCGCTTTCTCTCGGCGGCTTTGATTTTCTTCATGCGCCCGGCGCAGTCGGGGCAGTATTTTCCCCGGTTGGATTTGGGGACAAAGGCCGCCCCGCAGACGGCACACCGTTTCCGGCTTCCCCGGCACAAGAGGGCTGCGGCCAGCTCCCCGTCAAGGGGCAGGACAGCCACACGGAACCAGTGGCACATGAGGGAAAAGGAAATGCTCTGGACGCACACGCAAGGCTCCCCGTCGTCCAATAGCAGGCAGTTCCCCTCATCGTAGTTACAGCACTCATGTACCAGCCGCCGCGCCCGCCGGTGCTGGCGGTAGTCCATGTGGGGCAGGTTATCGCTCATGGCTCTGCTCCTTTCTGCGGTGCGGCTCGTCCCGGCGCAAAATCTGGTCGATGTTCCGCTTGACGGTCTGCAACTCCTTGAACCGCTGTTTCTGTTCGTGATAGGTGTTATACAGGCCGTCTTTCTCGGAGATAAGCTGCTCGATCTCGGCCTGCAACGCTTTCCGGGCGGGCAGCTTGGTAATGCCATGCGCCTTGAAATACCGGGCTGCTGCGTCGGCTATGATAAAATCGCTCTCATGGGCCTGCCGGTATGCGGCGCGGGCTTTCTCGGATTTCTGTGCCCGCAGCCCGTCGCGGGCGGCCTTGGTCTGGGCGTAGGCCAACACCTGCCGCTGCAACTTCTTTTTCCCTTGCAGCTTCGTTTCCAGTGCTTTCAGTTCGCCGCTGGTCTGGCGCATTTTCTGATAGGCGGTGTCAACGGCGGCTTCTAACTGCTCCGGGGAAGTAAAGCCGTATTGCTGGTAGACGGACAGCGTTTTGGCGGCCTGCTTCAGATTGTGTATCTTCGCCCAGCGTTCATAGCCCCGGCCTTTGCCCTCGGCCATTTTCTGCTCAATGTCCACAAGCCGCTGCACTCCGTCCTGTTTCGGGGCGGCTATCTCGGCTCTGGCAACCTGCAAGCGGTCTTTTATGGTGCGTGGGGGATCGGGGGATCTGGCTGGCGCTTCGGCTGCTCTGGCGGCGTTTTGCTCTAAAACGGCAAAGACAGCGGCGCGGTCAAAATCGTCGCCCAGCTTCCGGGCGGTAATTGGCTTTGTCCTGTCCGGCGTGAGGTAGGAAAGCCGCCCCCGGCTCTCCTTGACGGTCACACCCTCCTGCAGCAACAGAGAGGAAAACTCGTCAAAGCTGGCGGCGGTGGCAAGGGCTTTCCGTAGGGTCTGCCGCAGCTTCTCCTTGTTCGTTTCAAACTTGGTCTGCCGGGGCGTGATACTATCGGCAATCATGGGGGCGTTCTGCTTGTCCAGCGCGGCCTGTCCCTTTTTCTGCGCCCAATACTCCCGGTCGGTGACGCGGTTCTTGCTGCCGTTCAAGAGGTCGATTTGATAAAGCCCCTCCCGGTGGCACATCTCCATGACTTCGGATTTGAAGTAGCGCAGGGCAGCGTCGGTACATCGGTGCTTGCAGCCGACTTTCGTATCGGCCGGCCTGTCCATGTAGGGCAGGAACGGCACTTCCTCAATCCGCAGGCTGTTTATGACGATATGCACATGAATGTTGCCGCTGTGGTTATGCCCGTCCGGGTGGGTGCAGACAAGGGCCTGGTGGCCGGGAAAATGCTCTTTACAGAATTGTTCCCCCAACGCCTGCGCCCGGTCTACGGTCAGGCCGTTGTCCGGCCCGTCCCGCGGGTCAAAGCTGATGATGTAGTGGTGGCTTTTCACATCTTCCCGCCGCTGGTTTTTCTGATAGCGGAGATTGGCCCGCATACACGCAACGGCAAAATCCTCCCCGTCGCAGTTCAGCGTGGACAGCCGGTAGTCCTCGCGGGGGATAAGCCTGCCGGTTTCATCAAGGACGGGCTTCATGGTAAACTCGTCATGCTCAAAGAGAAGATATTGCTCGGCGGCTCCGTAGTCGGCGTTTTTAGAGTTGATATGCTTGAGTGTTGCCAACCGCGTCACCTACTTTCTTGAGGACTTCATACTTGAGGACGGCAAGGTCGGATATGGCGGCGCGTACCTCGCCGGAAAGGGTGTTGTAGGGTACGCCGTATTCGTTCAGATACCGGGCAATCTGATTGAGGTTGCCGCCGATCCTGCCGTACTCGGCTGTCAGCTTCCCGACAGCGGAAAGCAACTCGTCATTGACCGACGACACATGGACAACCGGGCGTATGGTCGCCCGCCGTATCGCCTGCCGGAGAAATTCGGACTGGCTGATACCATAGGGCGCAAGCCGCGCTGTGAAGTCGGCATACTCATCTTCGGACAGCCGGGTTTTCACAACGCGGCTGCGGTGGGGCGTGTTGTATTTCTTTCGCATGGTGTGACCTCCTTTCTCGCCCGTAAGGGCGCATGAGCAGGGTTTGGGGAAGGCACTCCCCAACAAGTTTCCCGCGAGGGGCAAAACTGCAGAATTGCGGATTTTGGCACCGTGGTAGAAACTTGCTCTCCGTGACTGCAAACTTTCTCTCACTTCCGTCCGCCACTTTTTTGGAAAACTGCAACCACAAAAGTTTGTTTCTCTTTTTCTGCTACTACTAATCCTGTAAAGGGCATTCCTGCCCGCTTTCGCTAAAATGACACCGGACGCAGTGGTTTCTACCCGGTGTTGGAGAAATCCTTTCTCTTTGCCCTCTACTACGGGTAAATGCTCCAAATGCCAAACACCAGGGCAGAAAAATTCCCTCCTCGCTTACTACTACAACCGGCAGGGGGCAAAATGGCCGGGAGCGGAGCCGGACAACAAAAAAAGCAGTAAATCTTTTTCAAGACTTACTGCTTTCGCTGGCCGCGTCGGTGGCGGCTGGTATTCAGTTTTTATGACTTGTCCGGTGGTTCGTCAAGCCGGAACTTGAATTGACAGTCAATTAACCGCTGCTTTACATAGTCCTCCACCTCGGCGTTGACCTGCCCGTTCACTTTTGAGAAATAGCGGATATATCCGGCGTAGTGGAGCAGGACAGCGTTCACGGCTTCTGGGTCGCCCTCACGGGCTTTGAGGATTGTTTCATAGGGGAGAAGTCTACTCATACCGGCTCACCCCCATTTCTTCGCGTAGCCGCTGCAAGGCAAGCTGGATATGCCGCCCCGCTGTGCTGCGTGACCGGCCAATACACGCGCCGATCACGCGCTGCGGCTGGCGCAGAAAGTAATAGCGCAGGATTTCTTCCCGCGTCTGCTCCGGCAAAACAGAGATCGCGTCGGCAAGGGCGGCGTTGCAGAGCAGGACGGTCTGACCGCAGACGGTAAATGGGTATTCCTCGTCCGGCTCCGACGCGGCAAACTGGACAAACTTCTCGTTCATCAGATAGTCAAGGGAAACTTGCCGTTCCCATTGCCGTTTAAGCTTCAAAATCTTGTCCAAGGCGGCACAGCGGATAACAGTCTTGCAAAAGGCGTTGTACCTGCGCTGGATATATTCTTGATAGGCTATCTGGTCGGTCATGGAAATTCCCCTTTCTGAATAATAGTGCGGGGCGGTGGCACTTCTTGCTGTCGCCCCTTGATTGCCTACCAGCAAAGGCGGGCGGGGCTGTCAACGGCTGCGCATATGCGCCGTTCATCTTGACCGTTGACTGGCTCGGCTGGGTTTGCTATTTACCCGACAAACTTGAATTTATTTTAAGCTATCACGTTTTACCTTCTTAAGCCTTACTATCATTACCATAGGAATTTCTTTGTTGGTTTTAAAACATTCTTCATAAAATCCATCAATGACAAATCCAGCTCTAAAACAAAGGTTAAAAATATCTTGTATGGAACGATGATAATAAATCTGCTCTTTCGGTTGCCCTTCAATCGCTATATCATAGTAACTGTGCGGTGTCATATATTTTTCAGTCAACGTGACAAAACAAGGGTGTTGCGTTGCAAAGACAAAAATTCCGCTTTCCTGCAACAGTTCATAAACAGCCATAAGAAGTGGTTCAATATCCGTAATATCCATAATTGCCATATTAGAAACTGCTTTCGTAAAGG
>OLOS01000968.1_pt1 | contig 26368 bp, 29 predicted proteins | sample 1672631 | NCBI WGS metagenome assembly OLOS01 (sample SAMEA3136707, study PRJEB25190) | human gut metagenome | biome: human gut; feature: human-associated habitat; material: faeces | place: Austria | collected 2013 | reverse complement strand
GCATCTTTTGGCTGGTCAGCGGTCAAAGCTGGGATTGACGGCATAAAAATTGCGGCTGTCCAGGGTGTCCTTGACGGTTTCCAGCGCCTCGCTAACACGAACATCGTGTAATGTTGACGGATCAAATTTTCCAGATAATTTTGATTTTTTCTTTTGACGCGTGAATGCTTTCAATCACACAATCCACTACAGTCATTTTGTCTTCCAAACTGATTTCATCCCAGCGCTCCATGTAATCGCTGATTTGTTTTAAGGACCCCGAGCCTGACTCACTCAACCGTAATAGTTCTGCATGAAGCTGTTTTTTTTCTTTATCCAGTGCAGCCACTCTACTATTGATATAGCTCATCACCGTACTATTCGCATCGGCAATTCTGTCGAGCAGTGTACTAATTTCTTGATCCATCTGCTCTATTCTTGCCGTCAACTTTACCACCTGCAGATTAGCTGTTTTTTGTTCTGCCCGAGAAAGTGTTTTGAACTCAGATAATTTTTTCGAAATTTCCTGGTAGACTGCTTCATCTACGACATCGGCATCTAACGAACCAAATGAGCAGTTGCCACTGGAATATCTGTGCGTACAGAGATAGTAGCGGTTGTCTTTCTTGGTTTTACAATGATAGGTTTTTGCCGTCAGCGCATACCCACAGGAGGCGCACTTAATTTTCCCTGCCAACCAAGTCGCTTTGGCCTTAATAGGCTTTGCCACCATACGGTTATTCAAGCATTTGCTGCGGCATTTGATCCATGTTCCCGAATCTACGACACCCTCATGAGGCGCCAAAACCAACGTTGCGCTGTCAAGACTTGTTGTTTTCGCTCCATTTCCATTCCCCGAATAGAGATATGCACCATTGATTCCAATAAAATCGGATAAATCGTTTTCGACCGTGGCGCCCTGTGCCTTATAAAATTCGTAAAGGCGATGATCCGCTCGCACATAAGCGGGGTTTACAACGATATTTCTTATTCCGGATCGTGTGTAATCTTTCCCATCTTTTCGTTTAATACCATGCGCCGTTAAGTACTTGACCACATCCCCCAAAGACACTTGCGGCTGGGCATACAGCTCATATACCAAGCGAACAATTTTAAGTTCTTCCGGAATGGCTGCATACATTTTCGTCTTTTTTCCTTCTATCAACGTTCCTTCCAACTGAAAACCAAAAGGCACCACTCCACCCATGTAAAAACCGCGCCGACTTCGAGATAGATACGCATCAACTACTCTTTGCTGTATGGTTTCACGTTCAAGCTGCGCAAAAACCATCACTGTCATAAGCATCGCCTTTCCAACTGGAGTACCTGTATCAAACTTTTCTGTTGTACTTGAAAAATCCACGTTGTACTTCTGAAAGGCTTCAATCATAGTCGCAAAGTCTAAAGTAGAACGGCTAATTCTATCCAGCCGATATACAATAACCCGACGAATCTTTCCTGCTTGAATCTCCGCCATCATCCTTTGGAAATCTGGCCGATCAGTATTTTTTCCACTATAGCCCTTATCAATAAAGATTTGCGGAGGACCGTTTATCACCTCAGCCTTACATCGTTCAATCTGGCTCTCAATGGATATGCTGTCCGCTCTGTCGACTGATTGTCTTGCATAAATCGCATCTGCGCCATAGCACATAACATACGTTCGCTCCCTTCTTCTCTGAGAAGTAGAGCCGCTACCCTATGTTATAGGTGGTAGCGGCTCTGATGCTTCAAGGTGTTAACTGACTGCATACTTGCAGAAAATATCAAAGAGTTTTGCTTCCACATCCTTCTTGATTTTTTCTTGCTCAGCCCATGTTCGATAGGCTGGAGCCCAATTCTCGACCACGAGGTTTTTTCCCAAATAAAGCCTTTCACACGTCTCCGTACTGTATGCGCTCACCACTCAAAACACCTCCCAAAAATCCAAGGAATTCAAGCCCAATCCCTCTCGCTGGGTGAACAAACCACGAGTTGAAAAAGCGTCTGAAATATGATAAAATATTTCTCAAATTTAAACTTGGTAAACGATATCATTTTCGTTCCCTTGGTATATAATATGTATCCCAGCCTAAGCAAATTACGCGAGCTCTGGTATATGCGCATTTTCTCCCGCCTGAGTCAAACAGATACCTGTCACGAAGCGGTGTTGTCGACCATTCATACAGCGTCTTGCATCACCAAGCTCCGGATATAACTCGCGAAGCTTAGAGCCGAAGGCACTGTTTGCAAAAGGGGCGTATCCTTTCTGCGCACAAAACAACGCATACGCACCATGCAAATCCGCAAAAAGTATCTCTTCCCCAGCTGCGATTCGGCAACATCCACTGACAAACGCCCGCACCGCTGCTTCTTTGTTCTCCTGCAGAGTCGATATTTTGCTTTTCGAACATGCAGCGTCGAGCACCTGCTGGTCGATTTCGGTAAAAACAAAATTTCTTCCACGCAAGTCACGCAAAGCGGCCATTGCTTGCTGAAAAATGTATCCTTTCTCGAGTTTCAATTTCTCCAACAGGTTGATATCGCGCGCGTCTTTAGGGACCGAATTGAAGAATGGGACACAAATCATCCGATCAAAAAAAGCTTCATCCTGCCTGCCGCCCTTAAGTTGTACGATAAAGTTCGAGGAAAACAAAATTTTGCATCGGCTCTTGAAACTCTGTTGCTGGACATGTTTCCTGTTTGCTGTCATGTTGTTCGGATCTCCCGTCATTTGCTTGAGGATACCGACGGTAGCTGGATCGAAGCGGCCGTCCGGAAGGTCCATACAGAAAATGAGACGCTTATCCACCATACTGCCTGAAATGTGGTTTTCCCGAAGCTGGGTCGGCGAATTGAGTGCGAGGCATACGCTCTCCCCCAGTAAAACACCTCGAATCAAATCGCCCACCACGGATTTTCCTGTGCTAGTTCCCCCTTGGAGCACATAAAAATTTCGCGGCATACTACCACAAAGGATAGTGCCCATGACCTCTAGGAGCCTTTTTCGGACCTGCGGAAGACCATCGGTGCAATTTGCCAAGAAATTGTCGAACACTCCGTGGTTCACTGGATTCTTGATATCCGCAGTGCTTATAGGCAGCGCGGACGTAAAAAAATATTTCGAAGATGCTTCGAGGACGATACCACGGTCAATATCGTAGATGCCGTCAGAAATGCAGATAAATCCTGGATCTGGCTCCAAATCATCCTGCGTACACTGTAATCCCGCATCCTCCAGCAACGTACGAATCAGTGCAGCCTGATCCCCGCTAGTCATCCGGCTATACAGGCTCTCCCCTTCTCTGCATCGCTCTCGCACAATCGTATAAAAAGCATGCTGATCCACCGGCTTCCAAAGAGGTGCCGAGTAAACACAGAGTTGTCCATTGACTGTGCACAGCCGCAACTCGCTTTTCACAAGTTGGGCCGCTTGATATATGGCTTGTGATCGTTTATTTTGCGCCAGTTCCTGCATAACCTCGGAAGGATTTGAAATCGCTCCATGCTTGGCTTTCACCAGCTGCGAGAATTTGGGTGCTGAGGCAGGTTGATCCCCTATCGTCATGCATTGCACAAAGGCTCCCAGGTCATCCTGCGGGATAATTTTCCGCGCATCATTGTTCCTTGAGTGCCACAGAACCCCCATATTCCCAACCTTTCGTGTTCCCGCCAACGGAAGCTCCTGCTGAGGGTGGGGGATTGCTTCAAATCTCTTCCGATGTTCGCGCAGGATATCCCAGCGGCAATCCATTGCCTCCTTCAAATCCAGGCGTTGATTGTCGACCAGCTCGTCCCCCACGAAACCACATGGCCAAGACTTCAGGAGGTCAGAAACTCGCCCCATAAAAATCCTCCTCCCTTTTCTCCGCGGGCCGAAATGGCTGCTCTATCCGATTTTGCTGTCGAGATATCCCATGAGCCGCCGATTGCTTCAAATCTGCAGCATGGAGTTTAGCGACCTGCCACAGCAAACTACTTGGGCTTGTGATCCAAAGTCCCTCCGTGTGTGTTCCATTGTGACGAACGGCCATGTATCCGCAAAGAGTGTTGTTAACCTCGTCGTCCAGCGTAGTCTGAATTTGAAACGCCAGCGCTGCCTCGAAAAGACCTTCGTCCGAACTCATGATGACCTTCCCTTCGATGTCCTCCAGAACGACCTTTACGTCCCGGGCATCACGAAAATCAATCAGGATTGTAGCTTCAAAATTTGGCGACGCCTTTGTCCCCGCGTGATGACTGAAACTGAACTCCTGGCCATCCGACAACAAAAAAATCGCCTCAAGGTGCAGCAGGGGCGCGTTTCTCCCCGCCGAGAAAAAGCCAACATAGTTCGCCAATGGCGTGATCGCCGCGATACCGGGGCGACGAGCAATGAGCGCATTGTTGAGCGCCGCGTCAAGATTTCCCATAATTTTCCTCCTATTTCTGAGCAGGTGCTGGCGCAGTTAGTGCGCCGCGGTCAACGGGGTAGGCCTCCCCCGCCTGTGAATATTAAACCATTTTGGGACCAAATCTAGTATTGATGTATTTTGATAACAAATCCCACATATTGATGTGTTTTCTCCCATTACTCATTTATTCCAACACTATATATAGATCGCTTTTTTTGTTAAACCGCATATATATATTTTTTTTGCTTAATCATAAAACACCAAAAAAACGCATGTATATTCATATTCTCATGGTCAAATGTATAAAATTGCGGAGGTATTATGAGAAACTCCAATTTCTATCGCAAGTACAAAAATCAACTTTTCGGGAAGCTCTGGGCTGAGACAGAATCTGCTATTAAATCCGGGAATTTAGAATTGAACATTACTCCGGACGATATCTCTTGCGCACGTTCTCCAGCTGAAATAAAGCGAATCATTAAAAAGAAGCTCTCTTCAACTGTTCGGGACTATATTCAAATCTTGACTTTAAGCAACCACAATCGTTTGGTCTACGATTCTATCCGTTACTCAGGAAATGATGCTTTCGAACTTGCCCAGTTATATTTGCGCCACGATAAAATTCAAATGCCGGAATATGATGCTTTGGGGAACCCCTTAGTTACACCCAATGACCTGAGAGATGTAGAACCATTGATCAGTTCCTTATTTGCAAAGAAGATTGGCGATCTTAAGTTCTGTAAAGCGCCTATATTGCACCATTACGATCAGAGCGATCCTGAAATCTACGTAAAACAAGCTGATGAATTGCTGAATGCAATAATTGATGATGCAATTGTTCTCTATTGTAGTTCGCATCAAAAAGCCATCGGGAATTCTACTTTATATAGTGTACAGTTTGCAAAGGCCCTCCAAAATTCAAAATTGAGTCAACTACTCATGGAACTTTCATCGGGTACTGAAAATGGCAGGAAGAAAACCACCGACAATCGCACCAACGCCATAACCACATCTGTTATGGCCGAAATTCTTGGCTACGATATACAGACAAGTCCCGATGACGCCCCTCCCATTTCAACTAGCTATCGAGACACGCCTGAAGCACTGATTATTTCTTTGATATATTTATTTCACTCCCGGTTGAATCTTCCTACCGGTCTTCCGTGCGATTGCTGGAACAAATTTGTTAAGAAACTCAAATCCTATGATGGGACCTCCATAAAAAGTCCAAACGACATATTGGATTATTTCAATTTGGAATACTATGATTGCAAAAGTACGTCTTCCTTATCGCCCGAGAATGCCCAGTGGAATGACTGCAGGCAGTTCTTATCTCATTTAGTGAACAGCGTTCACTTTTCGATGCCTACAGAGGGAATAACTAGCGAAGAAAAAAACAATATGTATGCTTATGAAAAAGAAATTTTTTCTTCACGTCTTGTCTTTTTAAACTATCTAAATACAAGCCATACAAAAAGGCGACGAGCGTTTGGTCCCCTATCACCACGGTACGAGGAGTTGATTCTTTCACCTTTCCCGGAAGAAAACGATAAACGGTTGACTTACGAAACGCCTTTACTTCCTAATAAAAATTATTATTGTGCTTCTCCCTCTCCACGAAGGCGTTCACGCGCAACACGTACACTAATATTTCCAACCGAAGACTCTTTTTGGATCGCCAACACCGTTTCTCTTGTGTCGACTATAAACGAAACGGAAAGCAATTATTCTTTGTTACTTCACACTTTTTGGTATTTACAAAAGTTATTAGGTACAGGATATGTTCTAAATAAGTCCGTTACTCTCGATTATTTAAATCGGTTGACAGGAGCAGTTGATGTTGCGTTATATACTGGCACGGGAAGAAAAACTCCAAAAAATGAAAACGGTTCTTGGGAGTCTCTACGAGGACTGAGTTATGGAGGCGGTTCGATTAGTTTCTATTCCTCTAGCCCGCCTAGAAAACAAAGTTTTTCCAAACACGAAACTGAAACCCAAGTCGTTCGAAAATCCAAATACAAATATCAATCCAAGTTACCATATGAGCTATACATCCGTGGGCTAAAAACAAAATATGTTATAATGAAGCACGCTATTTTTATACATATGGTTGGAGTTGAGTGCATTAACAAAATTTTAAAATCCATATACCATTGTCTTGACGAGTCAAATATAACACCCTCTCTATTATCGAATTTCAACCCTTACGCTGATATCGACAAAATGATCAATGTAATTGTTGACGGTCGAGAACCTCGTCATTTCGATTATAATAACCTTGTACCTGAAGAAGATCCTGATCTCTCAACATGAGTAATACAGTCGAAACGATATGTATGCTTTTAAATGTATTGATTCAATGGATTCATATTTATAACTGACTTGCTATCTGCTTATCCATTTTCATCGGGGGGCTATCACTTGCAACTATACTTATATATTTGTGTGTGGCGGAATACACGGTTAATGTTCAAGTTTCTCATATGTTCACGTTAATTCTTCCACGGCAAGTTCTGGCCTGAGTACTGCACCGGCAAAATTATGCCCATTTCAACACTCCAACCGCCAAATGGCTGTCTGAGCAATGATTTCACTTTGTTACTAGAGGCGTAGCAAAACCACCACTCCTGCGCCACAAACAAGACAGACAGACAACCATTTTTGAATATTGTTGTACATATATATGCACATTTAGCCAATTTACCGCATATTTTTACAAACATTGACTTTTTACTGTCTGTCTGTCTAATTCTTCCAGATAAAAAAGTAATCGGCTGAATTTTACTACTATGGAAAAGTATAGTAGTAAAATTCAGCCGATTTTTATTTTATTCACATACAACATCAATGTAAAGGAGTTCCACAATCGTCACCATCTCATAACAATGTCATCAAAAAAACTAAATTAAAATCAACATAATCACGAATTAAGATATCCCCTTCTAGTAAATTATCTCAGCATCATCCCCAGCATACGATGAGTGTCATCAGCATACTATCAGACACGTGAAAAGGGGGATTAATTTAATAGGCAATTAACAGGGGATATATGGAGGAATCTTACAATGTATGATAAAAGGAACAATACTCTTTCTGCTCTTATTTCCCCCCACTTGTATGAAGGTGATGTGGGAATCCATACCTTTGAATTGAAATTCAAACTTGGCAGCCAAGAGAACTTCAAACAGCTGCGAGATCAATTTTTTAAAATGAGTGGTACAGATACCGAATGTGGAATTGTACATATCTGGTCGGATGACAAAATTGTCAACGGGGAAAAATATCGCTTTACATTCGGAAACGCCTTTCGAGGATATTTTTGCAGTAAACCATATCAATGGCTCACGCTTATTATCAATCCACGTACGCTGATTGGTGATAGTAATCTCTTTGGGAACTCCGCATTAAGGCCAGATGAATGTGCTCTGCTGCAAGACACACTCGACAGTATTTTCAAACGATTTGGATTTCCATTTTCCTTAAATGATTTTTCACTCTCTCGTGTTGATCTGTGTGCAAATCTTTCGTTTTCAATTCCTAATGTCACTCGAACTCTGATTAAGGCGTTGAAGAAAACTCCATGGAAAACATCATTCCACTCGATAACATTCCAAGGGAATGATAAAGAAACACACAAGAGGAACGCTCATAGCTTTATGATTGCTTCTGAAGAAGAAGGTATCAAGATATACGATAAGAAATTCGAGCAGATGTTAAGAAGAAATGCCGCACCAGACGGACTTATCGAACTGATGCGTTTAGAGGTCAGTCTTTCTCGTTCTGCAATTGTAGACATCTTTTCTTCATTTGGTATTGACATCAATAAACTGAATGAAATACATCGGCAACTGTCCGTCCTCTTTGAAAACTCCTATTACATCATGTTAAAAAAATTGGAGAAGGTCTTCCCCAGTGGCATTTATCTTCCCAAGCAAGCGCTAATGGATAAGATACGAAATGCTCCTTTTAACCGGGAGGTCAAGGAGGACATGTTTTTCATCGTTGATTCTCTAAGTCATTGCCGCGTCGCAGGGAAAGCGTATGACAGGATCACATCTCTGCTTCGGCTTTCCCATCCTTCCACCGAACGATATTACTATGAGCTCATGCAGCGTTTTAAATCACTTGGTGTGCAGCCTGCTCCATTGGCTAAGGAAGACTTTCCAATGCTTCCATCGCCTGCCGATCTTCTTATCTGTGCACACGAAAATACCGTTTCCGAGACATGATTCCTATGTTTCACTCAAATATTATGAAAGCACATATTACGCCCGGTTGTTTTTCAGCATACACTATTTGTACGCTGAGTAAATTGAGCTCTTTTTTTACTGCGATTTCAAAGTGCATCGTGTGGTTATTGGTGAAATTCGTGTTTTTTCTCAACCACTAAAAAATTCACAAGGAGCTGAGCAATATGCCGATCATTTATGACGCGGACGCTGAACAAGTCCGTGAAGAGACCGACGATCCCAGGGCTATGCTGCGTCCCATCGAAGTTGCCGACCTGCTGGATCTCCACATTAATACCGTGTATCGACTATTTCAGGATGGCATCATCCCTGCCTTTAAACTACGCGGCAGCTGGCGTGTGTACAAAAAAGATCTGATTCATTTCATTAACAGGCAGTCTTAGCCACACTATAAGTTGCATTTTTTGCGCAAGCTATTTAGGGTGATAACTGGGAGTATTAGCCGCACCGACACCAATCTCAAAAATATATCATCTCCACGAATAATAAAAAAGGAGATGGTCCCATGGGTAAGATTCAGCTGTTCCTACCTTAACGAAGAAAACCATCAGCACGATACTGGCCTTTGCAGTCACTGTGCTGATGGCTTTTGCTGACTGTTTTGTCAACAACAATGAATCGTAAAGGAGTAGGAAAAAGAATGGAACACGAAATATGTATCCAGTGCGGAGCCGAGGTCCGCCCGGAAGAAGCATACCATGTAGCAGAGGAGGCGGTTTGTCCATCCTGCGCCGAAACGGACACTGTGGTGTGCAGTTACTGCGGCGAACGCATTTGGCGTGAAAACGATTTTGGGGACAGCGATACCGCGTTGTGTGAGGCATGCTATACCAATCACTACACGCGCTGCAACCAATGCGGCAGACTGATCTCCTTTTCCGCAGCATACTACCAGGATGAGGACGAGGATGAGGAAACGCCCTATTGTTCAGCCTGCTATCACGAGTGCGGCGAGGCCATCCACTGCTACAGCTACAAGCCCGTGCCGATCTTTCACGGGGATGCTCCCATGTACATGGGGGTGGAGCTGGAGGTGGATGACGGTGGAAAGGATCCCGCCAAGGCCAAAAAGATCCTCAGCATCTTCAACCAGACGGGCGAGTTCGGATACATCAAATCCGACGGCAGCCTCGACGATGGATTGGAGCTTGTCACCCATCCCTGTACGCTGGAGGCCCACATGCGTGAAGTCCCGTGGAGGGAAGCATTGGAAAAATTCAAATTACTCGGTTACTATTCCCACCAGAGCTCGACCTGCGGGCTGCACGTGCATGTGAACCGTACATTTTTCGGAGCCGCGCAGGCAGAGCAGGATGAAAAGATCGGCCACGTCCTGTATCTGTTCGAGCGGTTCTGGCAGGAGCTGCTGCGGTTCTCCCGGCGCACACAGCGGCAGGTGGCCCAATGGGCCGCAAGATACGGATACAAGGATACCGGGCGCGAGATCATGGAGCATGCCAAGAAAGCATACCAGGGCCGGTATACCTGCGTGAACCTCACGAACACCGATACCATCGAATTCCGGATCTTCCGGGGTACGCTGAAATACAATACATTGATCGCCACATTGCAGCTGGTTGAGAAGCTGTGCAATGTGGCGGTTTCTTTGTCTGAAGAACGTCTGCAGGCACTGTCCTGGAGCGATATCATGCTTGGCATTGATCCTCAGCGCTATCCCGAGCTGGTACAGTACTTAAAAGAACTCCGCCTGTACATCAACGCCCCTGTTTCTGCGGAATGCGAGGTGTAAGCCATGTGCGGATTGTTTGGATTCAGCGACCCGAAGCATACGCTCACACAGAAGCAGATACGCAGGCTGACAACCGCTCTCGCCACGGCAAGTGAGCAGCGCGGTACAGACGCCTCCGGTATCGCATACGTACAGGGGCAGTCCTTACGCATCTACAAGCGCCCCAGGCCAGCCCATGAGATGACATGGCTGGTCCCGCTCCATACGACTGCCGTAATGGGGCACACCCGGATGACAACGCAGGGAGACGGCACGTTCAACCCGAACAACCATCCCTTCCCCGGCGTATCCGGCCAGACACGCTTTGCCCTGGCACATAACGGTGTGCTGCACAACGACGATGAGCTGAAAGAGCGGTATCATTTGCCCAAAACCAATATCCGGACGGACAGCTATGTGGCCGTACAACTTCTGGAGCAGGACGGACGGCTGGATGCAGAGACCATCGGAAATGCTGCGTCACTGCTGGAGGGGACCTTCTCGCTGTCCGTCCTGGACCAGTTCAACAACCTTTATCTCATAAAAGGAAACAGCCCGCTGTGCATCTACCGCTTTGAAAACGGGCTGCTCTGTTATGCAAGCACAGCGGATATTTTGAAAGAAGCCTTGAGCCGATGCAGATTCCTTTCCGGCAGTAAGGAGATCATCGGCATATCCGAGGGCGATATCCTCTGTATCCGCCCAGACGGACGGCTGCAGATGAGCCGGTTCGATACCACCAACCTCAACAAGCGTCTGCGCTGGTGGAACTGCGGCGATTACTATTTTTCCGAGCCGAAACAAAACCGCATTCTCACGGACGACACGCGGACACCGCTGGACGGGCTGCTGGAGACAGCCTGCAATATGGGATTCATCGAGGATGATATCCTCATGCTGCTGGAGGAGGGCTTCTGTGAGGAGGAGATCGAGGCGATGCTGAACAGCCCCGGCCTGTTCTACAGGACCTTGATGGAAGAGATTTACGCGCCAATGGAATACTGAAAGCAAAAAGAAAGCCCAGTGGTTTGGGCTTTCTTTTTTACAGGATGTAAAGGGGAGCCTTCAATGATAACGGACAAAGATGGCCGGGTCATGGCTGGGAGGATGCGCAGACAATGAAAAATTTGAAAAAAGAATTTACCAGTTTATTCTATAGTATGAGCGTTACGAGAGACCGCGCGGAGGTATGGAGGGACATTGTGTTCCTATGGGCAGCGGCAATCAACAACCGCGTCAATTACAAACAAAAAGTCGAGGATGCTTACCTCGCAACTATTCAGAAATATACAAGGGATGAACAGGAGCGGATCGCGGAGATGCTGGCGATCGTGGCTGCCGATATGGCGCGTGATCCGGAACAGGATTTTCTTGGCGGATTCTATATGGCGGAACGGTTGGGCAATCCTCGAAGGGGCCAGTATTTTACACCATATGATGTGGCCGATATGATGAGCCGGATCACGCTTGGGACGGCCGGCGCGGAGATAAAGCGGAAGGGGTATATCACGGTCAATGATCCAGCATGCGGGTCTGGGGTCATGCTGCTTGCTGGGGCGAACTGTTTGCACCGGCAGAAAATCGGGGTTGAAAGCAACGTGTTGTTTGTAGGGCAGGACATCGAAACCGGCATCGGGCTGATGGCCTATGTTCAATTGTCGCTGGCCGGGTGTCCGGGCTATGTCGTGATCGGAGATTCGCTTTCCGAGCCGTTGACGGGGAATGTTTTGAAGGCGCCGGACAATGCCTGGGTGACGCCGGCTTATCATGCCTTTATTTTCAAACATGTAGGAGGGACAGATTATGTTGATAGGATACGTCCGGGTCAGTACAGCCGAGCAGAATGCTGCGAGGCAGGAAGTATTGATGCAGGAGTTAGGGGCTGAAAAGGTATTTGTGGATAAGGCCAGCGGCAAAAACGTGAACAGACCGCAGTTGAATGAGATGCTGGCCTTTGCCCGGCAGGGCGATACCATCGTGGTGGAGAGCATCAGCCGCTTTGCCCGGAACACAAAAGATCTGCTGGAGCTGATGGAAAAGCTGACGGCCAAAGGCGTCGGGTTCATCAGCAAAAAGGAAGCGATCGACACCGGGACGCCGACGGGTAAATTTATGCTGACAGTGTTTGCAGCCGTGGCGGAGCTGGAGCGTGAATACATCCTCCAGCGGCAGAGGGAGGGCATTGCCGTGGCAAAGCAGGCCGGCAAGTACAAGGGCCGCAAGCCCATCGACCGGGCCGGGCTGCAGCCTGTGCTGGAGGAATACCATAAGGGATTACTGACCGCTACACAGGCGATGCGAAAAATGGGAGTCAGCAGGAGTACGTTTTATCGGCTGCTGGCTGCCGGATGATATATGTTTTGGTTGGCTCAACAGATATGTAAGGCACATACTTTACATGTTTTACAGGAGCGTGACTGGACATGATTCATGAAGAGATCGACCAGATACTCGAACAGGCCTTTAAAAATGTTATGCGGAAAAGCAAGTTCTTCCAGGCCAACCGTAAGATCCTGCGGAAATTCCTTGACGCAATCAAGCAGGAGATTGAAAATTCCGTTTGCTATGAAGAAAGCGAAGAGGATTTGAAGAAGAGCTACGACGAGTTCACAAGGATGGTGCGGGAAATGCGGGATATTTTGTCCCTTTTCCCGGACTGAGCACAACAGCACATATTCTGTCAGTCAGAATATGTGCTGTTGTGAACTATGAGTTGATGATTGTTTGTGGATGGACAGATTTTGGACAAAACACTGTGCTATAATGCGATTAAGATCATTTTTCCATCAACCGTATCGCTTATCGAAATTATTTTACAGGAGGACGTACAATGAGTTTTTCAAACGAAACTAGTGTGATTGATCTTCTTGAAAGTGTTGATGCGTTGAATGGGATACCCCGATCGAATCAAGTGTCTTTTCTTGAGTAAATTCAACAAAATAGTGGGTGATAACGAATGGAAGTAACGCCGGAATTGCTGGTCTTATTGAAAGAGCTTCTTAATCTGTGCGGTGAAGATGCCAAAAGAACACATGAGACCGAGCAAATACGTGAGCGGATGCAGAATGTTGTGACACAGGTCCGTAAAATTTTGGAAACTATGTAAGCAACGACAACGAAAGCGCGATGTTAATCAGATTAACATCGCGCTTTTTGTTGCTTCGCTGGCAGCATATAGTATCCGGCAAGGGCTATTGGCAGACATTAAAGCAGACAAGAATTTTTGTAAAAATACACAACATGGACATGCTTGTGTCCATGTGCTCTCTATATACTATAGGCAAGAAAGAAAATATAACGACAAAGTTGTATGCTCGGTGCTTAAAACTGGTTTACCGAAGCTGGCTGTAATATAAGGCATTTAAAGCTGGACAGCCATTGCAAGCTTGGAGTATACAGCGGGAAGGATGTATGTACAATGAAAAAGCGGGAAGAAAAAATGTCGGAGATCCTGGCACAAGCAGTGAAACTACTGAACGATGCGGAGAAGGCTTGTGCTGCGAATTATGAAATGATGAAAGAACAGGATGCCAAAACACAGGATTTGCTGCACAAGCTGGAATTGGAAAATCTCACGAGGGATCAGCGTGCAACACTGTCCACACAGCTGCGCGACTGCCGGAGGCTTCGGCGCTGCTACAAAGATGCTTGGGAAGAGCTGCAGCCCATCGTCGAGTTTACGGAAGAACCCGGCTCTAAGGAGATTTTACAGAAGATGACGCAAATAGTGAGCGAGCTTCGGAAAGTGGATAAGTACCACCAAAACCGATTCTATGTCCCTAAAGCTGGATGACCACAAATGCCTCGTAAATTGTGAACCGAACCGCTGAAAAAACGAATTCCGCAAGTTGCATTCAATTTTGAGAATTAAGCTGCCAGCTTAACAAATCCGTGCCGACACAATGTACCATAGAGTCTGGACACTATATGCCCCAGTAAAAGCGTTACGATCTGTAGACAGCATCAATTTTTTGAATGAAATCCTCCATCAGCTCTCGCATTTGTTTTTGTATTGGATCATCCTGCGCGTCATCCAAGGCGTGTACCAGATCAGAGATGGAAATACAGAATGCTTTTGCAAGTTTCTCCAACGTTTCGATCGTTGCTCGGTTTGCGCCCTTTTCAAGCAGCACAATATACGACACGTGCAGGTCCGCGTATTCAGCAAGCTGCTCCTGTGTCCAACCGCGCGCCTGTCGAAGCGACCGTATTTTTTTACCCAATGCAACTGTAATATCACTCATAGCTTCATACCTCCTGTTGAGTCTAGCATGAATATATGAGTGATTTTAAGAGAGTAAGCTAGAAGTTGAAACGAATATATGCTAGAATATAGAGGTAAAAATAGAAAATATTAAAGAAATTTGTCAGATGGACAGATTTTGGACGGGCACATCTGATATATTAAAAACACAAGGATGTGGTTAGATGGCAGAAACGGATAAAAACACACGTATTTTAGAGCTGCACACCATGCTCACCCGCGGCGAATGTCTGCGAAAAAAAGATCTGGCGCAGAGGTTTGGCGTCACCGAAAAAAGTATCCAGCGTGATATAGAGGATCTCCGGGACTTTTTTACACGCTCCGGTGAACCGCGGGTATTGGCCTACGATGCAAAGGAGCGGGCTTATGTCCTTCGCGCGGATAAAGCATTGGCACTGACGAACAGCGAAGTTCTCGCAGTGGCAAAAATACTGCTGGAAAGCCGCAGTATGGTCAAGGACGAGATGTTCCCGATTCTGGACAAGCTGGTTCGCTGCTGCACACCAAAAGAAAGCCTCAAACAGGTGCAGTCATTGATTGCCAACGAAAAATTTCATTATGTGGAGCCGCATCACGGCAAAGCCTTCGTCGAACGGCTTTGGGTGCTGGGCACTGCGGTGGAGAAGCAGCGGGTGCTTGAGATTGCCTATCACCGCACGCATAAAAATGATACCGTCACACGGCGGATACAGCCTGTGGGGATTCTGTTCAGCGAGTATTACTTTTATCTGGCGGCTTTCATTGAGGGAATTGACAAACAGGAATGCTTTGATAATCCGGAGGATAAGTCACCCACGATTTACAGAGTGGACAAAATCGAAAAACTGAAGGTTACAGCGGAACATTTCAGCGTGCCGTACAAGGACAGGTTCCAGGAAGGTGAAATGCGCAAGCGCATCCAGTTTATGTATGGCGGTGAGCTGCAGCGAATCCGCTTTGCGTATACGGGGCCGAGCATTGAAGCCGTACTCGACCGCCTGCCCACAGCGAAAATCGAAAAACAGACGGAAAACGGATGGATATGCACCGCAGAGGTATTTGGCAAGGGAATTGATATGTGGCTGAAAAGCCAGGAGCCATATGTACGCTTGTTATAGGGGGATTTTACTTTGGAAAAGAAAGAATTTGAAAGACGAACAGGACAGAAACTTCGCCAGCTGGAAATATCTTTAAAAGATAGTGCAGATACGGCTGGTTTGCCCGCTCGGGATTCTGAAAAAATGTTGCTTAAACAGGTGGTAGAAAGTTGGCGCGAAGCAATGAACGCCAGAAAAAATGAGACAGAGATTCGCATGGCGGCTTTGCAGGAAGAGTGTAACTGTACACTTGACAACGAACTGAAAGAAGCGGCACAGGGGTTTGCAACCAAAATTCTCTTCATCAAAAAGGTTGGAAAGAGCGCCTACGAAAAAGCGCAGCAGAGCAGTGAATATCAAATAAAGGCGACCGAGTTGCGTGGGCGTTTTGAAAAGAAACAGCAGGACATTGTGGCATCCTTCGAAGCGCTGGCCACGCAGGAAGCAGAGACTGTTAGCGCCAATATTGAACGGATGAAAAAGAGAATTTCCGAACGAGCGGATGAGACGGCCAGACAGCTTGCTGCGCTGCTGCAAGAGCCTTACCTGTGGCGGGCTGTGTATGGCAATGGCGGAAATGCTTCCTACGCGACTTACTCAGACGATAGAAAGATTCGATTTTCTCTGTGGCTGAAACAGGATGGTCGCGCGGAGCAATATCTGGAACAGGAGCATGCGATGCTTTTAGCAGCAGAGCCGGATGAATGGGGACTTTGGGCCCCACATCAATATGACGAATACCTGTCTTTGGCCGAAGCCGAAATTCGTAAGGCAGAATACAATCGGGGCTATCAGGAAGGCCACGACGAGGGGTACGATGAGGGATATGATGAGGGGGAGAAACATGGCTATGAAAAAGGCATGAAAAAGGGCCGCAAAAAGGGTTATGAAGAAGGGTTTGAGGAGGGCCACAGGGCAGGCCTAGAGGCCCAAATTGATGATGAGGCGGACGAAGCGTTTGATGAACTCTTTGACGATGATGAGGAATTCGATGATTTTCCGGATGATGAATCTGAAAATGATTTAAGTGGGAGGATATAGGCCATATGGATGAGAGAGGCAGCGCGGATAGCCGTTTTTGCAATGCAAACGAGATTAAACAATTATTCTATCATGACAAATGTGATAAATATGATTATTTAGTCGCTGTTGGATGTGGAGCAATTGCGGGCTTGGTGGATATTTTTTTTGTAGGGTCTCCAGCAGATAGCAAATTAGAACGATGGACAGATGCCCAAGTAGATCAAGCCGTTATGGCTTTTGCGCGGAAATTGGGCTGGAAGCCTAATGCACAAAACGCACAAAATGTAAAGAGTGCAATCGGTTTTTTAGAAAGAGGTTTTGCAGTAAATTATGATCAGCGGCATTCTGGTGATGTAAATAATTTATTTAGAATGTCAACAAAAAATCATCATTTAAAATCATTAGCACATTCTCCTGACCCGATAGGTTTGTTCTTTTCAATTTTAAATCAGTTTACTTCAACATCTTCTTTTTTTAGCAACGGAAAGCTGATTACCATCGAAACCGAAAGTTTTGATGTACAGGAAAATTTCAGAGACTGGCCTCTCCTGCAAGGGCATAACTTTGCCGCAAAGTTGTTCTGCGGTTTTTTAAACTGGCTCTTTCACATTATGTCAGATGTGGCAGGCAGCTCCGGTGCAATCGGAAGAGGCAGCGGAGTGGCGCTACCTTTCTATGAATTGTTTCAGTTGTGTGATTTCGGAAATTTACAGGTAGGACAATATAGAAATACAATAGCAACCATAGCAACAAAAGTGTTTGAAGAAGGGTATGACGCAAGATTCGGTTTGACAATGTCGATTCCGGTTATTTTATGTGATTTATCGATAAAACTCTTGTGGGCAATCAAACACTATTTTTATAATAAAAGGCCATTGTCTGAGTGCATTCCCAACAAATGGCATGATGATCTTAGAATTATGTTGATTTTTGGGGATGGGACGCTTTGCTTGATGGATGGGGCTGATGCAGCCATTCGTTCCGGGGGAAATTGGGTAAACTTCTTTTTACGATTAAATATTATTGCATGGTTTCGGTTAGTATCACTTGTACTTCGAGAGATTTGTATACGAACCGGAATCAGTTTTCCTGTTCAAAAGCAGTTGGAAACAAATGCCAAAGTAAATGACGCTTTAAAACTGTATTTGTCAGAGCTTGAGCAAATTGACTTCGAGGCTTTCAGAAAAGAAACAGAGCACTACAATCGAATGATTACACAAATAGAGAGAGTCGATAATGAGAACGAATTAAATATTTTGCTTAAGCTGGAATGCAAATTACAGGGTATTTCTCTTCCATATGAAGGAGAATTCAATGACTTCATGCAAGACCGAAATGGTAAGCTGGTGTTTCAATGATGTTTCAATGTGATCAATGTGGAGAATGTTGCCGAAATCTGGACAGATCTCCACTTTACTCAGATTTGGATCAAGGAGGAGGTGTATGCAAATACCTAGTCGGTAATCTGTGCAGCATTTACGAAATGCGTCCGCTGATCTGCAGAGTGGATGAATGTTATGAAAAGTATTTTTGCACGGAGATGTCGCGTGAAGCTTTTTACATATTGAATTATCAAGTCTGCAGAAAACTAAAAAAACATATGCTGTAGGGAGGATTTGTTATGCCATTGCCACTGTTTTTAGGAATCGGAGCGGCTGTAGCTGGAATCGCAGGCGCGGGTGCTGGAGCGCATGGCGCGGTTAAGATGAAAAAAGCTAATGATAAAGTGAAGGAAGCGAAAAAGAAATACGACGATGCTTTAGAGAGTCTGGAAAGTGAAAACCGGAAAACCTCCGAAATTATGGATGTAATAGGCAACACTGAACTACGAATACTTAAAAGTTTTGAAATATTTACTGACATCTTTGAAAAAATTCAGAATAAGCCGGAATTCAAATCCTTTTCCGAAGGTCGTTTTAATCTGCCGGATTATAACCCTGAACAATTAAAGAAAGTTGGGGTCGGGGCGGGTGTACTGCTCGGCGGCCTGGGTGGAGCCGCGCTTGGCACGGCAGGCGGTTTTGCTGCGGCTGGTGCAACAACCGCAGCTGTAATGGCGTTGGGCACAGCTTCTACAGGAACAGCAATCGCCTCATTAAGCGGTGTGGCCGCTACAAATGCCACATTAGCCGCACTGGGCGGCGGCGCACTCGCCGCTGGAGGTGGCGGGATGGCACTGGGTTCAGCTGTTCTTGGCGGGGCCACATTGGGCGTAGGCCTGCTTGTCGGCGGGATAATTTTCAACGTGGTAGGCCGATCGATTGAAAATAAGGCGGAAGAAGCCAAGGCTCAGGCGAATAAGACGCAAGACACTGTCAACTCTATCCGAAAATACCTGATGGAGCTTCGGGCGCACGCCTCAAAATTCAATAACTCACTGCAAAAAATGGATGGAATCTATCGCACACATTTGAACACACTGGACTATTTGGTGAACTTCAAAGGCAAAACAAATTGGAACGATTATGCCGAAGATGAAAAGCTTTTGGTGGAAAACACCGTTTTGCTTGTTCAAATGTTGTACACTCTGTGCAAAACAAAATTGGTATTGCAAGCACAAGATAAAGAGCAGCTCAATACTATCAACAAAGACGAAATTGCTCGTGTTACAGAACAATCCGAGCTGTTTTTAAAAGATCTTAATCTGGCCCAATGAGTTCGACACCAAGAGAACGATTCTTGTCATAAATACAGATATCCACGAATTTCAACAGGTGTAGCGTCAAACGAAGCGCACTGTAGAGACGGTGTGCTTCGTTCTCTATGACAAAATTGAAAACATAAGTAAAGTTATACCGATTATTGGTGGCGTAGCATCGGGTGGCCTCACTTATGCTACTTATCGCCCCATGGCAAATAAACTGAAAATTTATTTGTCAAGCCTCGAAGTGGCGGATCCTAAGTATTATGCGGCATGTAAAAAGGAAGCAGTTGATGTGGATTTTCATGATATGTCCAGAAAAAGTGAACCAGATGGTAAGGGTAAGCATAAAAGGGCTGAACGGGCACATTTGTGCTTTCTGCAAGAATTGGAACGATCCGGGAAACGCATATATTCGCCCTGTTTCCGGAACGAAACTGTTTTGGGAGTATGAACGCATGGGCAAGGCATATTGCAAAGAGTGCGGCTTTGAACGGGAGGCATGGCGCAGTTGCAAAAAATTCGCTTCGAAAGTTTAAAAAGCGAAATAGCATTTATTATAGAAGATGCCATTCGTATGCTCCGTATAAAACGGGAAATGCGGTTTCAAGAAATGCTTATTCCACCCATACCATTATACAAAAAACTTCAGCTGCACAGAATTTATAAAAAAATTATTCGCGAATATCAACAGATGGAGCGGCAAACGAAGCACACCATAGAGATGATGCGTTTCATTCTATATAACGGAATTGAAAGTGTAAGTATGTATCCCATGCCGCAAGAGCAGCAAATGACCTTCTCCTATGAACTGGATGTCTTTAAAAAGGCAAATTCGCTGTGGCGCTGGCTGCGTAACAGAGACAACCGCCGCGCCGTGGAAAAGCAATTTGTTGAAACCAAAAGGGCATATCAAAGCTTGATGCAAGAGATGGACTTTCTGAATGAACGAATATTGCAAAACGGACTGAACTCAGTGTTGAAAAATACCGCAGGTGAAGCTTTGGCGCTTGTAAGTAAAGACTTGGTTGTGCGCTATCAGAAAGCTCTAAGCGATGAACCGCTTCTGTGTAAGGCTATAGATATGCTGCTGTACAGTAACGTTCATCAGGTCACGGAGACTACAACCAGTTTTTTTCAGACGCATTTAAAAATAGGATATGCCCATGCCGCACAGATAATGGACATTATGGAAGAACTTGGAACCATTGGAGCCTATAACAGCTTTACGCATCCGCACCGCAAAGTACAGCTTGCATTACATGAGTGGGAGTATATCAAAGGCAGGATGTCCAACAAATGAGGAGATGTTCAAAGCATGAAAATTTCAAAAGATGATTTTGACCTTGTAAAGCGTAAACTTGGCGACGACGGAGACAATCTGACATGGACGGATGGCGAAGTTTTGCATTGCGGCAAACCTCTCCCGGAAGAAGAGGTAAAAGCAATACAGGAGGACGCAGAAAAGATCCGCCGGGAAAAAGAAGCTTTCTTGCGCCTTCGAAAACTCGCCATCGAATATGAGGAGAGTGAGAAAAAATGGGGAAAAACTCCGTTTCCCCAGGCTGTGCAAAAGCTTGTAGACCGGGGTTGTTATGGTATGGGAATACCGCAGTTGATTCAAGTAGTCAACGAGATATGCGACACCATGTCTCTGTTGGAGCCTGTGGAGGGAGTATTGGTTCCGACCATTTCATTCACAAAACTTCCAGACTCAATTTCTGCCACCGAGTTACTACAGGTGCTGCTGAAGATGAACGATACTCTTCGTCCTATACTCGACAATTTAAAGGATTACGACACGGAAAACGCTACTCAATTGGATCTCAGTATTTATCGGACCTTTCAGGGACTTCAGAGCCTACTCATCAGTCTTATGATGGAAACGTACTTGCGACGCCTTGAGTCGTAACATCTTTGTTGTTTTGCATTGTTAAGACCTGGGTTCATGGCTTCAAAAAGGGCGTATATAAAAAGCGAGTTACCAAACACTATCTGAAAGTTTTGAAACAATCATGATGGATATGATAAGAGACGTGCTGGCGAAACCAACTACACGTTTATTGTTTCCGTGCAGAATACTCTTGTTGCAACGAAGCATTGAAAGGGGATGCTGGCGCGCCAGCTAGATGCCCAGCATGCACGATTTTTGTGTCCCGTATGGGTATACCCATGTGGGATGGTAAAACCAGCATAAAAAGTGTGCCAATAGCGTTTCTTTTCAATTCTGGAATGTTCCAGATGAGAAAGGAGACTCTATTGGCATTTTTAGCTTCTCTATCTTTGATTTATTTTAACTGTGCATTTGGACATTCCAAAATTACGGTTTAAGCGAATGGGCGGTGAACAGGCGGGATGCCTCTACTTATACCGTTTCCGCCCTCCTGTCGGCTTGTCAGGTGCGCGACAGATACAACGTGCTGCCGCACACGCTATCGGGCCAGGATTTGCCCGATAGCGTGAAATATATTTTGAAAATGCAGCCTTTATCGCAAATTCCATTGACTTAATGAGGGCCTGTTTTTGCTTTCAATTACGCAAAAAAACACACAACATAGTGCTGCCGTTCACCAACATTTTCAAGGGTTTTTGTGTCTATTCTCTCTTGTCATCGATTTGGTTACACATACCATTTACATATTGTATTGCAATTAGCCATACAATATGTTATAATACGAGCAAAAGGTGGTGCATTAATATGGCGGCCAAAAGTGCCAATGTAACGGCTCGTGTGCAACCGGAGATCAAGCAGCAGGCAGAAGCTGTGCTGGAACGCATCGGACTGCCGGTGTCGGTGCTTATTGATACTCTGTACAGGCAAATCATCATGACCGGTGGCGTTCCTTACTCTCTTACTGTCCCGAAACTTCCGACACTGGACGGCATGACTACGGAGCAGTTTAATACAATGATGGAAAAGGGATACCGTGAGGCGCAGGCTGGTCAGGGACTCGGTGTGGACGAAGCCTTTGCGAAGATTCGTGAGGGCATATGAGCATGGAGTATACGGTAAAACTGACATTTCACGCCATGGAACAGATTCAAGAAGCGATTTCCTATATTTCCAAATCCCTTATGGAGCCTGAGATTGCCAAACGATGGGCAGACTATCTTCAGAAGGAAATTTCTTCATTGAATGCAATGCCTGCAAGATACCCGTTGACCCTTGGGGAGCCATGGCATACACGGGGCATTCATAAGATGCCTGTTAAGAATTTTATAGTCTATTATCTCATTTGTGAGGATGAAAAAACCGTGTGGATCACCGCCGTGGTATACGGTAGGCGTGACCAGATCAATGCATTGCGGGATATGCCGCTTTAAATGCAAAATACAAACATGGAAAGAGTCGAGAAAGCGGCTCTTTTCTTTTGCCCAAAAGGTGAGCTTTCTAATTCCTATCCTCTGTAACTGCTCACAAGGATCAAAAGTATTATCTGTTTGTTAATGAAGTTCAGGTTACCATAAAAGTTATAGACAAAAAATCAACTGTAAAAATACTGATAGCTCATCGACTAAAGTTAAGTCGATGAGCTATCAGCGATTTTATTTGTTCGCGACTTTTTCTTCTTTGTATACGTTGATGCCATCGCCTCGCCGAAGCGCTGGAAATGGACGATCTCCCGTTCACGCAGAAAACGGATGGGTGCGATCACGTCCGGGTCGTCCACCAGACGCAGAATATTGTCATAGGTGGTGCGGGCTTTCTGCTCTGCTGCGATGCGGTAAGAACAGCTTTAAGGCTTTTGCCGCGTCTGGGCTCCGTAAGCCTCGACGGGGGATAAAATTCAGAAATCCCAGTGGATCTCCACGGGAACATTCTTTGTGCCCGGGATACGCTTGCCCACATAAATATGATCGATCATTGCTTCCACTATCTCGCGGCTGAGCCGCCCGGACTTCATGTACCGCCCGGCCCGCTCTCTGCAGCCGCCGTCCGTTTCGGCCTGAGCTTCCAGTTCTTCCACCTTTTTCCTGCCTTCTGCCGCCGAGCGTTCCAGCCTGTCGCATTCGGCGGACAAATCTTTGGACAGTTCCGCATAATCTCCCTCGGATAAAATCCCTTTTACCTTATCCAAATAAAGCCCCCGGAGTCCCCGCCTGCACTCCTCCAACTTTTTTTCGCAAGCCGTAACGTCCGCCGCGAGCCGCGTTTTTTTCTGTTCCAGGTTTCCGCTGTACTCGAGTCTCCGGGCCAGCTCATCCTGATCCAGATATTCCGCATTCATCCGGTTCAGTTCGGCAGCCACTATTTCCTCCAGCCGGGCGACTGAAATAAACGAGCCAACGCAGGCATCTTTTGCAACGTGACGGTTCGGACATTTCAAGTAGTGCTTTCCGCGGCTTTTAGATGAGCGCATAGCATAGCCGCAATACATGCAACGGGCCTTTTGGGAAAACAGGCCGACCGTCCCTTCTGCAAATGGCCTGACACGCTGTTCCCGCAGCGCCTGTACTTTTTCCCATAACGCTCTTTCGATGATCGGTTCGTGCGTTCCCTCCACCCGGTACCACTGTTCCCTGGGACGCGGCCTGTTTTGCTTTGTCTTGTAAGAAACGCTGCCGTATTTTCCCTGTACCATATTGCCGATATATATTTCATTTTCCAGCATATCGGCAATGGCAGAATATTTCCAAAGTGTGCTGTTTTTTTTCGTGGGCTGCCGATACCGCAGGCCATGCCGGCGCTTGTATTCCGTCGGGTTTGGAATGCCCCGGTCGTTGAGCAGCCGGGCGATGGCTGTCTTACCGTATCCTTGTGAAAACAGCGTGAACACCTCCCGCACCACAGCAGCAGCCTCTTCGTCTATCACAAGTCGTCCTTTCTGTTTTGGATCTTTCTGATATCCGTACAAAGCAAACGCGCCGATATGAAATCCATTTTCCCGACGGCTGTCCAGCACGCTGCGGATGTTGTCCGACATATCTTCCAGATACCACTCGTTCACGAGCCCGTTGATCTGCCGAGATTTTTTGTTTCCTTTGCTGGCGGTGTCCGCGTTGTCAACGATGCTTACGAACCGTATCCCCCAGGCGGGGAACAAACCGTGGATGTATTTTTCCACCAGTTCCAGTTCACGGGTGAACCGCGACTGTGTCTTGCACAGCACGATATCGAATTTGTGCTGCTGCGCGTCCCGCAGCAGACGGTTGAATTGCGGGCGCCGCCTGTCCGCGCCTGCATAGTCGTCGTCACTATAAATGTCGAAAACGTCCCATCCCTGTTCCATCGCATATTGCAGCAGCATCGTTTTCTGGTTCTGAATGCTTCCGGAATCGCAGGTTCCGGCCGGCTTGTTCCTGTCTTCCTCCGACAGTCGGCAGTAGAGCGCCGCTTTCACGGCTTTGCCTCCCCGCGCGGGCCTGTGCCCATCATTCTGGACGTGCGCGGGCCGCACCTCCCCCTTCCCGGCTGTTGATCAGCTCGGCCCATTTCTGTGCGAGCCGTTCCGCCGAAGGTTTGTCTCCATTTTTAAAGACACTTTTGCAAACGGTATGTTCTTCCGCCATATGCCTTTCCTCCTTTCAAGCGATGGACAATACATTTTATGCCCGGCGGCATGTCCGTTATGGCTCCGAACGCATTGTGAAAGGAGCAAGAAAGACAAAGCCTTCGGCAAAGGGGCCTGTACCCCTTTGCCGAAGGCTCTTTTCACGCACGCGCGGCAGCTTATGCAATTTTTTTCGGAGCAAGCGCCACAAAAGCGGTCACGGTGATACCGTATCCACCTCAAACAACGCTTCCGTTTCCACGGGGATGTTGCCCGGCAGCGCGTTCACGCCGATGGCGGAGCGCGACGGCAGGCCCGCTTCCTCTCCCCAAAGCTCCAGCAGAAGCTGAGTGCCGCCGTTGGCCACTGCGGGCTGCTCGTGAAAGTCGTCGGCGCTCTGTACAAAAGTGGTGATTTTTACAGCGCTTTTTACGCGGCGCAGATCGCCCACCGCTTTTTCCAGCGCAGCCAGCACGTTCAGCATGCAGGCGCGGGCATAAACCTGTCCCTGTTCCACGGTGACCTCTTTGCCCAGCCTGCCCGTCACAGGCCCGTCGATCACCGGGCCGCAGCCGGAAACATAGAACAGGTTTCCGCCAAACTTTTTGCAGGAGGAATACAGCCCCCCCTTTGCAGGCGCGGCAGGCAGCTCCACGCCCAATTCTTTCATCTTTTCGTAGATATCCATTTAACTCATCCTTTCTTGTCATCGCGGCGCAGGACTCTGCCCGCCCGCGTTTTGCACATTTCCCCGTCCCGCAGCGCCAGCTGTCCGCTCACATAGGCACGCCGAAGCCCGGCGGCGCAGTGCTTCGGTGAGGCATATGTCGCCGTATCTGTAAAGTCTTCAGGACGGAATACCAGAAGATCCGCCGCAGCGCCCGGCCGCAGAACGCCCTTGCCGCTCAGATGGGCCCGCTGCGCCGGCATCGCAGTCATCTTGTACACCGCCTGCTCGAACGAGAGCACACCCTCCTCCCGCACCAGCTTGCGCAGCATCCGGGGAAACGCGCCGTATAGCCGTGGATGCGGATTCCCTCCCCCGCCATACAGCGCGTCGGAAATCAGCGCCGTATACGGCAGACGTGCCACGGCCTGAACATCCTCCCATGCCATGCTCAGCACGATGATGCCCACTTTACCGCCCGCCCGGGCAAGCCGCTGCCGCCCTCCTCGGGCGGAAGATTGGCGAGCCTGGAAAAAGCGAGGGCGTGGAAGTTGTCCGCGCCGATCATGCCAATGCGCAGCATACGGAATCCCTCCTTACAGATTGATCACGGCAATGGCGGCCACGCCCAGCAAAATACCGAGCCTGCCGCGCGCCGAAAGTTTTTCCCGGAACAGCAGCACGGAGCACAGCGTCACGCCCACAATGATGCTGCCCTGTACAAGCGGGAACAGGTAGCTGGCATCCACGCGCCCGGCCAGCCAGGTGAGCAGCAGATTGCCGCCCACAGAGCCGCCCGCCAGAAGCACGGCGGCAAGAGCGGGGATTTTTACGCCCCGGACAGGTAGCCGAAAAAATCGAAAAAAATAAACCA
>OLOS01000962.1_pt1 | contig 26568 bp, 23 predicted proteins | sample 1672631 | NCBI WGS metagenome assembly OLOS01 (sample SAMEA3136707, study PRJEB25190) | human gut metagenome | biome: human gut; feature: human-associated habitat; material: faeces | place: Austria | collected 2013 | reverse complement strand
AACTGACACTTGGAGTGAATGTGAAGACGATCGACAAGAACAGCTTCAGCAACTGTAAGAAGCTAAGCAGCATTGTTGTAAAAGGCAAAGCAATCAAAACGATTAAATCCGGTGCATTCAAGAAAACTGCAGCGAAGATGACTGTTAAAATGCCGAAAAAGCTGGCTAAGAAACAGCGGACCGCTCTGATGCAGAAATTCAAAAAAGCAGGCGTAACGAAAAAGGCAAAAATGAAATAAATGAATTTGCCGGGGGGCAGGTGAGAGATCGCCTGCCCTTTTCCTGTTTCTGCTAAACAGGCGGCTGTTGCGGTAATGGAATTTTTGAGGTATGATAGTAAAAAGAAAACTGTTCAGAGGCATATAGAGGCAAAGGGAAAGTCAGGAAGAGACAATACTGAGATGTCGCTGGACAGCTACGAAAGAAAGGAATCAATGAATTATGAAGCTTGTGATTATCAGACACGGTGATCCTGATTACGCCATCGATTCCCTGACAGAAAAGGGATGGAGAGAGGCAAAATGCCTTGCAGAACGGATGGAAAAGATGGACATAAAGGAATTCTATGTATCGCCTCTTGGCAGAGCAAAGGATACCGCCTCTTGTACATTAAAAAGAATGAATCGAAGTGCCACTGAACTGGAATGGCTGCAGGAGTTTCGGCCGCAGATCCTGCGTCCGGATGCAAATGGAAAGAGGAAGGTCTCCTGGGACTGGCTGCCTCAGGACTGGACCGCTGATGAAAGATTCTACAGTTATGAACACTGGCATGAAAATGAAATCTTTCGTGAGGCCGGGGTAAAGGAGGAGTATGACAGGGTCACGGCACACTTTGATGAGTTTCTCGCCGGGCACGGCTACAGGAGAGAGGGACATATTTACCGGGTAGAACATGCAAATCATGATACCATTGTTCTTTTTTGTCATTTTGCCCTGGGCTGTGTGCTGCTGAGTCATCTATTCAGCGTTTCCCCTATGATCCTCTGGCACAATACCTGTTCCGCACCGACAGGTGTTACCATTGTCAATACAGAGGAACGCCGGGAAGGAATCGCATCTTTTCGAATGAGTGCATACGGTGATATCTCCCATCTGTATGCAAAAGAAGAAGAACCGGCATTTGCAGCCAGATTCTGTGAAGCATATGCGGATATGGATGCACGTCATGATTAATTCATACCAAAACGCTAAGAAAAGGATAAGATTTTTCAAATCGCTGGACATCCATATTTCGACAGAGTAGAATAGGAAAGGATAAATTCTAGAGGGGAAAGGAGAAGGTGATTGAGAAATCGAAGAATGCTTAAAGTGTGTGTCCCTGTACTGCTTGGAACTCTGCTGTATCTATATCCCGGATCAGCGAAGGTGTGTGCAAATCCTGCAGCATCGACAGAATACGGGCAGATCGATCTGCGTGTTCCGGCAGTAACAGGGTGGAGTCTGGAAGATTATTCCGACTCACAGTATGCCACATGGACAAACCGGCTGACAAGTGACCAGGAGCTTTATATCGAATGGTCGCAGTGGGCAGACTTTACGAAAGAGACCGACTATGTGATGACGAACGCTGCCAGCGGAGAATATTGTTTGTCGAAGCATTTTCAAAAGGGGAGAACCTATTATGTCAGAGCTTATGTCGCTGAGAAGGTTCGAGTGAGTGACAGGCGTGGAGGATGGAACGAAGAAGTGCGTTATGGTCCGTATAGTCAGACATTGACAGTCACACAAAAGGCAGCCGATGTTTCTGTCCGGGAATTTCATGTGGATCAGGACAGTGTAACGATACGGCTGGAAAGCGAAGAGACGGTAACCGGGTATGATATCCACAGAGCAGAAGAAAACGGAAAGTATAAAAGAATTGCGAAGACCAGCGACAATGTCTACACGGATACGGGGCTTAACGAGGCACATACCTACCGTTACAGAATCCGCAGCTTTGTGTTTGATCCAAAGACAAGACTCACAGCTTATGGTGACTGGGAATATTGCCGTGCGACGATCTGGGGACAGGAGCTACAGGTAAGAGCATTGCCTGCCGCCGGAGAGAGCATTAAAGTGAAGTGGAAGAAAGTACCCGGGGCAGATGGATACCGGATTTATCGTGTGGCAGGAGTCAGTCGATCGGAAACCATAATCAAAGGAAAAAAGAGCAGCTTTCGAAGCTGCCAGCTGATGAAGGATTTTACAAAAGCTTCCGCCAGAAGCTTTCAGGATAAGAAGGTAGAGGCGGGGGAGAGTTATACATATATTGTAGTGGCCTACAAGAATATTCGGCAAAAGAATAAAGCAGCAATCACTTATGTGATGCAGGGAAGTGATTCTGTGAGCCTGAAATTTGCCAGATTCGAGGCAGATACGACAAGGAGGAGAGCAGATGGAAGTGTCCGTGTCACATGGAAGAAAAGATATGATGTTGACGGCTATCTCGTGAGAAAGCTTGATCCCGTGACAGGAAAGTATGAAAAATACGGTTATCTGTCAGAAAATGCAACGGGCTGTACCTGCCCGAAAGCATCAGGGGGAAAACAGGATCAGTATTTGATCTATGCATATCGGGGAAAATGTTTCAGCAAAGGGATTCCTGTAACGACAACATGCTATCCGGTGGGGCGTCCGGAGCAGATCAGGGCATATGCCACAGCAGACGGACAGAGTATTCAGGTTAGCTGGAATTATGTGCCGGGGGCGTCTTATTATAAGGTTTACCGTTCCAGGTACCTGTCAGCCTATGACGGAGATCTGGACAGCTATGATTTCAGAGGAGCTGAGACAGTAAAGGTGTGGAATGCAGCCCGCAATGGTGCTGAAGAAGAAATCTTCGTAACAAATGTAGCCGATCAGCAGATCAGAATGACAGTTCCGGAAACCGGAGAGACAAAGATACTGAACGAGGGTCCTGCACAGGGACTTGTGTATTATTACTATGTTCAGGCGTATCGGTCAAATGGAGAGAAGATTGAAGGATCCATGCTTTATTCCAGACCTGCCAGGGTGATTCTGAATATGCCGTTTTCAAGGCCGGTGATTGCTTCTTTAAAGAGCAGCAGTGCCGGGAAAGCTGCTGTGAACTGGAGCGAAGTGCCGGGAGCAGTACGATATGAACTGTATTGCTCAACCAGAAAAACTGAAGGATACGAGCTGGTGAGAAAGACAGCAAATACCGGAGTGACTGTCAAAAATCTGACATCGGGTAAAAAATACTATTTCAGAGTCAGAGCCTACCGGCCCAATGCAGTAGGTGCAGATTTGTATTCTGAATCTTCACCTGCAAAATCAGTTATTATAAAATAATATGAGCGGATTGCGAATGTTTTCGTCGATTTTGAGCGTGCGAAGCACGGAAAAATCGACGAAAGGCTCATTTGTCGGGCAACTCATAATATAAAGGCATCCCATCAAAAAGGGATGTCTTTTTTACTGATATGTGTTAGAATAAAGCTGAGGTGATCGGATTGAAGAAAGTGACAAATTGTGAAAGCTGTTCGAATTATGTATACGACGAGGAGTATGAGTATTACGTATGTGAGATGGATCTGGATGAAGATGAAATGCAGAAATTTGCTGCAGGGACCTATTATGACTGCCCGTATTACCGATCGGATGATGACTATCGGATCGTGCGCAGACAGATGTAGAGTTGCAGCTGTTCGAAGCCTGTATAAGCAGAAGAAAATCCCTGGAGAGGCGTTTTGCGAACGGAATTTGAACAGTGATGCAGATGATATAAAGGAGGGGAATCGATATGGCAGGTAAATTTATGAAGAGGAAGACATTTCTGGTATTGGCTGCCGGACTGCTCCTGTGCGTTCCCATGACGGGGATGACACATGTACAGGCAACAGGTGTGTCGCAGGCGGAAACCCAGACAGAAAAGCAGACCGAAACGCAGAACGGGACAGAGACTTCTTGGCCGGAGACGGTGAGATTGAAGAATGTGCGCAATGCACCAGAGAAGAAGGGAAAGTGGGTAAAGCGCAAAGGCGGGAACTATGCCTGGAAGCTGGAGGACGGAACGGTTGCACGGAATGAGTGGCTGAAGATTAAGAATAAGATCTACCGTTTTGATGAAAACGGTTTCAGGATAACCGGATGGCACAGCTATTTGGGCAGGAGATATTATGCAGCGACTGACGGTGCGATGGTTACCGGGTGGCAGAAGATCGGAAAATTCAGGTATTATTTTAAGAAGAACGGAGTCATGGCATCTTCGGAATGGATCAGGAGCCGGGGAGAATACTATTATTTCGGGACAAAGGGCCGGATGAAGAAGGGTTGGCTTACGATGCCGGACGGAAAGAAATACTATCTGGATTCCAGAGGTGTGAGAGTCACCGGAGACTTTTTTATAAAGGATAAGGGATATCATTTTAATGATGCAGGAGTGTATCAGCCGGGGGTGAAGGTGACGAATGCCGTGAATCCTGAGAAACCAATGATCGCACTGACCTTCGATGATGGACCGGGACCTTATACAGACAGGCTTCTGAAATGTCTGAAGGACAACCATGCGGCAGCGACTTTTTTTCTGGTAGGAAGAAGTGTAGAAGGTTATCGTGATACAGTGAAGAGGGCATATCAGATGGGATGTGAGCTGGGAAACCACAGCTGGGATCATCCACAGTTTACACAGCTTGACCCGTCTGCGATAGCATCACAGATTGGAAACACGAGCAGAGCGATCAAAAATGCCTGCGGACATGAACCCACACTGCTGCGTCCTCCCTATGGAGCGTACAATTCCATGGTGGCCTCATCAGTGGGAATGCCTATGATTCTCTGGGAAGTAGATACACTGGACTGGAAAACCAGGGATGTGCAGAGTACCATTGCTTCAGTGATGTCCGGCGCGAAAGACGGAGCCATTGTCCTGATGCATGATATTCATCTTCCCACGGTCATAGCAGTGGAGAGCATCGTTCCGCAGCTGAAGAATAAGGGCTACCAGCTGGTGACGGTGAGTGACCTTGCAAAATATAAGAAAAAGAACCTGTACGACGGTTCCGTCTATAGCTTTATACGATGATGCAAAAGAAGCGGATACTTTTGAACGGTATCCGCTTCTTTCATTATGTCGGAAAATTGTCTGACGGTACTGATATTAGATTTCTTTTCCTTTAAATATAATCTTTACAATGTTCAGATCCTTGTCTAACAGTACCATATTGGCAACCTTGCCCGGAGTAATGCTTCCGTATTTGTCATAAATACCGATGGACTTTGCAGAGTTTACGGCAGCAGCCTTTACTGCACTTCCCAGAGGAATATTCATGTTCTTAACGGCACTGCGGATGCATCCCATCAGGTTCGTAGCAGAGCCTGCGATTGTTCCGTCTGCCAGAGTGGCAAGCTGTCCTACCACTTTGACTGCCTGACCGCCCAGAGAATAATCTCCATCTGTCAGACCGGTAGCCATCATACTGTCACTGATCAGGATCACACGGTCATCACCAAACATCTTGAAGGTAGTGCGTACAACAGATGGATGGATATGGATACCGTCTGCAATCAGTTCCACACGAACATGCTCATTGTCACAGGCAGCGCCGATTACACCGGGAGCTCTGTGGGAAAATGCAGGCATTGCATTATACAGATGAGTCGTATGTCTGGCACCCTTCTGGTAAGCTTCGTTTGCCGTATCATAGTCAGCAGTGGTGTGAGCGATGGAAATGCCCACTTCATCATGTGCAGCCTCGATAAACTCCATGGAACCTTCCTCTTCCGGAGCAATGTCTACCAGTTTAAACAGGCCGCCGGCAGCCTCCTGGAGACGATGGAACATATCGATGTCCGGTTTGTGGATGTATTTTCCGTTCTGGGCACCCTTCTTTGCAGGAGCAATAAACGGGCCTTCCATATTGATTCCGACCAGCTCGGCACCTGTAGCATTGTCATAAGATGCAGCTGCTCTGGAAATGTTGATCAGAGTTTCCTCATCAAACGTCATGGTGGCAGGGCAGATGGTGGTCACACCATTTTTCAGCTGGTATTCAGCAATCGCCCGGAATGCTTCATGGGTACCATCACAGAAATCATATCCTACACAGCCGTGGAAATGCACATCTGTAAGTCCCGGGATGGCATACAGACCGGATGCATCAATGACCTGTTCATCTGATGCAGATGCAGCAAACAGACCGTCCTCAATATAGACATCTTTCGTCACAAAAGTTCCGTTTTCTTCAAAAACACTTGCATTTTTAATAATCATAATTTCAGCCTTTCTTTCCTTCCTGATTCTGTATCCGGAATCGGGATAATCGTATCTGTCAGAGATTAACTGGCTCTTCTAGTCGTTCAATTTGGAAGCAGCAGCCTCGTCAGCTACGATCGTAACGTCAGGGTGAAGCTGCAGGATAGAAGCCGGTACATCTGGTGTGATCGGACCTTCTACTACCTTCTTCAGAATATCAGCCTTGTCAGCGCCGCTTACGACTACGACGATCTTACGTGCCTGCATAATATTCTGGATGCCCATCGTATAAGCCTGCTTAGGCACATCATCTTCTGATTCGAAGAAACGTTTGTTTGCCTCAATGGTGCTTGCTGTCAGGTCTACACAGTGAGTAACTTTTTCAAAGCAGTCAGCCGGCTCATTAAAACCGATATGGCCGTTGTGGCCCAGTCCCAGAAGCTGCAGGTCGATACCGCCCACATCAGCGATGATCTTGTTGTATGCACTGCAGGCTTTGTCAGCATCCGGCTCGATTCCGTCCGGTACAAAGGTACGCTCTTTCACAATATTAATATGATCAAAGAAGTTGTGGTTCATAAAATAGCGGTAGCTCTGGTCATTATCGCCTGAAAGTCCTTTGTATTCATCCAGGTTTACACTGGTTACTTTTGAAAAATCAAGATCCCCTTTGTTGTACCAGTCGATCAGCTGTTTGTAGGTACCGATCGGGGAAGAACCGGTTGCCAGTCCGAGCACACAGTCTGGTTTCATGATCACCTGTGCGGAAATAATATTTGCTGCCTTTCTGCTCATGTCGTTGTAATCTTTTGCTTTACAAATCTGCATAATCATCGTCTCCTTTTTATTCAATAATTGCTTTTGCGAAGAACTGTGGTAAATGAAAATTCGGTGTTTCGTTTTCAATCACAGTGTAGCTTCCAAAATGAGTAAGCCCTTCACTTTCCTTGATCTTGTAGAAGTTGCAGGTGATGGTATCGCCGGCTTTCAAATCGCTTTTTCCATAGACATATTCTATCAGGTCAAGCGGTACGGTTAACTCGAGAGTCCAGTGATCCTCATACACAGTTCCTTTACAGGAGCAGGCTTCGTGGAGAGAAGCAGGGAATGTTTTCCTGCCCTTTCTGCCATTGCCGTATTTGGCGTGAAGTGCACCATTGGAATTGGCCTCGAAGTTCAGATACATTTCCGGAAATTCTTCAGGATAAAACTGGAAGAAGCCTTCCATGGTACTGTCGAGGTGTACCGGATCGTTCGGCTGCGTATAGGTGCGCACCGGATCCTTTTCCAGACAGGTCATTTTCAGATAGAAACCTGTTCCGGGAATAAAAGCGAGAGCACCGGAAGTTTCCGGACGATAGTCTCCGCCCCAGTTGTACTTGTCCACTTGAAACTGCGGACAGGAATCAATCTCGGTCTTGTCTGAGATCGTTTTAATATGATATTCCATAGTTCCCTCCAAACTGCATTTTGATAAAATAAGTGTAACTCATTTAGGGGGAAATTGCAAGATGAAACACCTCGAATTAGCTGGTGTACAGGCAGCGGTGTTACTATTCACGGAGTGAACAGTAAGTTACTATTCACACGTCAGCCGGTTCGAGGTGTTTTCTGTGAGTGCAGCGAAGCGAAAGTTACAAAAAAGACTGTATTTTTTGGAAAAATGGGTGTATAATCCTTCTGTTATAGAGATTGTGCATGCGGCATTTCCGGATCATTGTCCTGCGATGCTTTGGAAGAGTTGTCTGTGCTCATGATAGAAAACTGAATCATTATTACATTTCTCGGATAGAAGTGCCGGATGCCACAAAGCTGTGGAATCAGGGGCTTCTTTCTGCTTTTAAGGAGGAAAACTATGCCAGTAAAATACATATTTGTCACGGGAGGCGTTGTCTCAGGACTGGGAAAGGGAATCACAGCGGCATCTCTGGGGCGTCTTTTAAAGGCGCGGGGATACAAGGTCACAATGCAGAAATTTGATCCTTATATTAATATTGATCCGGGTACGATGAATCCCATTCAGCATGGAGAGGTGTTTGTTACAGATGACGGTGCAGAGACAGATCTGGATCTGGGGCACTATGAACGTTTTATTGATGAGAGTCTGGATAAGAACTCCAATGTCACCACAGGAAAGATCTACTGGTCTGTGCTGCAGAAGGAGCGCAGGGGTGACTTTGGAGGGGGAACCGTACAGGTCATTCCGCATATTACCAATGAGATCAAGAGCCGTTTTTACCGGAATTACACTTCCGATGATACACGGATCGCCATCATCGAGGTGGGAGGAACGGTGGGTGACATTGAGAGTCAGCCGTTTCTGGAAGCCATCCGCCAGTTTCAGCATGATGTGGGACATGAAAATGCGATCATGGTGCATGTGACATTGATTCCATACTTAAAGGCTTCCGGAGAGATGAAGACGAAGCCCACGCAGGCCAGTGTCAAAGAGCTTCAGGGAATGGGGATCCAGCCGGATATCATCGTCTGCCGCTCGGAGCTTCCCCTGGATGACAGCATCAAGGATAAGATCGCGCTGTTCTGCAACGTTCCGAACAGTCACGTGCTCCAGAATCTGGATGTGGAGTATCTCTATGAGGCACCCCTTGCCATGGAACAGGAGCATCTGGCACAGGTTGCCTGTGAATGTCTCCATCTGGACTGTCCGGAACCGGATCTGGATGACTGGCGGTCCATGGTGGATGCGCTTCGTCATCCCACCACAGGGGTGAATATTGCGCTGGTCGGAAAATATATTTCTCTGCACGATGCTTATATCAGTGTTGTAGAGGCATTGAAGCATGGCGGAATCGCCAGCCATGCCACAGTAAATATTAAATGGGTGGATTCGGAATTGCTCATAGAGGAGAATGTTCAGGAAGTACTGGGAGATGTGGATGGTATCCTGGTTCCCGGAGGCTTTGGCGACCGCGGAATCGAGGGAAAGATCACAGCCATCCGGTATGCCCGCACGCACAACGTGCCGTTTCTGGGACTGTGTCTCGGGATGCAGCTGGCTATCGTCGAATATGCAAGACATGTGGCAGGATACCGTGATGCTCACAGTATTGAACTGAATCCCGCCACGACCCATCCGGTCATCGCCCTGATGCCGGACCAGAACGGAGTCGAGGACATCGGCGGAACGCTCCGGCTGGGGGCCTATCCCTGTGTACTGGACAAGAACTCGAAGGCCTTCGAGCTGTACGGGGAGGAGACCATCTATGAAAGGCACAGACACCGCTATGAGGTGAACAATGACTACCGGAAAGTACTGGTGGAAAATGGACTGACCCTCTCCGGAATTTCACCGGACGGCCGTATCGTAGAAATGGTGGAGCTAAAAGATCATCCGTTTTTTATCGGAACCCAGGCGCATCCGGAGCTCAAGTCCAGGCCGAACCGCCCGCATCCGTTGTTCCGCGGCTTTGTTGAAGCGGCACTGAAAATGAGAGGAAACGGATCATCCGTTCCGGAGCGCGAAGCGCGGAAAAATCCGAAGGCATCATGAGATGGAATACAGACGCAAAGGCGGGCAGAAGAAACAGGTCATGCTTCTTCTGCCCGCCTCACAGCAAGTACACTCGTATCAGCCACATCAGATAACCTTATGCTTCACCGGCCTTCAATATCGTATCAATGATACAGGCTCTTGTTCTCATAAACCGGCTCTGCCGTCAGCTGGACGCCAAGGCGTTTCAGCTGCTTGATATCCACATCGGAAAGCATGGAGGTAGTATGTGCCTGACAGCCGGAAAGTCGTGGAAGCTGTTCCAGAGCCTTCTGCGCATCCGGGTCGGAGGCGGCACTGGTGGAGAGTGCGATCAGCACCTCGTCGGTGTGGAGCCTGGGATTTTTACTGCCCAGATATTCTGTCTTCAGCCGCTGGATCGGCTCGATCGCGGCAGGTGAGATCACATGGCGTTTATCATCAATACCGGCCAGATATTTCAGAGCATTCAGAAGCATGGCAGAACATGGTCCCAGAAGATCAGAGGTCTTTCCGGTAATGAGCTTTCCGTCATCCAGCTCCATGGCAGCAGCGGGAGCCCCGGTAAGCTGGGCCTGACGCAGGGCAGCCGGTACGACCGGGCGGTCGGTGACAGACACATGTGCCTGCTTCATAATGAGTTCGATCTTAAAGGCCTCGGCATCGGATTTTGTTCCCGCAGCCAGTTCGTTTAAGGCGTGGAAATAGCGGCGGATGATTTCCTGGCGTGATGCCTCTCGGCAGACTTCATCATCAATGATACAGTTTCCTGCCATATTTACTCCCATGTCGGTGGGAGACTTGTAGGGACTTTCCCCGTAGATCCGTTCAAATATGGCACAGAGCACCGGAAAGATCTCCACATCCCGGTTGTAGTTTACTGTCGTTTTTCCATAGGCTTCCAGATGGAAGGGGTCGATCATATTGACATCGTTTAAGTCTGCGGTTGCAGCCTCATATGCAAGGTTCACCGGATGCTTCAGCGGGATATTCCAGATCGGGAAGGTCTCGAACTTGGCATATCCGGCGGGAATCCCGCGCTTATGCTCATGGTAGAGCTGGGACAGGCAGGTAGCCATCTTTCCGCTTCCCGGGCCCGGCGCTGTGATGACCACCAGCGGGCGCTTCGTTTCAATATATTCATTTTTTCCGTAGCCGTTATCGCTGACGATCAGAGGAATGTTGGAAGGATAACCCTCGATCGAATAGTGGATATATACCTTAAAGCCAAGCTTCTGCAGACGGCTCTTAAACAGATCGGCGCTGCTCTGTCCGGCATACTGTGTGATGACGACACTTCCCACATACAGTCCTCTTTGTTCAAAGGAATCGATCAGTCGCAGAACATCTGTGTCATAGGTGATTCCCAGATCTCCGCGGATTTTATTTTTTTCAATATCGCCGGCACTGATCACGATGACGATCTCCGCCTGGTCTGCCAGCTGCATCAGCATCCGAAGCTTGCTGTCCGGTGCAAAGCCGGGAAGTACGCGGGAAGCATGATAATCATCAAACAGCTTGCCGCCGAATTCCAGATAGAGCTTATTACCGAACTGCCCGATCCGTTCACGGATATGCTCGGACTGCATTTTAAGATATTTTTCATTATCAAAACCAATTTTCATATGTGTCATTCTCCTGAGATTTTAATAGATCGTGAGTAATTGTTCAGAGTCATGCAGATTTATAAATATGTGCCTTGGGGAGTTTACTCACCAGAGGCAAATATTATAAATCTATAGGGCGAGAGCCCTGCATGAGCAAAAGGGAAGCCTCGCAGAGGCGATTTTGCGAATGGACTCTGAACAGTAATAAAACAGAGTCATGCTGAACAGCTACTTACACTTTACGGTTGATTATACTACAGAAATCCGTTGTTATACAAATGGTTTTCAACGGAATTTTAGAAAACCTTTATAATTGTGGACGGTTTTTCACAAACTCTGTATTGATTTCTAAGGAAAGTATCCTTATAATAAGTGGGTATGCAGCTGTCCTTCGCCTGTGCGGCAGCAGCTGCAGGAATAAACATCAGGAGGATGAGTGCAGAAGATGGATAATAATCAGATGCCGGGTAATGGAAAGGGTCCGGGCGGCGGACCGCAGAATGACCCGAAGAATGGAAAAACCCCGAAAAATGGACAGAATATCGTTATCTTTCTTGTTGTATCTCTCGTGACGCTGATCGCGATTAACTTTTTTAATACGTTGCTGAGAGATTCGACGGAGACAAAGATCACATACAATCAATTTATCGAGATGGTGGAAAGCGGAGAGGTAGCCAAAGTGACCGTCACGAACAATGAGATCACCATTGTTCCGAAGAAGCAGCCGTTTCCGGGACTGGAGCTCACCTATAAGACGGGACGGATGGATGATGAACAGCTGACCCAGAAGCTTCTCGATGCGGGCGTGCAGTTTGAGTACAAGGTGCCGGATACGACAAGTGTGATACTTTATAATATTCTTGGAACACTGATACCGCTTGCACTGGTATGGGGCCTGCTGTGGTTCTTCATGAGGAAGATGTCAAAGGGCGGCGGTGTCATGGGCGTCGGAAAGAACAAAGCCCGTGTGTATGCCCAGAAGGAGACGGGTGTCACATTTAAAGATGTGGCAGGACAGGATGAGGCGAAGGAATCTCTGCAGGAGGTTGTGGATTTCCTGGAGAATCCGGGACGCTACTCGAAGATCGGAGCGAAGCTTCCGAAGGGAGCACTGCTGGTGGGACCTCCGGGAACCGGAAAGACGCTGCTGGCAAAGGCAGTGGCAGGTGAGGCACATGCGCCGTTTTTCTCCCTGTCAGGCTCTGATTTTGTGGAAATGTTTGTCGGTGTGGGTGCCTCCCGTGTGCGTGAGCTTTTTGAGGAGGCGAAGAAAAATGCACCGTGTATCATTTTTATTGATGAGATCGATGCCATCGGAAAGAGCCGTGACAGTCGTTACGGCGGTGGGAATGATGAGCGTGAGCAGACGCTGAATCAGCTGCTGGCAGAGATGGACGGCTTTGACAGCGCCTCCGGACTGCTGATCCTGGCGGCAACGAACAGACCGGAAGTGCTGGATCCGGCTCTTCTGCGTCCGGGACGCTTTGACCGGCGGATCATCGTGGATAAACCGGACTTAAAGGGCAGGGTGGATATCCTGAAGGTACATTCCAGGAATGTGAAGCTGGATGAGACCGTAGACCTGGATGCGATCGCTCTGGCCACCTCAGGAGCCGTAGGTTCTGATCTGGCAAATATGATCAATGAGGCGGCGATCCTGGCAGTCAAGAAGGGAAGAAGTCTGGTATCCCAGAAGGATCTCTTTGAAGCCGTAGAACTGGTACTGGTGGGTAAAGAGAAGAAGAATAAGATCTTAAGCCTGGAGGAGCGGCGCATCGTTTCCTATCATGAGGTTGGCCACGCGCTGGTGAGTGCGCTTCAGAAGGATTCCGAGCCGGTGCAGAAGATCACGATCGTTCCGCGTACCATGGGTGCGCTGGGATATGTACTGAATGTGCCGGAGGAGGAGAAGTGTCTGGAGACGGAGGCAGAGCTGCGTGCGAAGCTGGTAGAGTTTACGGCCGGACGCGCCGCAGAGGAGATCGTTTTCGATTCCGTGACGACAGGAGCATCCAATGACATTGAGCAGGCCACCAGGATCGCCCGTGCGATGATTACGCGCTTCGGTATGTCGAAGAAGTTCGGCATGGTAGGACTGGAGGTGGCGGCAAACCAATATCTGGATAACCGCACCGTCTTAAACTGCAGCGCGGTGACAGAAGCCGAGGTCGACGAGGAGGTTATGCGTCTGATCGGGGATTCCTACGAGGAGGCAAAGCGTCTTCTGACTGAGCACAGGGAGACGATGGATAAGATCGCTGCCTTCCTGATCGAGAAGGAAACCATCACCGGCAAGGAGTTTATGGAAATCTTCCACAAGGCAGAGCAGGAAGCCGGACAGTCGAAGGCTGGAAATGAAATTTCCGGGAGAGAAGATGCTGCGGAGGAGACAGAGAAGAAAGCAGTTGTATTAGAGAAAAATTGATACAGGTGTTAAAACTGGTTTACGTATTGTTCCGTGCATAGCGCGAATTCGGACTTTTGACACTTAAACCAAAATTAAGATTTATTAAAAGAATAACCATTGATTTTCTGAAGATATCCATCTATAATGAGTGAGAATATAGGTGGATGGAACCTGCATCTTTTGGATGCGGATGATCTCGGAAGGTCGGTGGTTTTTATTTTGCATAGAAGATTTTTCAGGACAAAGGAACAGCGGATCGCAGACAGGAAAGAATTTGAAGAAAAGTTCGCAGCACGTCTTGCCAGAATGGCTCAGGACTCCTCACTTTTTCAGATGGATGATTTTATCCAGCACGGGAATACAAGCACGCTGCTTCACTGTATTGCCGTTTCTTATTTCAGCTGCCTGCTGGCAAGAAAGTTCCGTCTTTCCTGCAGTGAGAAAGAGCTTCTGCGCGGTGCGCTGCTGCATGACTACTTTCTGTATGACTGGCATGACAGAGACAAGTCTCACAGCTGGCACGGATTTACCCACCCGGGAAAGGCATTGAGAAATGCCAGAAGAGATTTCAGGCTTTCCTTAAGGGAACAGGATATTATAGAGAAGCACATGTTTCCGCTGACCCCTGCACTGCCGAAGTACCGGGAGACCGTACTGGTATGTCTGGTGGACAAATGGTGCTCGACGTATGAAGTCTTCTGCAGAAATCCCTATGAGAATCTGAGAATGAGATTTCTGCAGAACAGAGTTTTGGTTCAGAGAGCGTGTACTGCGCAAAGAGTAAGCAGTAACATATAAGTAAGATAGATATGAAAAACCTTCTGAAGGTATCAGTTGTAGATGAAAAAGAAATCGGTTATACTTGATACAGGTATCGCCGGTTTCTTTTTTGTTCTTTATTTTTTCCGGCAGCAAGAGAGGAGAGTATTTTGTTTGACATACAGGAGGAATTAAAAAAACTGCCCGCGAAGCCCGGAGTTTACATCATGCATGATGACAGGGATGCCATCATTTATGTGGGCAAGGCGATCAGTCTGAAGAACCGGGTGCGTCAGTATTTTCAGAGCAGCCGTAATAAGGGTGTCAAGATTGAACAGATGGTCACAAGGATCGCCAGATTTGAGTATATCGTGACGGATTCCGAGCTGGAGGCACTGGTGCTGGAGTGCAACCTGATCAAGGAGCACCGGCCGAAGTACAATACCATGCTCAAGGATGACAAGACCTATCCGTTTATCAAAGTGACGGTGTCCGAGGAGTATCCGCGGGTGCTCTTTTCACGGACGATGAAGAAAGATAAGGATAAATATTATGGACCATATACGAGTGCCGGTGCGGTCAAAGACATCATCGATCTGATCCATAAGATCTACAGGATCCGTACCTGCAGCAGGAAGCTGCCCAAGGAGATCGGAAATGACAGGCCGTGTCTGAACTACCATATCAAACAGTGTCAGGCGCCCTGCCAGGGATATATCAGCCGGGAGGACTACCGCAAATCGGTGGAACAGGCCATGAGCTTTCTGAACGGGCATTATGAGCCGGTCATGCGGATGCTGGAGCAGCGGATGAACGAGGCGGCGGAGCGCATGGACTTCGAGGCTGCTATCGAGCAGAGAGAACTGTTGAAAAGTGTACAGCTGGTGGCACAGAAACAGAAGATCACCAACAGCGACGGGGAAGATAAGGATATTATTGCCCTGGCCGTCCGGGATACGGATGCCGTGGTGCAGATGTTCTTTATCCGGGGCGGAAGAATGATCGGAAGGGATCACTTCTTCCTGCGTGCGGCACCGCAGGATACGCCGGAAGAGATTCTCTCCAGTTTCATGAAGCAGTTCTATACGGGTACGCCAGATATTCCGAAGGAGATCATGCTGCCGGTGGAAATCGGGGACAGTGCGGTGCTCGAGGAATGGCTGGGCAGCAAAAGAGGGCAGAGGGTCCATATCCGTGTGCCGAAGAAGGGGACAAAGGAAAAGCTGGTGGAGCTTGCTGCCAGAAATGCACAGATCGTACTGGAGCAGGACAAAGACAGGATCAAGCGGGAGGAAGGAAGGACGATCGGTGCCATGAAGGAGATATCCGGGCTTCTCGGACTGGAACAGGTGGTTCGCGTGGAGGCATATGATATTTCCAATATCAGCGGCTTTGAGTCAGTAGGTTCCATGATCGTATATGAACGGGGAAAACCGAAGAGGAGTGATTACCGGAAGTTTAAGATCCGGTCAGTGAAGGGACCGGATGACTATGCCAGTATGCATGAGGTGCTGACCCGAAGGTTTGAGCACGGACTTCAGGAGCAGAAGGAGCTGGAGGAAAAGCAGGTGGCGGACAGATTCGGAAGCTTCAGTGTTTTTCCGGATCTGATCATGATGGACGGTGGAAAGGGACAGGTGAATATTGCCCTGCAGGTGCTGGAGCAGCTGCACCTGGATATTCCGGTATGCGGTATGGTGAAGGATGATAATCACAGGACGAGGGGGCTTTATTACCAGAATGAAGAGATCCCGATCGACCGGTCTTCCGAGGGGTTCCGTCTGATTACCAGGATCCAGGATGAGGCACACCGTTTCGCCATCGAGTACCACCGCTCCTTAAGAAGCAAGGAGCAGGTACACTCCATTCTGGATGATATAGAAGGCATCGGACCTGCCAGAAGAAAGTCCCTGATGCGGACCTTCCGCTCTCTGGAAGCCATTCGGGAGGCAAGTGTGGAGGAACTGGCGAAGGCACCGTCCATGAACGAACCCAGTGCCAGAAAAGTGTACGAGTTTTTTAGAAAATGATTCTTTTCTTATCATATTCTGGTGATTTTGGAAAAGATGTGATAGAATAATAACACCTAGACTTTTTAAAGGAGAAAAGATATGAGTAGTGTAGCGTTGACGAAGGTAGTAGAGCAGATGAAGCTTAAGAATCTCACGCCGGATATTGATATGTCACATATCGAGATCACGCTCCCTGATATCAATCGTCCGGCACTGCAGCTCACAGGGTATTTTGACCACTTTGATTCCGAGAGGGTACAGATCATCGGATATGTGGAATATACGTATCTGGAGCATCTGCCGCGGGAGGAGAAGATTCCGGTCTATGAGCAGTTTCTGGCAAGTAAGATTCCCTGTGTTGTCTATACCACGAGGACGGAACCGGATGAAGATATGCTGGAACTGGCGCATAAGTATGGTGTTCCGATTCTGAAGACTTCTCAGACGACCTCTGCGTTTATGGCAGAGATCATCCGGTGGCTGAATGTGGAGCTGGCTCCCTGTATTTCCATACATGGAGTGCTGGTAGACGTGTACGGTGAAGGCGTGCTGATCATGGGCGAGAGTGGTATCGGCAAGAGTGAGGCGGCTCTGGAACTGATCAAGCGGGGACACCGCCTGGTTACAGATGATGTGGTAGAGATCCGCAGGGTCAGTGACGTGACGCTGATCGGTACGGCACCGGATATCACCAGGCATTTTATTGAACTGAGGGGTATCGGTATCATCGATGTAAAGACGCTGTTCGGTGTGGAGAGCGTAAAGAACACGCAGTCCATTGATCTGGTGATCAAGCTGGAGGAGTGGGATAAGGACAAGGAATACGACCGGCTGGGACTGGAAGAGGAGTATACGGAAATCCTGGGGAATAAAATCGTGTGTCATTCCCTTCCAATACGCCCGGGACGAAATCTGGCGGTCATTGTTGAGTCGGCCGCAGTCAACCACAGACAGAAGAAGATGGGTTACAATGCGGCACAGGAGCTGTACAAGCGTGTACAGGAATCGCTTTCAAAAGGGAAAAAATAGGAGGAGACATCAGATGAAGAAGTATTGTTTTGGAATTGATATTGGTGGAACGACCGTAAAGTGCGGTCTGTTTAATGTTCAGGGTGAGGTTCTTGATAAATGGGAGATCAAGACCCGCTCGGAGGGAAAGGGAGAGCAGATCATCCCTGATGTGGCTGCGACGATTGAAGCGAAGATTGCTGAGAGGAATCTTGATAAAGAAGAAATCGCAGGCGTAGGTATGGGTGTACCCGGACCGGTAGACGAGGATGGCGTTGTCGTGACGGCTGTCAATCTCCACTGGGGTCGTGTCGATCTGGCACAGGAGATGGAGAAGCTGACAGGTCTGCATACGAGAGTTGGAAATGATGCCAATGTAGCTGCCCTGGGAGAGATGTGGAAGGGCGGCGGTGAAGGCTATAAAAATGTAGTCATGGTTACCCTGGGAACCGGTGTAGGCGGCGGAATCATTCTCGGCGGCAAGATCCTCACAGGAAGCCATGGTGCAGGCGGAGAGATCGGACATATTCACGTAGAGGATGATATCGACAAGCCGTGTGGATGCGGAAACAGAGGCTGTCTCGAGCAGGTGGCTTCCGCTACAGGAGTTGTTTATCTGGCAAACAAAAAGCTCGCTGAGAGTGACGCGCCGTCTGTTCTGCGTGAGGGTGAGGTTTCTGCAAAGACCGTATTCGATGCAGTAAAAGAAGGAGATGCCCTGGCATGCGAGGTTGCGGAGGAGTTCGGCAAATATCTCGGCACAGCTCTGGCAGGAATCACCGGCGTGGTAGATCCGGAGATCTTCGTTATCGGCGGCGGTGTATCCAAAGCGGGAACCGTTATTCTGGATTATGTAAAGAAATATTATGTAAACTGTGTGCTTACACCATGCAAAGGAACAGAGTTCGCACTTGCGAAGCTTGGAAACGATGCAGGTATCTTTGGCGCAGCGCGCATGGTGATCGAATAAGAGATTTACAGATCAGACAGGAGACAGCACCTGCCTTGCAGGCGGCAGCAGATCTGTAACAGTGGAGGGCGGACGAAATGACCGCCCTCCATTATTATGAGCCAAGGGACAAATGGACATAAAATACATGCTTGCATCAAAGCATCAGCCCGGCTGTCCCGATCAGGATCAGCAGGATGGCAGAGAGGGGAGTGAGAGCCGGAAAAAAACGGTGCTGCAGAAGACGATGTCCCAGAGCAAAGCTGATCTGCAGGCTGAAAAAGGAAAACAGCATGGAAAAGAAGCCTGTCAGCCAGGGAGAGAGCTTCATGACACCGGCACTGAAGCAGGGGGGGATACAGTTCACCGACAGGATGACAGCCAGGATCAGGATATCCCGAAACCCCGGAGACAGGGCAACTGCGGGTGTCTCATCTTCGGAAATGACACTCTGATACAGACAGAAGATGCCGAATCCGATCATGATCGCGGAACCGATCAGGTTGGTATAGACAAGAAAATTTTCAGAGATCAGGCAGGCGGCATAGGCGGAGGCGAAGGCGCAAAGTCCTGTTGTACCGCTGATGATGAGGTTCTGCCATATGCGAAGCTGCTGATGGCGCGCGCCCAGCTGGATTCCTATGAGCAGATTATCCAGATTCACTGCGAGCCCGATCAAAAGAGCCATAATGATATTCATAAGAAAGACCTTTCCGTATCCAGTAACACATTTTGCGATGCACAGATAGGATGCATACTGTGGTTTTCTATACAGAATATTCAGAAAATCAGAAGTTGTGAAGAGAAGGAATCCGTGCTATAATGGGAAAATGTGTAACTATTTATGCTGGCAGGAAGCCACGTAAGCGACTGATACCGGATTGACCGCTGGCGGAAGTGCTGCCGTCAGTTATGCAGAAATGAAAGGACAGATCTTATGTTAGCAGAAGTCTTGATGGACACCGTAATCGACAGTGTGAAAATGCTCCCGTTCCTTTTGGCGGCTTTTCTCCTAATGGAATGGCTGGAAAAATACTCAGGAGAATATGTGAATCGAATCCTTGCAAAAGTGGGACATGCCGGACCGGTGGTGGGGGCACTGCTGGGATGCATACCCCAGTGCGGCTTTTCCGTGGTAGCGGCAAACCTGTTTGCGGCAGGCATCATTACGCCGGGAACGCTGCTGGCTGTGTTTCTGGCGACATCTGATGAGGCAGTGCTGATCCTTCTGGGAAATCCGGGAAAGGGACAGGAGATCCTGACGCTGCTGATAACAAAGGTAGTAATCGGTACGGTTGCAGGCTATCTGATCGATCTGCTGATTCCGAAACGTCACAATCATGCGGCAGATATGGAACGGATCTGTGCGGACTGCGGGTGTCACGGACATGGAAGCGGACATGAACACGGGCATAAGCACGGGGGAATCGTCCGTGCGGCACTTCACCATACCGTGCAGGTATTTATCTATCTGCTCATTTTTACGGGAATCCTCAGCCTGGTGATCGAGCTGCTGGGTGTTGAAAAGCTGTCGGCGCTCCTGCTGGGAAATTCCATCTTTCAGCCGCTGATCGCCGCGGTGATTGGAATGATCCCGAACTGTGCCGCATCGGTGATGCTGACAGAGCTCTATCTGAACGAAGCGATCAGCTTTGCCTCTGTGGTAGCCGGGCTGTGCGCCGGAGCAGGAGTCGGTCTGGCTGTGCTCTTCCGTATGAATGAGAACATGAAAGAGAATCTGAGAATCATTGGACTGCTGTATGCGGTGGCGGTGATTTCCGGCATTCTTTTGCAGGCTCTGAATATCGAAGCTGGCAACAGTGTATTGGCCATGATCTCCGGTGCGGTTTCTGTGATGTAGGGAATTCCTTTATATTTCCTATATCACAAAACCTTCCGGGGGATGCGCAAAAAGCACCTCTTAGTAAGTATCTTTACTAAGGGGTGCTTTTTTTACCTGGCTTCCCAGCGTCCTGACGCACCGCAGGGGAGCACCAGTCCGTTGGAGGATACGGGAAGTCCCACCTCCTGGGAATCCACCGTCCCATGAAAATGCTTAAGCTCTGTGGCAAGCATATAAGTCAGAACTGCCGGGGCAAGTCCTGTGGTGTAGGAATTGACAAGGAAAAAGAGAGGATCATCGCTTAACAGCTTTGCACAGAGTCTGATCAGCGGGTGGATCGCCTCCTCAATTTTCCAGATCTCGCCTTTGGGCCCTCTTCCATAGGAGGGAGGATCCATAATGATGGCATCATAGTGGTTTCCGCGGCGGATCTCACGCTCTACAAACTTCACACAGTCATCCACGATCCAGCGGATCGGCGCATCGGAAAGTCCGGAGGAGCGGGCATTTTCCTTCGCCCATCCCACCATGCCTTTTGAGGCATCCACATGGGTCACGCTGGCACCGGCAGCGGCAGCGGCCAGTGTCGCCCCTCCGGTGTAGGCGAAGAGATTCAGCACCTTTACCGGCCGCCCAGCTGTACGGATCTTTTCCGAAAACCAGTCCCAGTTTGCCGCCTGCTCCGGAAACAGACCGGTATGCTTGAAGCTGAAAGGCTTCAGGTTGAAGGTCAGGCTTTGGTAATGGATGGTCCACTGCTGTGGCAGGTCAAAAAACTCCCATTCTCCGCCGCCCTTTTTGCTGCGGTGATAGTGGCCGTTACGCTTCTTCCAGCCCCGGTGCGTCTTTGGGGTATCCCAGATGACCTGGGGGTCCGGGCGGACCAGCAGGTAATCCCCCCAGCGCTCCAGCTTCTCACCGCAGGAGGTATCAATCACTTCATAATCTTTCCATTGATCTGCAATCCACATAGTAAACGATTCCTTTCTGTTATTGTTCTGTTAATTATTGTTTTGTTAATCAGTACGGTCCTGTCTTTCCTTCCGGTTATTTTTCTGTTAATTCCCTGGAACGAAACCAGTAGGTATAAAAATCCTCAAATCCAAGCGAACGGTATAAATGCTTGGCGGCCATGTTTCCCGCCACGACCTGAAGATAGGCATGGGAAGCCCCCTTCTTTACGGACTCTGAAAGAATCGCACTGCAGATGGAGCGGGCAAAATGCTTCCGGCGGCAGCTGGCATCCACATAGATGGCATACAGCCCGACATGTCCGCGGTCGAGAATCCCCAGTCCCGAGGCAACCGTGCGCCCGTCGATCTCGATAAATGCCACGATCGTTTCCTTTGGAATCGCCTTAAACATCGAAGGAACGATACGGCGAAGCGTGGGATTGGTCGTGCCGTTCAGACGGAAGAGGGAAGTGATCCAGTCATCCGTGATGCGGTCACGGAGCTGTACCAGAATATTGTCAGGATATTCGATGAAAGACGGAAGGCCGGAATTCCGTCCATAGTATTCGTATTCAGCAAAAAGCGACGGGTAGGGAACAAAATGCTCCATCGGCATGGTCATGACCTCGGTGGTATGGCATACCTCGTAGCCCCTCTCTTCCAGCATCGTGTCAAAGGAAGGATCCATCAGCGGATTGATCTTGAAACAGGCGGGGGTGTGATAGTTTGCATAAACACTTTCACAGTAAGAGATCTTTTCTTCAATCGGAAGCGTAGATGCTCCCACCTGCTCCACACTGTTGGTACGATGAGTGTAATTATGGGAAAAACGGATCAGCCATCCGTCGTACAGTTCGATCTTGTGGGAGGGCCATGCATTCAGAGAGATCTCCTCGATCAGTTTCATATAAGATGAAGGTTCCATAGTGCGTCCTTTCCCCGGCTGTGCTGCGCAGATTCCGGCGGTACTTTCGGTTTTCGTTCATTATAAAACATGACAGTGGTTTAATCAATGAAAAACTTGACCTTATCTTTTGACTCTGGTAGAGTAGGGAGTACAGTGCGAAGCAGATATGCGTTTACTAAGAGGAGGCATGGAGAGGATGAAGCTGGGATTTATCGGCTGTGGAAATATGGCGGGAGCGATGATCGGAGGGATTCTGGGAAACCATCTGATGGAGAGAGAGGAAATCATCGCATCCACATCAAAAGAGGAAAGCCGCAGAAAGGTGCAGGAGAAATTCGGCATTTGTACGACGTTGAATAACCGTGAGGTGGCAGAGCAGGCGGAGGTACTTGTTCTCGCTGTGAAGCCCCAGTATTATGAAGAGGTGATCACGGAAATCAGAGACCGGGTCACAGAGGAGCAGATCATCGTGTCGATCGCCCCGGGAAAGACGCTTCAGTGGCTGGAGCAGACATTCGGAAAGCCCCTGAAGCTGGTGCGCTGTATGCCGAATACACCGGCCCTGGTGGGCGCAGGCATCACAGGGGTATGCAGGAATGACCGGATAAAGGACGGGGAGCTTGAGAAGGTGTGCGGCATCTTAAGAAGCTGCGGCGAGGTAGAGGTGCTGAGTGAGCATCTGATGGATGTGGTCGTGTCAGTAAGCGGCAGCTCCCCGGCATATGTGTTTATGTTCATAGAAGCCATGGCGGATGCGGCAGTGGCTGACGGTATGCCGCGGGCACAGGCATATAAATTCGCCTCCTGGGCAATACTTGGAAGTGCGAAGATGGTACTGGAGACAGGAAAGCATCCCGGCGAGCTGAAGGATATGGTCTGTTCACCGGCCGGCACTACCATTGAGGCTGTGCGTGTGCTGGAGGAAAAGGGATTCCGCAGTGCTGTCATCGAAGCGATGAAGGCGTGTGTGGAGAAAGGAAGAAAGATGTAAATCGTTGTCTGCCTGTAATACGGTTACAGAACAGCAAAACATATAAGGAGGAATAGCAGATGGAACGAAAAAATGCATGGACAAAATATGAGGGAGAAGACAGAAAAGAGGTCTTTGCTTTTGCAGAAGGGTATAAAAGCTTTTTATCAAAATGCAAAACAGAGCGCGAATGTACCTCCGAGTTTATCCGTCAGGCAAGAGAGCACGGATATGAGAGCCTGGAAGAAGTGATGGCCTCCGGGAGAACGCTGAAGCCGGGAGATAAGGTGTATGCGGAAAACATGGGAAAGACACTGGCGCTTTATCACATCGGTGAAGAGCCTATGGAAAAGGGAATGAACATCCTCGGGGCGCACATCGATTCCCCGCGCTTGGATCTGAAGCAGAATCCGCTGTATGAGGACACCGACATGGCGATGCTGGAAACCCATTATTATGGAGGCGTGAAGAAATACCAGTGGGTAACCCTTCCGCTGGCGCTGCACGGTGTCGTGGCAAAAAAGGATGGTACATCCGTAGAGGTAGCCATCGGGGAAGAGGCAGGCGATCCTGTCTTCGGTGTATCGGATCTGCTGATCCATCTGTCAGCGACCCAGCTGGAGAAGAATGCGGCAAAGGTCATCGAAGGAGAGGATATGAACATCCTCATCGGAAGCATCCCGCTGGAGGGCGAAGAAAAGGAGCCGGTGAAAAAGCAGATCTTAAAGCTTCTGGAGGAGAAATACGGAATTGACGAAGAGGACTTCATATCGGCAGAGCTGGAGGCGGTTCCGGCAGGAGAGGCAAGAGACTACGGTCTGGACCGCAGCATGATCATGGGCTATGGACACGATGACAGGGTATGTGCCTACCCGTCCTTTCAGGCCATGTTTACCCTGGATTCCGTAAAGCGTACCTGTGTATGCATCCTGGTGGACAAGGAGGAGATCGGAAGTGTCGGTGCGACAGGCATGCAGTCACGTTTCTTTGAAAACACTGTAGCCGAGGTGATGAACTGTGCCGGACAGTACAGTGAGCTGGCGCTGCGCAGGGCACTGAGGAATTCCAGAATGCTTTCCTCCGATGTCAGTGCGGCCTTCGACCCGAACTATCCGAGTGTCATGGAAAAGAACAACAGTGCCTACTTCGGAAGGGGACTGACATTTAACAAATATACCGGTTCCCGGGGGAAATCAGGCTCCAACGATGCCAATGCCGAGTATATGGCCAGGATCCGCAGAGTTCTGGATGAGCAGAATGTTTCCTGGCAGACGGCAGAGCTTGGAAAGGTAGACCAGGGGGGCGGCGGAACCATCGCCTATATCCTGGCAAACTACGGCATGGAGGTCATCGACAGCGGTGTCGCAGTGCTGAACATGCATGCACCATGGGAAATCGTCAGCAAGGTGGATGTGTATGAGGCATATAAGGGATATGAGGCGTTTTTGAAATATATGTAATAAAATCAAATATCTTTCTGCGAAAAACTTGACGTTAATATGATAATCTGTTAAAGTTTATCGTATTAGCATCTAAATTGCAGCTGTTTGGAACGGCTGCAAAATACAAAAAGGATAAGAGGAGAAAGATATGAGTACAAACACGATATGGTTTCTTGCGGCATTTGCAGCGTACCTGCTGATGATGCTGGGAATCGGCGCATTTTATATGAAGAAAAATAAAGATGCCGATGATTATTTTCTTGGAGGACGAGGCCTGGGCGGCTGGGTGGCTGCACTCTCTGCACAGGCATCGGACATGAGCGGATGGCTTCTGATGGGACTGCCGGGTGCCGTTTATGCACTGGGCACAGGACAGGCATGGATCGCCGTAGGACTTTTCATCGGAACGGTGCTGAACTGGGTATGTATTTCCGCCAGACTGCGCCGCTACACGATCCGCGCGAACAATGCCATGACCTTCCCGGAATACCTGGAAAACCGTTTTCATGATAAGAAAAAGATCCTGCTTCTGATCTCGTCGATCGTGATCGTGATCTTTTTCCTGGTCTATACAGCATCTGCGCTGGCAGCAGGAGGAAAGCTGTTTGCGAGTGTATTTGGAATGGACTACAGACTGGCACTCACGATTGGTGCAGCCGTGATCCTGGCCTACACCTTTATGGGAGGCTTCATGGCAGTCTGCACCACAGATTTCATACAGGGAAGCCTGATGCTGGTGGGACTTCTGCTGGTTCCGATCCTGGCCTACTTCGTGATGGGACCGGAGAATCTGGCAGCAAATCTGGCAGCCAGCAATGTACCGGGCGGTGTCGATGGCTATCTCGATATGTTCAGCAATGGTGAGACATCGTACAGCGCGGTAGAGATCATTTCCCAGCTTGGCTGGGGTCTGGGATACTGCGGTATGCCCCATATCCTGACCAGATTTATGGCAGTAAAGAACGAAAAAGAACTGAAGAAGTCCAGAGTCATTGCCATTATCTGGGTAGCGATCTCCCTGTTTATGGCAGTTGTGATCGGAGTAGTCGGACGTGCCTACCTGTATCCGATGATTCTGGGAGAAGGTGCGGTATCCACGGAAAACGTATTTATTGAAACGATTACGCAGCTGTTTACAGTAGATATGAGACTGCCGTTTATCGGAGGACTCTTCCTCTGCGGTATCCTGGCAGCGATTATGTCCACAGCAGATTCACAGCTTCTGGTTACTGCCTCCTCGGCATCCAAGGATATTTACCAGGGTGTGCTGAACCCGAAGGCAGACACGAAGAAGGTACTTACGGTCAGCCGTGTCACAGTTATCGTTGTGGCAGTGCTTGCCTATATCATCGCCCTTGATCCGAACAGCAGCATCATGGGTCTGGTATCCAATGCCTGGGCAGGTCTTGGTGCGGCCTTTGGCCCCACCATCGTACTCTCCCTGTTCTGGAAACGGACGAATCTGCCGGGAGCAGTAGCCGGTATCGCATCCGGCGGCCTGGCGGTTATTATTTGGGATTATCTGCCACTGGCAGGCGGACAGACGCTGGGAGCAGCTACCGGACTTTATTCTCTGGTGGTAGGCTTTGCAGTGAGCCTGGTGCTGATCATTATCGTCAGCCTCTGCACAAAAGCACCGGATTCCCAGATGTTAAAAGAGTTCGAGGATGTTGCTTCAGGGAATGTGGAATAACAGAAACCTGTACAGAAATAAATGGAAGATATGTGGTAATATAGAAGAAAGCCCTGAGGTCCGGAGAGGACTGCAGGGCTTTCTTTAAATTTGAGTACGTCCTGGCGTACTTAAGAGGAGATTTATTTATCACCGGAACAAATTTGCTTTACTTACTACATATAGAAGTGATATTTAATTTGTTACAATAAAAATTGTGTGACTGTTAAAAAATATATTCAAAGATGCATGTTGTATATAGACAAAATTGCATTTGTATGAGATAATATAAAAATACAAGTTATCAAATGTGTCGTAAAACCCCTAGCTTTAGCTATGGGGATATAAGACACGTC
>OLOS01000956.1_pt1 | contig 26680 bp, 24 predicted proteins | sample 1672631 | NCBI WGS metagenome assembly OLOS01 (sample SAMEA3136707, study PRJEB25190) | human gut metagenome | biome: human gut; feature: human-associated habitat; material: faeces | place: Austria | collected 2013 | reverse complement strand
TTTTATCAAATTCCTGCTGCATCCTGTTCTTTGCCATTTCTTATCTCCACATTTTCGATCCCGGATTTTCCGGCTGAGTTTGGTTTACGTATCTTTGGTTTCATAGTTTTGGTTTCATAGCTTTTACTTTGCATAGATATGATTTGCATAGCTCCCAGTATACACGTTTTTGCCAATTGTACAAGCATATTACGTAGCAGTTCTTCCCTCAAAACCATCTAAAACAAAACTATCTCGAACTGGCTGGCGTATAAACATAAGTTTTACATCTGCATTATAAAACCTGCACCTGTGTGATAAAGAAATCAGACATGTGAAATAATAAACAATTTAAAAAGACTTTATATGGACAGATAAAATTGTAGAAATCCTATATTTCATCTGCCTTTCTACATTAATAATTGCTATTCTTTACAAAAAAAGCAGATTGAATTGTTAAATAGCCACATTTCAGCCGCCTTCCTATATTAATAATCGATTCAGATATCAAAACTGGCTTACAGATTGTTCCTCACATAACGTTCCCGCAATTCCCCTGAAAATCTGGAATTTGCGGAACCTCTGCCACACTTCTTCATTTCCAGGCGTGTTATAAAGTCTTTCATTCACACCAAGGCAACTGTTCACTCAGTGACCAAAACACGCTTCGCCATGCACAGAGATCATACATTCTGTGCATGGCGAAGCCAGGGAAAATGCTTATCTGCGTTCCAAAAATGCCGCAGGATCCACCCCCCCCCGCGGCATTCTTATCAACTCTTATTAATTCTTACCAATTCTCATCAGTTATTATCTTCAAATGTCTCTTTCAATTTATCCATAAACCCTTTTTTCTTCGGCTTCTCTGCTGTCTTTTCATTCTTAAGATGAATTCCCAGCGACTTATCACTTGCCTCGTCGAATTTACGCAGTGCTTCCTTCGCTTCTTCATTCAGCTTCGTAGGTACCTGAACCACCAGGGTTACATAGTGGTCTCCGCGCACAGACTTGTTTCGCAGGGACGGAACACCCTTGCCCTTTAAACGCACCTTCGTATCGGTCTGGGTGCCCGGCTTCACATCGTAGAGTACGTCGCCGTCTACCGTGCTGATCCGCACTTCGCCGCCCAGTGCGGCCTGTGCAAAGGTGATCGGTGCCGTAGAGAAGATGTTCATATCCTGGCGCTGGAAGATCGGATGGCGCATGACATTGACCTCCACCAGAAGGTCTCCTCTCGGTCCGCCGTTGATGCCCGGTTCTCCCTTTTCACGGATACGGATACTCTGCCCGTCATCAATACCTGCCGGTATCGTAACTGCGATCTTTTTCCGGCTGGAAGTATAACCGCTTCCATGACAATGGGTACACTTCTCCTTAACGACCTTACCGGTTCCTCCACAGTCCGGACAGGTCTGTACATTTCTCACTGTGCCGAACAGGGACTGCTGGGTAAAGACTACCTGACCTTTACCACCACACTTTGAACAGGTTTCCGGACTGGTTCCCGGCTTCGCTCCAGTGCCGTGACAACTGGTACACTCATCCTTAAGATTCAGTTCGATCTGCTTCTCACAGCCAAAGACTGCTTCCTCAAAGGTGATCCTTACACTGGTACGAAGGTTTGCACCCTTCATCGGCCCGTTATTTGCCCTTCTCGTTCTTGCACCGCCGCCGAACAGATCGCCGAAAATATCGCCAAAGATATCACCCATATCCGCGCCGTTAAAGTCAAATCCGCCGAATCCGCTTCCGCCGCCGCCCTGTTCAAAGGCTGCATGGCCGAACTGATCGTACTGTGCCTTCTTCTGAGGATCACTCAGGATCGCGTATGCCTCTGATGCCTCTTTGAACTTCTTCTCTGCCTCTGCATCTCCAGGGTTCATATCCGGGTGATACTTTTTGGCCAGCTGTCTGTATGCTTTCTTTATCGTAGCCTCATCAGCGCCTCTGTCAACGCCGAGGACCTCATAATAATCTCTTTTACTTTCTGCCATTATGTTCACCTATTCTCCATTATTACGCCCATCAGGGACAGAGACTTTTTCCGCATTCCGGTTTCCCGGACTGCGGGGAAAGCACCTGCCCCCTCTGTGATTTTATACCTCTTTGTAATCTCCGTCAACTACATCATCTGTCGAATAACTGTTATCTGCCGCACCGGCACCCATATCCGGGCCTGCGCCTGCTGCGCCCTGTGCTGCCTGCGCCTGCTCATAAACCTTTGCAAATACCTTCTGTGCACTTTCCATCAGCTTCTCTTTTGCAGCTTTGATCTCTGCCACCTGAGCATCTGTCATGTCCTCCGGATTGGACTTCTCGATGAGCTCCTTCAATGCTGCCAGGTCAGCCTGAACAGCCGTCTTGTCATTGGAATCCAGCTTGTCGCCTACTTCCTCAAGAGCCTTCTCTGTCTGGAATACCATGGAATCTGCATCATTTCTTGTATCAATCGCCTCTTTACGTTTCTTATCCTGGGCCTCGAACTCTGCAGCCTCTTTGACTGCTTTCTCGATATCTGCATCTGACATATTTGATCCTGATGTGATGGTAATGTGCTGCTCTTTTCCTGTTCCCAGATCCTTCGCAGATACATTTACAATACCGTTGGCATCAATATCAAAAGTAACCTCGATCTGCGGCACGCCTCTTCTTGCTGGCGGGATACCGTCCAGACGGAACTGTCCGAGAGATTTGTTATCTCTTGCAAACTGTCTCTCACCCTGTACCACATGGATATCTACAGCGGTCTGGTTATCTGCTGCCGTGGAGAAGATCTGGCTCTTCTTTGTAGGGATCGTTGTATTTCTTTCGATCAGTCTGGTAGCTACACCACCCATTGTCTCGATGGACAGAGACAGCGGCGTAACATCCAGCAGAAGGATATCACCGGCACCGGCATCTCCTGCCAGCTTTCCTCCCTGTACGGAAGCACCCAGAGCCACGCACTCGTCCGGATTCAGGCTCTTGCTCGGCTCATGTCCGGTCAGTGCCTTTACCTTATCCTGTACAGCCGGGATACGTGTAGAACCACCTACCAGCAGAACCTTGGAAATTTCACCTGCTGTAAGCCCTGCATCCTTCAGTGCTGTCGTAACAGGTGTTGCTGTTCTCTCTACCAGATCATGTGTCAGTTCATCAAATTTTGCTCTCGTCAGGTTCATATCAAAATGCTTCGGACCCTCTGCAGTTGCTGTGATGAACGGCAGGTTGATATTTGTCGTTGTTGCAGAGGAAAGCTCTTTCTTTGCTTTCTCTGCTGCTTCTTTCAATCTCTGGAGCGCCATCTTATCACCTGATAAGTCAACGCCCTCATTTTTCTTAAACTCAGCCAGCATATAGTCTGTGATCTTCTGGTCAAAATCATCACCGCCCAGTCGGTTGTCACCGGCTGTAGCCAGTACCTCGATAACTCCATCACCGATCTCGATGATCGATACATCGAAGGTACCGCCGCCAAGGTCATATACCATGATCTTCTGCTCTCTCTCATTGTCCAGTCCATAAGCCAGTGCAGCAGCTGTCGGCTCGTTGATGATACGCTTTACATCCAGACCGGCAATCTTTCCGGCATCCTTGGTTGCCTGACGCTGTGCGTCATTAAAGTAAGCCGGTACAGTAATAACTGCCTCTGTTACTTTCTCTCCCAGATAATTCTCTGCATCTGCTTTCAGCTTCTGAAGGATCATTGCTGAAATTTCCTGCGGTGAATATTTCTTTCCGTCAATGTCTACCTTGTAATCGCTGCCCATATGTCTCTTAATAGAAGAAATGGTCTTGTCAGCATTTGTTACCGCCTGACGCTTTGCCGGCTCACCTACCAGTCTCTCACCGGTTTTTGTGAAAGCCACTACGGACGGTGTGGTTCTTGCTCCTTCTGTATTTGCGATTACTACCGGCTTTCCGCCTTCCATAACTGCTACGCAGCTGTTTGTTGTACCTAAGTCAATTCCGATAATTTTTCCCATTATGATTTCCTCCTCATAAGAAATGAATGATAATATAATAAATGTTTACCTGTTTCCTTTTTCACTGTTTCAGTTTGCTACCTTGACCATGCTGTGCCTTACCACTGTATCACGATACAGATAGCCTTTCTGGAATTCCTCGGCTATGACATTCTCTCCGAGTGCTTCATCCTCCACATGCATTACAGCATTATGGAAATTCGGATCAAATTCCTGACCCACGGCTTCAATGGGTTTCACCCCAATCTCCTCCAGGGTGGTAAGAATCTGTTTGTAGATCTTATCCATCCCCTGAACAAAAGGATCTTCCTTCTGTTCTTCCGGAACAGCTGCCAGCCCGCGTTCAAAATTATCCACGACCGGAAGGATCTTTTCGATCACGCTTTTTGCTCCGATCTCGTACATAGAGGATTTCTCCTTTTCCGTACGCTTGCGGAAATTATCGAACTCTGCCATCTGACGTTTCAGACGGTCTGTCAGTTCTTCGATCTTCTCATCCTTTTTGTCTTTCTTTTCTTTCTTCCGGAAGAAGCCCTTTTTCTCTGACGGATCCTTCTCCGCCTCTTCGTTCTGTATATTTTCAGACGCTTCGTCTTCTTCCTTTATTGCATCCGTCTCTTCTGCGACCTCCGTTTCCCCGGCTGTATCCGCCTCTTCTCCGGCTGTCTTTTCCGATGCGGCTGTTTCCTCTAAATCCTTTTCCAGCTTTTCATCTTCCACGCTTTTTACCGCCTTTCTTCGTCATTTTTCTGAAATATATGATCTAACTGTGTCGTAAGTGTTTTGAGCGCGGATACGACCTTATCGTAATCCATACGTTTCGGCCCGATAATTCCTATTGTACCCTTCATGCCGCCTCCTAATTCATAGGTGGCCGTGACGACACTGCAGTCCTTCATGGTCTTAACCGGCGATTCGTTTCCGATATAAACCTGGATGCCTGTATTCTCCTCGGAGTCCATCCCTCCTGCAACGAGATTTGCCAGCTGCTTCTTTTCTTCAAACGCATGGATCAGTTCGCTGGCCCGTGTACTGTCGCTCAGCTCCGGATATTTGAAAATATTCGTGGCACCGCTGGTATAAATTTCCAGTTCCTCATCGTCCATCCGGATGGCTTCTGCCACTGCATCCAGCACACTGTTGACAACCTCACTGTGGATTCCCGCCTGCTCCTTAAGCTTTGTGATCGTTCCCAGATTGATCTGTTCTACAGTCAGACCGTTCAGACTGGTATTCAGCAGGATATTCAGCTTCAGGACTGTCTCATTGTCAAGCTGATGGTCCATGTGGATCATTTTGTTCTTCACCACATTTCCCTCGGTAACGACTACTGCCAGCATCTGATGGTCGCTGATCACAGACAGCTGAATGAATTTCAGCTTCGTCCGCTGGTACTGCGGGGAGGTGATCATGGTCGCATAGTTCGTATTGTTTGCCAGCACCCTGGCCACCTGCTTCAGAACCAGATCCATCTTATCCTGTTTCTGGATCATCAGCTCCTTCATTTCGGTGACTTCCCGCTCCTTATCTGCCATCAGCTGGTCTACATAAAAGCGGTATCCCGCATCTGACGGAATCCTTCCTGCGGAGGTATGTGGCTGAAGAATATAACCCATCTCCTCCAGATCGGACATTTCATTACGAATCGTGGCGGAACTCAGATTCAAATCTGCATATTTGGAAATGGTCCTGGAGCCTACCGGCTCGCCTGTCTCCAGATACGTCTGAATAATCGCATATAAAATCTTTGTCTTCCGCTCATCCAACTGCATCTTTAAATCCTCCTTCCTTTTATTAGCACTCTTTAGAGATGAGTGCTAACATCTATGTACATAAGATAGCACCGTGTATTTTCTTTGTCAATAGTATTTTTCATTTTTTTTAATTTTAATCTTGGGGAGCGTGGGAGTGATTTGACTTTTCCATCAAATGTGTTATATTGAATTTAATGATGCCAGGGTCAAAAGGTCATGATTTTCATACTTGCATGAATAATCATGACTCCTTGACCCCATGATACTACTAAGATAGAAAGGAATCCTTCCCAATATGAAAAAAGGATCAACCATAGCACTGTTCCTGTCCACCCTTGCAATCATCTGTCTGCTGGGGCTGGCTGCCTTTGTAACTATTTATATGAATGATAATTCTTCTCCGCCCGGAACTTCACCTGCGGTATCCCCGGAAAACGAATCGGAATCAGACACTTCCACACAGATTCTGGATGCGGGTGAAACCATTATCACAGGAACAAATCCTTTTGATGAAAATGCAGAAGAACCAGAACATTCCTATATCTTTGTGGGTGATTCCCGCACAGTAGGAATGCGTACTGCCGTTTTAAAGGAAAACAGTGGTGACACCTGCACCTATATTGCCAAATCCGGTGAAGGCTTCTACTGGCTTTATCATGACGGCATCGTAGCATTAGAGGAAGCGCTCCGGTCTGACCCGTATGCCACCGTGATTTTCAATCTCGGTGTGAATGATCTTGACGAGGTGGAGCGATATATCGATTTTTATAAAGAACTCTTCTCTGTCTATCATGACCCTTCCTTCTATCTGATGTCAGTGAATCCGGTAGATGATGAAGAATGCATCGGGGCAAGCAACGAAGAGATCGAAGCCTTTAATGAAAGAATACAGGAAGAATTCCCTGATAAATACCTGGACTGCTACCATTATCTGCTGTCGGAGGATTTTGAAACCGTAGACGGACTTCATTATACCAACAGGATTTATCAGATGATTCACCGCTTCGCAGTGATGACCCTGACTGAGAGGGAATAACGTACCACACCATTGAACAAAGTCCTGGATGGATCACCCGATCTCTCCAGGACTTTGTTATTTCACTCACCACCTGTGGAGGTGAGATTCTTATCTACTTTGAACAAGTGTGCAAGTTCATCTCAGTTCCCCACCCCCCTCACTCATGAGGGGATAGAAATTCTGAGAATACATAATTACTGATATCAATTCCTTTCGATGTCAGCCGGACCCATTCATCGCTTTTCACAAGCAATCCCTCTTTCACCAGCTTCACGGTGACCTCCCCGTAGACTTTTTCAAAGGAACAGGAAAATTTCTTTTCAAACTCTTTTATGGAAACCCCCTGCATCAGCCGCAGACCCAGGAACAGAAACTCTTCCATCTGCGCCTGTACACTCAGAACCTCTTCTTCCTCTCTCCCGGCATGACCATTCAGGTACTGCCTGATCTCTGACGTATTCCGGAAACGCACTTCATCGATCAGAGAAGATGCACCCAAACCGAACCCGCGGTAATTTACACGTCTCCAGTATCCGCAATTGTGACGGCACTCATAGCCTTCTTTTGCATAGTTGGATATTTCATAGCGATGATATCCTGCTTCTTTCAGGATCCGTTCCGTATCATCGTACATCTGCCGTTCTTCCTCCTCCGATGGCAGAAGACTGCATGCAAGCCCCTTCTCCCTTTTCCTGACATCCTCTGCATACCTGTCATAAAAGGGAGTTCCCTCCTCAATGATCAGACTATAGGCTGAGAGATGCTCCGGGTTTAAGGCTGCCACCTTTTGAAGTGTCTCCCTCCAGGTCCGGCTGCTCTGCCCGGGAAGGGCAGACATCAGATCAATATTGATGTTCTCAAATCCGGCATCACGCGCCATAGAATAACTCTTCTGAAAATCCTCCCAGGTATGGATGCGTCCCAGCAAATGGAGCTCTTCATTCACTGCTGACTGCAGACCCAGGCTCAGGCGGTTAATGCCCGCCTTCTTCCATGCCGCCAGTTTCTCATCTGTCAGGGTTCCCGGATTTGCCTCCAGCGTGATTTCCGCATCCTTTTCCACCCGGAACTTGTTCTGAATCTCATCCATGATACGGAGGATGGTTTCCCCTGACAGAAGCGAGGGCGTTCCGCCCCCAAAGAAAATTGTGGGGACGATACCGCCCTCTTCTGCTGTCCGGATCTCTCTTGCTAGGGCATCTGCATATGCCCTCCTCTCCTCCCTTTCTGCCGGAAAGGACAGAAAATCACAATATGCGCATTTCCTGACGCAGAAAGGAATATGAATATACAGTTCCAGTATTCTGTTGTGTTCCATGTAATATCTCCTCTGCAATCCTGCTGCAGTTCACTGGCAAAGCGGTCATTCCATGACCACCAGTTTTATTTATCGTCCAGCTTTAACACACTCATAAATGCCTTCTGCGGAATCTCTACATTTCCCACCTGGCGCATCCGTTTCTTTCCTTCCTTCTGTTTTTCCAGAAGCTTTCTCTTACGTGTGATATCACCGCCGTAGCACTTTGCCAGCACATCCTTCCGCATGGCCTTCACCGTCTCTCTGGCAATAATCTTGCTTCCGATCGCCGCCTGGATCGGAATCTCAAAGAGCTGTCTTGGAATCTCTTCCTTTAGCTTCTCGCACATCTTCCTGCCTCTTTCATATGCGGTAGCTGCGTGCACGATAAAGGACAGGGCATCCACTTCCTCCCTGTTGACCAGAATATCCAGCTTCACCAGTTCGGACCGCACATATCCTTTCATCTCGTAATCAAAGGAAGCATACCCTCTGGAGCGTGACTTCAGTGCATCAAAGAAATCGTAGATGATCTCATTCAGCGGCAGGTCATATCTCAGGAGAGCCCTCGTCTCCTCCATATATTCCATGCCCAGGTACACGCCTCTGCGCTCCTCACAGAGCTGCATGATCGAGCCGATAAACTCTGTCGTCACCATGATCTCTGCACTGACCACCGGCTCCTCCATATATTCAATCTCCGACGGATCCGGAAGGTTGGATGGATTCGTCAGGTCGATGACTTCTCCATTTGTTTTATGAACCTTATAGATAACACCCGGTGCTGTCGTCACCAGGTCAAGATTGTATTCCCTCTCCAGGCGCTCCTGAATGATCTCCAGATGAAGCAGCCCCAGAAATCCGCACCGGAATCCAAAGCCCAGGGCAATGGAGGTCTCCGGCTCGAACTGCAGGGAAGCATCATTTAACTGAAGCTTCTCCAGAGCATCCCGAAGATCCGGATATTTTGCCCCGTCTGCCGGATACATGCCGCAGAATACCATGGAGTTTACCCTCTTATATCCGGGAAGCGGCTCCTCGCAGGGGCTGGATGCATTGGTGATCGTATCACCCACACGGGTATCCTTTACATTTTTCAGGCTGGCAGTGATATAGCCTACCATTCCGGCGCTCAGCTCCTCACATGGGATAAACTGTCCTGCTCCGAAATATCCTACCTCAACCACCTCTGCCCTGGCACCTGTCGCCATCATCAGGATCGCTGTCCCCTTTTTTACCGTTCCTTCTTTGATCCGGCAGAACACGATAACACCCTTATAGGAATCGTATACCGAATCAAAAATAAGTGCCTGAAGCGGTGCCTCAAGATCCCCCTGAGGTGCCGGTATCTTCTCCACGATCTGCTCCAGTACCTGCTCCACATTCAATCCCGTCTTTGCGGAGATCTGCGGTGCATCCTGTGCCTCAATGCCGATAATATCCTCAATCTCATTGATCACCCTCTCCGGGTCAGCGCTCGGCAGATCGATCTTATTGATGACCGGCATCACATCCAGGTCATGATCCAGGGCCAGATATACGTTTGCCAGCGTCTGTGCTTCGATTCCCTGGGCGGCATCTACCACAAGGATCGCCCCGTCGCAGGCTGCCAGGCTCCTGGAAACCTCATAGTTGAAATCCACATGTCCCGGCGTATCGATCAGATTGAAAATATATTCCTCTCCATCCTTTGCCTTATAAACGATACGCACGGTCTGTGCCTTAATAGTGATACCTCTCTCCCGCTCCAGTTCCATGTTGTCCAGCACCTGCGCCTGCATTTCTCTGCTGGTAAGCAGACCTGTCATTTCAATGATCCGATCCGCCAGTGTTGATTTTCCGTGATCTATATGTGCGATAATACAAAAATTTCTGATTTTGCTCTGGTCTATGACTGACACTTCTCTTCCTCCTGACATTTACATCATGATGCCTTCTGGTTTTTTCGCGCTTTGTGCTCCCGAAATCCGAAAAACATCTGAAATCATGTCATTTAGTGTATCACATCTTTTACTCACCACGCAATACCTGATTCAGAATATCGCCCAGCAGCTCCATAGAATTCATCTCCTCCTGCACCGTATTCAGCTGTGTCCCTGACTCGATCAGAAGAGCCCTGGGACGCATATGCAGATTATACCGCAGACTCTGAAGATAAATATTTCTCGTCCAGCCCGGATAATACTGCGCGGCCTTCAGCTGAAGCTGGAAGGAGAATGCCAGGTTATCCTCTATATAGGGATTGGGAAGGTAATCGATTTCACCATTCATGGCTGTGCGGCTTAAGCCATTGAAGAACATAATCTGTGCCACAGGCTTCCCGTCGATCTCGGTCACAAACTTATGCCCGTCGACACCGTCCCTGTGCAGGTCAATGACTACCTCTATGGATGGATTTTCATCGAGAATCTGCTGAATGTCCGGTGCTGCCAGGGTGTACGCCTTATTCCTGTCCAGCTCACCGTCAATCATGTCATACACCGCTGTGTGATGGATCACATGAAACCCGTACGTTTCTGTCAGGATTTTCGTCAGATACTTACCCACACCCACGATCGTATCATCCACATCCCCCTCCACAGAGTCAATAAATGCCTCCTGGGAATGGGTATGGTAGATCAGGATCTGAGGAACGGAACTGTCAGTAGTAAGCTTCAAATCTTTTGACATGAACAGATCATAGTTGATCTGACTTTCCAGCGGGGTGGTGGAGGGATCTACAGCAAAAAAATTGTTCAGGAGATAATCATAGTCCCGCAGCAGTTCCTCATCGACTTCTGCCACCGGCGGTCTTTTCGGATCCTTTGCCGCCACATCTGTATGGGACTGTGACGGTTTTTCTTTCTGTGGTGCATCTGCCCCGGCTGTTTCCTCTTCTGATCCGGCTGCTTCCTGCCCTGAACCGTCTGCTTCCTGCTTTGAACCGGCTGCCTCCTGCCCTGAACCATCTGCTTCCTGCTTTGAACCGGTCATTTCTGTCTGCTGCTGTGTATGATCACTCTTTTCTGCTTCTGCCTGTTCTTCCTTCTGATTTTCCGCCTCGACCATAAGCTCATATTCCAGAAGACTCTCTATGTCGGGCTGACGCTCTGCCTGTCTCTGTGCATAGGAATGAAGCGGAAAAATCTCCTCAAGTGTAAGATCCATCCAGTTCTTTCTGCTGTCTGTCTCTTTCCACGCAAAAGTCAGTCCCGGCATATGAGTCTTCACTGACATCGTCTCCAGCATACGTTCAACCCCGGATATACCGGAAATTTTCTGTATAAAACGGCTTTCTTTTGCAATAGCAAAACCTCTATATATAATATAGAGGCCCAGGATAACGATTAAAATCCACGCTGCGATCTGAAACTTTTTCTGCATCCGGCTGCCTCCACTGTCTCCGTCTCAGTACAAGAATGATAACCACTCAGCAAACCCGCTGAGTAGTTACAATGACTTATACTAATATATGAGACAGGCTTCCTATCTATGCCAGCCAACCTTCCGCATGCATGGCATCAGCAGTCCAGCGCGAGATTAATCCCCTCGGAAATCGTATAGCTGATGCGTTTGATGGTCTCATCAATATCCTTTGGTGTCACGAACATGGTATTCAGATGAGGAGAGATCAATTCACGTATCATCTGCTGCTTTTCACTCTTGTTCAGGGTGCCCAGTGCACCTCCCAGATTCCGGATATTTGAATCCTGATCCATCGTATCCACAAGACTCTCCATCGTATCATTCACGATGGTTGCCGCATCCACCACCGTAGGCACACCGATCGCGATCACAGGAATCCCGAGGGCTTCTTTGTTAATGCCGTTCCTGTGATTTCCCACACCCGATCCGGGATTGATACCTGTATCTGTGATCTGGATCGTGCGGTTCAGTCTCCTGGTACTCCTGGCTGCCAGTGCATCTACAGCGATAACGACTGACGGATGCGTCTCTTCTGCAACACCACGTATGATCTCCAGCGTCTCCATTCCGGTCTGTGCCATGACTCCCGGCACCAGAGCGCTGACCAGATGGACACGTTCTTTTCCAAACGATGCTCTTCCATATTCCTTCACCACATGCCGGGTAATGTTGATATTATTCACTACGTACGGTCCCAGAGCATCCGGTGTCACCTCACGGTTTCCCAGTCCCACGATCAGAACCGATGTTTCCTCTTCCCCCAGAAGCTCACGTAAATGCTCTGCCAGTGCCTTCGAAATCTCCCTGTGATAGTCCTCGTCTGACACGGACATATGAGGAGCCTCCATGGTAATATACGTCCCTACCGGCTTTCCCATGGCCTTTGCCCCGTTCTCTGTCTCAATCATCACATGTGTGGTCCGTATCTCGTTCTGTTCATCCTCCGTTTCGCTGATCCTGACTCCCCGGATCTCTACATGATCCTCTTCAAAGCTTTCTTTCGCCTCCAGTGCAAGATCTGTCCGGATATTAAATTTACCAAGCATGTCTGTTCTCCTCTCTCAGAAATTATGAGTTGCCCGACAAATGAGCCTGACGTCGAGGTCAAAAGTTTGTGGCTCCATGATGCCTTCGGATTTTCAGGGCTTTCCTTTTAAGGATATTTTTTGCATTTTTTTGTGAAATATGTATTGACATTCATACGCTGTTAGACTAGAATAAATAAGCATGCTTCTATCGAGACGTCCGTGTCCGGCTTCGATATAGCAGATAACGATTTTAATGATTATGATAAAATATTTTGGAGGTGTACAGGTTGGCTAATATTAAATCTGCAAAGAAAAGAATCTTAGTAAACAGAACAAAGGCTGAGCGCAACAAAGCAATCAAATCAGGCGTTAAAACTGCTGTAAAGAAGGTAAACGCTGCTGTTGCCGCTAATGATAAAGAGGCTGCTGCTGCCGCTTTATTAAACGCTACTTCTGTTATTGATAAAGCTACTAAGAAAGGTGTTTATCACAAGAACACATCTGCGAGAAAAGTTTCCCGCTTGGCAAAAGCTGTAAACAGCATCGCTTAATTTATACAGAATAGAAACATATAAAACACCAGGTCCCGTCAGCCTGGTGTTTTTTGTAATATAAGAAATTCCCTCGTGCAGGCCCCTCATGAATGAGAAGCTTGCACACTTCGTTCTATATAGACAGAATAGACCGGCTTACCCGGGTTGTTCCGAGCTGTATTTTACAATCAGCAGTTCCACACTCAGCATATCATTCATGCGCCCTGTCTTTACAGCTTCCTCTGTCTCAACGCAGTCCCTGACTGCAGCTTTTAATTCATCTATTCGAAAGCTTCTTGCCTGCCGGGCATAATTGCGCACGATAAAGCTCTGCATCTTCATCTTTTCTGCAATGGCAGTCTGGTCAAAGCCCTGTGAGAGCATTTCTTTTACCTGCATCAACATGTTAAACTGTCTGGTGATCAGAAACAGGATCCGCATGGCCGGCTCTTTCAGTGCCAGAAGATCGTAATACAGATCCAGGGCCCGCTTCTGCTTCTTTTCCGCTATGGCATTTATCATATCGAAAATCTTATTCTCGGTACGTATGGTACAGATTTTCTCAACATCCTCACTGGTGATAACATCACGCCCCATGGTATAACACAAAAGCTTTTCCAGCTCCTTCTGGATGTTTTCCATATCATTTCCCGTTCTTGAAAGAAACAGATCCATGGTAGATGAGGTAATATTTTTCTTCTCTTTTCTCAGGGAACTCAACACCCAGTTCATCAGCGTCTTCTCATCCTGCCTCTTCAACTCCACCACGCGGCCGCCGTTCTTTACTGCCTTGTAGAGTTTCCCCCTCTTGTCCACCTCATTCTCCACAAAGACCATACAGGTCTCCGGCGGCATCTGTGGTATGTAATCCGCAAGCTCCGGCGAAGCCGACTTAAAAAAGCCGCTGTTTTCAATCAGTATCATGCGCCTGTCTGCAAAAAAGGGCATCGTCTCCGCCTGGTCGATCACTTCTCTGACGTTGATGCCCTTTCCCTCATACACAGACAGATTCATGGTATCTCCGGAAGGAATCACTGCATTTTTCAATTTATTCCTGTAAAGGTTCTTCAGGTACAGCTCTTCTCCATAGAGAAGATATACCTTTTTTAAGTTTCCGCTTTTTAAATCTTCGATCAGACTTTTCATCCTGCCTCCTGCACTGATTCCCGTTCATACCGGTTTCTTTCCTCTGAACATATATTGCCGTTCTAACGATGTTGCCCGACAAATGTGCCTTACGTCGATTTTTCCGTGCTTCGCACTCTCAAAATCGACGAAAACATTCGCAATCCGCTCATTTTTCTTCGAAAAATGGCTACTTGCATCATTCTAACATTACTGTCTGAAATAGTAAACCTCTGCTTTGACTTTTTATTCAAATACCTTTACCAGAGCCTCCGATTTCATCTGCTTTTTCCTCTTCGTCATCATCCCGCCGATTCGGCCTGTTTCCTTCGCTGACAGTGATTTCCATCCCTTTTCCAGTACCTGGTCAAGCAGTCCCAGCTCCTCTGCGATCTCGTATTTTAATTCTTCCTCCGGTGTAAGATGGTTTAAATCAATTTTCTTTTCTTTCTTTGACATAAAAAGCCATACCCCTTTCTTCTTTTCTGGAGTATGGCCTTCTTTCTGCAGATTTATACAGTGCTTTTACCTTTCAGTGGACACTCTGTGCTTTTCCTTTTAGTACTCATACGGTATGATGATCGCTGCTGCAATATAGATAAAAATTCCCGTAGTCGTACATCCCAGCAGAACTGCCAGAAGACGGATCAGGGTAGGATCAATATTCAGATACTCCCCGATTCCTCCGCAAACACCGCAGATCATCTGATTGTCTCTTGATTTGTATAATTTTTTCTGCATCCTCTTTTCCTCCTTTGTCATTTTGTAATACCATGCATCTCTGTAGACCGGTTGTGACATTCAAACCATTTACAGCATCGGATCATTCCCCATCTCCATGACCGGAATGTCCATGATCCTCCGTTTCGTCATGATGATTGGATTCCATTTTTGCATGACTGGAAGCTGTATCCGCATCCTGCATCTGTAAATCATTATAACTGCTTTCATATTCATTTGCAAAGCTTAAAATGACACTTCCCATTCCGCACTCGATCTCCATGGTATTTCCTGCACCATTGTCAATTTTCCGGTCACTGGATATCCCGCTGTAGCTGTCTTCTCCCAGCACCACATTTCCGATTCCACAGGATATCCTGTAGTTGAAGTCCTTCTGACGATTGCCAAGGTTCATGACAACCTCTCCCACGCCGCACTCAATATCACATTCACCCGTGACGTATCCGTCTATGGCAACGTTTCCTACCCCGCAGCTGATATCCAGCTCTCTGCACACCAGAGCCTCTGCCTGCAGGTTTCCCACACCCACGTCCATCTCTACCTCATCAAACACAACGCCCGCCGGAACTTCCAGCGTAACACGTGCTGTATCCACATTCACAAGATTTCCCAGATGCTTTTTCCCTGTATTGCTCTCAATCTTGAGGGTGTCTCCATTCTTTGTGCTGTCAAACTTCCCATCCGGACTGTAAGCATAGACATGAAACCTGTCATCATCACTTTGAACAATCTGCATATCTGTAACTCCAAGCTCTAGATCCAGCTTCCTGATTCCATCATAGGTTTCCTCATATTCCGAATATTCTGAATCTCCCGTCCATTTTGACTCTTCTGTCTCCCCGTCTGTAATCACCTGATAATCCCGCACCCGGAAGAACGGGATGCTTCTCAGCTCTCCAAAATCCACTCCGCACACAACCGCCGCTACACAAAATGACACACCTGCGACTGCAAAAACCGCCGCAATGATCAGACAGATCTTCGTAAATTTCTTCATAGGCCACCCCTTCTCTTCTTTATCATCCGACTGACAATCTCTGTGATCTTCCGGATCAGCCAGGGAACTGCTTTCCCGTATATCACGATGCTCGCAAGAAGCAGAACGATTCCGGCTGCCAGCGCCAGCAGTCCTCCTCCCATCATCAGAAAGCCAACCCCCGGCGCCACGATGATCTTCGCAATCCCGATTCCCACAAAGACAACTCCCAGAATGAGTGCCACTACAGTAAGCACCGCAGCAGACACTGCAATCGCAACTACGACTCCAAAAATCCCTGCAAGCACTCCGAAGATACTTGCCAGTACAGGAAGTGCAACAGGAATGGCCAGAATGCATAACAGGATGATCAGCAGGATATCTCCCCTTCCCCGCTTCTTCTTTTCCCTTGTTCCTGATGCATCGTACTGATAGCTGCCTTCTTTGTCATCCTGCCACGATGCCGTTCTGGGCTGCGGTACTTTATTATCCTCCCGGAAACGTGCATCCTGATATCCCGTCTCCGTATACTCTCCCGCTTTATCATTTCCTTCTTTTAAGCCATCCTTGATAACGGCCGCCACCTTTTCCGGACTGCCCAGTTCCCGGATCACTTCTGCCTCCTGCTCCGGCCCCGCCTCATCAAAATAATCCTCATACCAGACGAGTGCTTCCTTCCTCTCATTATCCGGAATATCCTGCAGAAGATACGCAAGCTGTTTCATATATTCTTCCCGGCTCATCCAACTTTTCCTCCTGTAAATATTTTCGTGATCTTTGACGAATATTCCTGCCACTCGGACATGTACAGGTTTAACTGTACCGTTCCTTTTTCTGTAATCCTGTAATACCGGCGGTTCCGTCCTCCATACTCCCGGTCGTAGACCTCCAGGCAGTCATCCTTCTGAAGCCTTCGAAGCACCGGATACAGCGTGGACTCCGAAACCTCAAGTGCCGAGCGCACATCCTGGGTAATGCGATAACCGTAAGTGCCCTCCTCCTCTTTCGAGACGACAGCGAGCACGATGGCATCCAGCAATGCCGCGCCTGTATTAAATACCATCTCATCAACTCCTGTTCCATTTTTTATAATATTGTTTTGACGTCAATATTATATTCTATATAATATTATTTGTCAACAAAAAAACGGATTCCCAAAATAAATGATTTTCACAATAAACCCGGGGAAATCTTATTATAGATTTTCCCCGGGTCTAGTATAACCCACATTAAATACCTTATGTTTTGTAACCTTTTCCCTCTCCATATTTCCCGCCATAAGCCACTTCACAGTCTTTTCGGTAAAAAGAAATGTCTTCTTCATCATCTGCCAAGCGCCTTCTGTATACATTCCAGCGTATATGCAAGCTCTTCTTCCGTGTGCGCTGCTGAGAGGAACATCGCCTCAAACTGAGCCGGTGCCAGATAAATGCCCTGCTCCAGCATGGATGTGAAATATGCCGCATAGTCCGAAGTATCGGAGGTCTTTGCCGTGGCATAGTTTACAACCGGTGTTCCGGTAAAGAACATACATCCCAGGGACCCTACGTGGTTCACCTGAAGAGGCCTTCCACTTTCTTTTGCGATCTCTGCGAGCTTTCCGTAAAATACATCCCCTTTTCTATTCAGCTCTGTATAGATTTCCGGATGATCACGGAGGATCCGAAGCTGAGTAAGCCCTGCCGCCATAGCCACGGGATTTCCGCTTAAGGTTCCCGCCTGGTATACGGCACCGACCGGAGCGACCATTTCCATGATCTCGCGTTTACCTCCGTAGGCACCGACAGGCATTCCCGCACCGATGATTTTTCCGAAGGTGGTAAGATCTGCCTCCACCCCATAATATCCCTGTGCGCCGTCAATTCCCAGACGGAATCCTGTGATGACCTCATCAAAAATCAGGACACTGCCGTACTTCATGCAAATATCACGCAGTCCTGAAAGGAAGCCCTCTACCGGAGGGATCACACCCATGTTCGCACCCACAGGCTCCACGATCACAGCTGCGATTTCCTCACCGAATTCATCAAATAATGCCTGTACACTTCCCAGATCATTGTAGACGGCAGAGAGAGTATCCCGGGTACAGCCTGCCGGAACTCCGGCACTGTCCGGAACTCCTGCCGTCATGACGCCGGATCCTGCTTTCACCAGCATGGCATCGGAATGGCCATGGTAGCAGCCCATGAATTTCACGATCTTGTCTCTTCCGGTATATCCCCTGGCTGCACGGACAGCACTCATCACCGCTTCCGTACCTGAATTTACCATACGCACCATCTCGATCGAAGGGACGATCCCGCAGATCAGCTCTGCCATCTCCACTTCCCGCTCTGTCGCCGCACCGAAGCTCAGTCCGTCCTCACAGGCACGGATCACACTCTCCCGGACCTCCGGATGGTTGTGTCCCAGGATCATCGGCCCCCAGGAGCCGATAAAGTCGATATACTCCCTGCCATCCACATCATAGATGTGAGATCCGTCCGCCCGTTTGATAAAACGCGGGGTCAGACCTACGGAGCCAAAGGCTCTGACCGGGCTGTTGACACCTCCCGGAATATAGTTTACTGCTTCCTGAAACAATTCCTCTGATCTTGCCATTATCCGATTCTCCCTTCATCCATCAGCCGTGCCAGCTCTTTTGCAAAATAGGTGATGTAGATATCACTGCCTGCCCGGTAGGCGGCCACCGCCATCTCCCCGATGATCCGCTCCTCGCCGCCAAGATAGCCAAGCTTTGCAGCCGCCTTCACCATGGCATACTCGCCGCTGACGCTGTAGGAGGCGATCGGTGTATGCACTGTCTTTGACACCTCATTGATAATATCCAGATAAGCCATGGCCGGTTTCACCATGATGATATCGGCTCCTTCTTCCACATCCAGAAGTGCCTCCTTGATGGCCTCCCGCCTGTTGTGAAAGTCCATCTGGTAGCTCTTTCTGTCACCAAAGGCCGGTGCGGAGCCTGCAGCATCACGGAAAGGCTCATAAAATGCAGAGGCATACTTTACCGCGTAGGACATGATCGGTGTCTCCTTATATCCTGCCTGATCCAGGCACTCCCGGATGGCGCGCACACGTCCGTCCATCATATCAGATGGCGCCACCATGTCGGCGCCGGCTTCCACATGAGAAAGCGCTGTCTTCGCCAGAAGCTTCAGCGTCGCATCGTTTTCCACCTCATGACCGCACAGAACCCCGCAGTGCCCGTGAGAAGTGTACTCGCACATACATACATCCGTGATCAGATACAGATCCGGAAAGCTTTTTCTCGCCTCTCGCAGTGCTTTCTGTACAATGCCGTTCTCATCGTATGCCCCGCTGCCAAACGCATCCTTATGGTCAGGGATACCAAAGAACATCACACTGTTCACGCCTGCATCCTGAAGACTTTCAAGCTCTTCCTTCATTCTGTCGATACTGTAACGGTACTGCCCCGGCATTGTCGGGATTTCTTCCTTAATATTGTTTCCCTCACGTACAAACATGGGATAGATCAGGGAAGACTTATCCATCCTTGTCTCCCGCACCATTTTCCGCAGCGTTTCACTTCCTCTGATCCTCCTTGGCCTGATTAACATCTCCATCCTTTTATCCTCCTGCTTCATCACTTTCCCGATCGTTCATCCGCAGCACAGCTCCTCTACGCATTCCACTACACTGTCCATCGTAGCCTTCTTCGCCATATAGGTTTCCATTCCCAGCGCATCTGCCGCCGCTTTTGTCTGTTTCCCGATACAGACAGCCCGTACCTTATGAAAATCCAGTCCTGCCGCCGCCTGCGCAAATCCACGTACGGTGGAAGCGCTGGTAAATACTGCATAATCAATATTTCCGTTTTCAAATTCCGCACGTTCGTCTATGAGTTCCTGGCTCTCATACCGTGTGTCATAGGTAGCCACATCATCGATCTTTATGTTTTCCACTTTCTTCAATTCATCGATGAGCTCACGGTTTCCAGTCGCCGCCCTGGGTACCAGTATCCTTTCTCCCGGCCTGCAAGCCTTCGCCAGCTCCCTGCCCAGTGCCTGACCATCATAAATCTCCGGCATCAGATCTGCAAAAAATCCTCTCTCCTCCAATGCCTTTCCCGTACCACTGCCGATAACGGCAAACCTTGCACCTGACAGAGCACGGAGATCCTTCTTCCTGTCTTTCATCTCATCAAAGAAAATCCTCACCCCTGTCGGACTGGTAAAGACAATCCAGTCATATTCTGAAATGCGGTCAAAACATTCTGAGAGTATTTCATTCGGGCGGATCGGAACCGTCCGGATGGCAGGAAGTTCCAGCACCTCTGCCCCCTGTTCCCGAAGCTTCTTCGCCATCGTCGAAATCAGTTCCTTCGGCCTTGTCACCAGGATCTTTTTCCCGGCAAGGGGCAGCTTTTCATACCATGCAAACCGCTCTGCAAGCGCACATACCTTCCCGACCACGATAATTGCCGGTGTCTCGATGCCCTGACGCTTCACTTCTTCCTCCAGCGTAGATACCGTTGCCACAATGCGCTTTTGTGCCGCCGTGGTTCCCTTCTGAAGAATGGACGCCGGCATGTCAGCATCCATGCCATGTGCCAGCAGTCCTCTGCAGATATCGCCCAGGGACGACACTCCCATCAGAAATACCAGCGTTCCTCTGGTGCGTACCAGTGCCTCAAAATCTATATTATACTCTGCATCCTCCGGCTGTCCGGATTCATCAGCATCCGTCTGTTTTTTTGTTTCATTTTTTTTATGTCCTGTGATAATGTGCAGGGAAGAACAAAAATCCCTGTGTGTCACAGGAATCCCCTGATATGCCGGAACAGAAATTGCAGAGGTCACACCCGGTACCACCTCATACGGGATTCCATATTCACACAGAAGCTCCAGCTCTTCACCGCCTCTTCCAAATAAAAAGGGATCTCCGCCCTTTAACCGGACGACTCTTTTTCCCTCCTGCGCCTCTTTTACCAGAATGCGGCTGATCTCCTCCTGCGGCATGGTGTGGCGGCTCGCCCGCTTTCCCACATGGATCCGCTTCGCCTCAGATGGAATCATATTCAGAATGCTCTGCCCAACCAGGGCGTCATAGACGACCACATCCGCATGCTCTAAAACTTCCCGGCCCTTTAACGTAAATAACCCCGGGTCGGAGGGACCTGCCCCGACCAGCCAAACTTTTCCTGTCATCTTATCTGTCATTCCTCCAAAAACTGTAACTGTTCCCATTGATCGGCCAGCACATACACTGCCATACATATTTGCAGGCAATTACCGGTTACTGTATGCTTCTGCGCATGTATTCTTCACGCAGCTGCTGTGCCAGGCCTTTCCCGAGCTTTTCTGCCTCATCCAGAGCCGCCTCACCGCTTCCCTTCAGCCACCCCTTCGTCTTATCATTATAGTACAGCCCCAGCAGGCGAATCCTTTCTCCCTCTACAATCGCATGTGCTGCCACCGGAGAACTGCATCCGCCGTTTAGTTCTGTCACAAAGGCGCGCTCCGCTTTCGCCGCACAGGCGGCATCCCGGTCCCCGAATCCCTCCAGACAGCTGTAATCTTCGTTCTTTCTTCCCTGAATGGCAAGAATCCCCTGTCCGGCCGCCGGAATCATCTCCTCCGGTTCAAAATAGCGGGAGATCCTCTGCTCCAGTCCCAGGCGTTTCAGTCCCGCCGCCGCCAGGATCAGCGCCCCGTATTCTCCTTCATCCAGTTTGCGCAGTCGTGTCAGTACATTCCCGCGAACCGTCTGAAAGGTCACCTCCGGATACAGCTGGGCGAGCTGCAGCATCCTTCGAAGACTCGAACAGCCCACCGGACGGCTCCTGTCCCAGCTGTTAGCTCCTTTGGGCAATACCAGCACATCTCTCGGATCTTCTCTTTTGGAGAATGCGATCAGAGGCAGCTCCTCCGGGACCTCCATGGGCATATCCTTTAAACTGTGGACTGACAGATCACTTCTGCCCTCCAGCAGCGCACGGTCCAGCTCCTTGACAAACAGCCCTTTGCCTCCCACCTGATCAAGCGTCCGGTCAAGGATCATATCTCCCGTTGTCTTCATGGTCAGAAGCTCTGTCTCTGTCTGTGGATGATGCTCCCTGATATAATCGATCACCATCTGAGACTGGATCACTGCCAGCCTGCTCTCCCTGCTTCCCACGCAAATCTTACTTCTCATAGACCTTTTCCAATCCTTCCACACATTCTCTGAATGCCTTCTGACTGACGGTGTCCCGCAGTCCGAACATCATCTTCGTCACAACTTTTCCTGCTGCCGTCCCGATACTGTTCTCCAGAGTCTTCTGCTGCTCCTCATCCAGGGGCAGGCTACGGATGATCTTGTGAAGACGCAGCTCAAGATCCACCACGGCACTCTCCCTGATGCCCCGGATCTTCGGCACCATGTCGCGGCATTCATACCACACATAGAAATCCTCTATCTGCTCTTCCAGGATATGCTCTGCTCTCCTGATATTTTCCTTCAGTTCCTCACTCCTGGCATCTATTTGAAAATCATCAATATCGTAAAGTGTCACGAAAGGAAGCTCCCCTGCCAGAGGGTCGATATCCCTGGGTACTGCCAGATCCAGAAGCACGATGGGGTGTGTCAGAGCGGCTTCCCGGACACAGTGCTCCTTCAGCGTATAGTTTGGACTTGCCGTGGCGCTTACCACAAGGTCACACGCAGGGAACAGCCTCATCCGTTCTCCGTAATCAATACGGCTGCAGTTTCTTGGGATATCCACCATACCGCTGCGGTACTGGCGTACGGTGACCGTCACAAATGCCCCTGCCTGCTGCAGCACAGTGGCCGCCAGTTTTCCCATCTCTCCGTTTCCAATGACCATACAGGTCTTACCTTCCGCATGAAAACCTTCCCTTTCCAGTGTATCCAGCGCCTGATGGATGACCGACCGGTTTGCCCTTGAGAGCACCACCTCCGTCTTTACCTTCTTTGCAGCCGTCACCGCCATGCGAAACAGCGTCTCCATCACGTTATCTGTAGCATAGTGCTCTCTCGCCATAGAAAGCGCAGTCCCTACCTGGGTAATGATCTGATCCTCCCCCAGGATCCTGGACTTTAGACCGCTGGCCAGACGGAACAGATGGATCGCAGCCTCCCGCTCCCGCCGTTCCACAAAATATTCACGGTACGGCTCCGGGGAAAGCTCTCTGATCTCACAGAGCAGATCCACCAGCGATCCCGTAAAATTCTCTTCACAGCTCACCCACAGCTCCATCCGGTTGCAGGTGGAAAGCAGGACACAGCCACTGATTCCGTCTTTTTCTTTCATGATTTCCAGTGCTTCCGCACATTTTGTCTTTGTAAATGAAAATATAGTTCTTATATCAATCTCAGCACGGCTGTGATCGATCCCTATCATTCGAATAGACATAAAACGATTCCTTTCGTTTCAATTCGTAAATCGTTACTGTTCACTCCGTGACCAGTAACCGTAAATCTCCTGTATCATCATAGCACATCACCACACAAAATCAAGCGGATTTTGCCCCCACAGTTCAGTCATACAACATAAATGAAAAGGATACCTGGAAATATGCCCGTCATTGACAACCTGTTCCTTTCAGTGCTACAATAAATTTGTCCCGCAAAACATGAGCGGATTGCGAATGTTTTCGTCGATTTTGAGAGTGCGAAGCACGGAAAAATCGACGTCAGGCTCATTTGTCGGGTAACTCATAAATTCATCATAAAGGCAAACAGGTGCCCCGCACATGCGGAGAGAATAGGGAAGACGGGTGAGAATCCCGCACGGTCACGCCGCTGTATCGGAGGAGTGCCGCTTACATATCAGCCACTGCACACGCGGGAAGGCAAAGCGGTACAGAGAGTCCCAAGTCAGAATACCTGCCTGCTTGCATTCATAAACACATAGTTACGAACGATGACTAGGTGGCAGTATGTTATGTCTCGCTACCTGTCTGTCATCCGCAGGCAGGTATTTCTTTGCATTCTGGCACCCGGAAAGGAGTGTCTTATGATCATCATTGACAAGCTTTGCTATGCTTCCAGACTCCGCTATATGAATGCGTCTGTAAAGACGCTTCTTGCAGTGCTGACCCTTATTTTTTGTATCACAGACCGGTCTGTCATCATTTCCCTGCTTATTCTGGCCGTCATGAGCTGGCTGACCATTAAAAAGGGCGGAGTCCCCCTTTCAAGATACCTGAAGCTGATGCGTATCCCGCTGGTATTTTTGTTTCTCAGCACACTGGCAATCCTTGTAAACATTTCAGCATCACCCATGGATGCCTTTGCCATTCCTCTGGGAAGCATCTATATCACCAGCAGTTATGCTGCACTGCTGCATGCCGCACAGCTCATTCTCACGGCACTGGCAAGCGTATCCTGCCTGTATTTTCTCTCACTCTCCACACCGGTCACAGACCTTCTGGGGGTAATGAAGAGATTCCATCTGCCGGATCTGTTCATTGAACTGATGCTGCTGATCTACCGTTTTATCTTTGTCCTGTTCGAGATTGCGGATGCCCTGAGTACTTCCAGGGATTCCCGCCTGGGCAATGTGGATTTCCGGACTTCCTGCCGTTCCTTTGGCAGTATGGCTTCTGCCCTTTTCATCCGGGCATTTAAGAAATCCAATGCTCTGTACGACGCCATGGAATCCCGCTGCTATAACGGACGCATCCACGTATTGAGTGAAGAATATCCTCCAGAGAGAAAACATCTGTGCCTGATTCTTCTTTTCGAACTGATGCTCATTGTCATTTCTGTCACACTGCGCATCGCCGGACTTCATTATTAACTATGGATGTCTTAATTTCAATGATTACCTATTATCAGGAGAAAATATCGATGAATGAGATTATTATTAAAGCTGAAAATATACACTACACCTATGAGGATGGAAACGAAGCCTTAAAGGGTGTGAACCTGGAAATACGCCGGGGACAGAAGATTGCTTTCATGGGGGCAAACGGTTCCGGGAAGTCCACCTTTTTCCTCTGTCTCAACGGCATTCACAGGCCACAGACAGGAACACTATCTTTTGACGGTACGCCCTATGACTACAGCCGCCGGGGACTTTTGCATCTTCGCAGCAAGATAGGTATCGTATTTCAGGATCCGGACAACCAGCTCTTCTCTGCCAGCGTCTACCAGGAGATTTCTTTTGGTATCCTGAACCTGGGAGTCTCCGAGCCGGAAGCGAAAGCCGCTGTAGAAAAAGTGATCGAACAGCTGGAAATCACACCGTTTCGGAGCAAGCCGACCCATGCGCTCAGCGGCGGACAGAAAAAACAGGTATCCATCGCTGATATTCTTGTCATGAATCCGGACGTGATTATCTTTGATGAACCGGCAGCCGCTCTGGATCCCAGGCACACGACTCTGGTAAACCGGCTGATCGACAGCCTGACGGATGCGGGGATTACCGTCATCATCTCCACTCATGATGTGGATTTTGCCCTGAACTGGGCCGACCGGGTGGTACTGTTTAAGGACGGAGTCGTCTTCGCCCAGGGTACATCGGAAGAGATCTTTGTAAACAAGAGCATCCTGAATGCTACAAATCTGGAGACACCCGCAGTCATCCAGCTCTTTGAGGATCTGTGCAGAAAGGAAATCCTGAAATCCTCCCTGCCACTTCCCAAAAACCTGAATACACTCGAAAAATATATCAGCAACATCAAACAGGAAAAACACTACAGGAGAAAATCAGAAATGAACCAGTTATCAAAAAGAGCCATTCTTGCCGTAAGCTTCGGCACAAGCTTTGAAGAAACAAGAAAGAAAACGATCGACCGCATCGAGGATGATATCCGTGCCGCTTATCCGGAGGATGCTCTGTACCGTGCATGGACCAGCAAAATGATCCTGAAAAAGCTTCAGAAAAGGGACAACCTTCACATCTGTAATGTGAAAGAAGCCATGGAAGAAATGATCCATGACGGCATCACCGACCTGATCGTACAGCCTACCCATGTGATCAACGGTATCGAAAATGATCTGATGAAAGAAGATGTACTTTCCTACTCCGAACATTTTGACAGTATCTCCTTTGGAACGCCTCTTCTCAGCTCCGAGCAGGACAACCGTGAGGTCATCGAGGCGCTTATGGATGACTGGAGATGCCTTCCGAAGGATGAAGTTCTGGTGCTCATGGGACATGGAACCACGCATTTTGCCAATGCCATCTATGCGGCACTTGATTATACTTTCAAGGATATGGGCTATCACAATGTATTTCTTGGCACTGTAGAAGCCTATCCATCCATGGAAACACTGATGAAACAGGTGGTCAGCTTTGCCCCGAAAAAGGTACACCTGGCACCATTCATGATCGTAGCCGGTGACCATGCCAGAAATGACATGGCAGGCGATGACCCCGAATCCTGGCGCTGCCAGTTCGAGGCTGCAGGCTTTCCGGTGGAATGCCATCTGAAAGGACTGGGCGAATATGAAGGAATCCGCAAGGTATTCTTAAGACATGTAGAGGAGAGATGCTAAGTGTAATTCTATCTAAAGCTTCATAGATTGGCTATCATCCGGCAGGCAAATGCTATAAATATTTTTAAACAACTTTCCGTTAGAGTACACCCATTGTGTGCATACACAACAAAGAGGCAGGTGAAAACACCTGCCTCAAAAGAAAGAATCTTATTTCATTTTTGCTTTCTTGGTCACACCTACCTTAGTGAATTTCTTCATCAGAACAGTACGCTGTTTCTTATCCAGCTTTTTCGGCATCTTGACCGTCATCTTCACTGCCGTCTTCTTAAATGCACCGGACTTAATTGTCTTGATTGCTTTTCCTTTTACAACAATGCTGCTTAACTTCTTGCAGTTGCTGAAGCTGTTCTTGTCGATCGTCTTCACATTCACTCCAAGTGTCAGTT
>OLOS01000954.1_pt1 | contig 26697 bp, 23 predicted proteins | sample 1672631 | NCBI WGS metagenome assembly OLOS01 (sample SAMEA3136707, study PRJEB25190) | human gut metagenome | biome: human gut; feature: human-associated habitat; material: faeces | place: Austria | collected 2013 | reverse complement strand
ATGCGCATCAGTGAACTGATGCTGTTGCACTGGTTTGATAGAAAAACTGGACGATTTTTCTCCGTTTTGGTGATAGGGCTTTCCCCATATATATAGTAATATAAGGGTGCCAAAGCGGCCGAACGCTTCGGACACTGGTGACCAACCGCCAGAGGCCGGACCTTGACAATTAAAGATTGGCCAATGTGTATCGTACAAACGATATGCAAGGAGTTAGAAGAAAATGAATTTGACAAAAGCAAAAGAAACGAAAACGCGCGTCTGCTGCCTGTACCGGGTTTCCACAAAAGGGCAGGTGGATAAGGCTGAGAATGATATCCCAATGCAGAAAAAAGCATGTCATGAGTTCGCTGAGTCAAAAGGCTGGACAATCATAAAGGAACATGCGGAATTGGGTGTCTCAGGATTTAAGGTCGCCGCGGCAGATCGAGATGAACTGCAGGAAATCAAGCGGGAAGCGGAAAAACAGGAGTTTGATATCCTGCTGGTCTTCATGTTCGACCGTTTGGGCCGAAAGGATAACGAAACGCCGTTTGTACTGAAATGGTTTGTAGAACAGGGGATATCTGTGTGGAGCACGGTGGAGGGTGAGCAGCGGTTTGACAGTAATGTGGACGATCTGCTCAACTACATCCGATTCTGGCAGGCGTCCAGTGAATCGCAGAAAACTTCCGTCCGCATCAAAACTAGGATGAAACAAATTGTAGAGGATGGACACTACATGGGCGGTACGGTCCCGTTCGGCTACCGTGCGGTCTATAAGGGCAGAATGAACAAAAAAGGCCGCCCGGTAAAGGATCTGGAGATAGACCCGCGCGAGGGCGAAATTGTCCGGGAAATATTTTTTAAGGTAGCACGGGAAGGATACAGCGCACATGGGATCGCCAGGATGCTGAATGAACGCAATATCGTAACGCACGGCGGCGCACGGTTTCAGACCAATCATGTCCTGCGGATGCTGCGCCACCGGGGATATACAGGCTATATGATTGCAAAGGAAAACACATCAGGATTTATCCCCGAGCTGCAAATCGTAGAGGAGTCCATATACGAAGATGCGATGGCGATCGTGGAACAGCGCAAAAAAGAAAATGAGCAGCGCCGAAGTGTCGCGCAAAGTTCATACAATAAGACGCTTTTGGCGGGAAATCTATACTGCGCACATTGCGGTACACGGCTGTCCGGCTTCTGGCACAAAGACAGGTACAGGCTGGCGGATGGAACGGTAAAAGAAGTGATGGCGCCCAAATACAATTGCTATGCAAAGGGCTTGAAAGTACGCCCCTGTGACGGTCAGCAGCTCTACAAGGCTGAAATCGTAGATGAGATCGTGGAAGGGATCGCAAAGGACATTTTTGCCATGATATCCCGTATGCCGAAAGACCCTACGATAGAGGCACAGCTGAAGAAAAATATCCAGAACAAAGAAAATCTGCTGCGTGAACTGGACGCAAAACTGCAGTCAGCCAAAAAGGAGCTGGAATTGTATGAAGCGCAGATCATAAAGTGCATTGAGGGCAAGAGCAAACTGTCGGAGTCCACACTCGCACGCATGATCAGCCGGGCGGAGGACTCTGTAGCAGTATATGAAAAAGAAATCGAAAAAGCACGTATGGACAAGCAGAACCAAAAAGATACCGCGGCACAGATCGAGGATTTTTACAAGGAATTCAAGGGCTGGGCGGATGAGTATGAATCAGCTACGCTGGAACGCCGAAGGGTCATACTGAGCCAGTTGTTCAGCCGCATTGAGATCGGAAGAGGATATGAGGTCAAGGTGGAGATCGCCATGAGCTACAAACAATTTTTGAACCTCTCAGAGAATCCGCAGACTGGCAACAGAACAGTAGCATAGAAAGACAACATTAAGTGGTAAACGATACACAGGCAGGCGAAAGCGCATGTAAGTCATGCGCTTTTGCGTGTTCTGGGTGCAGAGTGGTTTGGAATTGAGGCAACGTGACATTCTGGGTGTCGAAAAAATATGGCGGGCGTGGCGTATAATTACCTTATCAAATACTACTTAATATTTTTGAATCACATGATTTAAGACTCATTAACAACTGGTTTTCCATTCCTACTCTCTTGCCAACATTTAGCATTACACATACATATAGAATTTTTCGATTGCTAAAAAGATATGCGTGGCGTATAATATCTGTGAAGGAGCGCGATATTATGGAGCGTATTCAAAAAAGAAAAAATGCTGTCGCTTTTGCAGATGCCATTAATTCTATCGAGGGCGTTCCGCCTTCTCCGATAGCGAGACGTTTGTCGGACCAGTGGCAACAAGAAAAAATTTCTTCTACGGAAATGGTGAGAGCATTGGTTGAACATTATAGTGCATTGGGCAGAAAATGAGGAAGCAAGATCCATATTGCTATCCAGAGACTTCTGTTCTCAAAAACAAATTTAATATACGAGAAGTGTCTTTGCTTGAAAAAGCGGAAGCGGATTTGTCACGCGCTAAAATGTCTATTCTATATGAATCCCCTGTGGACAAGTTTGATGCGCAATCCTTTTTGAGAGTACATGAGTTCTTATTTGAAGAAGTATATGATTGGGCCGGACAGTTGCGGACGATCAATATTTCCAAGCCGGAAGAAGTGCTTGGAGGAAAGAGTATTTGGTACGAGGACGCGCTTGATCTTCCAGAAAGCTTGGACAGAGCATGTACAGCTATAGTAGATACTATATGGCACATTAGGGACAAACGCCGCTTTTGTGCTCAGCTTGCACATGTTTTTGCTCCAATTTGGAAAGTACATCCTTTTCGAGAAGGCAATACACGGACGGTTGTTGCCATGATGGTTATGTTCATTGAGCATAATGGCTTTTATGTTGATACTCAATTGGTTGCAGAATGTGCCGGCTATGTCCGCGATGCACTTGTATATGCATCGGCAGCCCAACCGGATTTCTATCCCTTAACAAAATTTCTGAATGATGCAATATCACGTGTGCCTTTTGATGTAACTAAGGAGTCTGCATCAGAAGAACAAAAAAGACGTGAGAGTTATAAGTCGTACAAAGGTGGAAGGTACTATAATTATTCACATGAACTTAGACCGGAAACTTTTGAGAAAGACAAATATTCAGTTTAATGGAGCAGGTAGTGATTTTTATTATTGGTTTTAATTTGTTGCTGTAGTTGGAGCAGCTGACTCTTAATCAGCGGGTCCCGGGTTCGAGTCCCTGTTGGTGCACCAGACCAATATAATCCGAACTTGTTTCCGATAGGAGATGGGTTCGGATTATTTGTTTTTTTCGAGCGTTATGAGAACACTTATTTCCGCAACAGTTTAAATTGTAGCCCTACCCATAAATCAAATAGACCACGAAAAAACTGATAAGTTTTAACATCTATGACACTTAGTAAAAACCTATAATAAATTGTTGAATAGAACTATGTATGATTGATATTGTTATAAAAAAGCACTATACTCAATTATAAATAAATGTTGGCGGTGATTTTAAATGAATTTTCCACATATATATGTGTTTATGAATAAGATTTCTGATTTGTCAGAGAGGACAGCTCTACAATTGCCTAATAGTATTACAGAGATCCGTAAACATGTTAATATGCTAATTATTGATGATAATGACTTCTCACCAGAACCATACTTAATTTCAAATGGGTACCAAGTGCATCATAAAAGCGATATTGATAGGATTAAAGACGTCGAGCCATATGATATTATTCTTTGTGATATTTCTGGTGTCGGAAAGAAGCTTGGATATACCAAGGAAGGAGCATTTATAATTAGGGAAATACATGCAAATTATCCAAATAAAAGGGTAATTGCATATACAGCAAACACATATAACGCTGACTATAATCAGTTCTTTTCTATGGCAGATTTTGTAGCACCGAAAGATTTGGGCATAGATGACTGGATTGATATCTTGGACGATCAAGTCAAAAAATCTATTGATCCTGTTAATCAGTGGAACAAAATTCGAGATTATTTGCAAGAAAACGGCGTTTCCACTTTAACTATTGCAAGAATTGAGGATAAATTTGTTGATGCTGTTAATCGGAAAAACTTTGATAAGCTAAAGTCCTTTGTGCAAGGTAAAGATTCTAAGCTGAATTCTATTATTACCGATTTTATGTCGTCTTTGTGTGCCAAGATAATTCTCGGCATAGTCGGAGGTGTTTAATATGTCGTTGCTTCCTTATATGGATTCATCGAATCAATTGGTTGACGGAAAATATGTTCGACTGCTCCCGTTTTGCAAAAAAAATTGTTTAGGTGAAAAGTGTAAATTATACTATGAAAAGTTGAAGAATGCAGAATCCGGTGGGTATTGCTGTCCATACGGGCTTTCTTCATATGTCTATATTTCTTCAGAAGGGAAAATTATATTTACAGGATTAAGAATAAAGGGCATTTATGATAAGAAGAAAGCAAAAGTAACAGAAACACAAGAATTTATTTATAATCCTGTTATCGATGAAAAGAACTGTGCTGCTATTGCCCAAGAAGTAGCTAATTCCTTACTAGAAAAGTATACTCTTGAAGTGAAGTTGGAATCAATTCGAGATCTATTACATGAAGCGCGCTCATTGAATGGGCAAATCAAAAATTCGATAGATTACATATGGGAAACAAATAGCGATGAAGGAAATATTGATTATGACACACTAGTTCAAACACTAAAAAATGCACACGTTAGCAGTTTTATGATATCCAACAGATTCTCTTATTTTGATTCAGTACTCAATCCAACGCTATCAACAGGGGAACCTTATCCAGCAGTAGTTTTTAAAAAATTCGACAAAATGAGAAAACTTTTGAAGGGGTATCAGCGGAAAAATGTTTGGATATCCATTGAGTCACCAAATCAAAGTGACTATAAATACAATATATATCCAACGTTTGAAACACTCCTGTTTATTCTCTTGGAAAACGCCATAAAGTATTCTCCGAATGATAGACCGGTAACTGTACGTTTTAGTGAACATGAACATCTTTTAGATGTTACAATTCAATCTGTTGGTCCATATTGTGACGAAAATGAACTTTTGCATCTTTGTGACAAAGGATTTCGCAGTGAAAATGCTAAGGCAGTTCAAACGAATGGCCAAGGATTTGGCCTTAATTTTGCAAAGAAAATATGTGATATACATCATATAGGATTGTCTTTTACATGCACTTATTCACATAAAGATCATGGTGTAAAATACGGAACATTTTCTGTTTTGCTACGCTTTGATAATAGTGAGCAAAACGTTTAATTCACTGTCTGATCTTTTTATGTGAAATTACGCAGATACAGATAGCTAGTACGTAGGAAAAGACGGGGCATTATTGACTAATATGCCTCATCTTTTCCTACGTTCCTCAAGTCTGATATGTTCTGTACTTTTAGAGCCTTACCTTTAATTTGCTTCTCTTTCCATTCGATAAACTCCCGTTGCCCTTCCGCACTTTCATAGAAGGCTATAATATCAGGTAGTGGAAAATTGCTTTGTATACAGACTTGAATAACGTATAAATATGCCAAAGGACATTTCATCTTTTATTGGGAGGGATGTCCTTTTTGAAATTTAAGGCAAGTTGACATTTCTTTGAAAAGTGATATAATAAAAACGAATTATAACGATGAAGTTCGTATATAATATATCGGAAGAGGAGGTCAGGACATGCGAAAAACTTATACAACTTTTGTGTGTGAACAATTGGCCGCGGTGCCGACGGGAATGCCAATTTATACAGCGCAGATTGCAAAGAAGATTGCAGCGATTTATGATTTGGCAGAAAAAGAAGCGGCAGCAGCGACGGCGGTTGCGGTAAAGCGTGTGCTGGACGGAGAACTCCTACCGGAACTTCGGTGTTTCCAAAAAGGAATTTACTATCGTACAGCAGTGACGCCTTTTGGTGAAACAGGAATTAACAAGGAAAAGCTGATTGCGGATAAATACTTGTTGCCGGATATTGGGTATGAAACCGGTTTAACAACCCTTCATCGTATGGGGCTGACTTCTCAGATGCCACGGGAGCGTGTATTGGCGACCAATGCGGCTAGAGATTGTATGAGAACAGATAAAAAACTTGGTGTTGTGATTCGGCCGCCCAAGGCTCCTGTCACAGCAGAAAATAAAGAATATCTGCAAATACTTGACGCATTGGATTTGTTAGAAAAAGCTCCGGTAGATGAAGAGCACCCTTATGAGATTATTGCGGACTATATTCAGAAGAAAGGGCTGACATATAAAGGCCTACTGGCATTTGCTGATCGTTATTATAATCATAATACGGTATTGTGTCTTGCACATACCGCAGGTATGGGAGGAACTACGATATGAAATTGCATGAAGATAAAGATGCGTTTGGCCTTTTGCTTGAAAACATACATGAAAAGACAGGATACCGGACAGATGTACTGGAAAAGGATTATTATGTTCTGCTAATTTTGCAGGAATTATCCAATTTTCAGGCAGATGGACTTCCTGCTTATTTCAAAGGCGGAACAGCCCTTTATAAAGCGCTGAAAACGACCAACCGTTTTTCCGAAGATATTGACCTTTCCGTTGATACTAGAGGATGCAGCAGGACACAGAATGATAAACGTTTGGAACGTGCAGCCAAAAAGTACGTTTCCCTTCCGAGGGATGCGGCACAAGGGAAAACAAACCGTTCCGAGGTGATTGCGGTTTATACATATGATCCGATTACTGCTTTTGATGCAGACGATGCACTGCAGCGTTTTGGCAAACTGAAAGTAGAGGCAACTTCTTTTACGATCAGTGAGCCGGTGGATAGTTTAGAAATATCTGCGATGCTTTACAACCTGGCGACAGAGGAACAAAAGAAGATTCTGGAAACAGTGTATGATGTAAAGCCATTCTTTATCCAGACCATCACTTTGGAACGAATTTTTGTTGACAAACTTTTTGCTGCGGAAGCGTATGTTCGTCATTCTTCCATAAATCAGCGAGCATTTGAAGCTGCAAAGCATATCTATGATTTAGCGGTTATTGCACAGCATCCGAAAGTATCCGCGTTATTATCAGATTCAGATAAATTAAAGAACCTTTTGGAGATTCGTATGAAGGAAGAACAAGGACGCCTTGACGGAATACCTAGCGTTGCTCCGACAGAATTTATATTCTTTACACAGGCTGGAGACAATAGCGATGTCCGAAAAGCGTATGAAACCATGCAAAACCAATATGTCCTCAGAGAACAAGATCGGATTGAGTTTGAGACAGCGGTAAAAGCTCTGATGAATATTCAGGAGAGCTTATTGAAAAATCCTGCATGGGCAGATTTTCATAATACAATAATTTAACAAGTTGAATTGATTTAAAAGCTGATGTGTTTCTCTTAGTCTGTTACTGTAGTTAGAGCAGCTGACTCTTAATCAGCGGGCCCAGGGTTCGAGTCCCTGAAAGTGCACCATTATCAGCAAACTCGAACTTGCTCTTGTATGAGAGCGAGTTCGGGTTTATTTTTTGTCTGGGCATAGTTTTAAAGTAGAGCAAACAGGCCGCACAGGAGAGACATCTCCCGCGCGGCCTGTTTGCTCTCTATGGAATTTGAACGCATTCCGCAAACTGTTCGAAAGATATCTCCCCTACCTGGTATTTGACCATTGTCTTCTGCGCGGGTCACGCCATTTGTTGTAGGCCTCGCGCATTTTGGCGTTTCCCTGTGCGTAGGCGCAGTGCATCTGGTATTTGTTCCGCAACTGCTGGTAGAGCTGCCGCATCTTATCCGCTTTCAGGTGGAAGATACGGAGGACCGTCTGCATCCAGTCTTGGATGGATACGCGCTCTTACTGGGAGATAGGATTTTCATTTTTTGGCACTGACGGTTATGCATACAGATAGGTGCTCCATTCTGAAATCAGTGCGTCCAACCACCGGTTGTATTCTTCGTCAGCAATCTGATGCTTCGGATGTGCCCAGTACCAGTTCAGCGAGCGTGCAAGGCCTTCGTGTAGAGAGATGGATGGTGCATATTCCGGGACGAATTGTTTAATTTTCCGATTGCAGAATATGGCGTTTTCCGCCATATCGCCGTACAGTTTTGCACGGAGTTCTTCGTTGACACGAATGAGCATCTGCGATGGAATCGCGGCGATTTTTACCTCACGGCCGAGAAGAAAGCCATATGTCTGCATGATCTCATTCCAGGTATAAGAGACTTCGCCGGTGATATGAAAAGAGTTCCCGACTGCGGCCCGGTTTCCCAGGAGGCCGACAATTCCGACCGCGACGTCATCGCTGTGTGTCACTGTCCACCGGCTTCGACCGGTATCGTGTACCACCACAGGTTTTCCGCGAAGGACACGATCCACCAGCGTCCAATGTGAGACTTGCCAACCCATTGTGGGCCCGACAACAAGTTTCGTTTCTCCGTATGTGTGTGACGGCCGTACGATCGTCACAGGAAAATCATGCTCCCGGTATTCCTGCTGGAAATAAAGCTCGCAGGCGATTTTTCCGCGGGCATAGGAGCTGAACGGATTTTTCAGCGGGGTATCCTCCGTAATCGGCAGACTCAAACATGGCTTCTGATAGACGGTACAGGAACTGATGAAAATAAAGTGAGCGACTTTTCCGCGCAGGGCTTCCGTGTGCTCTTTTGCCTGTTGAGAGGTAAAACAGATAAAATCAATTGCAGCGTCGAATGTTTTTCCATGCAGTACCTGCAGCAGTGCGTCGGGATCGTTCACATCGCAGACAATGGAGTGAATCCGGCCGCTTTGTGGCAGGACGTTCTTGCCTCGTGTCACGATCCACACCTCGTCGCCTCGACTAAGACAGAGCTGGGTGACACTTGAACTGATGTTCCCCGTTCCGCCCAGAAACAAAAGATTCATTGAGGTCTCCTTTCTTCTCAAAAAAGGAAGGGGAATTTCAGCCCCACAGAGCCGCCAGAGCGCTGCCCATCAGAGTGCTCTCTTCGGCTCGGATGATCTCCACGGCAAGTCCAAGCCGTTGATTCAGCTGCGATTCTGCGCAGGAGAGAATCCGCGTGTGCAGAGGTCGGCATTTGTAAAACGTGGAACCTTCGGCTGAAATACAGTAGGGCAGATTGGATTTTCCGTCTGCCGCCATCTTTTTCAGAACTGCGGCCCAGTTGCACACGGTCAGCATGGACGCCCGGTCAAACAAACCGTTCAGCAGAAGTATAGCGGATTCACGGCTCTGCGTGTCCGGCAGCATTTGAGACAAAACGTTGTCTCCGCATGGATCCAAACAGAATGCGTCCACCTGCTGCGGCTGAAGAACAGACAGTGCGGGCAGTCGGCCGGCAGTAGCCTGACCTAGAAGTCCATGTCGTGCCGCATCCTGAAGATAAGCGAGAGCCAGAGCTCCCTGATAGGCTCCGGAGATCATCTTTTCAAACAGCTGTGTCCCTGGAGCGGCCGTGTGTGCGTCAAATGCTTGGTCTACCCTATTGAGCGCAAGACCAGCAAAGCCGCCCGATTCCAGATTGACGAGACTGTATCCCTTTTTTTTTCGGAGAAATTCCGATTTTGGGATACGGGTATTTTTTTCGCGGTAGCATGAGTTTGTGCCGGTCCCCAGAATAAAGCCGATGTATCCAGCATAATCCCGTACAGCTTGGGCTCTTGCGCCCAGAAGTGTAGCGACCGTGTCATTGATGACGCAGGTTCTATGGCGGACGCGGCAACCGGATCTCTGCAAAGCTGCGTCGATTTCTTGACCGAGCAGCGCCCCCGATGCGTTGCGTATGGAGACTTCTTTGTTGAAATTGAGCACTTTCCCTTCCAGCGTAGGAAGAATCTCGCACGGAAAGGAAAAACACAGGCCGATGCGAGCACTTTGATCCGCTATCGGAAGAAGATACTCCGCAATCTGTTCGAAAAATTCGCTGCGCTCCAAATTACCTTGTGTCCCTGGCATGGGATACTGCCGACGGTCCAGAAAATGCATCCGGCTATTCTTCCATTCGATCAATGCGATGCGAAGATTGGTCCCGCCCATATCGATGGCGATGACCGGTCCGCCGTCAGACGGCGGAGCCTGTGCGTCCAGATAGGCCGGTATCATTTTCAAAGAGCTGGCGCCACCCGCCAAACCGCGCTCCATCTCCGAGACAAATGCTGTAAGGCACGCATCGAATTGCTTCTGAGAGTATTCCAGCCCCATTTCCGTGATATATTGCTGCATGGTTTGCATGTTTCCGGCTCCTTTCATCCCTGCCGACATCCCTGCCGGCGTCTTGCTGATCCGGCGGCTGTCCGCACAATCAGAACGACCGCCAAAGCAATCAGCAGAATGCACACGCCCTCAAATCCGGATTGTGCCGTATCCGCCTGCAGAACCAGTTTGACTCCTGCAAAAAAGAGCGGTGAGGCGAACTGTCCCATGGACGTGCCGATATTGACAGTGGCCATTGCTTGCCCGCTGTATATCACAGGGCAAACTTCTGCTGTTCGGGCCATGATGGACGGAATAATGATGCCGTCGCCGAGCCCCACCAGAAAGATTCCAGCATACAGCACGAGAAGATGATCCGCCTTGGCAAGACCAAGGAATCCGAGTCCCATGGTCGCTACGGCTGCCGGGACAAGCCATGCGCCCATGGCCGTCTGAAGCCTGACGAGAATCATTCCGGTCAGAAAGCAACCGATGTATAATGCGGCCACCCCGATGCTTGCAACTACAGCCTGCGTCTGTCCGAGCTCCTGCGTACATGTTGCGAAGTTGGTCACGCAGGAATAGAATACAAGCATCTGTGCCATTGCGAACGCGGCAAGAAGATATACGCGCCAAGGCAGAAGCTGGTAGCGCCGCCCGGCTTTCTGGACGTTGTTTTTGTGGCTGGGAAGAAAGAATACGCACACCCCGAGAACCAGAACGACATACAGATTGACCAGGAAGACGCTGCGCCAGCTGAAAGCGGCCAGAAGACCGGCCACGACCGTTCCGATTGCACCGCCGAAGTAGTTGGCAGCCATCGTACAGCCGATCATTGCGGTGCGCTCCTGTCCATCGAACAAATCGGAGACAAGACTCAGGTTGACCGGATAGAACAGTCCCATCCCGACCCCCACTAGGGCACGGCATAAAAATAGCTGCCAGAATTCCGCAGCAGCATATCCGCCGAGTCCGCCGGCTCCGAAGAGAATAAGGCCTATCAGAATCAGATGACGCTTTTCGGCAAAGTTGCTCATCCAGCCGGAAATCTGTCCGACCACAAGTGAACAGATCGCGGGCAGCGTGACCAGCATCTGCACAGCGACAGAACCGGCGTTCGGGTATTCGGCCTGTACATCCGGGAGCACAGGCGACATCAGTACAAATCCCACGATTCCCAGCGAATGAACTGCTAAGATCGATAGTTTATATTTTTTCATTCTTCCCTCCGTACTTTTTGGTGTATTCGCTGGGTGTCATCCCATAGTATTTGCGGAATGTCAGCGTAAAGTACCGTGCGCTGTTGTAGCCTGTCTGCTGTGCAATCTCATAAATTTTGTGACCGCCTTCCAGCAGCAGACGTTTGGCGTTCTGCATGCGGACTCTCAGTAAATAGTCCATGAACTTTTCTCCTGTTACCTGTTTGAAAATCGTACACAGGTATCCGTAGCTGATGTTGATCTCATCAGCAACTGCGTTGAGAGAAAAACTGCTTTCCGCATACTGGTGGTAGATAATCGCACAGGCTTTTTCAATCATTTGCTTATTCGGATTGTTCGCCAAACGCTGCAGGATGCGCAGAATCTCCTTCAGCTGTTCTTCATAAAATGTCCGCAGCATAGTGATCAGGTCGTCATGCACAGTCGAATCAAGAAATAGGTGATAGTTGATACGGCCCGTTTTTTCTTTTTCGATATCGAAATATTCGATGGCTGTATGAATGGAATTCAGACACCAGTTGTAAATGTAATTGACACTCTGATTGCGAAGAATCTCGAACACCTTTTGCGTCAGTTCAGGCAGCTGTTCTGCACGTCCGCACTCCAGACAATGCAGAATCCCATTCTGGCATGCCAAGAGGCGGCTGTTGAGCGTGTAAGCCGATGGTACGCTGCCCGAATAGAAATTCACTGTGCGCTGCGCCTGGTTCAGTGCCTCAATCGTCTGACAGTAGGCGATGGAGAGCTCCCAGATATTTTCCACCGATTCGCTGACGCCAATGGCGCATTCATGAAGCAGTGTGTCAGCCTGCTGTGCAAGAAGTTCCTCCGCTTGCTGCTGTTCCATCTGCGGCACGACGAAGATGCAGTTGTTTCCGATCTGGCAGGAGATCATATCGAAATCAGCGGACAGCGCCTCTTTCATAGTTTTGTAAACGCAGGAGAACAGCGCGTGGCTGTTTCCGTTCCAGTGAGAGGCAATGTACTCCGCATAGTTTTTGAAACAGAAATTCACGAGTATCATCCGCAGAGGAAACACCAGTCCAAGTGCATTCTCAAGATCCATGATACGCTCTGTGGAATGGTAGTCATTTTGGACAAGATGATACAGAAAATGGCTTACCGCCAGCTGTGCACTTGCGCTATGCTGGGTTTGCTGCTGCTTTTCCTGCGTAAGTTTGTCCGCGAGTTTGGAAAAAACGAGCTGTGCACGCTCGCGGGAAAACGGCTTGAGCAGATAGTCCTCCACGCCGTGACGCATCGCGGTAACCGCGTATTCAAAGGAATCGTAACCGCTGAGAACGACAATTTTAGTTCCCGGGCTGCACTTGCGAATCTTTGCAATCAGTTCCAGTCCGTTCCGTCCAGGCATCTGGATGTCTGTCAGGAGCACATCATAATGGTTGCTCTCCAGCAGATGCAAAGCTTCTGCCGTGCTCCCGACGTCGTTGGCAATGCGAAAACCGAGCGTCTTCCAGTCCAGCATATAGCGTAGCCCATGGCGCACGACTTCCTCGTCGTCCACCAAGAGCACCTTGTACAGTCCGTCGTCGATTAGTGGGTAAGAGCCCGACCGCATTGCTGTATCTTCCATGTTGTACCTCTAGCGCTTTCCGGTCAGCCTTTTACGCCGCTGGAAGCAAAGCTTTCTACAAAGTATTTCTGAGTAAAAATGAACAGAATGATAATCGGAATCAGCGATACCGCCGTACCTGCCATGATGGTGGAGTAACTGGAGCCGTTGCTCATCTGGAATTTCTGGAGTCCGACGGGAATGGTGTACATGAAGTCGCGGCTCAAGTATGTCTTGGGATTGATATAATCATTCCAGCTGCTGGTGAATTGCAGGAGCGTGACAGTCAGCAAAGTAGGCTTGATCTGCGGAAGAATGATCTGACCAAATACGCGGAACTGACTGGCTCCATCGATGATGGCGGCCTCGGACAGCGACCGCGGTACCGACATAAATGCCTGACGCATCAGGAACACGCTGAAAACTTCGAACATGGCAGGAAGAATCAGCGCATAATGGGTATTGGACATATGTAGTGTCTGAAACAAAAGATATTTCGGAACCAGAAGAACTTGGTTCGGAACCATCATCGTGGCAAGATAAATGATAAAGAGAACGTTGCGCCCTTTAAAGCGCAGGCGCGCAAAAGCATATCCCGCTAAAGCCGAAAAAAACACATTGCCCACAACGGAGAAGAACGTCACCTTAGCCGAGTTCAAAAAATAGATGGGAAACAAATCGTCGGTAAAAACCGTCTTGTACGTGTTGAAGTTCCAGCGTTTGGGAATCCAGCGGATCGGGTATTCAAAAACGTCCAGCTCAGGCTTGAACGACGTGGAGATCATCCATGCCAAAGGAAGCAGGCAGCTGATTCCGCAGATTATCAGCACGACCGTGACAACTGTCTTTCCCAGTATGCGCTCGAAATGGCGATTCTTTTTTGCATCCATCTCCAATCCTCCCTTACATATCATAGTTGACCCATTTGTTTTGGAGTTTCCACTGCACAAGGGTAAAAATCAAGATGATGATAAACAGTACCCATGCGATGGCAGAAGCATAACCCATTTCAAATCGGTTGAAGGCGTAATCGTAAATGGCATAGACCAGAACGAAGGACGATGTTCCAGGTCCGCCCTGTGTGGCAACGGAAACCTGATCAAACACCTTCAGCGAGTTGATCATTGACATGATCATGATAAAGAACAACGACGGCGTAAGCATAGGAAGTGTAATGCGAAAATAACGCTGACGCGCGTTTGCCCCGTCAATCGCAGCCGCTTCATACAGCTCGGTGTTGATGTTCTGGAGCCCGGCCAGCAGGATGACCATATAGTATCCCACAGTATGCCATACCGTCAGGATGACGATGCTCGTCATTGACCAATGAATGTCCATGAACCATCCGGGAGGATTCGAGATTCCCAGCGCCATCAAAAGGCTGTTTACGGGGCCGCCTTCTGGATTGAACAGCGCTTTGAATACGATGGATACGGAAACCCAAGAAGTGATAAATGGAATAAAATATACTGTTCGCAGAAATTTTTTGCAGAACGCGATTTTGTTCAGCAGGGACGCGAGCAAGAGCGCCAGCACGATGGTTACAGGAATTTGCAGGAAGGAAAAATAAAGATTGTTCCACAGGGAAGTGCTGATTTTCGGGTCGCTCACCATACGGGCATAGTGTTCCAAGCCGACAAATTCCATTCCGGCCAGACCTTTGGTGTAATCCCATTCCGAAAAGCTGAGCACAACAGTCATAAACAGCGGCAGCACAACAAAAATCAATGTGCCGATTAGATTGACGCTGATGAAAAGATAACCGGTGAGCGCTTCACGTGTGCGCATTTTCAGTGTGAAGCGTTTTTTTTGCGTGTTCCGGGAGCCCGCCGCCGGGGCGCATACCGCATTCTGGTTCATATGCTGTCTCCATCCTTTTAATCATTTGCCGGATTTATGCGAAAAAGCTTGCCGGGCCGCACTGGAAGCGCCGGCCCGGCAAGCTGCGCACATTATTCGGCGGCAGCCGAAGCCACGAGCTCCTCAGAGCGCGTGCGGATATTCTCCACAGAGGTGTCAAAGTCCTGTCCGTTGGTGAAGTAGACCTCGGCCTCTTCGTTCATAATCGACTGATAGTCCACACCGTTCGGATAATCCTCATATGGGTTCGACTTGACGAACTGCACATTCGTATCGAAGAATTTGGCGCCGTCTTCCACGGATACGGGAGTACCTTCAACGAATGCTTCGATTAGCTCGTCGCTCGCTTCGGCGACCGGGGGAACAGACAGGTTAACCATGTATTCCGCGCCGTGTTCCATGTAATAGACCATTGCTTGGAAGGCTTCTTCTTTATGCTCGGAACCTGGATTGATGGCAAGGAACTGAACGCCGCCACAAGTATAGCAAGTGTCACCCGGCTCGTTGACTGGCGGAGTTACAACGCCGACTTCGAAGTCGAAGGGGAACTGGTCGGGCAAGCGCATATCGCGCAGGATGTAGGGGAAGCCTTCGGCCATTGCACAATTACCGGACAGGAATTCCGTGCTGATATAGGAGTTGCGGGAACGCATACTCACAAAGGACGGCTTCACGCCTTCGTCATCCATGCGCTTGTACTGATACATCGCGTCAAGCAGGTACGGGTCGTCGTACATGATGAAATTGCCGTCCTCATCGAAAGTCTGGCCACCCTGCATCAGGCCGTTGTAGCTCCACATGCCGGTGTGAGCATTGGTCGATGTGCCGTAGTAATCGCTCATTTCTGTAATCTGGTCCGCCAGCGCGAAGTATTCGTCCCAAGTCCATCCGTCTTGGGGATATTCCAACCCCAGCTCATCAAAGATATCCTTGTTGTAGAACCAGTATTTGACGTTGGCGCGGCAGGGAATGCCGTAGTACGAACCGTCGTACTGGACGAATTCGGCGTACTTTCCGAACAGACCTTCCATGTCCACATCAAACCTGTCAATCAGTTCATCAAGATTGTATGCAAATCCGTTTTCAATACGCTGAGCAGGCGACGTTTCGGTGATGATCCGGAAGTCCATTTCACTGCCGCTCATGGCGACGATGTCTAGCGCGCTCTCTTTGTCTGTACCGCCGGTATCGGGCAGGATACAGACCTCAACGCGAATATTGAGTTTGTCCTCGATTTCCTGCCAGACGGGATTATTTTCCTCTGCCGTTTCCCACGTATAGTATGTGATCGTCACAGGTTCTTCTGAATCGGATTTGTTCGATGCAGAGCCGCTGCTTGTCTGGATCCCGCTCGAAGCGGAGCCACCGCATGCTGCCAGCGACAGGAGCATAACAGTGACCAATAAGAGTGCGCATACTCGCTTTTTCATAATTTTCTCCTTTCCAGTGCCAAGATTGTCAAGATTGTTACGAACCCGTTTAGAGCGCCACCTGCTAAACTGTAACTTTAGCGTAGCATACCACCGAGGAAAGCAACAGCAGCAACTTTTTTTGAAATGTACAAAATATTTCAATTTTTAAGCGAAAATATATCTAAATTCTATTATTACCTCCAGCGAAATTAGTCAGTTCACGCAATTCTTCCTGCGTGCGGACAGCCGGAAAGATAATGTCTACCTGTGTTCCTTGCCCTGGTGTACTGTCAATCGAAAATGTATGGTGTCCGCCATATACCAGTTCAAGCCGGCGCATGATGTTCGGAAGCCCGATACTGCGGGCACCGCCCGTCGTGCGCAATTGATTCAGCGTTTCGTCATCCATCCCTGCGCCGTTGTCCTCGACGTGAAGATGAAGCTGTCCATGTTCGCGCGCAATCCAGATACGCACCGTGCCGCCGGATGTACTGCTCATCACGCCGTGTACGATTGCGTTTTCAATCAGAGGCTGCAGCAGAAGACGCAGGGTTAGATTGTTTTCTGTGTCGGGATTTACATCAAAGTGAACCTGAAGCGCCATTCCGAAGCGGCACTGCTGCAGGTACACATAGTTTTTTGCAAATGCCACTTCCTGTCCGACTGTCGTGAAAATAGAGTGCTCGCTCACTGTAAAATGGAAAAAGTCACTGAGCGCTACGATCATACGTGAAACTTCCTCCGTGGCGCCAAACGAGGCCATCCAGTTGATGCTGTCGAGCGTATTATACAGAAAATGCGGGTTGATCTGCTGCTGGAGCATTTCAATCTCCGACTGTTGTGCACTCAACGCAAGTTCTTTTTCACGAAGACGTGAACGGTAGACTTCTTCAATCGTCTGGTCCAGCCGTTCGGCCATTTGGCCGAAGCGGTGTAAAAGCTGATCAATCTCCAGAATTCCCACACCACAGATTTTGGGAATTGCAAAATCGCCTTTTTCAATCTGCTCCATAGCCTGACCCATTTTTTGAAAGGGAGCTGTGAGAGAGCGGGAAATGTACAGTATCACCAGCATGAACAATGCCATTGCGAGACAAAAGAGCAGGATACTCCATCCAAGCAGCTGGAATACGCCTGCAAACACCAAGTTCTGTGGAGTTAGTTCTATAAGAATCCAGCTGTTGTCCAGTACTCTGCTGTGGGCGGCAAGAACGGAATTTCCGTCGATAGTTATAAATTTAGCATCGGTCTCATCCAGAAGTCCTTCCGGCGGAACGTCATCGGTGCCGCTTGGACCATAGAGAAGCGAACCGTCACTGTCGAGCAGGTACAGGCGAGAGCTGTCGTGAAAAGCATATTGTCGTGCAATAGCGTACAGCTGTTGGAGGTCCATTGTAATCAGTAAGTATCCGAGAGTGTGCATGGTTGCATTGAGCGAGTAGATTGACCTCACCAGAACGACCTTACCGTCCGGTAGAATGTACCAGAATGCGCGGCCGTTTTTTTGCTCGGCGGGAAGACTCAGGACAAAATCTGTCAACTGGCGGCACTCCTGCGACGGAACAACGAACATGCTGTTGTAATAGGAGCAGTGGTTGTCCAGAAGAATAAAATTGTCGATTACGCGGATGTATTGTCCGGCGCTCGCAAACAGTGTGTGCATGTTCTCCACGTCAGCGGTTCCTCCGCTGTGCCAGTAATTTTCCAGAGCATGCTGCGCCACGTTTCCGTAGGCAATCATGCTGGAGATATTGTTAATGCTTGCAACCCAGAGATTCATGTTTTCTGCGGCGTTTTCTACGGCGGTTCTGGCCGATTGACGGCTGCTGTGGTAGGTTAGCATGAACACCACCGAACCGAGCATGCTGCCCAGCAAAAGGAGAGCGGCACATCCGAGGGCCAGCATTTTCCGAAGGGTTGCATGGTACAATGTACGAGAGCGCACAGTTTCATTTGTTCGCATGCGAGATACCTCCTCAGTCAGACTACTGTATCCTTAGTTCAATATCATTGTGACATACCTGGCCGTCAGGAAAAAGTGCAAAAATTTTCCAATAGAAGCAATCTGTAATTTTTATCGCTTTTTTGAACGGAGTTATAAAATTATAATAAAAACCAGGATAGAGCGCCATCTCTTCTTGTGTAAACTGTACGAATCAATTCAGACAGAGAGAAGGGATCTATATGAAAAACGGAAAGCTTCAAATCGGCATCATCGGATGCGGAAACATTGCCAACACTAAACATATGCCGAATCTGGCCAAGTTCCCCGACCGCGTTGAGATCGTGGCCTTCTGTGATCTCGTTGCGGAAAAGGCGGAGCGTGCGCGTGCCAAATTCGGTACGCCGAACGCGCAGGTGTTCACGGATTACCACCAGTTGCTCAACCTTGATTTAGATGCCGTACATGTATGCACGCCGAACCGGTCACACGCAGATATTACCGTTGACGCGCTGGAAGCGGGACGTAATGTAATGTGCGAAAAGCCAATGGCCATTGATTCTGCTGGTGCTCGACGCATGGTGGAGGCTCAGAAACGCTCGGGCAAGCTACTGACCATCGGCTACCAGAACCGCTACCGCAAAGACACTATGGCTCTGAAAAAACTGGCGGAGACCGGTGAACTCGGTGAGATATACATGGCAAAAGCCCATGCGCTGCGCCGCCGCGGAATTCCCAACTGGGGCGTATTCACCAACAAATATGAACAGGGCGGCGGACCACTGATTGACATCGGCACACATTCCCTCGACATCACGCTATGGATCATGGACAACTATAAACCAGTTTCAGTGGTCGGTTCCACGTATTATAAGCTGGGACGTTCTCTTGCGGGTGATGAGCAGGGGACGGATGAACACTGGAATCCGGAAACGTTTGAAGTGGAAGATTCCGCTTTCGGATTTGTAAAGTTCGAAAACGGCGCCACCGTATTTCTGGAGTCCGCATGGGCCCTAAACACTACCAATCAGAAGCAGGCAATGACAACGGTCTACGGCACGAAGGCGGGTGCGGAGATGGACTATCCTTTCTCTGGCACAGGAACGGACCGGCGGCTGCTCGTCAACAAAATCGTGGCGGGCCGACAGACAATCGAAGAGCTGGACGTGACTGAGACGGATACCGTTTCGTCTTCCGACCTGATTTTTTCCTATCCAGGCGCAGAGCAGGAATGCATCACTTGGCTGAACGCGCTGGAGGGCAAAGGGGACCTCGTCGTTTATCCCCAGCAGGCATACGTTGTGACGCAGATTCTGGAGGCAATCTATGAATCCGCGCGAACCGGAAATATGGTGAAGCTCTGATCACAGCCGGTTGTCGGCCGGGCAGTGCGGCCGTTCGGCCCGCGCTGTCTGGCCTTTTTGATTTTGATGCGAAGACAGAAACTTCAATCGAAGGGAAAGCTTAAAAATGAATCAATACAGCAAAACGCCGGGTCTGGCTATCGTTGGCTTCGGCGGAATGGGCAGCCAGCACGCGAAGATGCTGGGGAGTGTTTCGGACGTGTTTCGGCTGGCCGGTATATATGATATCCGGGAGGAGCGTCAGCAGTATGCCGCGAAACTCGGATTGTCTCCGTTTGCTTCATACGAGGAACTCCTCGCGTCTCCGGATGTTGACGTGGTTCTGATCGCAACGCCGAACCATCTTCACCGGCCGCTTTCCATACAGGCACTGCAGGCGGGAAAACATGTCATCTGTGAAAAACCGGCCATGTTGAACGCCGAGGAACTGGAAGACGTACTGGCTGTTGCACGGAAGAGCGGACGTGTTTTTGTTGTTCATCAGAACCGGCGCTGGGATGACGATTTCCGGGCGGTGAAGCAAGTGCTAAAGGGAAATTCACTCGGGAAGGTCTTCACGATCGAATCGCGCATTATGGGTTCGCAGGGAATTCCCGGTGACTGGCGCACAAAACGTGAATTCGGCGGAGGCATGCTGCTCGACTGGGGAATCCATCTTACCGACCAGCTACTCTGGATGGTGCCCGGACGCCTGAACCGCATTTACTGCAAGCTCGGGCATATACTGGGCGGGGAATGCGACGACAGCGTCAAACTGTTCCTGTCATTTGAAAACGGGATCGAAGCGCTCGTGGAAGTTGCCACATGGAACATGGAGGCTCTGCCGCGCTGGTATGTGGCGGGTATGGGTGGTACGCTGACCATCCGGGATCTGTGGTGCAGCGAAAGCCGTCTCACGCGCCTGAAGCAGACCGGCGGTGCGACCGTCCGTCCCGTGGATGCGGGAAAAGGAATCACCAAGACCCTGGCTCCGCGCGATCCGGCCACACTGGAAATCGGAGAAGTGTCTCTGACCGCCTATGACGTGTGCGATTTTTACCGCAATGTTGCAACAGCAATCCGTGGGGAGGCGAATCTGATTGTCGCGCCGGAGGAGTCGTTGCGTGTGATGCGTGTGATGGATGCGGCCCGCCGATCCGCAGAGCTCGATGTCGTAATCCACTTTGAAGAATGAACCAATCAGGAAAGAGTGTGAATTGTGATGAAACTCGGATTTGTGAGCGCCATTCTGGACGGATGGAGCTTTGAAGAAATGATTGACACCGCAGCGCGGCTGGGATATGCGTGTGTAGAGGTAGCCTGTTGGCCGGCGGGGAAAGCGGAGCGTCGGTACGCGGGCGTGAGCCATATTGACGTCGGCCGTGTTTTGGAAGATGAGGAGTACGCCCATCATGTGCTTGATTACAGCCGCAGCAAAGGCGTGGAAATTTCCGCGCTTGCATTTTATCCCAATACGATGGACGGTAATCCGGATAAGCGTGCCGCAAATATCGGACATTTGAAGACGGTGATCCGTGCCAGCGCAAAACTCGGAATCAATCTGGTTACGACATTCATCGGGCGAGACCAGGCCAAGACTGTGGAGGAAAACCTGGAAACCGTGAAAGAGGTCTGGCAGCCGCTGCTACAGCTGGCGGAGGAGTTGGATGTGAAGATCGCCATTGAAAATTGTCCGATGTTGTTCGGCCCAGACCAATGGCCCGGAGGGCAGAATTTGATGACAACGCCTGCCATCTGGCGGAAGGTATTCAAGATTCTGCCGAGCGACCATCTCGGAATCAATTATGATCCCAGCCATTTTGTCTGGCAAATGGTGGATTATATTCGCCCGCTGTACGAGTTCCGCAGTAGAATCTTCCATGTGCACTACAAGGATATCAAATTGTATCCAGAAAAGCTACGGGACGTCGGAGTGATGGCCTATCCGCTCGATTTTATGAGCCCTAAGCTGCCGGGCTTGGGCGATGTGGACTGGGGACGCTATGTTTCAGCGCTGACCGACATAGGCTATGACGGCTTTACCTGCATCGAGGTGGAGGATAAGGCGTTTGAGGGGTCGCGCGAAAAAGTGCTGGAAAGCCTGCGCCTTTCCAAGCATTATATAGAACAGTTCGTTATTTGAAAAAAGACGCGCCCATTCTCATGGAATGGGCGCGGACAATTTTGCCGGAAGGGCAGACGTGTGGGTTACAAAGAGTAGCCTCCATCCACGGCGAGCAGAACTCCCGTACAATAGGAAGCCGCGTCAGAGACGAGAAACAGCGCCGGCCCGGCGACTTCCTCTGCGCACATGAAACGCGAGATTGGCCGGTATTCCATAACATTTCGGATGTAGGCGGCATTTTCCGACTGCTTGAACATATCCGGATCGAATGTCCCAGGACACAGGCTGTTGACCCGGATGTTGTCTTTTCCGTACCGCGCCGCCAGCCATTTTGTCAGCCCGTTGATCCCCCACTTTTCCATTGTGTAGTTAGCCGGGCTTTTCCGGTGTTCCGTCATGAGTGAAAACTTGGGAGCTGTTAGAGCGTTGACCGAAGACAGGAACAGTATGCTTCCGCCGCCCCGGCGCTTCATATAGGGCAGAACCGCTTGAACCATGGAAATCTGCCCTGCAATGTTAACTTCCATGGAAGCCATTACAGAGGTCCGGTCAAGTTCCTCAAGTTCATCGGCAAATTCCCGGCTCACGGCGTTATTGACCAGAATGTCAATTCCCCCGAACTTTTCGGCACAGGCCTGCGCCAGCTGGCGAATGGAATCGTCGTCGGCCAAGTCTACCTGCAGCGCATGAGCGGACAGCCCCTCTTCTCTCAATTCCAGAGCCAGTTCCTCGCAAGGCTGCAGTCTGCGCGAGGCAATCATGACATTGGCTCCCGCCTGTGCCAGCGCCCGAGAAATGGGGCTGCCGAACCGGCTGGCGCCGCCGGTCACAATGGCTGTGCGTCCGTCTAGACGAAAAAGCGCTGCGATTTGCATGATGAGTCCTCCTCACGTTCCGCTGGATACGGGAAACGCCCCGTTGTGCAACGGAGCGCTTCCTCCTAATCACTTTCTATTATCACTCACCCAAAAGACGCTTCATCATCACCTGATGACGGCGAACGGCTTCTACTTCGTTGTACGGAGCTTCATCGCTGCCCTCATCGTGATAGTTACGCTGTCCCTCATATTCCGAGGAAATGAAGTTGGAGTATCCGTGCTCCAGAAGCATCGGCAACACTTGATCATATGCCATGCTCGGTTCGCGGCAGTCTTCGGTCATCTCATAAACCTTGCCGTGAATGTGGATGATCTTATCGATGTTCTGCACGAGCTTCTGAGGATCCTCATTGCAGCTGGCATAGGCTGCTTTGAGAGCGGCGTTGTCCCACTGGTTGGCACTCATTGCCTGGATGCGGACATCTGCCTGATCGATCGAGAGACCCTCTTCATAGCAGCGGCAGATTTCATCCACAACAGCCGGCTGCGCGCCGCTGCGCAACATTTTGCTCATCTGCACGCGAGGCACATGAATGGTGAAAATCGACATATCGGGTACGATACCGAGCATTTTGCTTCCCGATTTCTCCACATATTCCAGATATTTCTGGAAATACGGAGTGCTGAAGTTGTACGGGGCATGCATCTCAATCCCGAATTTGACGCCATACTTCTCTGTGAGAGCCTGAATCTCCGGCATGTAGCGCACTGGAGTTCCAATCATAGCGCGCACGGCAGGGAACCCGAGCTTTTTAGCAAAGCGGAAATTGCTTTCGAAAAAATCAAGCTGTTCTTTTTTCGTCAGGTCACGGTTGTAGAACATTTTGAAATCGCCGAAGATATCGAGACAGGACGGGGTAACACCGTACTTGTCCATCCACTCGTTCCATTCGTTGATAAAGAGGTCGGAGGGATCAGCATACTCGTCCGGTGCGTACTGCTCCGCTAGGAATTCGATGCCACGTGCGCCCGTTTTTGCCGCTTCGGCAATCATTCCTTCTAGAGTGAGCCGCCCAAAAAAGAATTCTTCCTGATAGCTGTAAAGCGAAACGCTGCGGATGTTAGCCATGGTTTACGGTCCTCCTTACCATTTTTGAAGTGTTCACGTTGAAATCTGCATACGCGATGCGTAAATCGATACCCACTTCCACCTTGTTGCAATCTGAGCTGATCATGCGTTCGAAGTCCTTGGTACAGTGCACGGTGACCGTACCGATTTGGCCGAACTTCCAGTAGTAGTTCCACATGGTGAGCATCTGATCCAGCGTGAAAGTGTCGACGCCGAGCGTCACAGTGATGCTGCTGCGCGGATATGTTTTGCCGTCCACTGTGATTCGCAGATCGTCAATCAATGACAACCGGACGCCGCGGTAATAGGGCAGGCGTACTTTCAGCTGGAAGCCGGTGCACTCCCCCTTCTCATCGTAGAGATTGCCGAAGCCATCTTCGCAAATAATGTATTTCTCAAATAACACCTTGTTTGCGCTCCTTCCTGTTAATTTACTTTCTGCAAGCGGCCGCTGTACAGTTTCCATGTCTTTATTATGCGCCCTGTGCCGTTTGTTTTCATCCGCGCCCTGCGCAATCTAAGAAGAAATTTCGCAAGTGGTTTCTGCACACGAAATTTGTTGCGTCCTGCCGCAACAAAAGGAGTTGGATTATGGACATCCTGACAAAGCTGATCTGTGTATACAATAACAAGAGCGAGAGTGCCAACAGCAATCTCGCCAAACAGTTTCTCGCACATTTGAATGAGATCCCTCACATATCGATTTATGAACTTGCGTACATATGCTATACCTCCACTACGGCCATCAGTCGGTTTGTGCGTAGGTTGGAATATGAAAATTTTCACCAGTTCAAAAGCGTGCTTTCCGCAACACTGAATTACTATCCGCAGTATAACAGAAAAATGCCGCTTTTGAAGACGGAGCCTCAGGAGGGGATAATTTCACGATATACCGGTCTGCTGTGCAACCAACTGCAGAATTTTTCCCGGGGCATCCCGCCGGAAATGCTGGATCGGTTCGTGCGGGAGATTGCACGAGCAAATCAGCTGATTCTTGTATCCCCGGCTTCGTTCGGATTCGACGCATTCCAGTATGACCTTGCAGTTCACGGAAAGTGCACGCTGTTTTCGGATAATCTGACCGATTCTCTCGAAGATCTCCGGCAGGCGGGGAGCAACAGCTTCATCCTATTTTTTATCACGGCAGAACGGGAATCACGAAGAATGGAAACACTTTTGCACGCAGCGAAAGAGCGCGGAGCCGTAATCGGCATCGTTTCGCGCGAACAATTCAATCTGCCGGGTCGGTATACCGACCTGCGAATTTCATATGAGAGCACAGGGAGCGACATGGATGACCGTCTGTTGACGTATTGGATGGACCTGCTGATTATACGATACCGGCAGCGGTTTATCGACGGCCTTGGTATGCTGGAAGGGGAATCTTCTGAGCAGGGGCCGGAGTGAATGCGGAAATACAGCTTTGTCCTTAACGGACTGACAGAGCAGTTTTTCCTTCCCGGAATCGCATACTATACTGAAAAAACGTCTGCCAAGCGGTGCGGACGGCGGTGGGAAGACGGGATGCATCCGAACATTCTGCTTACATACAATCCGAACTCGGGTGAGCGGCGCCGTAGCGCGGATGCTTGAACCCATCGTGACGGGACTGTCGCGCGCGGGAGCACTCGTCACGGTCGTGCCGGTGGACGCGACGTCCACCCGGAATCTGCTGAACATCGGACGCTATTGTCACGAAAGTAGACGACGGATCCCAAGTCGGAGCCGAGCACGCAATCGTCGTTGTAAATTTCATGTATCCAGAGATCCAGCAATCCATCCATTTCTGAACAGCGTCCTAAACTAATCCGTTCGTGGACCGTTTGTATCGGGAAGAAGAAAAAGCCATGATTCTTGGCACAAGGCTCATTAGCTTCGATTGGGCGATTGCTTCTGCACCACCAATCTGTAACTTGGATTTTCACGAGACGGCGGCGCCAAAGAAGAGCGTAAGAGATATGGTGTTGTTCTTGAAGATTATCCAAAATTGCAATAACCTGCGGTTGACAAACAGGAAAACCGCCAGCCCTTGAAAATACAGGGGTTAGGCGGCTTTTCATGCTCTTTGTGGGCGTGTTTTCCCTTAAGTTTTCCTTTTACAGATTCAAAACACCTCTTATAAAGCCCTCCATGCGGGCGGCGCTGTCCTGCTTCATCCGCTCGGTGAAGTGGCCGTACCTGTCCAGCGTGAACGCCGCAGAGGCGTGCCCAAGGTTGCCTTGCACCGTTTTGATATCATCCCCGGCCCGGATAGCGTTCACGGCATAGCCGTCCGTGTGCAGGTACCAGGCGAACCCTTCCAGAAACTTCCTGGGGGATTCTCCGCTGCACCCCGACTGGTACTCAAACAGGACAACTGACGACGGTCTTGCGGATTCCCTTCGGCACCTGCATCAGCGTTTCGTCTGCGTGAAGAATCTCCCGTGTAAAAGAAGTTCGTCTTACGAGGGTAGTGAATGAGTTCTGGAATATTCTTCCGGCAAGGTAAACTCACCAAAGCCTGAAACCGACGCTGCCACTTGTTGCATGCTTAGGAGCACGTTCCTCAAGGTTTGTTCCAACGGTAAAAAGTAGACGGCGTAGCGTGCCCGCCACGAGGGCATTCATAGCGTCGTCTGCTCTGCCTGGGACACCTGAACACCCGTATCACAGATTGTTTGGAGCAGTAGAAAGAGCTGCTGAATCCGTTTTTTTCTGCGGCGGCAACCAACCGTTTGTATTCCTCAAGCTTCAGCTTTTTGTCCTGTGAGCAGTAGGCTGTGCGTGGCACCTTCAGCTGCCAGACAAAGCAGTCCGGGTGCTCCATATAGCGTAGGAAGCTGTTCACTGCAGTAAGCATACTGTTGGCGCTTTCGTTACAATAAAGAAAGAACATATTCTCTCCTTCGACAACAGAAATTAAAAAGAAGTTGTCGTCGCTCCCGCGTATCTGGGGGATATTTCAGAAGTGCAGGAAATGAATGCAGAAAAGAAAAATCCCGCAGCCTTTCGGCAACGGGACAGTGGAATAGAGGGATATCAGGTTATTCAGGCAACGCCATACCGAGCTTATCAGCGATCTCGTCCAGCTTCATGCCGGATTTTTGCGCCTGCTTGACAAGGAGTTTGATCTGGTCGGCTTTGCTTTTACGCGGTTTGCGTTTTTTCGG
>OLOS01000953.1_pt1 | contig 26702 bp, 29 predicted proteins | sample 1672631 | NCBI WGS metagenome assembly OLOS01 (sample SAMEA3136707, study PRJEB25190) | human gut metagenome | biome: human gut; feature: human-associated habitat; material: faeces | place: Austria | collected 2013 | reverse complement strand
CATGATTTTTCATGCAAGCATGAAAATCATGACCTTTTGACCCTGGCATCATTATATAGATTTATAAAAAAATAAAGGAATCTCTTGACGTGAGAGGGTTTTATGAATATAATTGAAATGATGTTTTTTGACATGACGAAAATAAGTTACCAACGATATAAGCGATGGCGCCGGAGCATGCGCGCAGGAATGCGGATATTATTTGGTTAGATAAAGGAGGTGCCGGTAAATATGAAAATGACATTCCAACCGAAGAAAAGATCCAGATCTAAGGTTCATGGATTCAGAGCCAGAATGAGCACAGCAGGCGGAAGAAAAGTTCTCGCAGCGAGAAGGGCAAAAGGAAGAAAACAGTTATCAGCATAGGCCGCAGTTTTGTGGCCTTTTCTTCTATTATTAAAAGGTGGCAGAATGATATTTTCGGAATCATTAAAAAAGAACAAAGATTTTCAAAATGTATATCGGAAGGGAAAGTCGCAGGCGAATAAATTTCTGGTGATGTACCTGTGGAAAAATGATTCAGAGAGAAACCGGTTGGGAATTTCTGTCAGCAAAAAGGTAGGAAACAGCGTAGTAAGACATCATCTTACCAGGTTGATTCGAGAAAGCTACCGGTTAAATGAAGAAAAGTTTCGAAAAGGATATGACTTTGTGGTGATTGCAAGGCCGCAGGCAAAGGAGTGCAGCTTTCATGAGATAGAGAATGCTCTTCTTCATGTGGCAAAGCTTCAGAGGGTCCGGTCAGACAGGAAAGAAGAGACAGGAAGAGATGAAAAAAATATTAATCGCGATGATTAAATTTTATAGAAAGTATATCTCACCAATGAAGGGGACGAAGTGCCCCTATTTCCCTACATGCTCCCAGTATGGCCTGGAGGCAATTGAAAAGTATGGCGCATTAAAGGGCGGGATTCTGACGTGCTGGAGAATATTAAGATGTAACCCTTTCTCAAAGGGTGGTTATGATCCGGTTCCGTAGGGAATGAGCGTTCAAGTGTTACAGTTCACACGTCTGCCAGTTCGAGGTGTTTTCTGTGATTGTAGCGTAGCGAAAGTCACAGAAAATCCGAGAGTAGTAGCGCGATATGATGCAGAATGCATCATATCTGTGCGTCGCGAAGCGTGTTACTGGTCACGGAGTGAACAGTAACGTTCAGATTTAGGAGGAAAGATATGTTATTAACAAAAAGTGGAGGATTTCTGGGACCGATTGCAAATATTCTCGGATACATTATGAATGCAATTTTCAGTTTCTGCAGTATGCTGTCCCTGCCTAATATCGGTCTTTGTATCATTTTATTTACAATCATTATTTATCTGCTGCTGATGCCTCTTACGATCAAACAGCAGAAATTTTCAAAGCTTTCGGCAAAAATGAATCCTGAGCTTCAGGCGATTCAGAAGAAGTATAAAAACAAGCAGGATCAGGCTTCCATGATGAAAATGAATGAAGAGACGAAGGAAGTCTATGCGAAATATGGTGTTTCCCCGATGGGAAGCTGCCTGCAGCTGCTGATCCAGATGCCTATCCTGTTCGCACTCTACCGTGTGATCTGGAATATTCCGGCCTATGTAGGCGGTGTAAAAAATGCATTTATGCCTCTGGCAGAGAAGATTTTAACAATTCCGGGAAGTCAGGAGTACATGGCGAAATTTGCATCCTCCAATAATGTGAATTTCGAAAAGCTTGGATATACAGCAGATACGATCATTGACTGTCTTTATAAATTCAAACCGGCAAACTGGAGCGAAATGGCTTCAAATTCCATTTTTTCAGGAGTTTCGGATCTGGTGACAAGCACCCAGCAGGCTGCTGACCATATGAATTATTTCCTGGGAATTAATATTGCAAATTCACCGGCTTCCATGATGAAGGAAGTATTTTCACCGGGCAACTTTTCCATACTGATTCTGATCAGTGCGCTGGCCATTCCGGCACTGGCTGGTCTGACACAATGGCTGAATATGAAGCTGATGCCTACTGCAGAGTCAAATACCTCATCAGAAGAGGGAAGTATGGCAGCATCCATGAAGATGATGAATAACATTATGCCGTTAATGTCCGTATTCTTCTGTTTTACACTTCCTGTAGGTATGGGTATTTACTGGATCGCCGGTGCGGTAGTCAGAAGTATTCAGCAGGTCATGATAAACAGACATATTGACCATATGGATCTGGATGCACTGATTCAGAAGAATCTGGACAAAGAAAACAAAAAGCGTGAGAAGATGGGACTTCCTCCGAAAAAGGAGACAAACAAGGCGAAGACGGCAAACAGAAATATCAGCCATTCTTCTGCAAAGAAGCCGATGACAGAGGAAGAGAAGAAAAAACAGATAGAGAATTCAACAGAGTACTATAAAGCTCATTCAGAGGCAAAGCCCGGAAGTATTGCTGCAAAAGCCCGGATGGTTGAGCAGTTTAATGAGAAAAATAAAAGGAAATAGGAGGGTTTCACTATGGATTTTATCAGGGTTAAAGCAAAAACAGTGGAGGAAGCGCTTACAGAAGCAAGTATCCAGTTAGAAACCAGCAGTGATAATATTGAATATCACGTTATTGAAAAAGGGAGTACGGGTTTTTTCGGAATAGGAAGTAAGCCGGCTGTTATCGAGGCGAGAAAAAAAGAAGAATCAAGTATTGATAAGGAATTTGAAGAGCTTAAAAATGATTCGATCCGGACGGTTGAAAAGAAAGAAAAAGAGACGAAACAGAGAGAAGTCAGACAGAAAGAAACAAAACAGAAAGAAACGAAACAGAAAGAGACGAAGCAGAAAGAGACCAGACAGAAACAGTCCAAGCCTGTAAAACAACCGGATGCAGCAAATCGTGCCGCAAAGGAAGAAATCAAGAGTCCGGTGAAAGAAACCGTGGAACCGGTGAAACCTCTGGAAACGGTGAAGGAAAAAGAGCCGGTGAAAGAGCCTGTCAGGAAACCTCTGGCCGATAAGGAGGAGGTCATTAGCAGAACAGGAAAATTCCTTGAGGATATGTTTCAGGCAATGGGAATTGAGGTTAGTGTAAAAGCTGTTTTTGAAGATGATGATAATCTCAATATAGAGCTGTCCGGATCAGAAATGGGTATTCTGATAGGAAAGAGAGGGCAGACGCTCGATTCCATTCAGTATCTGACAAGCCTTGTGGCAAATAAGGGAAATTATGCTTATATCAGAGTAAAGGTTGATACAGAGGATTATCGTAGAAGAAGGAAAGAAACCCTGGAAAATCTGGCCAGAAATGTTGCTTCGAAAGTAAGAAGAACGAAAAAGACGGTATTTTTAGAGCCTATGAATCCATATGAGAGAAGAATTATTCATTCTGCTCTTCAGAATAATCCTTACGTAAGTACTCACAGTGAAGGTGAAGAGCCGTATCGTAAAGTTGTTGTTACATTAAAAAAGGGATAATAACTGTTCAGAGCATCAGTAGGGTTTGCGGCCCGCTGTAGGGAACAGTTGTATGATCTGAAAGAAGAGAAGAGGATGCTGCGGAGGTAACATCCTCTTTTACTCTTCCCGGCAAATTCGTAACGATTCAGAATTCATTTGCAAAACCGCCTCTTAGAGGATTTCCTCTTGCTTATGCATAGTTCTGAACAGTTACAGGAAATGGAGAGTTTCTATGAAAAGTGAAACAATTGCTGCGATTTCTACTGCTATGAATGATGCGGGAATCGGAATCATCCGCATCAGCGGTGAAGATGCCTTTGCCGTTGCCGACAGGATTTACCGTTCAAAGGGAGGTAAAAAAAGGCTTTCAGACCAGCCTACGCATACCATCCATTATGGTTATATTTATGATGGAGATGAAGTGGTGGATGAGGTTCTGATGATGCTGATGAGAGCACCAAGGAGCTTTACAGCAGAGGATACCATTGAGATAAACTGCCATGGAGGAATCGTGGCAATGAGAAGGATTCTGGAGACGGTGATAAAAAATGGAGCGCGGCCTGCAGAACCGGGAGAATTTACAAAAAGGGCCTTTCTGAATGGCAGAATCGATCTTTCGCAGGCGGAAGCTGTGATAGATGTCATTCATGCAAAGAATGAATATGCCTTGAAAAGCTCAATCTCACAGCTGAAAGGAAATGTTTACAGGGTAATAGAGGAACTGAGAAAAAAAATTCTTTATCAGATTGCGTTTATAGAATCGGCTCTGGATGATCCGGAGCATATCAGTCTTGATGATTATCCTGAAAGACTTCAGAAAGAAAATGAGGGGTGGATAACCAGGATAGAAAAGCTGATTACTTCCTCTGAAAATGGAAGAGTCATGACAGAAGGAATCCAGACGGTGATCGTTGGAAAGCCAAATGCGGGAAAATCCTCTCTTCTGAATCTGATTTTGGGAGAAGAGAGAGCAATTGTCACGGATATTGCCGGTACGACAAGAGATATTCTTCAGGAATCTGTGAATATCCATGGAATTACCTTAAGTATTGTGGATACGGCAGGAATCAGGAATACGGATGATATAGTAGAGAAAATAGGGGTAGACAGGGCAAGAGAGTACGCAAAGGATGCGGATCTGATCATTTATGTGGCTGATGTATCCACAAAGCTTGATGAGAATGATGAGGAAATCATCCGTTTACTTCAGGATAAGAAGGCAATCGTCCTGTTGAATAAGTCAGATCTTGAAACGGTAACATCGAAAGAAATGATGGAAAAGAGACTGCCTGGAAAAAGAGTGATTTCTGTGTCAGCAAAAGAAAAGAAAGGCATCGAATTACTGGAGGATGCCTTAAAACAGATGTTTTTTGAGGGAAGATTATCCTTTAATGATGAGGTGTATATCACGAATATGCGTCACAAAGCGGCATTGATGGAGGCACTCGACAGCTTAAAACAGGTGGAAAGCAGTATAGAAATGCAGATGCCGGAGGATTTTTACTCCATTGATCTGATGGCGGCGTATGAGGCTCTTGGAAGGATTATCGGAGAAGCAGTGGGAGAAGATCTTGTAAATGAAATCTTTGGAAGATTTTGTATGGGAAAATAGAAAGGAAGAAAATGAAAGTACTGGAAGAGCAGGTGGATGCAGTCGTAGTAGGAGCCGGACATGCAGGCTGTGAAGCGGCACTGGCATGTGCCAGAATGGGGCTTTCGACGATTATTTTTACGGTAAATGTGGACAGTATCGCTATGATGCCCTGCAATCCTAATATTGGAGGAAGTTCGAAAGGCCATCTGGTAAGAGAAATTGATGCCCTTGGTGGTGAAATGGGCATCAATATTGATAAGACATTTATACAATCAAAAATGTTGAATAAATCAAAGGGTCCCGCAGTACATTCTCTGCGTGCCCAGGCGGATAAGGCAGAGTACAGCCGCAGTATGAGAGAGGTACTTGAGAATACAGACAATCTGCAGATCCGTCAGGCAGAGGTGACAGAAATACTTGCAGAGGATGGAAGAATTACGGGAGTAAAGACATATTCCGGCGCCATTTATCACTGTAAGGTATGCGTACTGTGTACAGGAACGTATCTGAGAGCACGCTGCATCTATGGAGATGTGAGCAATGCTACAGGACCGAATGGTCTGCAGGCGGCAAATTATCTAACGGACTCTTTGAAAAAACATGGAATAGAAATGCAGCGTTTTAAGACGGGAACACCGGCAAGAATCGATAAGCGCTCGATTGATTTTTCAAAAATGGAGGAGCAGTACGGGGATGAGAGAGTAGTGCCATTTTCCTTTCTGACAGATCCCGAGAGCGTACAGATCGATCAGGCTTCCTGCTGGCTGACATATACAAATGAACATACCCATGAGATCATCAGGGAGAATCTTGACCGTTCGCCTCTATTCTCGGGAATGATCGAAGGAACAGGTCCGAGATACTGTCCTTCCATTGAAGATAAAGTGGTAAAATTTCCTGATAAAAACAGGCATCAGGTGTTTATCGAGCCGGAGGGTCTTCATACAAATGAAATGTATATCGGAGGCATGTCCAGTTCTCTTCCGGAGGATGTGCAATATCAGATGTACCGTTCGGTCCCCGGACTGGAAAATGCGAGAATCGTGAGAAATGCGTATGCGATTGAATATGATTGTATCAATCCCAGACAGCTGAAGGCCTCTCTGGAGTTTAAGGCAATCAGAGGACTGTTCAGCGGCGGGCAGTTTAATGGAAGCTCCGGTTATGAAGAGGCAGCTGCACAGGGACTGGTGGCAGGTATCAATGCCGCACTCTCTGTGAAGGGAAAGGAACCGATGATCCTGGACCGTTCAGAGTCTTATATCGGGGTATTGATCGATGATCTTGTAACAAAAGAGAATCATGAGCCATATCGAATGATGACTTCCCGATCGGAATACAGGCTTTTGCTGAGGCAGGATAATGCGGATCTGAGACTTACAGAGAAAGGGTATCAGGCAGGGCTGATTTCTGAAATGCGATATCAGGCATTACTCTTAAAGAAGAAACAGATCGAGGAGGAAATCAGGCGCGTTGATCATGAAAATATCGGTGCAAATGCGATGGTACAAAGTTTTCTGGAGGAACATGGCAGTACACCGCTAAAGACAGGAACGACGATTGGGGAACTGATCCGCAGACCGGAGCTGACGTATGATATGCTTGCCCCGATTGACGGGAACAGGCCGGAACTGTCGGAAAGCGTAAGAGAACAGATAAATATTAATATTAAATATGAAGGATACATCAGGCGTCAATTAAAACAGGTGGAGCAGTTCAAAAAACTGGAGAAGAAAAAAATACCAGAGGATATCAATTATGATGAAATCGGGAGTCTGCGCATAGAAGCAGTTCAGAAGCTGAAGCTGTATGAGCCTGCATCCATAGGTCAGGCATCGAGGATTGCAGGAGTATCACCGGCTGATATATCTGTTTTACTGATATACCTTGAAAAAAGATAATGCCTCCGGCGGGAGCAGTGTGCCCGGTGGCACATGTTTTGCACCGACCGAAATGGAACGTAGATGCTAATGTCCGCTTTACCTGCGTAACTGTTCAGAGTCATGCAGATTTATGATATTTGCCGTGGGGAGGCTGCTCACCAGAGGAAAATGTCATAAATCTATAGGGCGAGAGCCCTGCATGAGCAAAAGGAAAGGCCAGAATGGGCGATTTTGCGAATGGACTCTGAACAGTTACCTGCTTGTGGATACAGGAGGTTTGAATGTCAGAGAAGAATATATTAAGAGATGGATGTGAAGCATTTCATATTTCGCTGAATAAAGAGCAGGAAGAACAGTTTTTAAAATATTATGAGATTCTTATCGAATGGAATAAGGTTATGAATCTTACAGCAATCACAGATTATGATGAAGTGATGTTAAAACATTTTGTGGATAGTATTTCACTCTCTAACACGTTTAATCTATCATCAGTGAACTGTATGATTGATATTGGAACGGGAGCCGGATTTCCGGGTATTCCATTAAAAATTATTTATCCACATTTGAAGGTGGTGTTGCTGGACTCTTTGAACAAAAGGATCCGGTTTCTGAATGAAGTTATGGATAACCTTGGTTTAAAAGACATTAGTGCAGTCCATGGAAGAGCAGAGGATTTTGCAAAGCAAAAGGATTACAGGGAAAACTTTGATCTGTGTGTTTCACGTGCAGTAGCTAATCTCTCGTCTCTGTCTGAATACTGTCTTCCTTATGTAAGAACAGGTGGTATGTTTGTTTCTTATAAGGCGGGGAATGTGGAAGAAGAGGCAGAGCAGGCAAAAAAGGCAATCTTTCTGCTTGGTGGAGAAAAAAAAGAGATTGTAAAGTTCAGATTGCCGGAAAGTGAGATTGAAAGATCTCTGGTGATGATCAAGAAGGTAAAAAATACGCCGGCAAAGTACCCGCGTAAAGCAGGACTGCCTGCGAAAGAACCATTAAGCTGATAAGACATTCGTTTTTGATTCTGTATGATTTCGTTGAATGGTTATTTTTGATAATGCCAGGGTCAAAAGGTCATGATTTTTATGCTTGCATGGCAGTGGATGAGAGACTTTATGATCCTGGCAGCATCATTTTGAGTCAATTAAAAAAAGGGAGGAATTTCATTTCTGAAATTCCTCTCTTTTTTTGGTCAAAATATGGCAACTGTTTAGAAAAAGATGTTCATTTTTTCATAAAGCTCTTCAGAAACTTCTAACTGAGGAAGATATTTTGCATTACTGATTATTTCCGCCTCAATGGCAGGATTGAGTTCACAATAGTTTTTTAGAATCCTGTCAATATTTTCGCAATGTTTTCCTGCAGTAATAAATATGCTGTTGTTAATTTCAGAGAGCGCTTTGTTAATGTTAATGTTTAAGTACAGTCCATTCATACTGGCGAGCAGATATTTTCCACCGCTTCCACCAAGATGTGCAGACTCATAAAAGAGATCCGAATATTTTGAATTAAGATAAAAAGGATTATAAAAATATTTTTCTGAAAAAAGATACTCTACATTTTCCTTTCTTGTCAGTAAGTGATAGACGGTGGTTCCTATAATAGGAAGTTCAAGAATAAATTTTCTTATTCTTGAATGATTGCCCGGTGCACAGGAGAGAAAGCAGGGATCTTCGGGATTTATCAGCATGATTTTATTAAACAGTTCAGGAGTATTATGACAGGCCATAATAATATAAGAACCTGTGAGGCCGGTAGCCGCTACATCAGTTTTTCCTCCGATTACATTTTTGATAAAGTCAGATATCAGCTGCACATAGATAAAATTCGTATACGTGATGTTTGGCTTGTCCGAACGGCCGCATCCTAAAAGATCCAGGGTGTAGACGGTGTGTCTGACTGAGAGCTTTCTTACCAGCTGGCTCCACTCATAGGATGAAGAGCAGGGATTCGTATCATGAAGCAGTAGAAGAGGAGTTCCACTGCCGGATTTTGTATAATAAATGTTTCCAAATCTCCATGTATAGTAATTTCCATTGTGTTTGTTTAAAAGACCGCGTACGGTGGAGGTGGCTGTAATAAAGCGGTTTGATAAATGAAGAACTCCAACAGCCATTGAGGACAAAATTACAGTTGTCATTGCTTTGTTTTTCATACTTGAAATCCTCCTGATGAAAATGTATTACTTTTGGTAAAACGCAGGCCAAAGATTCGTCTGCTGTTCTGAATGCTTACTATATATTAGTAACAGTTCAGAGTCCATTCGCAAAATAGCCTCTGCGAGGCTTTCCTTTTGCTCATGTATGGCTATCGCCATATAGATTTATAAAATTTGCCTTAGGTGAGCAAGCTCCCCACGGCAAATATTTATAAATCTGCATGACTCTGAACTGTTACATATATTATAATCCAAAAAGGAAAGAGATACAATAAATAAAATGAAATTCAGTTGTCGTTGTCACAATGTTTGTTACTATTTACACGTCAGCCAATTCGAGGTGTTTTCTGTGAATGTAGTGAAGAAAGAGTCATAGAGAATTCGAAAGTAGCAGCGTGAGATTATGTAGTATGCATCTTACGTACATCAAGAAGTGTGTTACTGGTTACGGAGTGAATGGTAACAAGTGTTTCACGTGAAACATAACAATAATTCAGATGACAAAACTACAAAAGAAATGTTTCACGTGAAACGTTTTCTGTAGACCGCCTCTGCGAGGCTTTTCTTTTGCTCATGCAGGGCTCTCGCCCTATAGATTTATAAAGTATGCCTTAGGTAAGCAAGCTCCCCACGGCATACTTTATAAATCTACATGGCTCTGAACAGTTACAAATGGTAATAAAAAGTTGTTTCACGTGAAACATTTTTATAGATTAATCATTAAAAGAGTGGTATAATCAAGAAAGCTAAGAGAAATAGTAAAAATACATGCAATGATAAGGGGGATAGAAATGGGAAGAACGATAGTTATTGCAAATCAGAAGGGTGGGGTAGGAAAAACAACTACGGCAATTAATTTGTCGGCTTCCCTTGCAGAACAGGGGAAGAAAGTACTGATCATTGATATGGATCCGCAGGGAAACACCACCAGTGGTCTGGGAATTGAAAAAGATGAAAAAGAATGTACCGTTTATGAACTGCTTTTGGGGGAATGTTCAATTAGAGATTGTTTTACAGATAGTGTTTGTGAAAACCTGACAGTTGTTCCGTCGAATATTAATCTGGCGGCGGCCGAAATTGAACTGATTGGAACAGAAGGAAAAGAGTTTATTCTGAGAGACGAAGTGTTATCTATTAAGGAACAGTTTGATTTCATTTTGATCGATTGTCCACCATCCTTAAATATCCTGACGATTAATGCGATGTGTGCGGGGGACACGATACTTGTTCCGATACAGTGTGAATATTATGCATTGGAAGGACTGACACAGTTAATGCATACGATTGATCTGGTAAAGGGAAGGTTGAATCCTGATCTGGAGATTGAAGGAGTCGTCTTTACCATGTATGATGCAAGAACCAATCTTTCACTCGAAGTAGTTGAAAATGTTAAAAGCAATCTGAATCAGAATATTTACAAAACAATTATCCCAAGGAATGTAAGACTGGCAGAAGCACCAAGCTACGGAATGCCGATTACAAAATATGATGCGAGATCGACAGGGGCAGAAAGCTATAAAATGCTGGCGGAGGAAGTAATACATAGAGGAGAAGAAGAATGGTAGCGAGAAAGGGTGGATTAGGAAAGGGTCTTGGGAAAGGTCTGGATGCACTGATTCCAGAGGAGAGTTCCAGAAAAACAACAGTCAAACCCCAAAAAGAGGTAGTTGTTGAAAAAGTAGTAAAAAAAGAAGAAGTTATGGTGAAAATTTCCGATATTGAGCCTAACAGAGAACAGCCCCGGAAAAATTTCGATGAAGATTCATTACTGGAGCTGGCAGAATCCATTAAGCAGTTTGGTGTGATCCAGCCTTTGATCGTACAGAAGAAGGGCGATTATTATGAAATCATTGCAGGGGAGAGAAGATGGAGAGCTGCAAAGCTGGCGGGTCTGAAAGAAGTTCCTGTGATTGTTAAAAAGTATACGGAACAGGAAATTGTCGAAATATCGTTGATTGAAAATATTCAAAGAGAAAACCTGAATCCCATTGAAGAAGCGCAGGCATATAAGAGACTTTTGACAGAATTTAACCTGAAGCAGGATGAGGTGGCGGAGAGGGTATCAAAGAGCAGGACAGCCGTAACGAATTCTATGAGACTACTGAAGCTGGATGAAAAGGTTCAGCAAATGGTGATCGATGATATGATCTCAAGCGGACATGCAAGAGCACTGCTTGCTATAGAAGATAAAGAGCTTCAGGCCACACTTGCGGTCAGAATCTTTGATGAAAAACTCAGTGTACGTGAAGTAGAAAGACTGGTAAGAAACTTACAGGCGAAAGAGCCTGAAAAGAAAAAAGAACAGAAAAACAACAGCTTCATTTATAAAGATATTGAGGAAAAAATCAAATCAATTCTTGGAACAAAGGTAAACGTGATTCATAAGGATAATAACAAAGGGAAAATAGAAATCGAGTATTATTCCAATGAAGAGCTGGAAAGATTAATGGAGTTGTTTGAAACATTACAGGGGAGGTAAGAATGGAAAGCAGTATCTTAGATGCAATCGGAATTGATCCCGGCATTATACTGATCATTGTACTTGCTGTCATGATTTTCATGATCATTTACATGGTGAAGCTTTCTTTTAAAATGACAAGATTCCTCAATAAATATAAAACCTTTATGAGAGGAAAAGATGGGGTTTCACTTGAAAAATCATTTATCAGAAGCTTTAATGAACTGGACAAGCTGATCGAATCCAATAGAAACCATATGGAAGAAATCCGACGGATCAAGGAAGTACAGGGAGTCACTCTTAATAAAACGGCTATTGTAAAGTATGATGCATTTAAAGAGATGGGTGGAAAACTGAGCTTTGCACTGGCAATGCTTGATTCAGAAAACAGCGGATTTGTAATGAATGCGATTCACAGTCGTGAGGGCTGCTATACGTACATTAAGGAAATTGTAAAGGGAGAATCGTATATTGTACTGGGAGAGGAGGAGAAGGAAGCTCTTCGCCAGGCAGTGAATATGCACAATGATTAAGAATCATGGTGGACAGTTTTCATGCATAGCACTTTAAGTTATGAGCATGCAGCAAAGAGAAAGGTAAGTGACCGTTTTACATAACAGTTACTACAGAAATTATGAAAATCACATGAAAAACAGGGCAAGATAAAAATAATAAAGCTGATTTCCAGAAGAATAGTTAAAGCACTGTGTGCAGAGTAATTCAAAAATCAGTTTTGAAATCTAAATCAAAGTTTAAGAAAGAGAGAGGAAAAAGAAATGTTAGATATTAAATTTGTACGTGAAAATCCGGAAGTTGTAAAACAGAACATCAGAAACAAATTTCAGGACGCGAAGCTTCCGTTAGTTGACGAAGTGCTGGAGCTGGATGCGGAAAACAGGAAAATCAAGCAGGAAGTAGAAGCACTGCGTGCAGATAGAAATAAGCTGTCAAAACAGATTGGGGCTCTGATGGGACAGGGAAAAAGAGAAGAAGCAGAAGAAGTAAAGGCGAAGGTTGCTGCACAGGCAGATCGTGTCAATGAGCTTTCAGAAAGAGAAAAAGAAGTAGAAGAAAAATTAAAAAGAAATATGATGGCAATTCCAAACATCATCGATCCTTCGGTTCCTATCGGTAAGGATGATTCAGAAAATGTTGAGCTTGAAAGATTTGGAGAGCCGGTTGTTCCTGATTTTGAAATCCCCTATCATACAGAAATTATGGAAAGATTTGATGGGATTGATCTGGAAAGCGCAAGAAAGGTTGCCGGAAACGGATTCTATTATCTGATGGGAGATATTGCGAGACTTCATTCAGCCGTGATTGCTTATGCAAGAGATTTTATGATCAATCGCGGATTTACCTACTGTGTACCGCCATTTATGATCCGCAGCAATGTTGTGACAGGTGTTATGAGTTTTGCGGAAATGGATGCTATGATGTATAAGATTGAGGGAGAGGATCTGTATCTGATCGGTACCAGTGAGCATTCCATGATCGGTAAATTTATTGACACACTGATTCCGGAGGAGACACTTCCGAAGACACTCACAAGCTATTCTCCATGCTTCCGTAAAGAAAAAGGAGCACATGGAATCGAAGAGAGAGGTGTGTACCGTATCCATCAGTTTGAAAAGCAGGAAATGATCGTCGTATGTAAACCGGAGGACAGCATGATGTGGTATGATAAGCTGTGGCAGAATACCGTTGATCTGTTCCGCTCTCTGGATATCCCGGTGCGGACACTGGAATGCTGCTCCGGCGATCTGGCAGATCTGAAGGTGAAGTCGGTAGACGTTGAAGCATGGTCACCGAGACAGAAGAAGTATTTTGAAGTGGGAAGCTGCTCCAATCTGGGAGATGCACAGGCAAGACGTCTTAAAATCCGTGTAAATGGAGAAAATGGAAAATATTTTGCGCATACATTAAATAATACCGTCGTTGCACCGCCGAGAATGCTGATTGCATTCCTGGAGAACAATCTGAATGCAGATGGAAGTGTTACTATTCCGGAAGTGCTTCAGCCATATATGGGCGGAATGAAAGTGATGATGCCTAAGAAATAAGTCAAAAGGCAGGTGAAGAAATGCATAGCTATTTACGGGCGATAGGTTTCAGTAGTATAAAGGATGGAAGCGATATCAGGGATCTGATTCAGGATGTTTTTTATGAGTATGATGTAAGAAATGTTTCGAAAGAGGATAAAGGGCTCGCTTTTGTGGAATACTCCAAATCTTTTGGACCGGATATGGGGATAACCGTCTGCGGAATGCTGGATCGGGAAGGGTTCCATCAGGAATACTATTTTCCCTATCTGAACGGCAGCGGAATTACCACCACAGATGAGATTGTTGTTGAAAAGCGCGGGGGAAATGAATCATTTTCCGGTATATGTGAAGATATCAGGGTAGGGGTGTCACTCATTTTCTATCTGCAGAATGCTGCAAAGTACAAAAGAGAAAATATTATGGGAAATCTGTTGAACCAGAATATCAGTGCCACAATCTCAGGGCTTTCACTTCAGGGAAAAATACTGCTCCCCGTATGCAGAAATGAAAATCTGACACATTCCGACAGAGAGGCTGCCAGAAAAAGAAGCCGTCTGATTGCGGAAGCACGGCAGGGAAATGAGGAGGCAATCGAAAGTCTGACTCTTGAAGATATTGATATGTATACGACAATTACCAGAAGAATCCAGCAGGAGGATGTATTCAGCATTGTAGAAACATACTTCATGCCATACGGCGCAGAGTGCGATCAGTACCATATCATGGGTGAGATTAAGAGTATCCAGAAAGTTGAGAATGATTATACGAAAGAAAAGATTTATAAGATGAACCTGGACTGCAATGACCTGAATTTTGATATCTGTATCAATAAGAGAGATCTTCTGGGCGAGCCCGAAGTGGGAAGACGATTTAAAGGAGTCGTCTGGCTGCAGGGATGTGTAAATTTCCCGGAAAATTAAAAGAAAGTACTTGCGGAAGCAGGTATAGATATGTTAAAATAAGATTCGTTCTGAAAAGATACCGGAACAGTCACGACTGTTCCGGTATGACAGGTCCTGTTAGTTTAACGGATAAAACAAGCGCCTCCTAAGAAGGAGCCGCGGCTGAACCCTGAAGGAAAAATGAAAAAAGAACTTGGAGTTCGAATCTATTCTGGAAGAGACAAAATTAACAACGGAGCTTTCCCCATTCTGGCGGATGCTCTACTGTTAATAAAATGAATAATCTGATGATATCCAGCTAATCAAAATTAGCTGAAAATCATAAAACGGTTACCGAACCAAAGTGGCAAAAACCCAGTGTTTAAGCCAAAAATCGGTAATGTCCTCTTAGTTTAACGGATAAAACAAGCGCCTCCTAAGCGCTAGCTGTGGGTTCGATTCCCGCAGGGGACGGTTACTAAAAAAGCGGTAATGATTAGCAGAAAATGCTATGTCATGAGCCGCTTTTTTCTTTGCAATGAGATAAGAAAAGGCAGGCAGGGAATGAATTTCCAGCTAATTTGAAGTGATTTTTGTTAGCTGGCAGCTAATCAAAAATGCTGTTTTGCAAACAGGAAAAAATGGACTTTCTGCTAACATCGGGGTTCGTTCCTGTTGAAACCTCAGATCGGGGATGTAAAACAAGGTAAAATGGAGTAAAATCCCTCGCTGAAAGGAACTTCTGCAAACATCCATTAGCTGAAACAATAGAATATTTCATTAGCTGTAGCTAATGCAAACGGGATGCTCGTTTGGATCAGATTCAAATATAAGAATCTAATCTAAACGGGCATTTTTTGATGCAACAGGGGAGCAATAGATTCTGATGACTGTGCTTGCACAAAGGAAGAAGAATCTATTAGCGACCCGCAAGAACATGAGTATGGAGCATGATAATGCGAAATACGAATGTTCTCAGGATTGTGGAAGCGTAAGCGGAACAATCCGTGTTGCAGCAAATGTTGTTTGGATTACAGGAAAAGGAGGAGTTCAATGGCAGAAAAAGAAAACGAATCAAACAGGCTGTTTGAGGATGAGAAAGTCATAGAAATTGAGATTGAAAGACTCAGATCTTTTAAAGACCATCCATTTAAAGTGACTGACGATAAAGAAATGCATCTCCTGAAGGACAGTATCAAACAGTATGGTGTATTGAATCCGCTGATCGTAAGGCCAGTGCCGGATGGAGTATATGAAATTATCTCAGGCCACAGAAGAAAATATGCGGCTCAGCAGCTTGGATATCGAAAAGTACCGGTGATTATACGAGTAATGAACGATGAAGAAGCCATTATTAAAATGGTAGATGCTAATCTACAAAGAGAACGGATCAGTTACAGCGAGAAAGCTTTTGCTTACAAAATGAAGAATGATGCTATGAAAAGGACTGCAGGAAGACCGCGTAGCCAAATCGACCACAATTTAAAAGGAAAGAGAACAGTGGAAATAATCGCAGAAGAAACAGGTGAAAGTCCAAAGCAGGTGCAAAGATATATTACTCTCACGAATCTGATTCCAGAGCTTTTACAGCAGTTAGATGATGAACTTATTTCCTTCAATCCGGCAGTTGAACTGGCAGCATTAAAGGAAAAGGAACAAAAACAGCTAATCGAAGCCATGGATTATGCTCAGTCAGTGCCCTCTCTTTCTCAGGCACAGCGAATAAAAAAATTGAGCAAAGATGGAAAGCTGACTTTAGAAAAGATGCAGGAAATTCTCAGTGAAATAAAAAAAGGAGAAATAACAAGAGTCACATTTACAAATGAACAGCTTCACAGATATTTTCCCAACAACTATACACCGGAAATGATGAAGCGTGAAATCGTAGCAATCTTAAAAATATGGATGGAACAATACTGGGACAAATAAGAAACGGAGGAATGAAGAATGTGTAAAGTAATCGCTGTTACAAATCAGAAAGGCGGGGTCGGAAAGACAACGACAACAGTAAACTTAGGGATCGGCCTGACGAAAGAAGGGAAAAAGGTGCTTTTGATTGATGCGGATCCCCAGGGAAGCCTGACAGCCAGTCTTGGGTATGTGGAACCGGATGATCTTGGTACTACCCTGGCAACAATTATGCTGGCAGTTATTAATGAGGAAGAAATAAAACCGGAGGATGGAATTCTTCATCATGAGGAAAATGTGGATCTGTTACCGGCAAATATTGAATTGTCAGCCCTGGAAGTAACACTGGGAAATGTGATGAGCCGGGAAATGATCATGAAAGATTATATCGAAATGATGAGAGAACGATACGATTATATCCTGATCGACTGTATGCCCAGCCTTGGCATGATGACGATCAATGCACTGGTTGCTTCGGATGCAGTTCTGATTCCGGTACAGGCAGCATATTTGCCGGTGAAAGGTCTCCAGCAGCTGATCAAAACCATTTCTATGGTAAAGAAAAGACTGAACAGGAAATTGCAGATTATGGGAATTCTGCTGACGATGGTAGATTTCCGAACAAACTATGCAAAGGATATTTCAATGATGCTCCATGTTACATACGGATCAAAGATAACGATTTTTGAAAATGTAATACCGTTATCCGTAAAAGCGGCAGAAACAAGTGCAGAGGGAATCAGCATTTATGCCCACTGCCCTAAGAGTAAAGTATCCAATGCATATAAGAATCTTACACAGGAGGTTTTGGAAAATGAAAAATAGAAGCGGCGAGAAAATCAAACTGACAAGTATTGATGAACTTCTGGGAGTTGTAAATGAAGAGTCTGCAATGGAGATCGAGATTGATAAAATACATCCTTTTGCCGGACACCCATTTAAAGTGATTGATGATGAAAAAATGCAGGATCTGATTGACAGTATTCAGGAAAATGGTGTACTTACTCCTGTTCTGATCCGTCCAGACAATCATGATGGTTATGAAATGATATCCGGACACCGGAGAATGCACGCAGCCCAATTGGCAGGTCTTGTAACCATACCAGCAATCGTTAGGGAAATGACGGATGATGATGCAGTAATCGCTATGGTAGATGCCAATATTCAGAGGGAGGAGTTACTTCCGAGTGAAAAGGCATTTGCTTATAAGATGAAACTTGAAGCAATGAAACGTCAAGCTGGCAGACCATCCAAAAATAATTCTGGTCAAAATGACCAGAATTTATCTGGACTGGTTTCAAGGGATGTTTTAGCCCAACAGGTTGGAGAAAGTTCAAAACAGATCCAACGTTTCATCCGTTTGACAGAACTTATCCCAGATTTACTGGAATTGGTAGATAAGAAACGTCTGAACTTTACCATTGCTGTTGATATCTCATATATTCCGCAGGATGTGCAGGAATGGATTTATGAATATATCTGTGACAATGGATTTATCAAACCAAATCAAATTGCAGCTTTAAGAAATTATCTTGGACAAGGACCGGTTACCCAGAGTCTGATGATCAGTATTCTGAATAGCCATATTCCGGTAAAGGCTCCGGCAAGAAAGGTAACTTTGAATGAAAAGAAGCTGACGAAATATTTTCCAAAGAATTATACATCGGAAGACGTGGAGAAAGTGATTGAATCATTATTGGAGAAATGGAAACAGGAACAGGAGGTAATGTGATGGATTTTAAATATATGTATGGAAAACAGGCGGATCAGTATTCTTTTATACATATTCCAAAGATGCTGGTTACTGAAAAAATATTTACGGGAATTACCATTCATGCAAAAGTTCTCTACGGTCTTCTTTTAGACCGTATGGGAATGGCGGTGAAGAATAAATGGGTCGATGAAAGAAACCGGATGTATGTTGTTTATCCGATTCAGGAAATCCAGAAAGACATGGGAGTAACCAGAAAAAAAGCAAGGGAATGTCTGACAGAGCTTGAAAATGCCGGACTTATAGAAAAGCATTTTAGAGGCATGGGGCTGCCAAGCATTTATTACGTAAAAGACTTTGCGGTAGCGTGAGTAAGAAATGTCCATTATGGAACTACTACCGCAGGAAAGGAGAAAATATGGATCAGAAATTGACATTTCGATACTTTTACGGGAATGAAGCTGATCAGTACAGCTTCTACCGGATACCAAAACTTTTATTCAAAAATGAATATTTTAAAAATCTGAGCAGTGATGCAAAGATATTATACGGTCTGATGCTGGATAGAATGTCTTTGTCCATCAAAAATCAGTGGTTTGATGAACAGAACCGGGCATACATCTATTTTTCCATTGAAGATATCATGGAACTGTTGAACTGTGGAAGGAATAAAGCTGTAAAATCGCTGCAGGAACTGGATGATGAGAATGGAATCGGTTTGATTGAAAAGCGCAGGCAGGGATTTGGAAAAGCTAACATCATATATGTAAAAAGCTTCATGGTCTATGAGGAACAGGCGGAACAATCAGCAGAGGAAGCACAGAAGTTTACAAAACAAACCAATGTTGATACTCTGGAAGATGCAGAAGTTTATAAAACAAACTCCTTGAAGTCCCAAAAACAAACTTCAAGAAGTCCTGAAAATAAACTTCAAGAAGTTTGCAATTCAAACTCTAATTATAATAATACTAGCGATATTAAAGAGAGTAAGAATAAATCAGATCAAATCATATCCGATAGACAGAGATCAGATGTTGATATGATGAATACGGTATCCGCTTATCAGGATCTCATCAAGGAAAACATAGATTATGAGTCATTACTTATTGCGTATCAGTATGACGAAGCATTGATTCAGGGCATTTATGAGCTTATTTTGGAAACAGTTCTGTGCAGTAGCGAAAAGATCCTGATCGCAAGTAACTGGTATCCGGCAGAACTGGTACGCGGCAAGTTTTTAAAACTGAATTATTCCCACATCGAGTATGTTCTTGACTGTTTCAAGAAGAATACATCAAAGGTGAAAAATATCAAGAAATATATGCTGGCAGCATTATTCAATGCCCCGACAACGATCGATGGGTACTATAAGGCAGAAGTGAATCATGACATGCCGCAGTTTGCTGTCTGACTGAGAGGAGGAGAAAGATGTTTTGTTTAAAGCTCATTGGGAAAATATTATTGATTCCGGTCTGGTTTATTCTCATAATCGTGGGAATACTCGTTAAGCTGGTTGTGAATATGGTTTCAATTGCTAAATCATTCGTGGTGCTTGGACTGGTAGCTTTGGCAATAGGAACGATTATCTGTTACCAGGATTGGGCGCAGGTTGTATTTTTGTTCTGCCTGATCGTTTCAGCATTTCTGGTTTTGTATGTAAGTGTATTTATAGATGCTGCGATTGATCTGGCCCGGGAAAAATTAGTGAGAATATTGTTAGCATAGAGGAGGAGAAGAACCATGATTAAAGAAAATAATTATATCCAATTACCACCGCTTCGTAGAGATACGGATTTGAAAGTGGTTATGGCATTGTGGGAATATGTAAAGATGCCAGAAGAATCCAGGCAAAAGGTCTTAGCATTTTTAGATGAATCAGAAAAGTATAATCCAAGTGGGGAGCTTCCCCCACTTGATTATCTGCAATCACTTCCTGTTGAAGATATCAATGATTTTGATAAAGTTATGGGAAAGATTATTAATGACATTATTGTAGAAGCATGTGATCTGGCTTGTTGGGTATATGTCTGTAAGTTTATAGAAGGATTGTCATTGGAACAGATTGTGGAGCAGAATAGAAGCGCAGAACAGTTTATTGCTGCTCTATTCTCTATGTTTGATAAATACATAGATATTCCTGATAACGATAGTAATAATATCAGACCATCATGAGTAAATTGATGCAGAACTGGGAACAAATATGATATACTAATGTAGTTCCTTATTTTTTTACCTGTATACTTCGTTATACCTAAGTATTTTGCATTGGAATATACAATCTGATAAGTTTCCTTAATTATAAGTACAATAAGGGTATCATATCGGAAATGAGGTGTAGAATACTTGCAAGCTGAGAACTATATTATTGCCAGGATTGAGCAGTTGTGTGAAAAAAAGAAATTTAGTAGGTACAGACTCGCTCAGAAATCTGGAATTGCCCAGTCATCTATTTCTACATTGCTAAACAGGAAGAGTGTTCCAACGATTCAGACGCTTGAGAAAATATGTGAGGGATTCGATATCACCCTTGCCCAGTTTTTTGCAGGTGATGAAGAAATTCCTGATTTAACAGCAGATCAGAAACAGCTGCTTTATGACTGGAATGCGATGGACGAACATCAAAAAGAGCTGGTAAAAGCGTATATACAGGGCATTATTAGAAAATAGGGACGTCTGTGCTGAGGGATGGCATAGTACGTCCTTATTTCAGCTTCGGGGGTTTTTATGAAAAGAAGTAATATTTTATGCTTTGTACTTATATTAGGGATTACTCTTTGTGGTTGTCAGACGCAGCCTGCAAAAACATCAACAACAAAACAACAGTTGGATCAGATGGATTATGAATCTGATGATGACTTTGAACTGTCTCTTCAATCATCAATCGGTAAAGAACAATGCTTTATTTGCGGAACACCGGCTGGTGGACTTTTGGAATATTATAGAAAATTCGATTCAATTGGGATTATCCATTGGGCCGATATGTCAGTCACTGACACCCGGATCCGAGAATATGATGATGATGGAAATGAAAAGATTGATTCTGGGCATATGAGCACAATGGTAAATTCTTTTGGAGAGGATTATGGTTCTATTATGACACACTCTCAACCGGATAGATGTATTGCGGAACCCAATATACACCTTGGAGAGAAAGATACGATAGACTGTGAAACTCTCAAAGATCAATTGTGTCAGGATTGTCTGGATAAGGTGTGTGAATTTTATGAAGATCAGGTAAACAGTGATAATGATGAATATCTGGAAAGCACAGGGTACTCACTAATTGATTTTACAACAGGAGAACTTTATACCCTATCTGATCCGTATCGGGGATATAGTATTCGGGATTATATGATCCGGTATGATTATAGAGAACAGGGAGACGGAGAAAAATATATAGATTTGCTGATCTTCTATGCTCCGATCCGGGGAGAGGAAGGTTAAGAAAAGAGGAAACTATGCAGACAAGGCAGGAGGCAATACAATATTGCCATTCATTTCAAGATGTATATGAAGATTATCCTTTTCATGATGATAACTGGTGTGTTATGCGTCATAAGGAAAACAAGAAAACATTTGCGCTTATTTATGATAAAGATGGTTATGTATGGATAAATGTAAAATGTGATCCGGAATGGAGAGAGTTCTGGAGAAATGCTTTTGAATCTGTGATCCCAGCTTATCATATGAACAAGACACACTGGAATTCTATTATCTTGGATGGCTCTGTTCCTGATAAAGATATCTGGCGGATGATCGGGGAAAGTTATGATCTGACGAAAGGAAAGAAAAAATGAGGATATTAGTAGATGCGGATTCCTGTCCTGTGGTGTCAATCGTAGAAAAAACAGCAAAGAAATATGAAATCCCTGTTGTTCTTTTATGTGATACAAACCATGAGTTAAACCAGATAGGGATAAAAATAGATATGTATCGGCAGGAGTACAGATTTACTCCTGCTTTCGCCTTTATTCAGGCGGTTTGACGTGTAGTACGCTGCATATATTCCCTCTCCATTTCCCGCATTTCCTCGTCTGTGGGAATATCCACAATCCCGACATAGGAATAGTAAATGTCGATTTGCTGTGTCCGTTTCCCGTCCTTTTTCTCACGCTCATGGATTACGATTTTATCCACAAATGCGTTTAGGATTTCGGGCGTGAGTTCGTCAATGCGGGTATATTTCTTTGTGACGGCTATCAGCTTTGATACATTGGTGGTTTCCATGTCGGCTTCGCTGACTTCGGCTGTTAAGGATTCGATTTCCTGTTTTAGCTGTTCCTGCTCCGCTTCGTATCCGTCTGACAGCTTGCAAAAGCGTTCGTCATTCAGCTTTCCGTTGACATTGTCCTCGTAGATTTTACGGAACAGGCGGTCAAGCTCATCCATCCGCTTTTCGTCCTTTTCTATCTGTTTCTGCTTTGCAGACAGTTCGTATCGGCGTTCCGCAAGGGTGGTGTCTATCTGTTGTCGGATAAATACACGCTCAAACTGCTGCAGATAGGACAGGAAATGCTGAAGCTGTTTCAAAACCAACTGATTTAGTGCGTCTTCTCGGATATAGTGCTGCGTACAGTTCTGCGTGCGGCTCGTCCGCTTGTACTGGGAACAGCGGAAATGCGTGTATCTATTGGCAGTGGCAAGGCTTAGTTTTGCCCCGCAGTCGGCACAATAAAGCAGTCCAGAAAACATGCTCGTAATCCCGCTGTTGGTCGGTCTGCGTTTATTTTCCCGTATCATCTGCACCTTATCCCACACTTCCCTGTCAATAATCGGCGTATGGGCGTTCTCAATATATGCCCGCATTTCCTTTGCGGTTGGGATACGCTTCTTGCTTTTAAAGCCCAAACGGGTGGATTTGAAGCTCTCCGTACAGCCGATATACGCCACATTTTCCAGAATAGCAGCTACGGCTGACGGCTCCCAACAATACGGATTTTCCGAAACCCTCGCCACGCCGACGCCCTTTGACGCTTTGTAGGCTGACGGGGTAAGCACCTTTTCCTCCCACAAAATAGTGGCAATGGCTGACATTCCGTTTCCCTGCATACAGAGGAAAAATATCCTGCGGACAACCGCCGCCGCTTCCTCGTCCACAAGCCATCGGGTATTATCATCAGGATTGCGTAAATATCCGTAAGGCGGCGCACCCAGATGTTCGCCCGCAAGCCCCTTCGCTTTCTTGACTTCCTTTACTTTTTTGCTCGTGCTTTTGGGATACCACTCATTAAAAAGGTTGGTAAATGCGGCAAATTCGTTGCTCTCAAGGCTGCCCGTGTCCACATTGTCCATGATGGCGATAAAGCGCACCCCTGCTTCGGGATAAATGATTTCGGAGTATGAGCCGACCTCGATATAGTTCCTGCCAAAGCGGGAGAGGTCTTTTACAATGACCGTTGTTACAAGCCCCTTGTCAATATCCTCTGACATTTTCTTAAAAGAAGGGCGGTTAAAATTCGTACCCGTATAGCCATCGTCCACATAGTAGGTGGGATTTGGAAACCCGTGTTCCTTTGCGTACTTCATCAGATATTCTTTCTGGTTTACAATGCTGTTGCTCTCGCCTTCCCGTCCGTCGTCCTGGCTTAAACGGCAGTACAAGGCGGTAAATTTTTCCTGCTGTCTTTTCATAAGGTTCTCCTTTCCGACAGCAGACACGGTATTGTGAAGTGTAGGTACAGTGTACCATACCTGTCCTCAAACTTCAACGCTTTAAAGCGGTAATTCTTCTGCGGTCTGCTATGCTCCGTCATCGCCACTCCAATCCCCGTCATTATAACATTCATATCCCTGCATGCCACGCATAAAAATATCCGTAAGCTTGGAAAGCAAATCCCGCCCGTCCTTTCGGAAATGGGCGTCGACGGTGTATTCCGTGCCGCCGATTTTCTCGGTAAAGCTCATCTGCTCTGGAACACGGACAAGGGGAGTGACGTTTTGGACGGGCGGCAGAGGGGGATATACTTTATCGGGATTTACCATAGGGGCGTCCCTGTATTCCTCCATGATTGCCTGTATTTCTTCTTCGGACTTTCTGCTCATCGCAATGATTCCTCCCTCCTGCGGTCTGTTTTGCCTGCCCTCCCGTTCTGGTTTGAACGCTGTTTTTCAGCCGTATCGTGGATTTGGTTTAAACAATCATCAATGTGGGCAGAGCGTTTTTCAATTCCATCCGCATATTTCAGCCGCTTTCGCAGTTCTGTTATCTGCTCCGTCACTCCGTTTTTTTCTTCTCGGAGCGTTTCTTTCTCGGCGGGTGAAGCACGCCGTATCTTATTCTGCAAGTGCCGCCGATAGTCGGTAAGCATGTCCATTTCCGTCTGGTTTTTCTCCCTGTCGGCGTGCAAATCGGAGAGGGTGGAGATGTCATGCTCTGACATATAGCGTACCTGTGCGGTAATCTCGTCCAGTTTCCGAAGCTCCTCTTTCATCAGCGGGCTTGTCGGCTTGTAGTCCGTGCCTTTCGGGAATATCCCCAACTGATAGCACCAGTAATAATACAACGCTAAGATTCCCGTGGTTTTCTGGTGCGGTTTCCAAGCCTTTTTATATTCCTCTGGCATATGGGGAGAGTAGGAAATCCTCGCTTTATAGTTCCCGTACCTTGCCCTTGTGCCTAAATGTGAGCGGATAAAATCGGGCGTTAAGCGTTCATCAAGCGTATCTAATCTTGTAAAATGCTTATACTGCGGCAGCTTCATCTTCCAATGCCCGCCCGAAAAATCAACCTCGTAGCCTTTGTCGGTAAGGTATCTCATCATGTGCGGAATATCCCGACTGCCGCTGATTGCCTCCGCCAAATCTTCCAGATAGACGTTGTAGCGTGTCGGCTTGCCGCTCTTTTCATCCAGATACAGCGGTCTTGAAGGGGCTTTCTTCGGGTTCTCAATCACCGATAATCCGTACTCTCTGCACAAGCGGTCTGACGTTTCCCTTAGCCGTTTCTGCTCCGATTTTGAGTAATTATATTTGCTCCCATCCAGATATGCTCATGTGTGGTAAAGTATCACAAGAAAATTATGTCGAATTGACAGCCGCCTCCGCTATGCCGAATAAGGAGATAAAGAGTCCTCAAATTTTGCGCTGCTAAATGAAGACGAGCGGAAGTAATCTCCCGCTCGTCAGTAAACTTAACTATGCCATATCAATCCCGCTTCTTTCCCGCCACTGGCACCAAGAACAGCGCGGGCAACAGCAGGAAAGCGGTGCAGACCAGCCCCCAGGGTATGGACACCTGTTGGGCTACCAGCCCCACAATAGGCCCGCCGATGATCTGCCCGAAAGAGTCCAGTTGTCCACTGGTAGAAAAGACTGTGGCGCGCATTTTCTCCTCCACATGGTCGTTCATCCAGGCGGCCAGCACCGGCTCCTTGATGGTGCGCATAAGCCCCGCCAGGAGGAACATCAACAACATGAACCAAAAGCTCCGCCCCACCGCAAAGAGAACTAGGCACAGGATATACCCGGCGCTGGTGGACATGACCACACTGGTTCGGCTGACAGTCCCTTTTTTCTCCATGCGGGCGATGAGCAACTGAGAAGCCAGAATACCTAAGCCGTTGCCGATAAGACTGATAACACCGAACCAAGTGACGCTGTTCAGTGGCCCGATAACGGGTATTACCGTGTCATCCAGAAAATGAGCGGTGGAGAGCCGGTCAAAGCCTTCACTGGCAAGTCCCCCGCACAGTGTGATTGCTAAGAGCGCCAGCAACACAGGTGCGCCTTTCACAAAGCCCAGGTTGAGCTTGAACAGGCAGACAAAGTCTTTAAGCAAGCCCTGCCGTTCCTCAATAGCAGGGGAGAAGTTGGTTTCTGGCATGATGCGAACCAACACCAGCCCCAACAACAAGCACAAACTGCCCCCCAAGATGACAGGCATTTGCAGGTTTATGTTTCCCAGCAGTGTGCCCAGCACCACGCCCAGAACGCCGCCGATTTGCCCCATTTGACTGCCCCGCAGGAACACCTTGTCTATGGGTTTGTCCTCTTCCTCCGAGGCAATCCACGCCTCCAGAGCGCCGGTGATGAAGGTATCACCGCAACCCCAGACAACCTGGGCCAGCAGAACCGGCGCGAACCACGGTAGCGCACCCTCCATCAGAAAGCCCAGGCCGTAGAGGAACATTCCAATCAGCACCGAGCGCCGACGGCTATACAAATCCGCCACCACACCGGTGGGTATCTCGAACAGAAAGCAGGAGGTTTCCAGAACAGTCCCCACCAGGACAAGCTGAAAAGCATCCAGCTGCACCACCTCCAGGTGGTACACGATGGAAAGCACTGTGGCCATAGAAGCCGCCAGGGAAAAGACAAATCGGAACAGCAGATAGACAGAATATGCCTTTGAATTTTTAGAAAACATGAAGTTACATTCTCCTTTACGAATTAATTTGTGAAACAAGCCCGACTGCCGCGCAGGAAGGGCAAACTTCTCAGCCCTTTCTAACGGTGATTTTAGAAAAGACCTCCCAAAGTACCCAAAGCGCCGTTAAAAGACTTGTTTCCGTTTTTGCAGTTTGCCATAATGAATACCTCCGATACTGAAATTAGAACAACATGACCGTTCTTCTTCACGGAATTATAGCAAATGGGCTTGTGTTGTCAATGTAAAGCTGTTAGGCTAACTTGTGGAACATATGCCGAACCTTATCTATACGGCTATTCGGGCGGCGGG